>Ga0075421_100011167_pt1 | contig 11117 bp, 8 predicted proteins | sample SoiMetdeltSBSDD5_FD_75292 | JGI IMG/M metagenome (GOLD analysis project Ga0075421, IMG submission 75292) | Bulk soil microbial communities from a Populus tree surrounding site in Tennessee, USA - Soil MetaG P. deltoides SBSDD5 | ecosystem: Environmental > Terrestrial > Soil > Tree plantation...
GTGCCGGCGAGCCCCTGCTGGCAGAGGCTCGCGACGCAGGCCCGCAGCAGGCGCTTTCGGGTCGCGCGGCTGCGCGCCTGGCGCGGCTCGGACGGCAGCGGGAGGGCGACGGCCATGATGGCGGCCAGCCTACGTCTTTGCGAAGAAAGTGACAAGTCACTTTCTTTATCTCCGCTCGGCTGCGCCTCGCTGCGCGCGGCGGCGTCTGGCGGCTGAACCGCCCGGGTCTCCGCCGCCGCTTGCGGCGACCCGCGCGCCTTCGGCGCGCTCCCCCGAGTCGGCTACGCCCGGTTTGCGCGCGACGACGCGCTGATTGGAGGTCTCCCCGCCCGTCCGCGCCCGCAGGCTGTCGAGCAGCACGAAGAGGCCGAGCAGCAGCGGGTTCTGGAAGTGGAAGAAGCGCACGACGGGGTCGGGCCAGCCGCGGTCCAGGAACCAGTTGTGCAGCGAGATGGTCCACGCCGACGTGCTGATCAGATACTCCGTGCGCGCGATCTCGAAGCCCTGCTCGCGCAGCATGCGCTGGAGCGACTCGGTCGAGAAGAGGTTCCAGTGGCGCGGGAAGTGGTAGTGCCCCCACCAGCGCCCGCGGAAGGCGCCGTAGTCGAGCCCGGCCAGGTTCGGCGTCTCGACGATGAAGTGCCCGCCCGGCCGCAGCAGCTCGAAGACGCGCCGGCAGATCGCGACGGGATCGTCGACGTGCTCGATCAGCTGGAGCATCACGACGGCGTCGAAGCCCTCTGCGTCGCGGAAGTCCTCGACCCGCCCGACCTGCGCGCGGAACCCCTTCGCGCGGCAGGCGGCCGCGGCGTCGGCGTCGATCTCGATGCCCTCGAGTCGCCACGCCGGCGAGCCGGCGTCGCGCAGGATCTCGAGGAAGCGCCCGTTGCCGCAGCCGACATCGAGGATGCGGCGCGGCCCCTCGCCGACGAGCTCGCGGTACATGCGCACCTTGCCGCGCTCCCAGCGGCGTCGCAGCGGCGCGACGATCGGGTTCGAGGTGCCGCCGTAGGCGTAGTAGTTCGATGGATAGATCACGCCGAGGTCGCCGCCGCCCGGGCGAGGGTTCAGGTAGACGTGGTCGCAGCGCCGGCAGCGCACGAAGCGGAACTCGTTCGTGGCGGTCGCGTACTCGAAGTCGCGCCCGGACGCCTCGAGCGCCGCGTCGTCACCGCCGCAGAGCGCGCAGCGCGTCTCAACCAGAGACAGAGTCGCGGCGGACGGCGTCATGGGTGGACCAGCCGCGCAGGCGCGTCTCGACCGGGACGCCGCGCGCGCGCAGCGACGCCTGCTTCTCGCGGAACGTCGGGCGATAGCGGTGCCAGGGCAGGTTCGGCCACAGGTGGTGGATCGCATGGTAGTTGTGCGCGAGCACCAGCGGGGTCAGCCAGGCGACGTCGACGATGCGCGTGCCGCGGTATCGGTCCGGGGGAAGGCCCACGTGGGGCAGCCAGTTGATGTACCAGTCCATCACCAGCTTCGAGACGGCGAAGGGCAGCGCCCACAGCACGATCAGGTCGAGCAGCGCGCCGCGCCACAGCGCCGTGCCGACGAGCGCCAGCACGAGCGCGAGCGGCACGCGATCGATCCAGCGCTCGAGCGGGCTGCGCGGGTCGTCGCGCATGCGCCGGCGCGCGTAGTCGAGGATGCGCACGTAGCGCAGCGGCAGTCGCCACAGCGGTCCGTCGGTGTAGATGTAGTTCGGATCGTCCGAGCGGTTCAGCAGCGCGTGGTGCTGGAGGTGGAACCACTTCTCCAGGTAGAACGGCGCCATGTAGGGCAGCGCGCCGAGCACGCCGAAGACGTCGTTGAGCCAGCCGATGCGCGACGCATTGCGGTGCACCGCCTCGTGCCAGACGGTGAAGGCGAGATGGATGCCGAGCGCGCCGACGAGCACATGCAGCGGCCACGGCAGCCGCGCGTGGAAATAGAGCCACGCGTTGCCCGCCAGCAGCACGTACATGGCCGCGAGCACGAGCGCGGTGGGGATGTCGAAAAGCAGCTTCGCGCGCATGGGGGGATCCGCGGCGCGGCCCGGCGCCGCTCGGCTCCAAATACCCTAAGGTTGGCCGCAGTTTACGACATGGCCCGGGGATGCCCAGCCGAATGAGCGATTCGAGTTCCGGCGCGCCGCGCCTCGCGCGCCGCTGGCTCCCCTTCGCGGCCATATCCGTCGCCACCTTCGCGTTCCAGCTGCCGTTCTTCGACCGCTGGTACAGCGGCATGGACGAAGGGCACCTGCTGCTCTTCTCGGAGATCGCGGCCGATGGCGGGACGCTCTACCGCGACGCCACCTTCTACCCGCTGCCGGGCGCCTTCTACCTGCTGGCGGGGCTCTTCCGGATCTTCGAGCCGTCGGTGCTGGTGGCGCGCTGGACGGTCGTCGCCCTGTTCGCGCTCTTCGTTCCGATCGTCCACGACCTGCTGCGCCGCATGATGCCGCCCGCGTTCGCGCTGGCCGCGGTGCCGCTCCTGTGGGCCTACCGGCTCTGGGCCTTCCCGCACTGGCAGATGTACAGCTACAGCACCCTCGCGCTGCTGCTCTTCGCGGCGTCGCTGCGGCTGCTGGTCGCGCACTTCGAGAGCGGACGGCGCGCGCCGCTCGTCGCCTCGGGTCTCGTCTTCGGGCTCGGCGTCTTCTGCAAGCAGGACTACGGCGCCGCCGCGCTGCTGGCGACCCTCTTCGCCCTCGTCGTCGCCGCGCGCACGCGCGCGTCCGCATCGCCCGGCTTCGCCGTGCGCAGCGCCCTCTTCCTCGCGCCCGCGGCGGCCGTCGGCGCGCTGGCGGGCCTGCACTTCTGGATGAACGGCGTGCTGCCGGACGTGCTGCGCTTCAGCGTCTGGACCCACGCGGTCGGCACGGCGACCTTCCCGTTCTCGTCGTTCGCCTGGCCGTGGCCGCTCTTCGCGCAGGATCCTGCGATGCGGTCGCCCGCCGGCATCGCCACGTACTTCCCGCCGCTCGTCTGGACGCTCGACCGCCCGCGCATCACGGGCGGACCGCTCTACACCCGCACGCCGCTCTACGAGCTCTACGCGCACGCGCTGCTCTATGGGCCCTGGCTGCTGCTCGCGGCGTCCGGCTGGCGCCAGTGGCGCGAACGCGCGCGCCTGCGCGACGCGGCGCTGCGCGCGCCCGCGCTGGCGGAAGCGTCTTTGTGGGCGACGGGCGTGACTCTCTGCGCGCTCGGCCATCTCGCGAAGCCGCAGGACTACCTGCACTGGGCGGTGCTCACGTGGCCATTCGTCGCGCTTTCGGTGCTCGAGGCCAGCGCGCTCTGGCGCAGGCACCGGCGCCTCGCGCGCTGGATCGCGCTGCCGCTGCTGCCGGCCTGCGCGGCGGCGCTGGCCTACACCGCCTTCCTCGCGGTCGAGCTGCGCGCGCGCCACTCGGAGCGCGTGCAGCTCGCGCGCGCGGCGGGCCTCCACGTCGAGCCCGCCGACGCGCGCATGCTCGAGAACCTCGTCGCCACGGTGGAGAGAGAGACAGATCCCGGCGAGGCGATCGCCGTCTACCCGTACTTTCCGCTGCTGCACTTCCTGGCCGACCGGCGCGGTCCGCACCGCAGCGGCTACATCGTGTGGCCCGTGCCCGAGATCGAGGACCGCGACGGCGCGCTGATCGACGCGATGGAGGCGCAGCGGATCCCGCTCGTGCTCTATCACTTCACCCAGTTCCTGACCCTGCCGCCGCTCGAGGTCTACGCGCCGAAGCTCTACCGCTACCTCGTGGACCGCTTCGAAAGCTTCGCGACCTTCTCGGCCGGTCCCTTCGGCTACAAGTTCGCGGCGCTGCGGCGTGAGGACGGCGCACCGCCGGGACGGGCGCTGCTCGGCGACGCCGTCGGCGGCAGCCTGCGGATCGAGCGCGACGGCGCGACGCGCGAGGTCGTCGGTGCCGCGCGCGACGCCATGCTGCGTCGGGAGGCGTGGCCCTTCCGCCCTGCTCTCGGGCTCCAGCCGACCGCAGGCGGCGCCAGCGTGCTGGCGCTGCCGCTCCAGGCGGCGCCGGGCGAGCGCCTGCGCACCGCGATCGGCGCGCACCCGCAGAAGTGGTTCGTCCTCCCACCGGCGCGCAGCTCGTTCCGCATCGCGGTCGTCGCCGACGGCGTTCGCACCCTGCTCTACGAGCGCACGCTCGACCCGGCGCGCCGCCTCGAGGACCGCGGCTGGTTCGAGGTGGACGTCCCGCTCGACGCCGTCGCAGGACGTGACGCCGTGCTCGAGCTCTCCACCTCCACCAACGCCGCCTCCGGCGAGACGCCGCTCGCGGCGGGCTTCGCCGAGCCGCGCCTCGTCGCAGGCGACGCGCGGTGAGCGCCGCGGCCCCCGTACCCACCCGCACGGGCGCGCTCGCGCCGTTCGCGGTGGCACTGGCGACGCTCGTCTTCCAGCTCCCGTTCTTCGACCGCTGGTTCAGCACGATGGACGAGGGCCACGTGCTCGAGTTCGCGGATCTGATCAACCAGGGCGGGCTCCTGCACCGCGACGCGACCAGCTACCCGCTCGACGGCGCGTTCTACCTGCTGGCAGGCGTCTTTCGCGCGTTCGGCACCTCGATCCTCGTCTCGCGCTGGCTCGTCTCCCTCGAGTTCGCGGCGTTCGTTGCGCTCGGCTACGCGCTGATGCGTCGGCTCGTGCCGACGAGCTATGCGTGGGTTGGCGTGCTGCTGCTCTGGATGTACCGCGCCTGGGCCTTCCCGCACTGGCAGATCTTCAACTACAGCACCACGGCGCTGCTGCTGCAGACCGGCTCGCTGCTGCTGCTGGTGCGCCATCTCGAGTCGCAGCGGCGCGCACCGCTGCTCGGCGCGGGGCTCCTGTTCGGCCTCGGCGTCTTCTGCAAGCAGGACTACGGCGCCGCCGCGCTCGTCGCCGCGACCGCGACGCTCGCGGTCTCGGCGCGTGCGGGCGACGGAGCCTTCTGGCGCCGCCTCGCGGAGTTCCTGATGCCCGGCGCGGCGGTCGGCGCAGCCGCCGGCCTGCTCTACCTCGCGCAGGGCCAGCTCGCGCTCGTCGTGCAGCAGACGGTGCTGAACCACTTCATCGGGATGTCGAGCTACGAGTACCCGTCGCTGCCGTCGCTCTTCCCGCTCTTCACGCAGGACCGCGTGCTGCGCGAGCTCGGCAGCGTGCACCAGTGGGTGCCGGCGCTCGTGGTGGCATCGGGTCCCGACTGGAAGACCCTGCTCGAGAGCCCGCTCTACGCGCAGACCTCTCTCTACGACACCGTCGTGAAGGCCTTCATCTACGGTCCCGTCGCGGTGCTCGCATGCTTCGCCTGGCGGCAGTGGCGGCAGCGCGAGCGTCTTCGCGATCCCGCGATGCGCCCCCGCGCGCTGACGGAGCGCGCGCTGCTCCACTTCGCGGTCGCCTATCTGCTCCTCGCCTTCGTCTACAAGCCGCAGGACTACCTCCACCTCGCGGTTCTCTACGCGCCCTTCGTCTGGCTGGTCATGCCCTGGCTCCACGACGTGCTCGCGGGGCGCCCGCGCCAGGCGGCGCTCGCGGCGCTGCTCGTGCTCGCGCCGGCCCTTGCGCTGACCGCGTGGCTCCTCGTCTCGCTGCGCGCGCTGAACAGCGAGCCGCTGCCCGGCCCGCGCGCGGGCGTCTCGGTGAAGCCGGCCCCCGCGCGCATGCTCGGCGCGCTCGTCGACTACGTGCGCGCGACCACGCGGGAAGACGAGCGGGTCGGCGCGATGCCGTATCTGCCGATCGCGCTCTTCCTCGCCGAGCGCTTCGCGCCGCACCCGGCGAGCTACATCGTCTGGCCCTTCCCCGAGTATCCCGACCGCGACCGCCGCGTCGCCGATGCGCTGGAGGCGCAGCAGACCAGGCTCGTGCTCTACAACTTCACGCAGTTCCCGAACCTGCCCGCCATGCACGAGTACGCGCCGGAGCTCTACGCCTATCTGGTCGAGCACTACGAGATGGAGCGCGTATTCAGCGACGACCTGCTCGGGCAGCGCGTCGGCGTGCTGCGACGTGCCGAGCCGCCGCGCGGCACGCCCCTGCTGAGCGACCTCCGCGACGGCGAGATCTACGCCGAGAGCTACGACGGCTCGCGCCAGCGCATCGCGGGCCGGGGCCGCGACACCTATCTGACGCGCCAGGTCTGGCCGTTCCGGCCCGTGCTGGCGCTGCGTCCCCTGCCCTACGGCGCGCGCAGCGTGCTCGCGTTGCCGCTGCGGGTGCCCGAGGGCGCGCACCTCGAGAGCGCCGTCGGCGTCCACCCTGACGCGTGGTTCCACATCCCCACCTCCGCGACGACCTTCGAGGTGCGCGCGCGCGACCACGCAGAGGGGCGCGCACGCGACGGCGCCGACGCGGCCGTGCTCTTCTCGCGCACGCTCGACCCGCAGCGCCTGGTCGAGGATCGCGGCTGGTTCCCGGTCGATGTCGATCTCTCGCGCTACGCCGGCCGCGAGATCGTGCTCGAGCTCTCGACGGCGGCCTCGGATCCGTCGGGCTCGTCGCTCGCGATGGGGGGATTCGGGGAGCCCAGGCTGATGCAAGCCGCGCCCGGCGCGGCGCGCAGCGAGGCGCGGCCGAGCGAAGATCAGGGAAATGACCTGGCCCGCTGAAGCAAGTTCTCCAGCAGCTCGATACAGCGGGGCAGCGCGTTGCGGGGACCGGCTTCCGCGAGGCGTCGCACGAGTGCGTCGCGGCGCGCAGGGTCGCCGAGCAGCGCGAGCGCGCCGTCGGCCAGCGCCTGCTCCGTCCCGTCCACGACGAGGGCCGTACCGTCCCTCCGACAGGCGGCCGTGCGCTGCTGCTGGTCGGCGGCCGGCATCGGCGTCGTCACGCAGGGGCGCCCGAGCGAGAGCACCTGACCGAGCAGGCCCCCGCCCGCGCATACGACGACCTCCGCGCCCGACGCGAGATCGACCATCGCCTCGGCCTCCACCTGGTCGAGCCACGTCACGCCCGCGCAGGCCGCGTGCGCACCGCGGTGCAACGGCCCCGCGATGACGACGACCCGCGCACCCGCGCGCGCGACCTGCGCCGCCGCCGCGCCGAAGACGTCGCCCGCGGCGCGACCGTCGAGCTGCCAGCCGCCTCCGCCCGGCGCGAAGAGCACATAGCGCGCTCCGTCGAGGCCGAGGTCCGCGAGCCGCCGCGCGGCGCGCTGCGGGTCCGAAGGCGGATGCAACGCCTCGATGATCTCGCAGTGCGGCGAGCCGGCGAGCCAGCGCGCGAGGCGCGACGGGAGGCGCGCGCGGCCGCCCCCCTCGCCGGACACGACCCAGAGCTGGTCCACGCTCCGCAAAACGCCGAGACGTCGCGCGCGTCGACGCCGCTCCGTCGAGGCGATCGCGACGACGGCGGCGCCCCGCGCGCGGGCCTGCGCGAGATCGCGTTGGTGGCCGCGGTTGTTCGTCACGAGCAGATGCGGCCGCAGACGCGTGAGGATGGCCGCGAACGCCTCGCTCTCCGCGCCGTCGCGCGGGAGCGGCGCGCGCGGGAACGCGTCACCGGCCAGGCGCGGCCACGACGGCACGAGTGCCAGCTCGATCGCCGCGTGCGGGTGAAGCCGGCGCAGCGCCTGCGCGAGGGTCAGGCAGCGCACGTATTCGCCGATGCCGTGCGCGCCGCAGCGCGGCAGGAACAGGATGCGCGGCTCCTCGGCCTGCACGCGGCGCAGTCTATCGGAGGGCGGGACGGCCTCGCGCCGCGATCGTATGCTGCTGCGAATGCGACGACGCCTCGTACTTGCGCTCTGCGCCCTTCTCGTCATCGGGTTCGGAGGAACGATCTGGTGGCGCGAGGGTGGCAAGCGGCTCTTCTTCCCGCGCAAGTGGGCCGAGGTGGAGCCGGGCCTCTACCGCAGCGGCCAGATCCACCGCCGGTTGATCGAGGACGTGCTGCGCGAGCACCGGATCGAGCTGGTGGTCGATCTCGCGCCCGACGAGGAGGGCGACCTCGACAACGCGGCCGAACGCGAGGTGACGGCGCGGCTCGGCATTCCCGTGCTCTCGCTGTCGCTCGGCGGTGACGGCAGCGGCGATCCGCAGGATTACGTCGGCGCGCTGACCACCGCCGTCGAAGCGCACCGGCAGGGCAAGCACGTGCTGGTGCACTGCGAGGCCGGCTCCGAGCGGACGGGCGCGTTCTTCCTTCTGTACCGCACGCTCGTCCAGGGCTGGAGCCCCGCCGATGCGATTGCCGAGTACGCGAGCTTCCGGAACCGGCCGATCAAGAGGGGCAGCAGCACGAGATACCTCGACGCGCACATGGCCGAGATCGCCAGCGGACTCGTCGCGAGCGGCGCGCTCGGGGCGCTCCCGGATCCGTTGCCGTCGTTCGCACCGGCCGTCGCCGCCGCCGCGGAGCCATGAGCGCGGCTCCGGATCGCACGTCGCTCCAGTGCGCCGCCAGCGCCTCGCCTGCGATGCGATGCCCGACCGCCGCGTAGTGTCCGCCGTCGGCGAAGAAGGCCTCCGCGCCCTGTTCGCGCAGCGCGGCGGCGAGGTCCTCACTCGGGTCCACCACGTCGTGACGAGCAGACAGCGCCGCGAGCAGGCGCCGCAGCGGCTCCGCATCCTCGCGGCCTGAGAGCAGCGCGCGCGTCGGCAGCAGCAGCACGTGGAAGCGCGCGCCCGAGGCTGCGACGTCGGCGGCGAACCCGTCGACGATCGCCCTCGCGAGATCGCCCCCCTCCGTCCCCGGCGAGAGCGCGTCCATCTCGTCCGGACGCGCGGCGAGCCGCGCGGAGAGCAGCGCGACGAGGTGCGGCATGGCGGGCGGATCGCGTCGCACGGGCGTGTAGAACGCCTCGTAGGGCGCGAACGGCCAGCGTTCGAAGTCGGCGAGAAGAGCCGGCAGGGCGTCCGGCGGCAGCGCCGGGTGGTTGAGGAGGCGCAGCGCTCCTTTCTCGCGCAGGAAGCGCGGCTTCGAGAAGGGAGCGTTCGTGTTCCGCTGATAGAGCGGACGGATCAGGTTCAGGTTGCGGCGCGCGTTCTCCGGCTGGAGCCCGAAGACGACGTGCTGTGGGCGCCACACGGGCGCCTCCTTGCGGAAGCGCAGCCAGGCCTGATCCATGCCGTAGCCGCCGACGCCGAAGTTCCGCACGGTGGCGGGCACGCCCGCCGCGCGCAGCGCGTGTTCGAGCACGGCACCCCAGGTTTCGCCGTGGGCGACGCCGTAGCCCCACGTGAAGGAGTCGCCGAAGATCGCGATGCGCAGGTCGCCTGGCGCCGCCGCGTGTGCGCCGCCCGGTGCCGCGACGCGCGCGCCCTCCGCGTCCGCCGCATAGCGATCTCCCTGCCAGGTCGCGAACGGCCGCGTCACCCAGCCGAGATCGCCGTCGTAGACGTAGCGCGGCGCCTTTGTCTGCATGGCGGCGAGCGTCGCGTCGAGCTGGGCCAGCGACGGGCCGTCGTCGCGCAAGAGCCGCGTGTAGAGCCGACGCCCGCGCTCGCCCGCGTGCGACTCGAGCACGCGCAGGACGCCTTCCGCGAGGGCGAGGCACACGGCGAGCGATGCGAGCACGAGCCTCGCGCGCAGCGCCCGCTCGCGGCGCGCCGAGCTCTCTGCGTTGCGGCTCAGACGAGCGCCAGCCGGCGCGCGTCGGCGCGGAGAGCCTCCCGGAACTCCGGGTGCGCGATCTCGATCAGCGCGGCGGCGCGCTCGCGCACCGTGCGGCCGCGCAGATCGGCGATGCCGTGCTCCGTCACGACGGTGTCCACGAAGGTGCGCGGCACGGTGACGGGTGTCCCCGCCGGCAGCCCCGGGACGATGCGGCTGCAGCGTGCGCCGTCGCCGCCGGGCCGCGCCGCGGACGGCAGCACCGAGACGGATCGCCCGCCCGGCGAGTACGCGCCGGCGATCATGAAGACGGTCTGGCCACCGACGCCCGTGTACATGCGGTGATCGAAGGACTCGGCGGCGACCTGACCCGTCAGATCGACGGCGAGCGCGTTGTTGACGGTGACGAAGCGCTCGATCTGGATGAGCCGGCGTAGATCGTCGGTGTAGCCGAAGTCGTAGAGCTCGAAGACGGGATTCTCGTGGATCTCGTGCAGCTCGTCCGGCGGCAGCGCCACGAGCGCCGAGCCGACCACCTTGAAGGGATGGATGCTCTTGTAGCGCCCCGTCACGACGCCCTTGCGCACGAGCTCCGCGATGCCGCCGGTCACGAGCTCCGTCTGGATGCCGAGATCGTTGCGGAACTCGAGGAAGGGAGCGAGCGCGGCAGAGACCGTGCCGACGCCCATCTGCAGCGTGTCGCCGTCGTGCACGAGCTCGGCCGCCACGAGGTTGCAGATCACCTCGGCCGCCTCGCGCTCCTCGGCCGGCGCCAATTGCGGCGGCGTGCCGCCGCCGGTCGGCACGTCCGCCTCGACGAACCAGTCGATCTGATCCATGTGCACGTAGTTCTCGCCATAGGTGCGGATGAAGTCCTCGTGCACCTCGGCGACGACGCACTTGGCAAAGCGAACTCCCGTGCCGGACATCCACACGCCCGGGCCGAACGAGCAGTAGCCGCGCGCGTCCGGCGGCGACACCGGCACGAGGAAGACATCCGCGTCTGCGGTGAAGCCAGACGGCATCTCGTGGCTGCGCCACACGGAGACGGGCAGGTACTCCATCGCGCCGGCGTGACAGGCCGCGCGGTTCATCGGCGTCGCATAGTTGTCGTGCAGCTCGAAGACGCCGCGCAGCGCGGGATCTGTCCAGGCGAACAGCGCGGCCGGATGGTCGACGCGCACCTTCGAGAGCCCAGCGCGCTGCGCGTGCTCCGCGAGCCCGCGGCAGAGCGTGTAGGGCGTGCAGGTGAAGGGCGCGACGCCGACGACGTCGCCCGAGCGCACGCACTCCATGGCGCGCGCGAGCGGCACCAGCTTGTCGCGGACACGGTCTCGCCAGCTCATTCGTCTTCCTCTGCCTGGTAGAGAACGGTGCGCCACGCGGACTCGCTGCGCCCGTCGTGCCACGAGGCGCGCACCCGCAGCACGTTCGCGCCTGGCACCAGGGGCAGCTGCGCGTCGAAGCGGCCGTCCGGCGCCACGCGCAACGAATGGGCGGCTTCCCCCGTCGTGACGTTCACGATCTCGAGCGCATCCGGCGCGACCGCGGCCGGCGACAGGTCCTCGAGCAGACGCGCCGGCGCCTCC
>Ga0075421_100011173_pt1 | contig 11114 bp, 9 predicted proteins | sample SoiMetdeltSBSDD5_FD_75292 | JGI IMG/M metagenome (GOLD analysis project Ga0075421, IMG submission 75292) | Bulk soil microbial communities from a Populus tree surrounding site in Tennessee, USA - Soil MetaG P. deltoides SBSDD5 | ecosystem: Environmental > Terrestrial > Soil > Tree plantation...
GGCCCGGCATCGCCCTCAGGCAGCCCCGGTGGGGCGATGCCAGCGGCGTGCGCGGCGCTGCGTGGCTCTGGGGCAGGCCGTAGGGGAAGGTTTCAGGTTCCGGGTTTCAGGTTTCAGGCCTTGCCCCCGGTCGGCGGTCCCCTGAAACCTGAAACCTCACTTCTGATCGCACTTGGAAGGCTCGTGGAAGAGGATGTTGGTGAGCTCCCCCTCGAGCACGAACTCGCCGTAGTCGATACGCAGCTTGCGGCTCACCCCGTTCTCGAACATCAGGAACGAGATCTCGTAGATCGGCAGGGCGTCGCGACTCTCGGCGCGCGGATCGTAGTAGGCGATCGAGACGGGCCAGGCGCGCAGGCCGTCGAGCCGTTCCGCGTTGGCGACCCGAGGCAGCTTGCGGTTGCTGCCGGGAGCCTGGACGCGGCCCAGCGCGGCGACCGTGTCGTAGACCTTCTCGCCCTTCTCGGAACCGTCGTAGAGATCGGCACGGAACGACGCCTTCGCCGCCTTGGCCGCCTGCAGCAGGGCGATGGTGTGCTGCACGGGGAAATGGACGCGCGAGGACAGATTGAGGCTCTTGCGTCCCGGCTTGCTGAGCTCCACCTTCACGCCCTCGGACGCGCCTAGCCTCGCGGCGTCGCCGGCGGTCGAGTCCGACGCCTTCTCGTTGCGGTACTGCGTGGAATCGAAGCGGAACTTCGTGCCGAGGCCGTCCTCCCAGGTCGAGGAGCGCAGATCCGCAACCGACGTGTTGCCGCTCTGATAGCTCATGCGAGTGACGAAGCGCATGTTCTGCGTGTAGCCCTCGCACGCCGAGCCGACGAGGTCGTAGGCCATGCGGCCGAGGACGGAGGTCATCCCCTGGCCTCCGCGCGCGCTGGAGAGCGTCAGCTCGTAGATGGCCCGGTGCGGGGCAAGCACGATGCCATCGCCCGCCGCCAGTGCACGCCCATGGAGCACGGCCAGCCAGCACGCGAGCGCGCAGAGTCCGACGTACAGGCTACGACGCAGGGTCGCACAGGTCATCATTCCGCCTTTCCCCGGGCAAAGAGCAAATCGTTGGCTGCCATCATCGCACGACTGCGGTCCGGCAGCCACCACTTGCAAAGATTGGAGCGCGCTGACAAGACTGCCGGCCGGTGCGGCCCCGAACGTGGTGAAAGAGCGGATAGCAGACGCGATGATGGCAGCCAAGCGCGAGCCAGCCGGCGCGCGGCACAAGCCGGCGCCGCCGCTCGATCGCAGCGTCTTCGTGCGACCGATCGCGCATCGCGGCTGGCACGACGGCGCCAAGGGACGCCTGGAGAATACCGCCCCGGCCTTCAGGGCCGCCATCGCCAAGGGCTACGGCATCGAGTGCGACCTGCAGGCTGCCGAGGACGGCACGCCCATGGTGTTTCACGACAGCAAGCTCGACCGCCTGGTCGGCGGCTCGGGGTCGATTGCCGCACACTCGCCGCGCAGCCTCGCGCATCTGCGCTACCGCGGCCAGGACGAGAGAATCCTGAGCTTCGCGCAGTTCCTCGAGCTCGTGGATGGACGCGTGCCTGCGCTGGTCGAGGTGAAGCGCAACGGGCGCCTGCACCCCAGGTTCCTGGAGAACGTCGCGCGGCTGTCCGCGGCCTACAAGGGGCCCGTCGCGCTCATGTCGTTCGACCGCTCGACGGTGGCGGCGCTCGGCCGGCTTGCACCCGCAATCCCGCGCGGGGCCGTGATCGGCAGCCGCCAGATGCTGTCGGGCCTGTGGGCCGGCCGGAAGAAGCGGCGCGAGACCCCGGCGGCGTCGCGTCTCCTGGCCTCGGCCCCCGAGGGCATCGCCTTCTACGCAGTCAACACGCAGCTGGTGGCGCTGGCGCGAGGCTGGATGTCGCGCCGCTCGCAGGACCTGCCGCTCTTCACCTGGACGGTGCGGACGCCGCGCCAGCGTGCCCGGGCCGCCAAATGGGCCGACGCCCCGATCTTCGAGGGCTACGAGGCTTGAGCCCGCCCCTCAGGGCATCAGGGGCACCCCGGTGAGCCAAGCGTGGCCGCCGAAGAGCAGCAGCGCATAGAGCGCGAGCCCGCCGGCAACTGCAATCGCATCCTGCACAGGCCCGCCCCTGGCCGCGCCCAGCGGACCCGGAGCGCCGCGTTGGCGGGCGGAGAAGAAGTCGTAGCCGGCGAAGGCCAGGAAGCTGCCGAAGAGGAGCACCGAGGCGAGATCGCCGTTGACGACGAGGTGCGCCAGCGCCCACAGCGCCACGGCGGTGAGCATCGGATGGCCGACGGCCGTGCGGATCCGACTGGGGAGGAACGCCGCAACCAGCAGGATCAACGCCGGAAGCATCAAGAGCATGGTGAGATGCCTGGTCCAGGCGGGCGGTATCCAGATCTGCGGGTTGCCGCGCCCCAGACCCTGCATCTGACCGTAGCCCAGGACAATGAGCGCCAGGGACGCGAGCGACAGCACCCCGAAAAGGCCAAGGTAGGGACCTCGTCCAATGCTGCCGACGAGCTGTGCGCGCAGCGCAGGACGCGTTGGAATAAGATGCACGGCGAAGAAGAGCAGGAGTCCGCCTATCAGCATCCACATGCCCTACCTCCTCTGCTGCCTGCGGCCCCGGCCTCGGGGCGACGCGGCTCGTCTCGTCCGCGGCACGCCGGTTGCAACGCTGCGGAGGCGACGGCTGGACTATGTACGCGACACGGGCGGCGTTGCCACCCCGCTCCTGCTGTGATCCCCTACGCGGTGGCCCAAGGCGGCCCGTCGATTGCTTCGGCTGCCGGCAAAAACCTCTGCATCGGGTGCCATCGGGTGTGACATGAGCGGGTCGGGCGCTGCCAAGGTCGAGGTCGTGCCTCGAATTGCCGATGTGCCGGCACAGGCGTGGGATGCCTGCGCCAACCCCGACCCGGCGACCTTCAATCCGTTCGTGGCGCATGCCTTCCTGAAGGCGCTGGAGGATGCCGGCAGCGTCGGCGGGCGCTCGGGCTGGACCCCGCGCCATCTCGTGTTGAAGGTCGAAGGCGAGATCAAGGGATGTGCACCCTGCTATCTCAAGTCGCACAGCCAGGGCGAGTACATGTTCGATCACGGCTGGGCCGACGCCTTCATGCAGGCCGGCGGACGCTACTATCCCAAGCTGCAGATTGCCGTGCCGTTCACGCCAGTGCCGGGGCCGCGCCTCCTGACCCTGCCGGGCGCCGACCGCGAGGCCAGCGAGACCATGCTCGCAACCGCAGTGTGCGAGCTCGCCGAGCGCAACGGCATCTCCGGGGTACACATCACCTTTCTCGACGAGGGGCAGTGGAAGCGGCTCGGCGCGCTGGGCCTCCTGCAGCGCACCAATCAGCAGTTCCACTGGCGCAACGCCGGCTATGGCACGTTCGACGACTATCTGGCCTCGCTCGCCTCGCGCAAGCGCAAGGCGACGCGCAAGGAGCGCGAGCAGGCGCTCGCGGGCGGCCTCATGGTCGAATGGCTGCGCGGGCGCGAGATCACCGAGGCGCACTGGGACGCCTTCTTCAGGTTCTACATGGATACCGGCTCGCGCAAATGGGGACGGCCCTATCTGAACCGCAAGTTCTTCTCGCTGCTCGCCGCCAGCGCGGTCAGCGAGAGCTGCCTCGTCATGCTGGCGAGGAAGGGCGCACGACCCATCGCCGGCTCGTTCCACATGGTCGGCGGCGACTGCCTGTTCGGCCGCTACTGGGGAGCGACCGAGCACCGCCCGTTCCTGCATTTCGAGATGTGCTACTACCAGGCCATCGACTACGCCATTGCGCACCGGCTCGCGCGCGTCGAGGCGGGCGCCCAGGGCGAGCACAAGCTGGCGCGCGGCTATCTGCCGACCAGGACCTACTCCGTCCACCACATCTGCGACCCGGCGCTGCGCCGCGCGATCGCCGACTTCCTGAAGCGCGAGCGCGCGCACGTGGAGGCGGCCTGCGAGGAGCTCGCCGAGTACGGTCCCTATCGCAAGGGGCCGCCGGATCAGGACTGACTCTCCGCACCCGTCATCCCGGACGGAGTGACACGAGCCGAAGGCGAGCGGCGCTGCGATTCCGGGACCTCATGAGGTAGGCCCCGACTCGTTTCGGGAGGTCCCGGATAGCCTCGCCCCAGATCAAGTCCGGGGCTCGGCTTCCGGGATGACGGGTGGAGGCTTCGGCGCGCAGATATCGCTCCGACGGCAGACACGTGCCATCGTCCCAACACTTTGTTAACCTCGTCACCGCTTGACGATGCGGTGGCGGGCCGACTAACAGGAGGCCCAGCAGGCAAAGGACATCACGATGGCCTACGACACCAACAACGTGTTCGCGAAGATCCTGCGCGGCGAGCTGCCGGCCCACAAGGTCTACGAGGACGCCGACACCTTCGCGTTCATGGACATCATGCCCCGATGCGAGGGGCACACCCTGGTGATCCCGAAGGCGCCGGTGCGCACCGTCTTCGATGCCAGCCCCGACCTCCTCACCGCCTGCATGCGCACGGTACAGAAGGTCGGCGCGGCGGCCCTGAAGGCGTTCGCCGCCGACGGCATGACGCTGCTGCAGGCCAACGAGAGCGCCGGCGGGCAGGTGGTCTTCCACCTGCATTTCCACGTCATGCCGCGCTGGGAGGGCCGCTCGCTGGGACCCGCCGGTGCCAGGAGCGAGAAGCCGGACGTGCTGGCCGCCAATGCGGAGAAGATCAGGAAGGCGCTGGCCGCCTGAGCGAAGCTGCCGGAGACCGCCATGGCATGCGTGCTGATCATCGGCGCCAGCCGGGGCATCGGCCTGGAGACGGTGCGATGCGCTCTCGCCGAGGGGCATCGGGTGCGGGCGTTCGCCCGCCGGGCGGCATCCATCGCCATCGATCATCCCGAGCTGGAGAAGGTCACCGGCGATGCACTGGACCGCGCCGCCGTCTCGCAGGCCCTGCGGGGCGTGGACGCCGCGATCGAGGTGCTGGGTGCGCCCAGGGACCTCGGCGCCCTGCTTTGGGGCACCCAGCTGTTCTCCACCGCAACGCGCATTCTCGTCGATGCCATGCAGGCGCAGGGTGTCAGGCGGCTGGTGGCGGTGACGGGCCTGGGCGCGGGAGACAGCCGCGGCCACCTGGGCTTCCTCTTCGACGCCCTCGTCTTCCCCCTGATGCTCAAGCGCATCTACGACGACAAGGACGTGCAGGAGCAGATGATAAGGGCCAGCGGGCTGGACTGGACCATCGTCCGCCCCGGCCTCCTGAAGGACGGCCCGGCGACAGGCAAGGTGCGCGCGCTGACCGACCCCAGGGATTGGCGGGCGGGGCCCGTCAGGCGCGCCGATGTCGCCCGCTTCCTGGTGCGCGAGGCCTTCGAGCGCCGGTTCGCCGGCCAGACCCCGCTGCTCGTGGAATGAGTCGCTGGGCCGACGATCCCGAGGGCGCCGCCGACGCGCTGATTGCGCGCAGCCTCGACGACATCGCCATCGAAGGTGCGCTCCTCGCAGTCAACCAAGGCGGCTCGCTTCCCGCCCGGCTGGAGGAGCGGGGGCTCGGGCCGAGCCTGTGGAACCGGCGGCTGGCCATGGGCTGGCCAGCTGCGCCCTGGCCTCCGCCGGGACCGTTCGATCTCGCTCTTGTGCGGCTGCCCAAGACCCGCGACGAGCAGGCCATGACGCTGCATGCGACGCTCGGCATCCTCGGCGCGCGAGGCCGCCTCGTCCTCTACGGTGGCAACGACGAGGGCATCCGCTCCGCCGCGCAGACGCTGGAGGAGCTCTGCGGGGTCGTGGAGACGCTCGCCGTGCGCGGCCACGGCCGGGTGCTGGCGGTGCGCCCGCCGCAGAGTACGGGCGAGCTGCGCTCAACGCTCGCATCCTGGCGCCTGGAGTCGCAGCTCGAGATCGCCGGCGGCACGAGGCCATGGGTGAGCTATCCCGGCACCTTCGCCGCGGGCCGTCTCGACGAGGGCACCGCCCTCCTCGTCTCCGTCCTGCCGGCGCTGCCGGGCGGCGCGCGCGTGCTCGACTACGGCTGCGGCACAGGCGAGATCACCGCTGCGGCCCTGGCCCTGCAGCCGGCGCTCGCCGTCGATGCGCTCGACAACGATGCGGTGGCCCTGGAGGCGGCGCGCGAGAACGTGCCCGCAGCGCGCCTCGTCCTTGCGGACCGCCTCCGCGACGCGGGCCGCCGGGACTACCACGCCCTTCTGTCCAATCCGCCGCTGCACCAGGGCATCGCGGAGAGCCACGCGATGCTCGAGCGGTTGGTGGCCGAGGCGCCGTCGCATCTGCGCCCGGGGGGGCTCCTGCAGATGGTGGTGCAGCGCCGCCTGCCCCTGGAGCGCCTGCTGGCGCTCAATTTCGCGCGGGTGGAGGTCGTCGCCGAGACCGGCCGCTACCGCATCTGGCGGGCGTACACGGAGCGGCGCTGAGAGCCTCGAATGCCGGGGCGGGGTTTTCCCCACAAAATGCGATGGCGACGACGACCCCCACCCCTAGCCCCTCCCCGCAAGGGGGAGGGGAATCCGTCGGCGCAAGGGGGAGGGGAACCGGTTGGCGCAAGGGGAGAGGTTGCCAGGGGCACCCGGAGGGCTTGTTCACGATGTCAAAGAGCGTGGACGCCGGTGGAGAGCGACCGATGCAGTCGAACGACCGGCGAATTGTACGACGGCTCGCACCAGCCGGCAGAAAATGGGCGGCAGGGCGCCGCACCGATCTGGCGGTAATGCTAATGCGGGGTGAACGGGCAGAGCCCGGCGCAGAACAGGCGCAAGCTCGAGCCCCGTGCAGACCAGCAGCGCCGGTGCGAGGGGTATGCTCCGCCATCCGCCCCCTTCCCGAGCCCCCCGCAGAACAGCCCGCCGCAACAAGGTCGGGATCCCTGCGCCAGATCGCCGCCCCGCTGAAGCGTTCGGCCGCATCCGAGCGGCGCATCGGCCGCCGGCGGCGGTGCGGGAACCTTTTCCCTTCAGGAAACTTTAAGCATGCGGTCGGCGGCCGCCGTGGCTGCCGAGAGTCGCATGGGGTTCCCTCGAGGCCTCGATCGTGAGTCGAAGGTTGCGCGGCGCGGACAGCGACCACGGCGTCCCGCAATCCCGAAGGCCCCTGTGCCTGTCGCGAAAGTAGGACGCCAATGATGACGCCCGATCCCGCTTCCCGTTCCGCCTCGCCGTCCCGCTCCTGCGCCTCTCCCGAGATCGCCTCGGCCATCGCCGCCGGACCACCCGCCGCCCGGCGCGCCGCGACGGCCGCCACCGGCCCGGGCGGTGCCCATGCCCTGAAGGACGACTCGAGGGCGGGAGGGCTGCGCAGCTTCATCCACGGCCGCCCGCTGAAGATCGCTCAGATAGCCCCGCTCATCGAGCGCGTGCCGCCGCGGCTCTACGGCGGCACCGAGCGGATTGCCTCCTATCTCACCGAGGAGCTGGTGGCAATGGGTCACGACGTGACATTGTTCGCAAGCGGACGATCAATCACCGCGGCCCGGCTCGTCGCGTGCTGCGAGCAGGAGCTGCGCCTCAACCCCGCCGTACGCGACCCGATCCCCTACTACATGGTGATGCTCGACAAGGTGCGCCGCATGGCGCCCCAGTTCGACGTCCTGCACTTTCATATCGACCAGTTCCACTTTCCCGTGTTCCACGACACGTCGGCCCGCTGTCTGACGACCCTGCATGGCCGCCAGGACCTGCTGGACATCGCCCACCTCTACGCCGCCTTCCCCGAGATGCGGCTGATCTCGATATCGCTGGCCCAGCGCGCACCCATTCCCCACTCCAACTTCGCCGGCAATGTCCCCCACGGTCTGCCCCGCAACCTGTTTGCGCCGACCCGGATCGGGCGCGGCGGCTATCTGGCCTTCCTGGGCCGGATCTCGCCGGAAAAGCGCGTCGACCGGGCGGTGGCGATCGCGCGTGCCGTCGGGCTGCCGCTCAAGATTGCGGCTAAAGTCGACCGTGTCGACGAGCAATACTTCCGCCAGGACATCGCGCCGCTGTTGTCCCATCCCGAGATCGAGTATATCGGCGAGATCGACGAGGCCCAGAAGGCCACGTTCCTCGGCGATGCGCGGGCGCTCCTGTTTCCGATCGACTGGCCGGAGCCCTTCGGGCTCGCCATGATCGAGGCCATGGCCTGCGGCACGCCGGTGCTGGCGTTCCGGAACGGCTCGGTTCCGGAGGTGATCGAGGACGGGGTCACGGGCTACGTCGTGGACAGCGTCGAGGAGGCGATCTGCAAGATCGGCAGCCTCCTGGCGCTCGACCGGGCGCGCGTGCGGCGGCGCTTCGAGCAGCGATTCACGAGCGAGCGAATGGCCGAGGATTACGTGAAGATCTACCGTGACACGATGGCGCGGCTCCCGAGCCGCAAGGACGAGCGCGTGCCCATTGTGGTGGCAGAGACCCCGCCCGACTTCGTGGGCGAGAACCTGGGCCAGCTGCCGCAGCACCTCGGACCAGCCGATCTCGGCGCCACGGGACGCCCGAGGCGTGGTTGAGGCGCCGCGCAAGGTCAAGGCGCAGGCCGTGGCCCACCTCGAGCCTGGGCATACGGCCCACGCACGTGAGGCATCGGGCGCCCGCGAGGCACCGGAGACGGCCGATATCGGCGAGCCGGCGGAGAGCGATGCCCAGTTCTCCATTGCCGCCACCGGGTCGCCGTCGCGCCCGCGGCGCACGCTCAAGCACAACGACACCTTCGCGGTGTTCGACAGCCACGGCGACATCGGCGCCACGGCCGGCGGGCCGGACGGGCTCTTCGACCGCGACACGCGCTACCTCTCGCACCTGGAGCTGCTGATCGACGGCACCCAGCCGCTGCTGCTCGGCTCCTCGGTCAGGGACGACAACCTCAACCTGCACGTCGACCTCACCAACCCCGACATCTACGCCGAGGAGCGCATCGTCCTCCCCAAGGACACGGTGCACATCGCGCGCGCCATCTACCTGCACGAGGGCGCACTGCACGAGCGCATCGCCGTCTCCAATCACGGGCCGGAGCGCACGGCCTTCAGGCTCTCCATCGCCTTCGCCAGCGACTTCGCCGACATCTTCGAGGTGCGCGGGATGAGCCGCCAACGGCGCGGCCGCGCCTGGGCCGAGGTGCGCGACGCTTCCAACACGGCGCTCCACTACCGCGGGCTCGACGGCGTGGTGCGCGAGACCGCGCTCTCCTTCGAGCCGAAGCCCACGCAGCTCATGCAGTGCATGGCGAGCTACGAGCTGGAGCTCGACCCGGGTGCCAGGTCCACCATCCTCGTCACCGTGGCCAGCCGCGGACGCCTGCCGCGGCCGACCCAGACCTTCTTCAAGGGGCTCATCGTGCGCCACCGCAAGGTGCTGGCGGCGACGCGCTCCGTGGCGAGCGTGGAGACCTCCAACAAGGTGCTGAACGAGATCCTGTGCCGGTCGATGTCCGACCTCTACATGCTCGTCACCAGCACGCCGGAGGGGCCCTATCCCTACGCGGGCATCCCCTGGTACTCCACGACCTTCGGCCGCGACGGCATCATCACCGCGCTCGAGATGCTGTGGGCCGACCCGTCGCTGGCGGAAGGCGTGCTGCGCCGGCTCGCCGCCTACCAGAGCCGCATCGAGGACCCGAGAGCCGACGCCAGTCCCGGCAAGATCCTGCACGAGATGCGCGGCGGCGAGATGGCGAACCTGGGCGAGATCCCGTTCGGGCTCTACTACGGCAGCGTCGACGCCACGCCCCTGTTCGTCGTGCTGGCCGGCCGCTACGCGGAACGGACCGGCGACTGGGCCCTCGTGCGCGAGCTGTGGCCCGCCATCGAGCGCGCGCTGGCCTGGCTCGACGGCCCGGCCGACGCCGACGGCGACGGCTTCGTGGAGTATCGCCGCGGCGCGGATACAGGGTTGCAGAACCAAGGTTGGAAAGATTCCCACGATTCGGTGTTCCACGCCGACGGCCGGCTCGCCACGGGGCCCATCGCGCTGGTCGAGGTGCAGGGCTACGTCTATGCGGCCAAGCACCTGGCGGCCCAATGCGCACGCCAGCTCGGGCTCCCGGAGCGCGCCGCCCGGCTCGACGCCGAGGCCGAGACGCTGCGCCGGCGCTTCGAGGACGCGTTCTGGTGCGAGGAGATCGGCACCTACGCCCTGGCCCTCGACGGCGACAAGGCGCCGTGCCGCGTGCGCACCAGCAACGCCGGCCACGCGCTCTGGTCGGGCATCGCCAGGCGCGACCGCGGCCGGCGCGTGGCGGGGGGCCTGCTCGAGCCCTCGTTCTACTCGGGCTGGGGCATCCGCACCGTGGCCGACGGCGAGGCGCGCTACAACCCGATGTCCTACCACAACGGCTCGATCTGGCCGCACGACAACGCCCTCATCGCCCAGGGTTTCGCCCGCTACGGCCGCAAGCGCGGCATCCTGGCCGTGTTCGATGCGCTCGTGCGCGCCTCCACCTACATGGATCTGCGCCGCATCCCGGAGCTCTACTGCGGCTTCCGCCGCCGCCCCGGCCGCGGCCCCACGCTCTATCCCACGGCCTGCTCGCCCCAGGCCTGGGCCTCGGCCGCCCTGTTCGCCCTGTTCCCGGCCATGCTGGGCCTCGAGTTCGACTCTGCGGCCCGCCAGATCCGCCTCGTCAACCCGGTGGTCCCCGCCACCGCGGGGGACATCGTCGTGCGCAATCTGCTGGTGGGCGGCGCCCGCGCCGACTTCGCGCTCCGCCACGACACCCGCACCTCCGTCTCCCTGGAGGTGCTCCACGCCGAGGGCGACGTGCAGATCTCCCTGGTCTTCGACCCCGCCGCCGTGGGCGCGTAGGGTGCGCTGCCGCGCAAGCGGCAGGGGGCGCCGGTATGCCGGTGCATATTCCGCCAAAGCCCCTGCCTCATTCGGGCCGCCAGCGCCTCGCTCCGCCGCCGCCTCTTTGCAAGTCCGCGCGAAGCGGCTTAACTGCGGCCATGACACCGGGGGAGTTCATCGCCAAATGGAGCGACACGGGCCTGCGCGAGCGCGCCGGCTCGCACTCGCATTTCATCGACCTGTGCCGCCTTCTGGGCGAGAAGCCGCCCACCGACGCCGACCCCAGGGGCGAGTGTGGTACGCCTTCGAGAAGGGCGCCATGAAGACCGGTGGCGGCGACGGCTGGGCCGACGTGTGGAAGCGCGGCTGCTTCGCCTGGGAGTACAAGAGCCCCGG
>Ga0075421_100011178_pt1 | contig 11109 bp, 10 predicted proteins | sample SoiMetdeltSBSDD5_FD_75292 | JGI IMG/M metagenome (GOLD analysis project Ga0075421, IMG submission 75292) | Bulk soil microbial communities from a Populus tree surrounding site in Tennessee, USA - Soil MetaG P. deltoides SBSDD5 | ecosystem: Environmental > Terrestrial > Soil > Tree plantation...
AATGCCTGCCGCAAAGTTTACAAAGCCTTCAAGTATGCCAATCCAGAAAACTGAAAATCCGATCTCTTTTAGATAAACAGGAATGATCGGGTATAGCATTTCGCTAGCAACATCTGCGAACAAACTGACAAATGAAAGAATCAGAACAGTCCTGGTAATGATCCGCATGACCTGTTATTAAAAAATTGAAGATAATCAATTTGAGTTCAGGTGTTGATGCACGTCATAGGAAGATTCTCCCGGCGAAAATCATAACAAATGAGGCGTATCAGCGTTTATATTTTTGCCGAATCGCATTACCTGTTGTGTCCCGATAAAAATGGGAAGTGACGAAATGGGATCTTAACAGATCTCCGGTGCCGACCCCTTGAAAGTTTTTTTAACAGCGATTTGGAGAATCAAAGTCTTAAAAAAATATTGGCTGTCAAGGCTTTTGCCTTTGATAATTCAAACTATTTCACCCAACTTTGCACACATTAAAAATCCAATCCTGATACATGGGACTTTTTAACTGGTTTACACAAGAAATAGCCATCGACCTGGGTACCGCCAATACCCTCATTATCCATAACGACGAGGTAGTAGTAAATGAACCATCAATTGTTGCATTGAACCGCAACAATCCGAAGGAAGTGCTGGCTGTGGGCAAAAGGGCTTTGATGATGCATGAAAAAACACATGAAAGCATCCGTACTGTTCGCCCACTGAAAGATGGCGTGATCGCTGACTTCAACGCGGCGGAATTGATGATCCGGGAGCTGATCAAATTGGTTTATCCCAAAAAACCCTTGTTTCCTCCGAGCTGGAGAATGATGATTTGTATTCCTTCTTCCATCACGGAAGTGGAAAAAAGAGCCGTTCGTGACAGTGCCGAACAAGCTGGCGCTAAAGAAGTTTACCTGATACATGAACCCATGGCCGCTGCCCTCGGTATTGGTATTGACGTAGAAGAGCCGGTGGGTAATATGATCATCGATATTGGTGGTGGCACCACCGGAATAACCGTAATTGCGTTGGCAGGTATCGTTTGCGACCAGAGCATACGTATCGCAGGAGACGAATTTACCGCCGATATAATGGAGGCCCTGCGCCGCTACCATAGCTTATTGATTGGTGAACGGACAGCTGAGCAGATCAAAATACAGGTTGGTGCCGCCATGAAAGATCTTGAAACGCCTCCTGATGATATTCCGGTAAATGGTCGCGACCTTGTCACCGGTATCCCAAAACAGATTATGGTAAGCTTCCAGGAAATAGCCGAGGCTTTGGATAAAAGTATATTCAAAATAGAAGAGGCAATTCTTAAAGCATTGGAACAAACGCCACCCGAGTTGGCCGCAGACATTTATCGTCGTGGACTTTATCTCACAGGTGGTGGTGCTTTGTTAAGAGGTCTTGACAAAAGATTAAGCCAAAAAATCAAATTGCCGGTCCACATTGCCGACGACCCGCTAAAAAGTGTAGTGCGTGGCACAGGCATTGCATTAAAGCACTACGACAGGTATCCTTTCGTTATGAGATAAACAGGAAATTCCAAAAAATATCCCGATAGCTATCGGGACCAAATTTCAATTCAGGAATTTGGTTTTTTTTAAAGGTTCATAACATAAGGTTCTCTGCAAAAACTTCGTTATTAGAGCGAGATGCGTAACGTATTTCTTTTTATCCGCCGGTATTTCACATTTATCAGTTTTGTGCTGTTGCAGGTGCTTGCGCTGTCAATGCTCTTCCGGTATAATAAATTTCACCGGGCGGTGTTTCTTGGAAAGGCAAACGAAATAACCGGCTACGTCAATTCGCAATATGACAACGTGGATGACTATTTTCACCTGAAGGAAGAAAATGTTCGCATTCACAGAATGAATGACTCACTCCTTAATTTGTTGCAAACAAACTTTATTAAGGTCGATACCAGCTCACATCTTTTTACAGACACCGTCAGGGTTGATACCATAAACCTCGTGAGAAAATATCTTGCGAAGGAAGCCAAGGTTGTTTCCAATTCGATCAATAGTCAAAAGAATTATTTCCAGATCAACCGGGGATCAAAACAGGGAATAAGAGATAATATGGCGGTGATCAATTCAGATGGCAGTGTTGCCGGGCAGGTGGTTGGTGTAAGTGAAAATTTCAGCCAGGTAATGAGTTTGCTGAACGTACATACCACCGTTAGCGCCATGATGAAAAAGAGCAGGAATAACGGAAGAGTAGAATGGGATGGGCAAAGCCCTTTCTATGTTACGCTGAGAAATATCCCCAAGAGTGATTCTGTGATCATCGGGGATACGGTACTTACGGGTATAAATTCTTATAACTATCCACCGGGTTGGATGATCGGTACTGTATCGGAAATTGTGGATGATAAAACCACAAACTTTTATGTGTTAAGGGTGAGACCCACCGCTAATTTTCAAAACCTGCAGCAGGTATTTGTGATTGAAAACCTGCAAAGAGACGAGCAGGTGGCACTGGATAAGGCCACTCAAAAGAAGGTAGATGAACTAAACAAAAGACGACAATGACAGACCTCGTAAGAAATATATTCAGGTTTATTCTCTTTATTCTCTTGCAGGTGTACGTGCTTGATAATGTCCCTGCCTTGCACAAATACATCATACCGGTTATTTATTACTTATTCATCCTGTGGCTTCCGTTTTCCATTTCAAGATTTTGGTTGTTGGTGGTTGGGTTTCTTACCGGTCTTTCCTATGATTTTTTTACAGTTACCCCGGGTCTGCATGCTGCAGCTTGTGTACTCATAGCTTATTTCCGGCCCTTCATCGTTAATATTCTTATTCCAAAAGATACCTCCGAATTCAATTACAGCGAGCCGTCTGCAAGAGCGATGGGGTGGCCGCAGTATACCGTTTATGTCTTCGCGCTTTCATTGTTACATCATGGATATCTGTTGCTTCTCGAATGGCTTGATGTCGGCGGGTTTTTGGATTTTCTCATCAAGATCGTTACCACCACTGCCATCAGTATATTACTCATCTTAACTGCCGAAATAATATTTCCGCGCCGCCTGAAGTACCGGACAAATACAGCGTAGAAAAATATAATAGAAAATTAAATAGTGAGAACGCCATTTTAAAAACAATTTCTTCGTTGTAATTTGCAACATACTTCGTACGCGTTATATCGTACATCGTACATTGTACTATGCCTGTGTTTAACCAATCCAGAAGCCGTATCATCAAACTTATTTTCTCTGTCGCATTCCTGGTGATACTTGCACAGTTATTCATTCTTCAGATCGTTTCAGGTAAATACCAGGAACTGGCCAGGAACAATGCAGTTTATCCAAAGATCGTTTACCCTGAAAGGGGAATCATTTTTGACCGCAAAGGAAAAGCCATCCTGAATAATGCCATTATGTACGACCTGATGGTAACACCTGCTGAAATCAAGGGAATTGATACGTTGGATTTTTGCAAAATGATGGAAATAGACACGGCAGAATTTAATCGCAGGATCCTTGATGCTAAATTCAAAAACACAGCGGTACGTCCCTCCATCTTTGAAGATCTGCTGACTCCGGAGTTACAAGTAAGATTTGAGGAGAACAGCTGGAAATTTCCCGGCTTTGTATTGGTGCAACGACCGGTACGGGTATATCCTTTTAGTGCTGCGGCCCATATACTGGGTTATGTAGCCGAGGTGAACCCAAAACAGATTGAAGCTTCCGAGGGATTTTATCGGATGGGTGATTATGTTGGACAAACCGGGCTGGAATCTGTTTATGAAAAAGTATTAATGGGTCAGCGGGGAGTACAATACCTGATCAAGGATAATAAGAACAGGCTTGTTGGTTCATTTGAAAAAGGCGAGTTTGATACGGCAGCAGTCGCTGGTCGGGGATTAAGAACTTATATCGATATTGAATTGCAGCAACTGGCCGAAAGGTTAATGAACAATAAGGTAGGTTCAGTGGTGGCGCTTGATCCAAAAACAGGTGGGATACTTGCAATGGCGTCCGGCCCGAATTTCGACCCCAATGAGCTTACAGGTCCTTACAGGAATAAGAATTATACAAAACTTGTTCTTGATGTAAAAGCACCTTTACTAAACCGTGCGATAAAAGGGCAATATCCTCCCGGTTCAACATTTAAACCTATCGATGCATTGATAGCTTTGGAAGAAGGTGTAATAACTCCGCAAAGCGGGATCGCTTGCAGCGGCGGATATTATGCCTGCAGCAAAAGAGTCGGTTGTTTGGAAACATGGGCCGGTCATGCTGCTAACCTTCGTCTCGCCATCGCCCATTCATGCAATTCATTTTTTTGCAATACTTACCGGCTCATCGTGGACAACAGAAAATATGATGATGTAAAAGAAGGGTATCAAAAATGGCATGACTACATGAACTCCTTTGGTTTGGGAATCCGGTTGGGATTAGATCTGCCAAGTGAGGACAAAGGAAATATTCCTGATACAGCAAGGTATAATCGTGAGTATCGTGGCCAATGGAACTCTTGTACCAACCTTACGTTGGGTATTGGACAGGACATGATGCTTGCGACGCCACTTCAATTGGCAAACGCAATGTGCATTATTGCCAACAGGGGATTTTATTATACGCCGCACTTTGTAAAGAACATAGATGATGAGGCCGAAGAGGATGCGGCGCTTCTTAATAAATACAGGCAAAAGCATTCGGTATTAACTCATATACCTGATGACGCCTATGATGCAGTACAAGACGGTATGCACGATGTAGTAGAAGAAGGTACAGCACGTATTGCAAAAATTCCAGGTATTAATATTTGTGCCAAAACAGGAACCGCTCAAAACTTTACCGTGTTGGATGGAAAGAGGATCGAATTACCAAACAACTCTATGTTTGTGTGCTTTGCGCCAAAAGAAGATCCCAAAATTGCATTAGCTGTAACCGTAGAAAATGCAGGGTTTGGTTCTACCTGGGCTGGTCCTATCGCAAGAATCATTATGGAAAAATATTTGAACGATACATTGCAGACAAAAAGTAAAGAAGACCTCGAAAGGATATCTAACGCTGACCTGATGCCCAAATATTATATACGAAAACAATTTATCGCTGACTCAACAAGAGCATTTGAATGGTTTAAAATGACAAATGACAGCTCTTACATCGAGAAATATGTTTTTCAAAAAACCCCATTGCCTACTCCTGAAAAGAATAATGATCCTCAAAAAGAAAACAACCTGGCAATTACTGCCTGGAATGCTGAAAAGCCAAATCGTCAAAAACGATTGGCACAAATTACATGAATCACAGAAGGCCGGAAATATCGAAAGGCGTTGACTGGAGTCTCGTATGGCTTTGGGCGTTGTTATGCTGTATAGGTATACTGGCAATTTTTGGCGTAACTTATCACGAAGGCGATAGCGTTGTCCAAACATTTCTTCGGTTCAGAACCGATTATAGCCGTCAATTCTATTTTTTTGTTGCTTCAGGAGTGATTGGTATGTTCATCCTGCTTACCGATAGCAAATTCTTTCCCGCTACTGCTAATCTCTGGTATGCAGCCGGCATAATTTTATTGCTTCTTGTTTTTCCATTAGGATCAAAAGTTAAAGGAACAGAGTCCATCATTAAGGTGGGTGGTAGCTTTCAATTTCAGCCGGCTGAGTTTTGCAAGATCTGCGTATGTCTGGCTTTAGGAAAATATCTTTCACGTCCCGAAACCGATTTTCGGGGAACGCAATCACATTTTATTGCAGCCTGTATTGCCTTATTGCCTGCGGCATTTAGTATTCTGCAAAGCGAAACAGGTTTGGCTCTGGTATATCTTTCGTTCTTTATTGTTATGTATCGCGAAGGACTTCCTTCTTCTATATTGGTAATTGGATTTTCAATTGCTGTATTGGTGATTGCTACTTTGTTAATTCCGAAGCTGACGCTAGTGATTATCTTGACAATACTTGCTTTAACAGTCGCCTATTTCATGTGGAGAAAAATTAAAAGAAATATTTCCGTTCTTATAAAGATCGCTTTGATCTGGTTTGGGACTTGTCTGTTCGTTTATGTCGTGGTTCCCCAGATTTTTAAAAAAGTATTTGCACAACATCAGGTAGAAAGGATATTTAGCACAATTGGTAAAGATATTCCTGAGGAATACAAAAAACCCGGACGAGTGGGAGTGCCGGTGAAAAAAGATGTTGATTATAATGTGAAGCAGTCAAAGATCGCTATTGGGAGTGGCGGCTTTAAAGGAAAAGGATTATTGAAAGGAACACAAACACGGTTTGATTTTGTGCCCGAACAAAGAACCGACTTTATTTTCTGTACAATTGGTGAAGGTTTTGGTTTTATCGGTAGTCTTGTATTATTGAGTCTTTATCTTGTCTTGTTATTCCGGATTGTTACCGTTGCCGAACGACAGCGTAGTGTTTTCAGCAGGTGTTATGCCTATGGTGTGGGTGCCGTTTTCTTTTTTCATATTGCGATCAATCTTGCTATGACGGTTGGTCTTGCCCCGGTGATTGGAATTCCATTGCCTTTTGTAAGCTACGGAGGTACGTCGTTACTCACGAATACAATACTTCTCTTTATTCTTATCCGTCTTGATGCGGATCGACAGATGGTCTTACGCTAACAGACACCAATGAAAACGAATTAGCGCTAATTAGCTCCAATTAGCAGAAATTCGTGAGATGAAGATCATTCCCTTAAGTGAAGGCACATTCACAATAGATAAGACGAAACTTTTTGTTCCATTTGATGAGGATGTTCATGAACTGCAGCAAAGACCTGTGGGAAGCTTGCTGGTGGAGATCCAGCCTTTTGTCGTTATTACTGCTAAAGATATATTGTTGCTTGATACCGGACTGGGGTTTGAAAAAGATGGTCAATTACAGCTTCATAAAAATCTTATTGATGCAGGTATAGAACCATCGGCTATTACAAAAGTTTTATTAACGCATTTGCATAAAGATCATGCCGGGGGTGTTTCAATGGGAGCAGATCATATGCAACTAAGTTTTCCGGAGGCAACATTTTATCTACAGGAAAGAGAATTGAATTTCGCATTTGAAAAAGGATTTCCATCTTTTATTCCCGGGGAATTAGGAGCATTAAAAGGATCGAGACAAGTTGTCTTATTAAAAGATGATGAAGGCCGGATTAATGATGATATTACCTATAAGATCACCGGTGCCCATTCGCCATATCACCAGGTTTTTTGGGTAAGGGACAATGAGCAAACGATTTTTTTTGGCGGTGATGATGCGCCGCAACTGGGACAAATGAAACACCGCTTTGTGGCAAAATATGATTATGATGGAAAGAAAGCGATGGAGTTAAGAAGAAACTGGTGGGAGCAAGGCCAAGAAGAGAAATGGACATTCTTATTTTATCATGATGTGAAAAACCCAGTAATTGAATTTTAGATTTCAGATTTACGATTTCGGATTTATTTTGAACTGTCCGCTGATAAAATCTAAAATCCGCAATCTAAATTCTGCAATCAACTAAAAGGCCATCCCGATAACATCGAGACGGCCGTTGCTAACCTATGAAAAACACCGAGATTAAATGCTATTGTATAAGGGAACGGAATCGTTTATTAGGGCGATCATCTTTCTTATTGCGAACTTGTTCCTCTCTCATTTTTTGAATGCCCTGTATAAATTCATCTTGTCTTTTAAAGATATCATTGCTTCGTTTTTCTCCAACAATATCACGGAACTCAGTGCGATAACGGATCCTTAGCTCTGCAATTCGCTGGGTACGAACCAAATTATCATCCCTGTGGTCTCTCAGGGTTTGTCTCCATTCTCTGAAGTAACGGATAAAAACGGGTGTAAATCTCTCGGCCTCATTACGGGTAAGATTAAGTCTCTTTTGGATAAACTCTCTCATCCTATCCCGTATTTTATCATTGTCATCATCCTGCGCCTGTGATGCGAAACCGGCGAACAATGCAAGGGTTAATATGAGTAAAACTTTTTTCACTTATTAATTCAGGGTACTTATATCATCATTAGAACTCAATGCTACAGCATCGTTTAAAAAATCTTCTATTTCTTTTTCAGGTATATCTTTCATCAATTCTTTTATTTCCGCTTGTTTTGCTTCTTCATTCTCTTCAATAGTTTTTGCACCTGCGTCCTGATTCACCAACGTTACGAGCTCATCAATCTTATCCTCGTCGCCTTTGAGTTTCGTTTCTATCCAGCCCTGCGGGTCCTTATCAATATTAGGTTGCTTGTTAATTAACATTAATCCTGTAACTGCAACGATCCCGATAACAATTGCTGCGGCTGCCAAACGATACCAACGACGACTTGCTATAGAAATGACTTTTGCTTGCTTCTTTTCTCCAAAGGAGTCTGCCGGTTGGCGGACAACAGTTTTGTCTAACGTTTCAAAATAGCCTGCTGGAACAGAATAAGGATTTTTATTTTTTAAACTGCTTAGTAAAGGTGATAAGTTTTTGATCTCTTCTTCGCTTGTCTGGTGATTAACATTTTCATTTAATCTTTCTATCACACTATCAGCAAAGTTTTGAAAAAACCCTGTTGGGACTGAATAAGGCATTTCTTTAGAAGCATTGCTCAGCAATGGCGATAAATATTCCAACTCTTCTTTTGCGCTGGTTGCTTCCAATGCTTTTATACGAGTCATGATCCGGGTAGGAAGTCCCTCAAAATAACCATTAGGTACTGCATAGAGATTTTGAGGGCTCAGGTTTCCAAGAGTACTTTCAAGCTCGTTCAATTCATTTAATATGGTATTCCTGTTTGTCATTTTACCGTAATTGAGACGGCATTTGGCTATGTAAGTTTAATGATTCTTAATGTATTCCTCTATTTTTTTCACCGCATGATGGTAGCTGGCTTTCAGTGCTCCCTCGCTGGTTTCCAGCACTCTACTCATTTCCTCATAGGGCATTTCATCGTAATAACGCAATTGAAATACAATTCTTTGCTTTTCAGGTAATTGCTGTATGGCTAATTGAAGTTTCCACTCAAGCTTATTACCGTCAAAATGTTTGTCAGCCTTGATCTTATTTGCCAGCCCGCTTTCTACATCACTTAGAGAGACGGCTGCCCGCTTCTTTTGCTGCTCCAGAAAAGTTAAACATTCGTTGGTGGCAACCCGGTAAAGCCAGGTATAAAGTTGACTATCCTCCCGGAAATTTTCGAGCCCATTCCAAACGCGAATCATTACGTTTTGCAACACATCATTTGCATCTTCATGATCCACCACCATTCGCCGCAGATGCCAGTATAATTTTTCCTGGTATTTTTTAATGATAGAGGTGAATGCTTTTTCCTTTGTAACAGGATTACGAAATTCCAGGAGCAATTCGCTGTCGCTTGTGGTTGTCAGGGCCATTCGGTTCGGTCTTAGTGAAGGTTAGAATATTGGAAAAACATATTGTTTAAATCATTTTCATCTTAAAATTAAAAAAAGAAAATGGGAAAACTACTATTTATTCCTGAAAGGAGAGTTTACTACCAGTCCTATTCCGACTCGCATGGGATAATGATAAAAATTGTAATCCTTATCATTTAATCTTGCAGTAAGCGCTCCAAAGATCTGGATACCTAACTTTTGTTTTTCATCAAAAAATATTTTGGTGTCAAATCCAAAGTCAATGAAGGACGAGGATTTTGAATGGCCGTTAGGAGGTAAGTTGTAAGAGAATTGTTCGGCTTGTGTATAATCAGTATAAACATTTGCGTATTCAACATAATTATAACGTGCAGTGATTGCCTGGTGAATATGCTTTGCGTAAAAATGAAGGCTGCTTTGCAAAGCCCAGCGTTTTATATCACTGTTGTAAGAATTATTTTTAATGCCGGGATTTGAATTGCTCGATGATGTTTCACTCATTTTAAAATCTCCATTAGTATAAGTGCCGAAAACGGAAATAAACAACGAAGAAGAAATATCTTTTATCAAGGGGAAATAACTGCCAGCTCCCAAATGAAAACCATTGTGTTTATAGAGCAAGGTTGCATTTGCACGATAGGAAGAAAAAATTGAATAGCTTTCTTCTTCGTCTTTATTCCTATAAGTGAAAAGCCCGCCGAGGATTGCCAGCCTGTTTGTTAATGCATAGCTCCCATGAAGATCAAATCCTGAGGGAGCACTTACTGCTACCGAAAAATTATGATCATGCTTTTCCTGTAATGACGGAGTATTTATTTGTGTGGGCGCATAAAGTTTGCGGTTAATAGTAGCGCAGGAACACAGCAGGCAAATGATGAGGGATATAGAAATCCTATATAACAATTTGCTCATAGCGAGGCTTATCGATCAGGGATGAGCAGCCTACTTTCTTGCCATTACCTTTTCAGCCGCCACAATAATATCCGGCACATCCAAACCATATTTCTTTAATAATTGTGGAGGAGTCCCGCTTTCGCCAAAGGTGTCTTTTGTGCCAACATATTCAATTGGTACAGGAAAATTCTTCGAAGCACATTGAGCAATGGCATCGCCCAACCCCCCAATGATATTATGTTCTTCGGCAGTCACGGCACATTTTGTTTTACGAATTGAATTGATCACTGCTGCCTCGTCCAATGGTTTTATTGTATGGATATTTATTACTTCAACACTGATCCCTTTCTCCTGCAAAATCGCTCCGGCTTGTATGGCATTCCACACTAAATGGCCACAGGCAAATATTGAAAGATCGCTTCCTTCAGAGAAGAATTGTGCCTTGCCAATTTCAAAATCTTCTTGCTTGCTGAATATTGGCCATACAGGTCTTCCAAATCTTAAATAAACTGGTCCAACATAATCGGCGATTGCTAAAGTTGCCGCTTTGGTTTGATTATAATCACAGGGAACAATCACCGTCATCCCGGGTAACATCTTCATCATTCCAATATCTTCAAGTATCTGGTGCGTTGCCCCGTCTTCACCTAAGGTAACACCTGCATGTGATGCACAGATCTTTACATTTTTTCCGGAGTAGGCAATTGATTGACGTATCTGGTCGTACACACGGCCCGTAGAAAAGTTTGCGAAGGTAGTTGTGTATGGGATTTTTCCGCCGATAGTTAATCCGGCTGCGATACCCATCATGTTTGCTTCAGCAATACCGCATTGAAAAAAACGATCCGGAAATTCTTTTATGAATTGATTCAGCTTTAGCGAACCAGCGAGAT
>Ga0075421_100011179_pt1 | contig 11109 bp, 9 predicted proteins | sample SoiMetdeltSBSDD5_FD_75292 | JGI IMG/M metagenome (GOLD analysis project Ga0075421, IMG submission 75292) | Bulk soil microbial communities from a Populus tree surrounding site in Tennessee, USA - Soil MetaG P. deltoides SBSDD5 | ecosystem: Environmental > Terrestrial > Soil > Tree plantation...
TAGCATTCATAGCAACTCTTACGTACCACAGGGTTGTTGAATGAACATGTTTGTGACCGGTGATTGTAGAGCTGTTTCACAAGCGATTCAATAAGGGGAGCCTTGTGAGTGGATAGTGCTACACAAGGCAATGCTGACTGGCGAGTGGCTGCTTTGTAACACGTTAAATTATCAATGTTGTTTATACGAGCAAACTGGGGCAGAGCATTACCTGTTTATCACTAGCGCGAATATTGGTGATGCACGTGAGCTGAGGCACAATTGGGCGAACAGTAACGCAACAAGGCTAGAGGACGCGTCCCACGATCATCGCCCTTCTACCTGGGCCAGCGCCGCCTCGGCTTCCCGCCGCCAGCACGTCATTGCCATGGCGCGTGAGGTGTTGCGGGGGTGGGGAGCACGCCCTATGCGCTCCCTGGCTCAGGAGGCATACGCCTCTGGGCCGTCCCGTGGCGTCAGGCCCTGCTCTTGCGCGTACTTCGCCGCCTCCAGGACCGCTTGGCATGCCTCGGGCACCCGATGGGGGTCATACGCACGCAGATACCCTCGGTCACACGCTTCACGAAAGGACACCCCGCTGGCTCGTGCTACCGCCATCCGGGTTGGCTCACGCGGAGGAAACAGGACCAGTGCCTGGTTCCACGGAGCCGCACGGCCGAGGTGTGCCCCAGGCGCCATCTCATACGCCAGCGGCTCCATGGTGGTGCCAGACGGATAGGTACTCAACGGCAGTTCCTCAAAGAGGTGTTCGGTGGCTTCATACGGGGGAGGCAGTGTATAGCGATAGATGGTAATGCGTTGCCATTGGGCCACGTGTCTTTGTTCCTCTGGCATGATAGGGTACTCACGTTCTGGGATGTGCAGGCCACATCAGGGGCACAAGCGCCAGGGAGAGCGGATAGGGGCCACAACGGGGCCTCCGTTCAGGGAAACCGCGAGAGTAGCAAATACCACATTCCCCGGATTTCGTGGTAGACGGAGCGCCTCAGAGGGTGAGGGCCCCTCACGCCTTGAGTTCCCGTTAATCCACGACGGGTAGTCGTTACAACCGCAGCACAATAACATCAACAGGATCAATGCCTTGCGATTTCACCACATAAGCCGGTGGCATCTGGAAATTTGCAAGGCAACCCCCAAAGGGATCAACGCTGCGTAGGACGATCTTCCGGCCCAGGCAGTGATACCAGGCTAATTTCTATCCGTCGGTTTTGGGCGCGTCCCTCTGGGGTCGTATGCGGCGCCAGCGGACGGTGAAAGGCATGCCCACTGGCCACCAAGCGCTCGGCAGGAATATGGCGCTCCTGGAAGAAGCGGACCAGCGTCACCGCGCGGACTGCTGAGAATTCCCAGGGGCTGGGAAACCGCTCACGCACGGCTCCCGTCATGGGCGCGTTATCCGTATGGCCCTCCACACGGTACAGATAGTCTGGGAACGTGTGCAAGACGCCCGCAATCTGCTCCAAGAGGTCGCGACTGTCCGGGCGGAGCGCGACGGTACCGGGCCGGAAGAGCGTGTCACTACTGACGCGCAGCGTCAGGCGATCCGGGGCGGGCTGCAGCGTCACAACGTTGTGGGCAATGGCCGTCGCGAGTGCCTGGCTCACGTGTTGTTGGAGCGCCTGTATACTAGCCGTGCGCTTCCCTTCCTGGTCAGCCTGCGCCCGTAATTGTTGCTGGGCCGCCTCCGCTGCAGCGGTCACCCGCTGCACGGCCTCGCGCTCGGAGACCAGGGTCTGTTCGTGCTGGCGTACCGCGTCCGCCAGGTGGGAGAGTTGGGCCTGGCAAGCGTCGTGCTGCTGCATGGCCTGGGTGTATTGCGTTTGTATCCGCTCTCGTTCCTGCGCGGCCTGGGCTTCCTGAGCCGCAAGCTGGGTGCGGACGGCGGTCAGCGCTTGCGCGGTCTCGGCCTGGCGGGCTTGCTCCTGGTGCGCGGTCTGGCGGGCCTGCTGTACTTGTGCTTGCACGTTCTCCAAGGCGGCGCGGGTTTCTCCCAACGTCTGCTGGGCGTTGTCGGCACTGTGGCGCAGCCTCTCGAGTTCTTCCTGCTGCCTGTCCAGCTGTTGGTGCAGCAGTGCACGCTCCGCCGTCGCGCGTTCCTGGAGTTGTTGATGCTCCAGGAGTGCCGTCTGGAGTTGCGTTTGCAGATGGACATTGTGCTCCTCGGCTGCAGTCGCACGCTGGGTGGCCTGTTCATAGAGGGTTTGTCCCCGGGCTACGTCTGCGGCCATGGTGGTGCGTTGGTCTTGCAGTGCGGCCAGCGCTGCCGTGGCTTCGACATGGCGCGCTTGCCATTGCTGGGTGTCAGTCTGGACCGCGTGCAGTTGCTGTTGCATAGCGTGGAGGGCTTCCTGCGCTTGGCCCATCGCCTGACGGAGTTGCCCCAATTCCTGGACGTGGGCCGCCCCCTGCGCCGCTTCTAACTGCTGGATGGTCGCCTCCCGTTCCGTCAGCTGGGCTTGCAACGTGGTCTGCTGTTGCTGGGCCTGCTCGTCGCGCAGGCGTAAGGCGGTGCTTTCCTGCGTGCTTTGGGCTATCTGGCTGCGCAGCTGTTGTTGGAGCGCCTCTCCGGCGGCCACAGCTTGCTGCCACTGCGTCTGCGTCTCTGCCAGCGACTGCACGATGGCGGCATGGCGCTCCTGCCACTGCTGTGCCTCGCTCTGCGCGGCGTGCTGCTGCTGCCGCAACTCCTGCTGCGTGTGCCGGGCCTGGGCCAGCTCTTGCTGCGACTGGGCCAACGTCTCTTGGTGGAGCGTGTGCAAGTCTTGTAAACTGGCCAGGCCTGCCTGCTGCGCTGTCCGCACCTGCGCCAGCACGTCTACGACGCTCTGCTGGTCCTGCAGCTGCTGCCGCAGCTGGGCCTGCTCTTCTAGCAAGGCGGTACGGGCCGCGGTCAGCTGGGCTGTCTGGTGCTGCAGCATGTCGCGCTGCTGGACCGCCTGTTGGTGCTCCGCTTGGAGGCGGACAATTTCCCGCACCTGCTGGTCGGCGTCGCTGAAGAGCGCCAATTGGGCGTGCTGCTTACTCACCAGCTGCCGTAAGCTGGTGAGTTCCTCGGCCCAGGGAGCACACATGGCTCGTTGTTCTTGCAGGGCGAGGCGCGTCTCACGCAGCTCTGCATCGACGGCGTCGACCCGCTCCTCATACTCACGGGCGGTCGCCTGCCACTGGTCGCGCTGTGTTTGCACTGCAGCGTACTCCTGACGCTGCTGCTGGACGCGTTGTTGTAGTGTCTGGTGGGCTTGGAGCACCTGGTCATGCGCCTGCTGGAGCGACGCCACCATGTCGTGCGCCTGGTGCAGCTGGGTCTCGGTGTGGATCACCTGCTCTTGCGCCTGTTGCCGCTGTGCCTCGGTGGAGGTTAGCTGGGCACGTGTGTGTTCGACCTGCTGTTGGAAACGCTGGACGAGCGCCTGCGCAGCTTCAAGCTGTTGCTGGGAGGTCGTCAGGGTTTGCCGCACCGTGGCGACTTCGTGCCGCAGGCTCCGAGAATTGGCCATCTGCTTACTCACCACAATAAGGAGGATAAGGAGGCCCAGCGCCAGGACGCCGAGCGTTACTCTGATACCTTGGGTCATGGCCCTCTCCAACCTGATGGTCTATGGCATGCAAAGGCGGGATGCTACTCGAATCTCACACAGGGTCAATAGCGTCACCATGGCCCTCGAGCGTGTTATGCGCTTTGATCTTGATGATGCTACACTGAATGCCCCTGAGGCACCTCCAGGGGCTAACAGAAGCGCGGCATCACCTTGGTCCAGAATTGTTCGATCGATTTCATCAGGACCGGATGCGGCACCAGGCTGTTGTAGGTGTAGCAGAACACCCAATCGACGGGCTGGCGCTGCTGCTGGGTCTCCATGGCGCGCAGGACCGTGTCGACCGTGCCGACATAGGCATAGCCCTGCGCGATCACTTCTTCGGCCGTGGGAAACTGGCCGGTCTGCGGATCCTGCATGCCCTTGCGGAACCCGAAGGGCTCGAACCAGGCGCGGCCTGAGAACTGGCCAGAGTCCTTCCACAGCGCCCTCGCCTCGGCGTCGCTGTCGGCGATGATCACGTCGCGCAGCACGCCGATATCGCGCCCCTTGGGCTTGCCCGCGACCTCGGCATAGACGCGGTAGAGCGTGTCCTCGTAGAATGGATGGAGCGGCGGCAGGATCGGCGTCACGCCTTCCTGGGCGCAGAAGCGCACCGTGTGCTCCGAGCTGGCGAAGGGCTGGAACAAGGGCGGGTGCGGCTTCTGCAGCGGCTTGGGCACCACGCCCACGGCGGTCAGAATCCCGTCCTGCACGCCCTTGCCCCACTTCGCCGTGGTGTCGAGCGGCCACGGCGTGGGGCCGGCCGGCACCTTCCAGAACGTGCCGTCGTAGGTCAGCATCTCCTCGGTCCAGCACTGCTTGATAAGGCGGAAATTCTCCTCGAAGGCCAGACGATTCGCGTGGTCGATCGCATCGTGCTGGTTGGGCAACGCACCGTGGATGCCGTGCGTCTGCTGCGCCATGACGTCGACCCAGCGGCGCTGGTAGCCGCGCGCGAAGCCCGCGTTGGCGCGGCCGCCAGTCATGTGGTCGAGCATGGCGATGTCTTCGGCCACACGGATCGGATTGGCTGCCGGCAGCACGATGCCGAGCTGCCCGACGCGGATGCGCTTGGTCTGCATGGCGAAGTAGAGGTCGAGCAGCACGGGATTGTTAGAGAGCTCGAAGCCCTCGATGTGGAAGTGATGCTCGGTGAAGCTCACCGAGTCGTAGCCGAGCTCGTCGCCCAGCTTGATCTGCTCGGTCAGTTCCTGGAGCATGCGCTGATAGAAGTGCGGGTTCATCCCCGCCATACCAGCCTCGATCTCGGCGCGGCTGCCGATGCTCGGCAGATAGAACAGCGACGCTTTCATCTCACGTCCCCTTCGGCGTCACCGCGCCGCCAGGCCCCTGGTTGCGGACCGCTTACGCGAGGCCGCCGTCGACCATGATCGACTGCCCGGTGATGGGGCTCGCGGCCGGGCGCGCCAGGAAGGCCACGACATGGGCGAGGTCGCCGGGCGTGAAGGCATAGGAAGAATAAAGCACATTTTTCCCACCGTGTCACCTCGCGCGGTCGTTTGCTCTGACGGTGTATGCGGTAACATGTGCTGGGCGTATACCACTAGTACTCAATGCGCTCACGCTCTTCTTGGATTCCGAGGTGTTGAAAGACACCCACAGATCATTGTATGCCAATGGGTCCATGTTCTGGCGCCGAACAAAGCGCAGCGGCTTGCGGCATGCCGCAGCCGCCGCGGGGTTAGGTGGCTTGCTGGCTGGTCAGCCCAACTTCATGGTTCGGACAACGCTTGCGCCAAAATTGGGCGATCGGTCACTGCGGCGTGCGTGCGCACGGCCGTTGTAAGCCTCCAGGTTTCCCAGAGCTCGTGCCGCAGCTGCTCATCCGCTGCAGAGGTGCCACGGATCACCTCCGCCACCTGGGAGAGCCACACGGGGAGACCGCAAGGCCGCGGGCCTCGGCGGTCGTGTCCTCGCGTCAGCGGCTGTCCGGGGGCGTGCGGGGCTCCGAGCCTCTCCCTCACGCCTCCCGCCACCGTCTCACGCCAGCACCGGATGCCTCGTCGTCCAGGGGATCGCCTGCTCATAGGCCCGCGCGACGCGGTATACCGTGGCTTCGTCAAAGGGCTTGCCAATGATCTGCATGGACAGCGGCAAGCCGGTGGAGGCAAACTCCGTCGGCACGGCCAGTGCTGGACTGCCGGTCAAATTAAACGGCGCGCGCCTGGCGCTGATAGGTATACTCGCAGCGCTCTGCGTCCTCGACGGGACAGGCCGGGTTCATGCTGGAGGCGGTGATCGCCACATCCACGGTGTCCAGACAGCGGGCGAACTGTTGCGCCAGGACGGCGCGCTGGCGCGTCGCCTGCACGTAATCCACGGCGCGGAAAAACGCCCCGACCAGCACGCACTCCCGCATCAAGGCCCCGTAATCCTGCGGCCGCTCCTTCAACCAGCGTTCGTGGAAGGTGTTGCACAGGTGTTGATCATATGTGAAATCGCTTCGGTTTTCGGCAACGTCTCTCCCATGGCATCCATACCTGTGCAACACCCTCGGTTTCTGTTTAAATGCCCCCGCTGGTCCCGCATAGCCGATCTCCTTCGGCGCTGGGCTCACGCGCTGACGTGCATGGCCAGCCGGATACGGGTGCTATGTCTTTAACTGGATATCCTCATACGGACCTGCATAGGCGAACTGGGGAATCGCCCCGAGTTGCGATGCGGCCACGCGGGCCCCGGAGGCACATAGGAACGCGGGCTCGAACAGGGGCAGGTAGGCCGTCTTGTCGTAGAGCAAGCGCTGGATCTCATGCAACAGCGCCTGCCGCTTCGGGCGGTCCCTCTCTTGCGCTTGTTGCTTGAACAACGCGTCAATCTCGGGGTAACCGCCATAGGTATAGCTGCCTCCGGTCACTGCAAAGGCTTCGAGACGAGTGGCCGCATTCCCCGGCGCGCCGCTGGCGCCCAGAATGAGATTGGTGAGCTTTTTTTCCCGCCAGGAGGTGAAGAACGTGGCCCGCTCGACGGTACGCATCTTCACCTTAATCCCCACGGTGCTCAAAAAATTCAATACCCCCTCGGCATAGGAGAAAAAGGGAGGATTGGGGGTAATATCCCCCGCGTCGAAGCCATTTGGATAGCCCGCTTCCTTCAGCAGTTGTCGCGCTTTGGCGGGGTCATAGGGGTACGCTTCCATCGGCAGGCCAAAGTCCAACGAGCTGGGGATCGTGGTGCCAGTGATTTTCGACAACCCCAGCGTTTCTGCGTCGTTAATGGCCTGTTTGTCCACCGCATAATTCGCCGCCAGCCGTACCCGCTGGTCATGCCAGGGAGACTTGGGATTCCACTGGTCGGCAAAATACACAAACCACACGGCTGGTGGATACACCGGCTCCAGCTTGAGTGACGAGTCGCGTCGGACCTCCTCGGCCAGGGCGCCGCCCAGACCAAACGTAATGTCGGCCTCCTGGCGTTTGAGCATGGCCACACGCGTGGTTTCCTCTGGCACGCCAGTGAACACTAGCCGTTTCACGGCCGGGACTTTGCGCCAGTACTTGTCGTTGGCCTCGCAGATGGCGCCAATCCCCGGTTCCTGGCTGATAAATTTATAGGGGCCGGCACCAATCGGGTGTTGCTTAAACGCGTCATCTCCGACCTTCTCGATATATTTCTTGGGGACAATCCACCCCGCTCCGGTGGCTGGGGTGCCGTAGAAGGTCATGAAATCTGGCCAGATTTCATGCAGATGGAACCGGATGCGGCGCGCGTCCACAATCTCGATCTCCCGCACACGCGCTTTAAACTCCCCGGCGGCCGTGCCCTTGTAACGGAGGAAGCTGAATTTGACATCGTCGGTAGTGAGGGGATCGCCATTGTGAAAGGTGACCCCAGAGCGCAGGAGAAATTCGTAGGTGAGTCCGTCTGGACTCTCGGACCAGGATTCTGCCAGGCTGGGGGCCAGCGTCTGGCCAGGCATGGGTTTCACCAGGGCATCGTGGAGGGCATACAAAAACATGAACGGCGTGATAATGCCCGGGGTCTCGGCGGGGTCGAACCAGGTGGGTGACAGGGTAACGTGCACCCCAACGGTCAACTGCCCGCTCGGCTGGGCCGCCGCGTGGGCCACACGCCAGGGCCATAGCGTGAGCCCCGCGGCGCCGCCAAGGGCTCCGTGTAGGAGCTGGCGTCTCGTGTAAGTGCTTCCCCTAGAAGGGGGATTCTGCGTCATGGGAGGTCTCCTACACATGGGTGAGCAATCACCAGGTCTCCGTGCACTGCAGCGCGCGGAGGTTTCCACACCGCTTACGCCTTTAAGCGTACATCTTCAGAGGGGGCCGAGTAGATATAGTCGGGGATCAGTCCCAGGCCGGAGACCGCCACCCGTGGGCCAGTGACACACAGGAAGCCCAGCTGCCAGACCGGCAGGAAGTAGGCTTCGTCATACACCTTCTGTTGAATCTTGTGCAGCAACTCCTCACGCTTCTTACGGTTGCGTTCGCGTGACTGCTGCTCAAACCACTGATCAATGTCGGGGTCTTTGAGGAACGACTGCACCCCTTGACTGTACATAAACGCTTCCACCCGCGTGGCCGCGTTCCCCGGCGCCCCGCTGCCCATAAAGGTCAGATTCTTCACCTTTTTTTCGCGTTGGGCGCCCTGGATGGCGGCCCGTTCGAGCGGCTGCACCTTGACCCGAATCCCAAGCGCCCCCAGATCGTTCACCACCGACTCAATGACGCTCGCATAGACGGCATCACACGAGAATTCCCCGGCATCAAAACCCTTGGCATACCCCGCCTCCTGGAGTAAAGCTTTGGCTTTCTTGGGATCGTACGCATACGGCTCCCACGACAGGGCAAAGTCATACGTCGCTGGAATAATCCCCCCCACCAGCTTCGAATAGCCCAGAGTCTCCGACTCATTGATCGCCTGGCGATTGATGGCATGATTCGCCGCCAGCCGGACACGCCTGTCATGCCAGGGGGATTTAGGATCATACATATCGAGGAAGTTCCCCCACTGGATGCCGGCCAGCGTGGGTTCCAACTTCAGGGTCTTATCGCGCCGGACTTCTTCCCCGAGTGTACTATAGATGGCATAGGTCACGTCGGCTTCCTGTTGTTTGAGCATGGCCAGGCGCGTGGCGGGTTCCGGTACACTCTTGAGCACCAGACGCTTGACCAGGGGTACCTTCCGCCAATAGTCGGTGTAGGCTTCCAGCACCAGTTCGATGCCCGGTGTGTAACTCACGAAGCGATACGGTCCCAGGCCCACGGGATTATTTTTAAATTCGTCGTTGCCGACCTTCTCCGTATAGTTCTTCGGGACAATCCAGCCTGCGGCCGTCGCCGGGGTGGCGTAGAAGGTTAAAAAATCCGGCCAGGGTGCATGCAGCACAAAACGGATGTGGTGCGGATGGACGATCTCGATGGCCTTGACCTGCTTCTTGAGTTCCGCCGCCCCGGCCCCTTTGTAGCGCTCAAAGCTAAACTGGACGTCTGCAGCGGTAAAGGGATCGCCATTGTGGAACTTCACGCCTTGCCGCAGCTCGAAATCGTAGGTCATCCCATTCTCGCTTTCGTGCCACCTAGTCGCCAGGCAAGGCGACAGGTGACCGTCTGGCATGGGTTTCACCAGCGCATCATGCAGGGCGCGCAGGCAGAGATAAGGCGTTTGCAGCGCCCCGGTCTCCGCCGGATCAAACCACGTCGGTGCTAGGGTGATGTGCATCGCCCACGTCATCTGCCCTACAGGTTCGCCTTTCTGCGCCATGGCGAGGTGCTGGGATGGCCAACCTTGCCACATCGCCCATCCGGCAACGCCGCTCAGGGTACTCTGCAGAAAACGACGGCGAGACGATAACCGGTGTCCCTGAAGACTGGACGTCATGCCTCTTCCTCCTTCCGCATGTGCCGACCGTGGCATGAGAACAGGGTGTCTGCCGACGAGACGTCGCAGCGATGGCAGATGCGGGCGAAAAGTCACGTCAGAAGGCCAGCGAGCGCTTCCTACAATCAGCGCTCCTCGGTTTATTATGCTTCCACCTGTGCCAGTGCCGCCTCGGTCTCTGGAAGCCAGCAGGTCATCTCCATGGCCTGATACCTCGCGATCGCTGTGGACAGTGCCGTGCGGCCCTGTTCCGGCTGGCCGGTCGCGGCGTACAGCTTGCCGAGTCCCTGGTGGCAGTACGCCTGGAGCGGACGAATGCCCATCGCTGGCCATGGCGCGCCCTGTATTACTCCACGAGCGTCACGTGATCACCGACGTGAATGCGCCCGCCTGCCTGACTGGGCACCATCGCCACGCCAAAGGTCGGCTTCTCCTGCCCAAACACTGTGGTCAGGGTGGTGAGAATCGGCACGTCCCGTTCCCCGGTGGTGGGATTGGCGTGCGTCGCGAGACACCGGACTTTCGGCCGGACTACGTCAAACGTCACCGTGCCGATGCGCACCTTGCGCCCTACCCAACTTTGCTCCTCCCAGGCACCCAGCCCCTCTAGCGCAATGTTGGAGCGAAAACGCCGCTCACTGCCTTCGGCATGCGCCAACGCCGCCGTCAGCGCGTGGAGGCTCCCACGGCCGTGGAGCGTCACCTGCCCGGCTTCGGCGTCGTGGTAGCGCGGCGTGCTGCCGTCGCCAATGACCCGGAGTGGGAGCCGCTCCGGGTGGTCCGCCAGCGGATTCTCATCGAGCGTGAGCACATACGCCGCCACGGCGGTCGCGAGCCGCTGTCTCCCTTCCGGAGTGAGGACCTCATCCGCGAAGACGGTGCTGGCCAAGCTGAGGCGTAACCGTAGCGCCTCGGCCTCAAACCGCAGGTGCAGACGTGCCAGCCCTGGCGTATTCATCAGGGCCACCATCTCCGTTTTCCTACTCCAGGCCTCATCGGCCGCTGCGGAATCCGCAAACCGGAGGCCGAGGACACGGTCGCCGGCAATGCGCCCGTCGTCGCGCACTGTCAATGTGTCGCATTCTTCGGGCGTGAAGCCCTTCACAGGATACCGATACAGGGCAGCGACGCGCGGCATGCGTTCTCTCCTCCGTCGTGACGTGCGGGCATAGGCCGCAGCCTTGATGAACCGGCTCTCGTGGCATGATACGATGCTATGTGTAGAGTGTGCGGGCCGTGTTGACCGAAGCGTATGCTCAGGCCACAGGCGGCTCCGCTCTTGGCGCGCTATCATAGCATACCTGACGCAGAGAAGGCGCCAGGAAGCACAGCAGGCGAGCACCGGTAGTACGTGTAATGAGACGGTGTTGGGCGATGTGTATCGGTGACGTGTGCGCCTGCCTTGTCCGGCGTAGGCTCTGGTAGAGACGCCGACTTGATCCCTCCGCCCCATGCGGGGTGAGGCCGCGTCAGCGGTGGCATGGGGTGACGACGTCGCGCCACACGCATGCTTCCTCCGCTCGGCTTCGTCTCCGCCGTATGGCTCTGCCCCTCTTGGAACGCCTATTTATCTGAGGGGTGTGCATAATGCATTGACATAGTCGGCCAAGCAGGTCTTTTCTGGAAGAAAGCTGCTCAGCTCTCCAGGAGGCCCTGCCATGGTCACACCGACCTTTGCCGA
>Ga0075421_100011181_pt1 | contig 11105 bp, 11 predicted proteins | sample SoiMetdeltSBSDD5_FD_75292 | JGI IMG/M metagenome (GOLD analysis project Ga0075421, IMG submission 75292) | Bulk soil microbial communities from a Populus tree surrounding site in Tennessee, USA - Soil MetaG P. deltoides SBSDD5 | ecosystem: Environmental > Terrestrial > Soil > Tree plantation...
TGCCGCATCTCGCGATCGAGCACGCGCACGTTGGTGGCCGGCGTGAGCGCGAACGAGCGAACTGTGCCGCCGTCGGTGATGATCGAGAACTCCTGCACCTCGTACTCGCGTTCGCCGATGTTTTGCACTTTCCGTTCGACTCCGAGCAGCCGTCCTTGTACCGGCGTGCCCTTGGCAGTCACTTCGACGCGGGCGCCACGGAGTGATCCGAGTAAGTCGAATGCCGTGCCGGTGGGACCTAACGGCAAGCGCAGCGCCCCCAGCCGCTGATCGATCGGCGCGACCGAGTTGTAGCTGATACCGGTGATGCGTCCCTTCGGATCGATCGACGTCAACGATTTGAGTACGTCGTTGAGTTGACGGCTGGTGAAGCGGATGGTGATGTTCTGGTTACCGCGAATCTGTCCCTGATGCTCGAAGTAGCCGACGCCGGTCTTGTAGAGCACGACGCGCCGGATGGGCAGCGGCGTGGCCGACGGCGTCGCGGACTGCGCGAACGAGAACTCCTGACCGAGCGAAACAACGAGCAGTGCTATCGCAACCACGCACGCGCGCATGAGACCTCCCGGTGTCGTGAGGGGTTAGACACCGCAGGCGTGCGCGGGTTCGTTTCGTTACCCCTTGTCGATCCAAGGGCCGCCAGCCGGTCCCCAATCCCATTTCGGCATGGGCGTGGTGCCTGATGGCGCCGCTTCTCCCTCCTGCGAGTTCATGACGGCGAGCCGCGTGCCCCACTCGAGGTAAGCGACGAACGTCGATCGGAACTCGGGATCGCTCGGCAGCCCAACTTCATCTGCGGTGTCGATCATCAAATCCACCCACCGGCGCCGTTGTGCTTCGGTGAGCTTGCGGCCCATGTGCCGCGCGATCATGCCGGCGTGGCTCCCGCCGGCGCTGGTGTAGGGCGTCCCGCCGCCAAACACTTCGGTGATGAACGCGGCCACATGTTCGGGATGCCGAGGATTCATGTTCGCAAACACAGGCGACAGGATCGGATCGCCGGCCACCCGCTGATAGAAGCGCTTGGTCAGTGCATGAAGTTTGTCGAGCCCGATCCACTCAGCCAGGGTTGGAGGCATTGGTCACCACTCGTGTGAGCATGTCGGTCAGCGCCCGGGCGAGACTGCCATCTCGATCGAGCCGCGGGTTGAAGATTGTCACGTCCATGCCGACGGCGCCATCGCGCCACGCGCGACCGAGCATGGTCTCGAGCTCGTGCCACGACAGGCCTCCAGCCAGGCGATAGTCGACAGCCGGCATCACGTCATCGTCGAGCACGTCGACGTCGAGATGGATCCAGACGCCCTCGACGCCGCGAGCGCCGAGGTGAGCCAGCGCGTCTTCGATGGCGCCGATTGGCGTCAAGGCGCGGATCGCCTGCACATCGTGCACGCGCATGCCGGCTGGAAGCGGCTGGCTTCGATACGAGCGCGCTTCGTCTTGATCGCGCATGCCGACCGCAACCACGTCCTCGTCGCGGATCAAGGGGCAGTGGCCATCGAAACGCGTCAGCGTCGCCGGGCCGCGACCGGTTGCGAGCGCCAGCTCCGACGAAGCCGCTTCACCGTTGGTGTTCGCGTCGGGTTGATAGAAGTCGGCGTGGCCGTCGCAAAAGAGGAGTCCGTAGCGTCCACGGCGCGCCAGCGCGAGCAGGTTGCCGAGCAGGATGGAGCAGTCGCCGCCCAAGACGAGCGGCCGCTCGCCCCGATCGAGCACGCGTCCGACTTCGTCGGCGAGGCGGACCGTGTACTCGGCGAGACTGCCGGGGTTCAGGAACCCGGTTGCCGGATCGCGCCGATCGTCGTAGGGCAGCGCCGCCACGCGGACCACATCGCGCACTCTCAACCGCTGATGGAGTTGTGCGTCGCGAAGCGACCGCGGCAGATCTTCGACACCGGTTGGCCGTAAGCCGAGAATCGATGGCGCTTCGATGATCGTGAGTGGCGGTGGCATGACGTGCCGACGAGCTGGAATGCCCATCGGTGCTTTCACGCTATGGTACGTCGCCGGCGCCGACACCGGCCAAATGGGCTGGTTGAGGAGATAGAAATGAGTGGGTCCGAGCGTGCACGACCGTCCAACTCCGTCCGGGAACTTCGCCTCGTCGTCACGGCCGCTGATTATGACGAAGCGCTGCGGTTTTATCGCGATGTGCTCGGCCTGCGCGAGCGCGCGGCATATTCATCACCCGACGGACGTGTGACGATTCTCGAGGCCGGTGTTGCGACGCTGGAGATCACCGATCCGCCGCACGCGGCGTTCATCGATGACGTCGAGGTCGGCCGCCGCGTGGCCGGCCACATCCGGGTGGCGTTCGAAGTGGATGATTCGACGTCGATGACGAAGACGCTCGCGGATGCCGGTGCGACAGTCGTCGCCGAGCCGACGCGGACGCCGTGGAATTCACTGAATGCGCGACTCGACGCTCCGGCGGGTCTGCACCTGACGCTGTTTACGGAGCTGGAGCATCACAGTTGAGGAGCGGCCTTGAGCCACGCTGCGGCTCGTGCGGGTCAGTGTCCTATCCCACTCCAGACCATGAGCGGTACGCTAGGTCCGTCCACCGATCCACGGCGCCGCGGCTTGCCTGCCCCGTAGCCGCGAGCGCAGCGAGCGCTTGGCGAAGGTTGGCGAAGGCTGGCGGAGAGGAAGGGATTCGAACCCCTGGAAGCCTTTCGACTTCAACGGTTTTCAAGACCGCCGCCTTAAACCACTCGGCCACCTCTCCGCGCTGAGTGATTTCTCGATTGTACGGCAGGTGCCGCCGAGGGCTCCGGATGCCTACCGCGTCAGCGCGTAGTACGCGACGTAAAACCAGCTGAATAGGCCGTGGATGCAGGCCCAGATGATCGAGTGCCACGTGCTCCAGGAGATCGTGATCGCGAGGGCACAGCCGAATCCGATGCCCGCGCGGGCGCCGCTCGTGGTGTTGCTCATGCGTACTGTGACGAGGGATTGCCCCGGTTAGTTGCGCGGGAGGACCTACCCAGCTACGGGAATAGTGTCCGGTCCTCGCTCAGGCCGCCCGGCCGGCGCAAGGTGACGCAAATGGCGGCGAGCGAAAACAGGGCATTGATCAACCAGAGGCTCGCCGCGGACGGGCCGGAGCTCCTCGACGGCGCCAGCGCCAGTCCGACGGCGACATAGAGGATCAGCAGCCACACGGCGTTGAAGAGCGCGATCTTCGGTGAGGGAGCGCCCGATAACGCCAGACCCACGAATCCCAACATGATGGGGAGCGTCGAGACGATGAGCCGCATGTTCAACGTCGCTCGAGCGCGCAGGACTTCGGCGTCCGACCATCCGCCGCCGACCGACTTGCGGACCAGTTCCGTAAACGTCCACTCGCCAGGTCCGGCTGTCACGCCAGATCGATCGGCCGACGATGGGTCGTTCAGCCGTTCGAACACCACGTTCCTGTACGCCGCGTTGGTGCGCGGGATCACGGACATCGTCACGAATGCCAACACGATCGTGCAGACGATCGACATCCCCAACACCATGGGAATCAGCCGTCGCGGCGGCACGCTTTCGGGCTCGAGCAGCAGCGCAACGAAGTACGCGAGGGGAAGCGCCAGCGACCATGACTGCGGACTCAACAACAGCAGTTCCTGAACGGGTGGCATTGCCCCGCCCCGGCCGGTGTCCAGAGACGGAAGTAGAAGGAGACCGGCGACGATCGGCAAGATGATCACCGTCCGCTTTACGACCCGGTCCATCGTCGGGCAACCGAGCCGGATGGCATCGATCGCCAGGCACATCGCCAGCGCCTTCCACACGCCCCAATGCGCGCGCAGGCGCACCAGCATCGACGCGTCCTGGTCACATTCGTGCCGGAGATCGGCGATGGCGGGCACGACGACTCGCTCGTAGGCCGAGCGCTCCAGGGTCCGCTCGGCGAATCTTCGCAGGCGTTCGCCGGAATCCATCCGCTGGTTCATCGGCCTGGCTCGGGCGCGAGCGCTCGCGCCATCAGGGTCCACGCGTCGAGCACGCGCCGGCCATGGCCGGTGGCGTGATACATCCGTCGTGGCAGGGCATCCGACCGCGACGCCGGCTCGTGGCGCGATTCGATCAGCCCTTTCTGTTCCATGCGGCCAAGCGTCACGTACACCGTGCCGCGCTTGAGCGCACCACGTGACTCGTCGACGAGTTGCAACCCGTACTTCGGCCCGCCGGAGACGAGGTGATTGAGAATCAGCCGCTCTTTGTTCGAGAGTGTGGGCAGCCGCGGAGCCTTCATTCCGGCCCAGTCTTACAAATTGTAAGACTGGATGTCAAGCTACGATTCGGATCGCATGCCCACGATCCAGTCCTCGCTCCCGGCAGAGCGCTGGACGCGTCTCGCGGTGATCCTCGCGCTGACGTTCGCCGCGCTCAACGCCGTGAACGCCATCAACAAGGGTGGCGACGCCGAGGTGTTCATCGAGGGAGGCCGACGTTTGTTGCATGCCGCGCCCCTGTACGACGGCAGCAGCGCAGCGGCGGGATACATCGGTCCACCCTTCCAGGCCGTTTTCTTCGCGCCGTTCGCCGCGATTGCCGCCTGGAGTCTCGTCGCCGCCAAGTTGCTGTGGCACATCACGGGTATCGCGTGCCTGATCGCCGGTGTGGTCCTGATCACCCGTTCGTGGTCGGTGGCGCGCATCGATCTCGGGCTGCCCGCCGCGCCGGCGTTCCCGGCGGCGTTTGCGCCGTTGTTGGCCGTACTGCTGCCGCTGCAGACAAATTTCGAGCATCAGAACATGAACCCGCTGCTGCTGGCATTGATGGTTGGCGCCGCGTGGCTCGTCGTGCGCGGCTCGGATGTCGCAGCCGGAGTGGTGCTCGGCGTTGCGATCGCGCTCAAGGCATTCCCTGCGCTGCTCGTGATCGTGCTGGTGTGTCGCGCGAGGTGGCGCGCGGTGGCTGCCGCGGTTGGCATGGCGATCGTGCTGACGCTGCTGCCGCTTCCGGTGTATGGGATGGAGGGATACGTGCAGCTGCTGCGCGACTTCACTCGTTTGGCCGGCAGCGGCTTTCCCGCGCGCGGCAACAATCAATCGCTGTTTGCGGCGTTCGATCGCCTGATGGGTCCGCCCGACGACGATTTCATTCATCAGGCGGAAGGTGCCGTGCTGATCGCCTACTGCCTGGTGGCGGCAGTGCTGGTGCTCACGCTCATCATCGTGTCGACGCGCACGCGCCGCCCGGCGATCGCGACGATCACCATTCAGCTCTACGCGTCGATCGCGATCGCGGTGTTGCTGTCACCGATCGCCTGGGACCACTATTGGGTGCTGATGCTGCCTGGCCTGGTCGTGCTGTACGACAGCCGCGACGCGCGCGTGCTCGGCACGACGGGCGCAGTTGCGTTCTGGTGCGCGGCGGTGTTGATTACTGGATTCGCGCGAACGCTGCTTGGCCGCGAGCTGTTCGGCCTCGCGCGATCGTTGTCGTCCTATACGATCGCGGGATTGATCATCGTCGGCGTGCTGGCGTGGATCAGCACGAAGGCTGCGAACGTTACGCCCCGGCGTGACGGGTGAACACGACGAGCCACGGGCCAATCGCCACAAAGCAGTAGATGAGCGTCAGCAGCGAGAGCGTGCGATGCATGCCGCGCAAGTAGAGCAGCACGCCGCACAAGCTGGCAACCGTTTTGGCGCCGAACAGGGCCGCCGCGGGGCCGACGAGCGTGATCCACGTGGCGATGAGAACGTTGCCTTCGGCGTGCGGGCCGTAGACCTGGATCGCGGCATAGGTAAACAGGCCGTCGAAGCACTGCGCGGCAAGAAACAGCGGCAGGACGATCCGAGACAACGCCATCGCGCTTGACGTACCTGCAAGGAGCGTATCTTTTTCAAGTGCTTTCATTGCAAGAGCTTACGCGGACGAAGTCGGCGTCACGGGTACCTTTTGTCTCCGCGTGTGGCAGCTGGCGGCATCGATGGATGATCTGACGGCCGGCTGGCTGGCCGACCTCGAGCGACGGCATCTCGCCGACCTCACGCCGAGCGAGGTTGCGCGAGCATTGCGTGCGCTCTCGTCGTGCTACGTCGAGCGGCGTGCCAAGCTCGCCGACGGGGAAGCTCTGGGCTCGCGAGGAAAGCGCGCGGCGTTCGCCTTGTTCTACGGGCCGCTCCACTTTCTCGTCACGCGCGAGATCGTGCGCGCGATACCCGAGTCGCAGGCTGAGTTGCGCTCGATTGTCGACTTGGGATGCGGCACCGGCGCCGCCGGCATCGCCTGGGCGATCGGCGCACACGTCCCGCGGATCCTCGGGTTCGACCGCAGCGCCTGGGCAGCGGACGAGGCGACACGCGGCTACCGCGCTTTTCACCTGGACGGCCATGCCGTGCGCCGCGATCTTGCGGCCGCAGTCGCGGGCCGTGGACCGCAGCCGTTTCGCGCGCAACCTGGTACTGGTCTCGTGGCCGCTTACCTAGTCAACGAGCTGGACGAAGTGGCGCGTCAGGCGATGTTGCAGCACCTGCTGACGGCTCGCTCGGCGGGGTCCCGGATTCTGGTCATCGAGCCGATCGCCCGGCGCACCGCACCGTGGTGGGCGGACTGGAGCGCGGCGTTCGGCCGACTGGGTGGCCGGGCGGACGAATGGCGGTTCCAGGTGCCGCTTCCGCCGACTCAACAGCGGCTGGCCCGAGCCGCCGGCCTCGACCCCCGCGAGCTGACCGCGCGTTCGCTGTTTGCCTGAAAGGGTGATAATCTCCGGCCCTGCCCCCGCGATGCCGCTTGCGACCGTGCCGGCCTGGCCTTCGTTACCACCCGTGAGCGTTGGAACAATGAGATCCTCGCATGCACGAACCCGATAACCCGCGTCCGGCGCGGCGTGGCCTGACGCTCACCCAGCAGATCTTCGTCGGCCTCGCGATTGGCATTGTCGTCGGCTGGATTGTGAGCGAGAGCAATCCCGCCGCCGCCGCGTACTTCCGGCCGTTCAGCCAACTGTTCCTCCGGCTGATCAAGATGATCATCGCGCCGCTGATCTTCGCGACCCTGGTCGCGGGCATTGCCGGTGCCGGCCACGTCAAGGTCGTCGGGCGAATGGGCCTGCGCGCCATCATCTACTTCGAGATCGTCACCACGATCGCGCTCGTGATTGGACTGCTGGCCGTCAACATCATGAAGCCGGGCGTCGGCGTGAACCTGCCGATGGGCCAGCAATCCGAGATTACCGCCAAGCCACAGACCTGGGATCAGATCCTCCTTCACGTCGTCCCCGAATCGGTGATCCGCGCGATGGCCGAAGGGGACGTCCTGCAGATCGTCGTCTTCAGCATCCTCTTCGCGGTGGCGCTCGGCATGATCGGCGAGAAGGGGCGCCCGGTGGTCGCGTGGTGCGAGGCGGTCGCCGAAACGATGTTCAAGTTCACGAACATCGTCATGCACTACGCGCCGATCGGCGTGGGGGCCGCGATTGCGTACACCGTCGGACACGGCGGCCTGCGGGTGCTCTACAACCTCGCGTGGCTGGTCGCGACGCTGTACCTGGCTCTGGCGGCGTTCATCCTGCTGGTGCTGGTTCCGGTCGCCCTGATCTTTCGAGTACCGATTCGCAAGTTCGTGATGGCCGTCAAGGAGCCGGCGGTCATTGCGTTCTCGACCACTTCCAGCGAAGCGGCGCTGCCGCGCGCGATGGAGGTGGTGGAGCGTCTCGGCGTGCCGCGACGGATCGTCGCGTTCGTGCTGCCGCTCGGTTACAGCTTCAATCTCGACGGCACGACGCTCTATTTGTCCCTGGCGTCGGTATTCGTGGCACAGGCCGCCGGCGTCCAGCTCACGGTCGGGCAGCAGATTACGATGCTGCTGACGTTGATGCTGACGAGCAAGGGCGTCGCTGGCGTGCCGCGTGCATCGCTGGTCATTCTGGCCGGCACCCTGGCCTCGTACGGCTTGCCGCTCGAGGGCGTCACGCTGATTCTGGGCGTCGACGAGCTGATGGACATGGCGCGGACGATGGTGAACGTGATCGGCAATTGCCTGGCTACCGTCGTGATCGCGAAGTGGGAAGGGGAGTTCGTCGAGGCCAGCGATCGCGAGCTTGCGCTCGCGGCAACGAAGGGCGAAATCTAGAGTTGGCACTCGCCAGCGCGTGATGCATCTCGGCTTATCCGACCGGCAGCGGCGCCGGTTCAAGCTGTGGTTCTTCGAAGGGATCCGCGAACCCGAAGGGCCGCACTCGGCGCCTGGGCACGTTCACCAGTCCGCGTGGTGGAAGGTCATGTGCCTCACCGGGGTGGACTATTTCTCGACCCTCGGCTACCAGCCCGGCATCGCGGTGCTCGCCGCCGGCACGCTGTCGCCGCTCGCGACCCTGGTCCTCGTCCTGTTGACGCTGTTCGGCGCGCTGCCCATGTACAAGCGGGTCGCGCAGCTGAGTCCCCACGGCCAGGGCAGCATCTCGGTGCTCGAGGAAATCCTGCCGCGCTGGCGCGGCAAGCTGATCGTGTTGGTCCTCCTCGGGTTCGCGGCAACCGGGTTCATCATCACCATCACGCTGTCAGCGGCCGACGCAACCGCGCACGTGATCGAGAATCCAATGGCGCCGGCCTGGACGAATCACCGCGTCGGGATGACGCTGGTGTTGCTGGCGGGGCTCGGCGCGGTCTTTCTCAAAGGATTCCGCGAAGCACTCGGCTTCGCGGTGCCCATCGTCGCCAGCTATCTCCTGCTCAACGCCATCGTCGTCGGCTGGGGCCTCGTTCACCTGGCGCTGCATCCGACCGCCTTTGCCGATTGGAGCGCGCAGGCGCTCCTCGAACACGGCAGCCCGGCCAACATGGCCATCGGGGCGTTGCTCGTGTTTCCGAACCTGGCGCTCGGCCTTTCCGGATTCGAGACCGGCGTCGCGGTGATGCCGCTGGTCAAGGGCGATCCTGGCGACACCGAGGCTCGTCCCACCGGACGCATTCGCAATGCGCGCAAGCTCCTGACGCTCGCCGCGGTGACGATGAGCATCATGCTGGTCGGCAGCAGCATCGTGTCCACGCTGCTGATCACGCCCGAGAAATTCCAGCCGGGCGGCGAGGCGTACGGCCGGGCGCTCGCCTACATCGCGCACGAGCACCTTGGCAACACGTTCGGAACGCTCTACGACCTGAGCACCGTCACCATCTTGTGGTTCGCGGGCGCGTCGGCAATGGTGGGGCTGCTGAATCTCGTTCCGAAGTACCTGCCACGGTACGGCATGGCCCCGGAATGGGCGCGCGCCAATCGGCCGCTGGTGTTCATCTTCACCGGCATTGCATTTCTGGTGACCATTCTCTTCGACGCCGACGTGACGTCACAGGGTGGGGCCTACGCGACCGGGGTGCTGGTGCTGATGGGATCCGCGTCGTTGGCGGTCACGCTCGATGCGCGCCGCCGGGGACGATTCTGGCTCGGCTATCTCGTGCTCACGCTGCTGTTCGCCTACACGACCGTCATCAACATCGTCGAACGGCCGGACGGGTTGCAGATTGCGAGCTGGTTCATCGTCACGATCGTCGTGACGTCGCTGGTCTCGCGCGTGGTGCGATCGACCGAGCTGCGCGTGCACTCGGTGGAGCCTGATGAAACGGCGCTGTCGTTCATCCGGCAGCCGGGTGCCGGCGGCGTCCGCATCATCGCCAACCGGCCTGACACCGGCATGGTCGAAGAGTACGAGCACAAGCTGCGCGAGGCGAGCGACTCGCATCACCTCACGCCGGACGAGAACGTGCTCTTCCTCGAGGTCAGGCCGGGCGATGTCTCCGAGTTCAGCGGGCGGCTCCAGGTCCAGGGGGTCAACGTCGGACCGCACCGCGTGCTTCGTTGCGTCAGTTCGGCAATTCCCAACGCCATTGCGGCGTTGTTGCTCCACATCCGCGACCAGACCGGTCAGATTCCGCACGCCTATTTCGGATGGACCGAGGGGAATCCGGTCGTGTATCTCCTGAAATTCCTGGCGCTCGGCGAAGGCGACACCGCGCCGGTTACGCGTGAGGTCCTGCGGCAGAACGAAGCCAATCCCCTCCGCCGACCTCGCATTCACTTGGGCTGATGGCACTTGGCTTGACGGACAGCCGGAAGCGGCGGTTCAAGCTGTGGTTTCTCGAGGGCCTGCGCGAGCCCGCCGGGCCGCACGCCCACGCGGTTCATCAGTCGCCGTGGTGGCAGGTCATGTGTCTCACCGGCGTCGACTACTTCTCGACGCTCGGCTACCAGCCAGGCATCGCCTTCCTGGCCGCACATGCGTTGTCCCCGATCGCGACGTTCATCCTCGTGCTGCTCACGCTCCTCGGCGCGCTGCCCATCTACACTCGAGTGGCCGAACACAGTCCTCATGGGCAGGGCAGCATCTCGATGCTCGAGGAGTACTTGCCGCGGTGGCGCGGCAAGTTGTTCGTGCTCGTGCTGCTCGGGTTTGCCGCCACCGACTTCGTCATCACCATCACGCTCTCGGCCGCCGACGCCAGTGCGCACATCGTCGGCAATCCGTTCGTGCCGCCGGCGCTCAATCACCCGGTCGGCCTGACGCTGGCCCTGTTGACGGCGCTGTCGGCGGTTTTCCTCAAGGGATTCCGCGAGGCGATTGGCTTCGCGGTCATGATCGTCGCCGTTTATCTCGTCCTCAACGTCGTGATCATTGCCTGGGGTGTGTTCGAAATTGCCCATCACCCCGAGTACTTCCCCCGCTGGCGCGACGGGCTGTTCGCCGAGCACGGGTCACCACTGTTGATGCTGGTCGCCGCGTTGATCGTGTTTCCGAAGCTGGCGCTCGGTCTGTCGGGATTCGAGACCGGCGTGGCGGTGATGCCACTCGTCAAGGGCGCGCCCGGCGACGATCCGGCGCGGCCCAAGGGGCGGACCGCCAACACCAAGAAGCTGCTGCGCACCGCCGCATTGATCATGAGCGTGCTGCTGATGGGCAGCTCGATCGTCACGACGTTGCTGATTCCCGCCCGGGAGTTCGAGCAAGGCGGCCAAGCGTGGGGCCGCGCCATGGCGTTTCTCGCGCACCAACACTTTGGCGAAGCGTTCGGGACTCTCTACGACCTCAGCACGATCGCGATTCTGTGGTTCGCCGGTGCATCGGCGATGGCCGGCCTGCTCAATCTCGTGCCGCGCTACCTGCCGCGCTACGG
>Ga0075421_100011182_pt1 | contig 11105 bp, 10 predicted proteins | sample SoiMetdeltSBSDD5_FD_75292 | JGI IMG/M metagenome (GOLD analysis project Ga0075421, IMG submission 75292) | Bulk soil microbial communities from a Populus tree surrounding site in Tennessee, USA - Soil MetaG P. deltoides SBSDD5 | ecosystem: Environmental > Terrestrial > Soil > Tree plantation...
CTCCATCAAGGAGGTGGCCAAGAACATCGAGGCGCTCTACTCCTCCACCGAGGAGACGTCGTCCTCGATGAACGAGATGGACGTCTCCATCGGCCAGGTGGAGACCAACGCCACCGAGACCGCCAAGCTCTCCGAACAGGTGACCCAGGACTCGGTCACCGGCGTGGAGGCGCTGGGCAAGACGCTGGCGGGCATCGACAAGATCAAGGAGTCCTCGCGCACCGCCTCCGCGGTGATCGAGAGCCTGGGCAAGCGGATCTCCGAGATCGGCAACATCCTCAACGTCATCGACGACGTGGCGGAGCAGACGAACCTGCTGGCGCTCAACGCCGCGATCATCGCCGCCCAGGCCGGCGAGCACGGCAAGGGCTTCGCGGTGGTGGCGGAGGAGATCAAGGACCTGGCGGAGCGCACCGGCGCCTCCACCAAGGAGATCGCCGAGCTGATCCAGCGGGTGCAGGACGAGTCGCGCAACGCGGTGGCGGCGATGAACCAGGGCGTGCGCAACGTGGACGAGGGCGTGCTGCTGGGGCGCGAGGCGGAGAGCGCGCTGAAGAAGATCTCCGAGTCCGCCAACAAGTCTACCATGATGGTGAAGGCCATCGCCCGCGCCACCATCGAACAGGCGCGCGGCTCCAAGGCGGTCACCGTCTCCATCCAGAAGATCGCCGAGACCGTGCAGCAGATCTCCAAGGCCGCCTACGAGCAGGCGCGCGGCTCCGAGCAGATCATGAAGAGCGCGGAGAAGATGAAGCTCTTCACCAGCCACGTGCAGCGCTCCATCCAGGAGCAGTCGCGCGGGTCGAAGCAGATCACCAAGGCCATGGAGAGCATCAGCGAGATGGTCACCCACCTCAACCGCGCCCAGAAGGAGCAGACCTCGGGGAGCGAGAACGTGCTCAAGGCGGTGGAGGCGATCAAGCAGGTCTCCGAGCAGCAGAACCGCTCCGTGAAGCAGATGGAGGAGGCGATCGACGCGCTCCAGCGCCAGGCGGAGGTGCTGCGCGCAGAGATCCGCCGCTTCAAGGTCTAGTAAGGAGTCCCACCACCATGCCCAAGCGCAAGCCCGCACGCCGCAGGTCCGCCTCCAGGACCTCCGCCACTACGCCCACGCCCCCGCCGCTCCCCCGGCACCTGGCGCGCGCGCTGTCCACCCTGGCCGACGACCTGGTCAATCCGTACAGCGAGTCGTCTGACGACGAGTTCCGTCCGTTCTCCGCACCGCTGGACCCGGACCGGACCTTCGACGAGGCCGCGCTGCGCGCCGGGCTCCGCGTCTCGGACCGGTACCGGCTGGAGACCCGCGAGATGGACCCGGGCGTCTTCGACGAGTGGGGCGATCCCTACGACAGCAGCTACGCCCTGCTCTACAAGGTGATGAGCACCACCCTCACCGACCTCCAGGTCGTGTGGGCGCGCGCGCCGGGAGTCGTCCGGGTGCGCTGCTGGTTCCTGGGGCGGCTGAGCGCGGACTGGCTGGTCGGCCTGCGCACCATGAGCACCGAGACCTGAGGGCGCATCACTGGGACGGGCGGGCGCGCTCGGCGGCGCGTTCGGCCATCAGCTTCCGGGCGGTGGCCTTCTGCGACTCGTCCAGCGTCGCCTCCGCCCGCGCGTAGGCCGCCTGGTCCTCGGTGTCGTACTGCTTGATCAGGGCCTCCAGCCTGGCGCGCCGGGTGGGGTAGTCGGGCGGGAGCGGCTCCTTCACCTCGCGGGGCCGGGGCCCGCGGGGCACTCCCAGGTCTCCGCTCTCGCGGGCGGCGCCGATCCAGCGGCTGGGCCCGGAGGGCGGGTAGGGCGACATCGGCGGCGCCACCGGTGGCGGCAGGTCCGGAGGAGGAGGCGGCGGCGCGGCGGCCTCGGGCCCGGGGTCGCCGGGCGGCGGAGGGCGCCCGGCGCGCACGGCGTACAGCTCCTGCTGGATCGGCTTCACCTTCTGGTTCAGCTCCGCCTGCAGCTTCACCAGCTCCGCCACCTGCGGCGTGGTGAGGTTGAGGTCCACGGTGTTCCTGAGCATCAGGTCGATGCTGGTCTGCGCGGGGAGGCGGAACTCCGACAGGCGCGGGACCGGCGGCTTCGCGGGCGTGGAGGCGCAGGCGCAGGCGAGGCCGAGGAGGGCGGGGAGGGTGGCGCGGCTCATTCGAACCTCGCGTCGAACGGGGTCGGCCCGGGGGTGCGCTTCACCTTGTGGTCCGGGTTGGCGGCCAGGTGCTCCAGCACCTTGAACAGCGTCTCCACCTCGTCCGCGGCGCCGATCTCCTGGGCCAGCTGCTCCGCGGTGCGCGCGCCCGGCTGCGCGCGCAGGCGCTCCAGGGCCTTCCGCTGCAGCTCCAGCACCGCGGCGGCGGCCTTCTTCCCGGCCTCCACGCCCGGCTGGTGGTAGGCGTTGATCCCCACCAGCTGCGCGTAGAGCCCGACCGCGCGCTCGAACAGCGCCACCAGCGCGCCCAGCGAGCGCGGGCTCACGTCCGGGATGGTGACGGTGATGGACTCGCGGTCCTTGTCGTGGAGCGCGCGCCGCGTCCCCAGCAGAAAGCCCAGCAGGTAGTCGCCGGAGGTCGCGCCCGGCTCCACCTCCATCGACCCGCCGCCGCGGTCCTTGAGCACCTCGATGAAGGTGACGAAGAAGTTGCTCACGCCGTCCCGGAGCTGCTGCACGTACGCGTGCTGGTCGGTGGAGCCCTTGTTCCCGTAGACGGCGATCCCCTGGTGGACGGCGCGGCCCTTGAGGTCCTTCTCCTTGCCCAGCGACTCCATCACCAGCTGCTGGAGGTAGCGCGAGAGCAGCAGCAGCCGGTCCTTGTACGGCAGCACCACCATGTCCTTCTCGCCGCGCCCGCGCCCCGCGTGGTGCCACATCAGCGCCAGCAGCGCGGCCGGGTTCTTCGCCACCTCGGGAGACCGGGTGACCGCGTCCATGTCGCGCGCGCCGCGCAGCAGCGCGTCCACGTCCACGCCCTGCAGCGCCGCGGGCAGCAGCCCCACCGCCGAGGTCTCCGAGGTGCGGCCGCCGACCCAGTCCCACATCGGGAAGCGGCGGATCCACCCCTGCTGGACGGCCAGCCTGTCCAGCTCGCTCCCCTCGCCGGTGACCGCCACCGCGTGCCCGGCGAACGGCAGCCCCCGCCGCTGGTAGGCGCGCCCCACCTCCAGCATCCCGTTGCGCGTCTCCTTGGTGCCGCCGGACTTGGAGATCACCACGGTGAGCGTGCGGCCCAGGACCTCCTCCAGCTGCTCCAGCGTGCGGTCCATCCCGTCCGGGTCGGTGTTGTCGAGGAAGAACGGCCGCAGCCGGTCCCCGGCGCCGGCGGTGAGCGCGTCCGCGCACAGCTGCGGTCCCAGCGCGGAGCCGCCGATGCCCACCACCAGGAAGTGCTCGAACTTCCCGCCGCCGGGCGGGGCGATCTCCCCGGCGTGCACCGCGCGGGCGAAGTCCTTCACCCCCGCGACGGTCTCCTCGATCGCCCGGCGCAGCTCCGGGCCCGGCGCCAGCTCCGGCGCGCGCAGCCAGTAGTGGCCCACCTGGCGGCGCTCGTCCGGGTTGGCGACGGCGCCCTTCTCCAGCGTCTCCATGGCGGAGAAGGCCTCCGCCATCGCCGGCTGCATCTGCTCCAGGAAACCGTCCGGGAACTTCATCCGGGAGATGTCCAGGCGCAGGCCCACGGTGGGGCAGTCGCACAGGTGCTTCCGGTACCGGTCCCACAGCGCTCGCTGATCCATGATCGCGGGTTTCTACACCTATACTGGGGGTGGTGGCCCCCGCTTCCACGCCAGAACCGCCTCCTCCGCCGCCGCCAGCCGACCAGCGGCCGCGGTTCATCCGGGATCTGGACACGCTCATCCGCGCCCGGTACCCGCTGGTGTACCTGGTGTCGTCGGAGGAACAGCGGGTGGACGCGCTGCTGGAGCAGCTGGCCAACACCCACGGCAAGTCGCTCTACCACTGGTCGGTGATGCGCGGCCTGCGGCGCCAGGGCGGCGGCGGTCCGAGGATGGTGGGCACCGGCGGGGAAGAGGACACGCGCGAGCCCCGCCTCGTCCTCCCCGCCATCGAGAAGCTGAACGAGCCCTCCATCGTGGTGCTCAGGGACTTCCACCCCTACTTCACCGACCCGGCGGTGGTGCGCGGCCTGCGCGAGCTGGGGCACCTGCTCAAGACCACCTACACCACGGTCGTCCTGCTCTCGCCCACGCTGACCATCCCGCCGGAGCTGGAGAAGGAGATCACCGTCCTCGACGTGCCGCTGCCGACCTACAAGGACCTGTACCAGCTCCTCAAGGAGATCGCCGCGGTGGTGCGCAAATCGGGCCGGGCCACCATCGCGCTCAACCGCGACCAGGCGGAGCAGGTGGTGAGGGCCGCGCAGGGCCTCACCCTCTTCGAGGCGGAGAACGCGTTCGCCAGGGCGATGGCGGACGACCAGCGCCTGGACGGCGACGACATCTCGTTCATCCTGGAGGAGAAGCGGCAGATCATCCGCAAGGGCGGGCTGCTGGAGTACTACTCCGCCGAGGAGACGCTCTCCGACGTGGGCGGGCTGGAGCTGCTCAAGCAGTGGCTGTCGCGGCGGACCAACGCGTTCTCGGAGGCGGCGCGCAAGTTCGGCCTGCCGGAGCCCAAGGGCCTGCTGCTGCTGGGCGTCCAGGGCTGCGGGAAGAGCCTGATGGCCAAGGCGGTGGCCTCGCAGTGGCGGCTGCCGCTGCTGCGGCTGGACATGGGCCGCATCTTCAGCGGGCTGGTGGGGTCCTCGGAGGAGAACCTCCGGCGCGCCATCCAGATGGCCGAAGGGGTGGCGCCGGTGGTGCTGTGGGTGGACGAGATCGAGAAGGGGCTGGCCGGCTCCAGCGGCCAGGGCACGCTGGACGGCGGGGTGACCCAGCGCGTGTTCGGGACGTTCCTCACCTGGCTGCAGGAGAAGAAGGGGCCGGTGTTCGTGGTGGCCACCGCCAACCGGATCGACGGGCTGCCGCCGGAGCTTCTGCGCAAGGGCCGCTTCGACGAGATCTTCTTCGTGGACCTGCCGGGGGCGCCGGAGCGCCGGGACATCTTCGGCATCCACCTCAAGCGGCGCGGCCGCGACGCCCGGTCCTTCGACCTGGACTCGCTGGCGAAGAAGGCGGAGCAGTTCAGCGGTGCGGAGATCGAGCAGGCGGTGGTGTCCGGCCTCTACGACGCCTTCTCCGAGGGCGGACAGCTGGAGCAGCGCCACCTGGAAGTCGCCATCGGCGAGACCTTCCCCATCGCCACCACCATGCGCGAGGAGATCGCCCGGCTGCGCGAGTGGGCCCGGCACCGCACGCGCCCGGCGTCGTCGAGCGTTCGCGGAGGAGAGCGGCATGAGCCGGTTTGACCGCTTCAGGAAGCTGGAGGCGCCGCGCACCGAACGCCCCGCGGACGGGCCGCGCAAGAACCAGGAGCGCTTCGACTGGATGGAGGCCGAACGCGCGCCCTCCGACCTCCCCCCGCCGCCCCCGCCTCCCCCCGGGCCGGCCGCCCAGCGCATCGAGCGCCAGGTGTCCGAGCAGCCGCTGACCCTCGACCCGCGGAACAAGCAGGAGCAGCAGTTCATCCGCTGCATGCGCTGCGAGGGGGACAGCAGCCGCTACGCCGACGACTGCGTCCACTGCGGCGCCGCGCTGCAGACCGAGGCGCAGCGCGACTTCAACGAGCGGTTCTGGCAGCAGCGGCAGGTCCAGGTGGCGGAGGAGAAGCAGGCGGCGGAGAAGTTCCGCGCCGGCCGGCAGCAGATGACCAAGGAGCAGGCCGAGGCGCAGGCGGAGGCCTACATGGCCATGGTGCAGGAGTCGCGCGGCGGGGAGATGGGCGGCGGCTCCAGCTGGACCCCGCCCGGCGTGCGGTTCATCCGGTCCATCGAGAGCTCCAACGGCCAGTGGCTGGCGGTCGGGGGCTTCGTGGTGGCGGGCGCGCTGGCGGTCCTGGGTCTCCTCAAGCACCGGCCCGGCCAGGACATGCTGGTGTGGGGCTGCATGGGGGTGCTGCTGCTGCTGGGGGTCCTCTTCACCCCGCCCGTCTTCTGGAGCTCCCGCGGCCGCCGCCGGCGGTCGTGGCTCTTCGACGACGACGACCACTTCCCCTAGTCCCTGGGGGAGGTGGCAGGAGCGGGGCGGGGCCATTAAGGTACGGCGCCTTGTCCGCCGCGGCAGAACGCACCCGTTCCGAGGGGCTGATCGTCTTCCTCGTCGGCGCCATCCAGTTCATCAACATCCTGGACTTCGTCATCCCGCTGCCCATGGGGCCTGACCTGGCCCGCGGGCTGGGGATCCAGAACTCGCAGATCGGCCTCATCGGCGGCAGCTACACCGCCGCCGCCGCCGTCTCCGGGCTGGTGGGTTCGTTCTTCCTGGACCGCTTCGACCGGCGCAAGGCGGTGGCGGTGGCGATGCTGGGCCTGGTGGTGGGGACGGCGGCGGGCGGGTTCGCCAAGGGCCTGGGCACGCTGATGGCGGCGCGCCTCGTCGCCGGCGTCTTCGGCGGGCCGGCCACCTCGCTCTCCATGTCCATCGTGGCGGACGTGGTCCCGCCCGAGCGCCGCGGCGCCGCCCTGTCCAGGGTGATGGCCGCGTTCTCGGTGGCCGCGGTGCTGGGCGTCCCCATCGCGCTGGAGCTGTCGCAGCGGTTCGGGTGGCGGACGCCGTTCCTCGCCACCGCGGCGGCCGGGCTGCTGGTGGCGGGGCTGGCGGTGGCCGCGCTGCCGCCCATGCGCGGGCACCTGAAGGAGGGGGGGCCGGTCACGCCCCACCAGGCGCTGAAGGAGGCGGGGGAGATCATCCGCACCCCGGTGGTCCAGCTCTCGTACCTCACCACCGCGGTGGTGATGGCGGGCGGGTTCATCCTCATCCCCAACATCTCCGCCTACGTGCAGGGGAACCTGGGGTACCCGCGCGAACGCCTGGGACTGCTCTACCTGGCCGGCGGCATCGCCAGCTTCGCGTCCATGCAGGTGGTGGGGAAGCTGGTGGACCGGTACGGCTCGTTCCGGATGGGCATGGTGGGCGCCGTCGCGCTCTCCATCACCGTGTTCGTGGGCTTCATCGACTACCCGCCCGGATTCCCGGTGATGGCGCTGTACGTGATGTTCATGACGTCCGCCGCGTTCCGGAACGTCTCGTACAACACGCTCGCCTCGCGCGTGCCGCAGCCGCACTGGCGCGCGCGCTTCATGTCCTTCCAGTCCGCGGTGCAGCACCTGGCCTCCGCGCTGGGGGCCAGCGCGGGAGCGTGGATCCTGGTGGAGACGCCGGACCACCGGCTCCTCCACATCGACGTGGTGGCGTGGCTGACCATCCTCCTCACCATTTTTGTCCCGGTGCTGCTGCGCGTGGTGGAGAGCCGGGTGAAGGCGCGCGAGCGCTTGCAGATCGACGCCCAGCGGAGCGCGCTCGCTCCATCGTAAAAAGCCTTGCGGAGCAGGCTGAACGCAACGCCGCTTGACGCTCGCGGGCGTGCGCGCGCACCACCGCGCCGGCCGGGTCCCCGAGCAGTTCCGGGGTGTTCGCCGGGTCGCAACGGCGCTGATGGGCCCCTGGAGAATCGCTTCAGTCTCCTGGCTCCCTCATGGTTCGACCCCTGCCACCTCCGGTCCCCCGGCCCGCCGCCGCCGCTGGCGCGGCCCCCTCGAAGCGTGGGCCCGAGCCCGCGCGCCCGGTCCCGGTGACCCCGCGCCCCTCGGGGCTGGACGTGTTCGTCGAGCGCCCGTCCGGGGAGCTGAACGTCTGCGCCCCGCCGCCCGCGCCCTCGCCCCCGCCGGTGCTGGGTCCGCGCGCCGCGCCGTCGGGCCCGCCGGTGGTGGTGGTGATGGACGGCGCCCTCGACGATCGCCACCAGGCGCTGGCGGGCTCGATGTGGACGAACGCCGCGGAGGTCGCCGGCGACGGCGTGGACAACGACGGCAACGGGGTGGTGGACGACGTCCACGGCTTCAACGTCGGGCTCGGCGGCGGCGACCTGGCGGCCGGGAAGTCGCTGGAGCACGGCACGCACGTGGCCGGCATCGCGCTGGGGAAGGACGGCGGCGCCGCCGCGCGCGGAGCGACCGCCGGCCAGGCGCTGGTGATGGGCGTGAGCGGGATGTACGACGGCTGCGACATGCTCACCAACTTCGAGCGCGCCGTGGACTACGTGGTGATGATGAAGGCCCGCGGCGCCAACGTGCGCGTGGCCAACGCGTCCTTCGGCGGCTCGTACCCGAAGGAGGCGGACCAGGCGCGCTGGAAGGCGGCGGCGCAGAAGCTGGCCGCGGCGGACATCCTCTTCTGCGTCGCCACCGACAACGGCAGCGGCAGCAACCTCAACGGCAAGCCGGACATGCCGGGGAACCTGGGCCTGCCCAACCAGGTCACCGTCACCGCCACGGACAAGGCCAACGACAAGCTGGCCGCCTTCGCCTCCTTCGGCGACCAGGTGGTGCACATCGCCGCGGTGGGCGAGAACGTCAGCTCCGCCGCGCCGGGCGGCGGGACCCGGGTGATGAGCGGCACCTCCATGGCCACGCCCGCGGTCGCCGGAGCGGCCGCCGCCGCCTTCGCGCTCAACCCCGCCCTCACCGCCGCGCAGGTCCGCGACCTCATCCTGCAGACGGCGCAGCAGGACGCGGACCTCGAGGGCAAGGTCAGCACCGGGGGCAAGCTGGACGTCCCCTCCCTGCTGGAGGCGGTGCGCCGGACGCTCCCCTCCGTTGCTCCGTCACCCGAGGAGGCCGGGGAGATCGGCCGGGGTTGGGCCGAGATGGAGGACTGGGGAGACTGGGGCTGGGACTGGTTCGATCAGCTCGCGGCCTGAGGGCAGCGGCGTGAGCGCTACGGCGTCCCTTTGGCCTTGGCGGCGGCCTGGGTGCTCTCCGTCGCGCTCTGCTCCATGCTGTGCTGGAACGCGTTGGGGTCGTGCTCGCCCGGGCGGCCGGTGATCGGCTTCTGGGTGTTGTCGTCGTGCGCCTCGGTCTTGGGGGCGCCGGAGAGGGTGTTGTCCGCCTCTCCGAAGAGCGTGCCGAGCTGGCCCTGGAGCGCCCAGGTCATCCCCGCCACGGCCAGCGCCAGCAGGGACACCACGATCACCACCTGGACCAGGGTTACTCCGCGGGGACGTCGCCGTGCCATCGGTCGGAAGATCATGGCGTGCCTCAAGGAGGAAGACAAAAAGCGCCGCGCGTCACGTGGACCCGCGTTACAGAGGGTGAGCTAGCGCGCGGGCGAGCGCTTGTCCATCGCACATCCGGCGCCGGCCTACACCGGGGGGCGCCAACCTGGTAAACGCAGGGTGGAGCCATGCTGAACCTGGGCGCCGGCGAAGTCATCCTCATCCTCGTGGTGGCCCTGCTGGTGCTCGGACCCAAGCGGCTGCCGGAGATGGCCCGCGGCATCGGCAAGTTCATGCGGGAGTTCCGACGCCAGACGGACGAGGTTCGTTCCGTGGTGGAGCGCGAGTTCTACCGGATGGATCAGGACGTGGGCTCCGGGCTGGTGGAGACGCAGCCCCAGCCGAGCAGCCTCCCGGTGCAGGCGCCGCGGCCGCCGGCGTCGCTGATGGAGGAGGCGTCCCTGCCCACCGACCCCGGCGTCCCCGGCCCGCCCTCGGCCTCGGTGTCCGCGCCGCCGCCCGGCACCGTGAAGGCCGCGTCGAACGGCTCCCCGGAGGGCGCGTGAGTCTCGCGGAGCGGCTCCAGGGCGGAGGAGGGGAGGGTGAGGCCGGCGGCGAGGGCGAAGGCGAAGGCGATGGTGACGGCGACGCCCGGATGTCGCTGGGCGCGCACCTGGAGGAACTGCGCGGGCGGCTGCTCCGGTGCGTGCTGTCGGTGCTGGCGCTGGCGGTGGCGGGGCTGGTGTTCGCCCGGCCGATCTTCGGGCTGCTGATGCGCCCGGTGCTGGACGCGCTCCCGGAGGAGTCGCGGTCGCTGGTCTACACCTCGGGGATCGAGGAGCTGAACGTGCTGATGAAGGTCGGCCTCTACGCCGGCATCTTCCTCGCCACGCCGGTCATCCTCTGGCAGCTCTGGGGGTTCGTCTCCCCCGGCCTCTACGCCTCCGAGCGCCGCTTCGCCGCTCCGTTCGTCTTCCTCGGCTCGCTGGCGTTCGTGACCGGGGCGCTGTTCTGCTACCTGATGCTGCTGCCGACGATGTTCAAGTTCCTCCTCACCGAGGGGGACTCGGCGCCGCTCGAGCAGCGGCTGGACTCGGCGCGCATCCAGGAGGCGGAGGCCCTGCGCTACCTGCGCTTCGGCGAGCTGGAACAGGCCGGCGCCATGGCGTCGAAGACGGCGGAGGCGCTGGGCGCGGCGGGCGACGGGAAGGTCGCGGGCGCGGGCGCGGGCGCGGGTGCGGCCGCCACCGCCACCGCCCCCGCAGGCTCCAGCGTGGAGATGACCGCGCGGGTGGACGGGCTGGGGCGGATGGTGGACGCGGTGGCCGGGTGGGAGCGCACCGCGGCCCTCCGGCCGGTGCTCAGGTCGGTGATGGAGAAGCGGGTGGAGGCGCTGGCGCTGAGGGAGAAGGGCGACCTCGCGGGCGCCGGGGCGGCGCTGGACCAGGCGGCGGCGCTGCTGGCCTCCGCCGCGCCCAGGAGCGCCGAACAGGTCGCCTCGGTGTGGCGGCTGGAGAAGGCCATCGCCTCCGGGACCGCGCGCCACCACAGCGAGTCGTGGACGCGGCCCATGCTCACCATGAGCGAGCAGCTCTCGCTGGTGCTGCTGCTGGAGCTGGCGCTGGGGGTGATCTTCGAGCTGCCGCTGGTGATGGCGCTGCTGGCGGTGGTGGGCCTGGTGAAGTCGCGCTGGCTGTTCAAGTACCAGCGCCACGCCATCGTGGTGTGCCTGATCCTGGCGGCGATCATCACGCCCACCGGGGACGCCATCAACCTGTCGCTGCTGGCCGGGCCGATGATCCTCTGCTACGAGGTGGGCGTGCTGGCGGTGTGGCTGGTGGAGCGCCGGCGCGCCCGGATGCAGGCCGCCGAGGAGAGCGCCATCACTCCGGCGGGGTGAACTGGCCGCCCGCGTGCTAGACGGGCGCCGTCGATGCGCCCGCGCCGCCGCCTCCGCCGCAAGCTCTCCACCAACCTGCGCTACCTGTTCGCGCTGGTGAAGCGCTTCCGG
>Ga0075421_100011184_pt1 | contig 11104 bp, 11 predicted proteins | sample SoiMetdeltSBSDD5_FD_75292 | JGI IMG/M metagenome (GOLD analysis project Ga0075421, IMG submission 75292) | Bulk soil microbial communities from a Populus tree surrounding site in Tennessee, USA - Soil MetaG P. deltoides SBSDD5 | ecosystem: Environmental > Terrestrial > Soil > Tree plantation...
CAAGTGGCGGTCTTCTTGCTGTGCCCGGCCGCGGAGGATTTCGCATGGCCGCCGTTGAATCACTGCATGCCCATCTTGTCGAAGAGCTGACCGACTTGCGCGACGCCGAGACACAGTTGACTCAAGCGTTGCCCAAGCTGGCGCAGTCAGCAACCTCGAAGACGCTCCGCACGGCGTTCGAGAAACACCTCAAGGAAACCCGGACGCACCTCACGCGCATCGATCAGGCGTTGCGCGCCCTGGGCGAGAAGCCCTCGTCGAAGACCTGCGAAGCGATGAAGGGGTTGCTGAAGGAAGGCGAGACTCATATGAAGAATGCGCCGGAGGGCGCGCTTCGCGACGCGGTCATGATCACTGGCGCGCAGAAGGTCGAGCACTATGAGATGGCGAGCTACGGGACGGCGCGCACCTATGCACAGGTGCTCGGCGAGTCATCCGTGGCTCGGCTGCTCGAGCAGACGCTCAACGAGGAGAAGGCGGCCGATCGGACACTGACCGACATCGCCGAGAGGTCGGTGAACGAAGAGGCGGCCCAGGCATTTCAGTCGCAGTCCGAGGAAGGACCGTTGATGCGCTCGGCAGAGTGGGCCGGCCGCACAGGCGGCGCGGCCGTACGTCAGTTGACGAGAACCGCGCGCCGGGCCGCGTCCGCTGTGGGCATCGCGCAGGATCGATCGTCACGACGATCATCAGGCAGGAGCAGCGGGAGCCGGCAACAACGCAGCACGAGTCGCCGCCGCCGGGCTTCGACGAAGAAGCGCTAGCTCGTGGGCGGAACGGCGGCAGGTCGCGCGCTCCCGCGCGCCCGCCGTTCCGCTTCACCCAGCCACGCCGCGAAGAGTCCAATACCCATCAGCGTCAGCAGAACTCCGGCCGGAATCCACATGACCAGTCCGGCGATCTGTTGATCGCCGAGCGGATCGTGATGTCCTTGCGTCGCATAAATCCGGTAGAGCGGCGACGGTGCGAAGGTCAGCAACGCGCCGAGGATGCCGGTATGGATGGCCGTCGTGAAGACGTAGAAGACGGCCGCGCCATACCCGGCGCGGCCATAGCGGCCGTACACCAATCCCCACCAGAACAACACCGACGTGCCGATGAACGTGGCGTGCTGCAGAGTGTGCACAGGTTCGCTGCGGACAGCGAGCTCATACAGCGCAGGTATGTGCCACGTCCAGACGGCGATGCCGTGCAGCGTCCAGGCAGTCAGGGGCGCGGCAATGACGCGGGCGAGCCCGGTGACGGTCACCTTCTGCAGCGGCGTGGCAACATGCCGGCGCCAGCGTTCCGGCAGCGCCCACAGACATGTGGAGAGTGGACGCCCGGCCACGATGAGAGGAGCGCCGACGAGCATCATCAGCTCGTGCTGTGCCATGTGCGCGGAGAAGAGCTCGAGCGCGGCGGCATCGAACCACGGCAGTACAGATGCGACCAGAGCGATCCAGCCGGCGCCGAATGCCGCGCGTTCGAAACCGGATTGCGCGGCGCGGCGGGTACGCAGCTCCCGCGAGCCGATCCAGTACAGCGCGCCAAACACGCCCAGACCGGCCAGAACGGCCTGGTCCCACAACGACAAGACTCGCGGATCCGAGCTCACCGGCGCGCTTGAGCCGTGCGCCCAGGTTGTCGTCGGAAGAAGGAGGGCGAGGGCGACGAGAATGGCTACTCGCATCGAGACAACAGCTGGGATCCAAGTGTCGTGATGATGAACAGCGCGACGAGCACGTTGAGACCCGCGGCCACCACCGCGATGAAATAGCTTCGGTCGACGTCACGATCGCCGTCGTCTCTCGCGACCGCGCGAAGGGCCGACACCCTCCGCCACGCGAACCACGCTCCTGCCCCGGATACGATGAGCCCAGCCACAGCGACAAGCGCCAGGACCGCGGGATTTCCACCAGCGCACACTGGTTTCACGGCGGCGTAGCCGGCGCCCTCGGTGAGCGCGGCCGCAAGCGGGCCGGCGAGAAACGCTGCGATCAGCCACGCGAGGTCCAGGTCGTCCGTGCGGTCGGCCGTGGTGTCCATCAGAGCCACCGCGGTGCCCAGTAGATCGTCAGGTAGATCGGAATCCACCACGCGACGATGAAGTACCAGTAGAGGGAGTTCTCGCTGACGTCCACGAAGCGCCGGTCGGTGACCGGACCGATGAACATCAACGCGGTCAGCACGCCGCTATCGACCACGTCGGTCGCGACGTGGATTGTATGGAGGCTGAGGAGCACCCACACGATCGATCCGTAGGCGTTGTCATCCCACTTGGTGTTGAGCTGCGTGTATTCGAGGGCGCGAAGGACGAGATTGGCGACGCCGATCAGTGTCAGTACCACGAGCCACAGGCGCACTGCCCCAAGCTTGAACGCCTCCGCAGCCTTCTTCGCCAGCGCGTTTGGAATGCAGCTGAAGAGAACGAGCACGAGATTGATGGTCGCGAAAGTGATCCCGGGGTTGGCCAGGCTGGGCGGCCATTCGTCCACCTTGAGACGGAGATAGAAGTAGACGATCAGGGCCATCACGAACATCGAGCCTTCGATGACCATGAAGCCTGTCGTGCCCCACCACACGAGTCCTTTGTGTCCGAAGGCAAATCTCGGCAGCGACGACACGTCGAGGACGGTGCGCTCCCTCATCCTTCTGCCTCGCGCAGCGTGGGCATGGCGGCCTCACGCACCGGAAGGTCGCGGGTGGGACGCTTCGGCCAGAACCAGCCAATCAGCGTGACCGCCAGCGGCACGATTGCAATCGGCAGCGCCCACGCCGTGAAAATCGAGCCGAGGAAGAAGGCGCTGGTCACCATTGCGCACAGGAATGGCCAGATCGAGGGCTGCGGCAGTTCATACGCGTGCGCCGGCGCCGCATCCATGACGTCGGTGACCAGCACCTCGCGTGAGTCGCTGCGCAGACCGATGACGAGAGGCGGACGCTCGCTGCGGTTCCACATCGCGTGACGTCCTTCGACGACCGGGAGGTGGAGGAAGTTGAAGACCGGCGGCGGCGAGCTCGTCGCCCACTCGAGCGTCTCGCCGTTCCAGGGATCGTCGCCGGCCACCGCCCCCGCGATGCAGGAGCGCACGACGTTGAAGACGAACACCGCGCCGCCGGCGACGAGCAGGAGGGCGCCGGCCGTGGCGAGCAGGTTCATCGCCCCCCAGCCCACGTCCGGCGGGTAGGTGTAGACGCGGCGCGGCATCCCCTGGAAGCCGAGGATGTGCATCGGGAAGAACGTGACGTTGAAGCCGATGAACAGCGTCCAGAAATTGAGGACGCCGAGCCGCTCGCTCATCATCCGTCCGGTCATTTTCGGGAACCAGAAATAGATTCCGCCAATCAGTGGAAACACGGCGCCGCCGAGCAGCACGTAGTGGAAATGCGCGACGACGTAGTAGCTGTCGTGGACCTGGAGATCGAACGGCACGGCCGCCAGCGTCACGCCAGAAAGCCCGCCCAGCACGAAGATGACGATGAAGCCGATCACGAACAGCATCGGCGTCGCGAGCCGTGGCCGCCCACGCCAGATCGAGGCGATCCAGCAGAAGATCTGGATTCCGCTCGGGATCGCAATGATCATGCTCGCTGCGGTGAAGTAGGTGAGCCCGAGCTGCGGCAGGCCGGTCGCGAACATGTGGTGGACCCACAGGCCGAAGCCGATGAACCCGGTGGCCACGAGCGACAGCACCATCGCGGTGTAGCCGAAGATTGGCCGCTGTGTGAACGTCGCGATGATTGCCGAGACGATGCCCAGCCCGGGAACGAAGATGATGTAGACCTCGGGGTGTCCAAAGAACCAGAACAGGTGCTGCCACAGGAGTGAGTCGCCGCCCTCGGCCGGGTTGTAGAAGTGTGTACCTACCAGGCGATCGAGCAGCAGGAAGCTGCTGCCGAGGACGACGGCCGGCATGGCGAAGATCACCATGAACGACATCACCAGCATGGACCACACGAACAGCGGGATGCGGTTCAGCGACATGCCCGGCGCGCGCATCTTGAATACCGTCGTCACGATCTCGACGGCGATGGCGAGTGCGGCCACTTCCGTGAAGGTGATCAGCTGTGCCCAGAAGTCGGCGCGCTTCCCCGGCGAGTAGTCGGGTCCCGAGAGCGGCACATATGCGAACCAGCCAACATCAGGCGCGCTGTTGACGAGCAGCGCAACGACCACCATCACGCCGCCGAACAGATAGACGAAGTAGCTGAAGGTGTTCAGCCGTGGAAACGCGATGTTGCGCGTGCCCACCATCAGCGGAACGAGATAGACGCCCAGCGCCTCCATCACCGGCACGGCGAACAGGAACATCATCACCGTCCCGTGCATCGTGAAGATCTGGTTGTAGAGGTCCGGTCCGAGCAGCCGGTTCTCTGGAAACGCGAGCTGCAGCCGCATCAGCGCCGCGAGGATTCCGCCGATCCCGAAAAACGCGAACGCCGTGATCAGGTAGCGCCTGCCGATCGTTCGATGATCGACGACCGCGAACCACCCGACGACGCCGCGCGGGACGTACCACGTCCGCTCGAGGTCGCGGCGAAGTGTCATCTCGTCCATCAACGCAAGCTCCTCAAATAGGAGAGCACCGCGTCGATCTCGTCAGGCTTCAGCGTGCTCGGCGGCATGCGGATGCCGGGCTTCACCAGTTGCGGATTCGTGACCCAGCGTTGCAGGTGCTCACGAGTATTGGGCAGCGTTCCCGCGCCGATGGTCATCCGGCTGCCGATGTGCGTCAGGTCGGGGCCTACACGCGATCCCGCATCGGTGCCGCGGATCGTGTGGCAGGTCACGCACGTCGAGCCGAGGAACAGGTCGCGGCCACGGCGCTCTTGGTCGGTCGCCGGCTCGATCGCCGGCTGGCGTTGGTTTCGAATCCACTGCTGAAACTTCTCCATCGGCTCGGCGACGACGTTCAACGCCATCCGCGCGTGTTGATGACCGCAGAACTCCGCGCATTGCCCGCGATAGATGCCGGGCTCGTCGGCCTGAATCCAGAAGCTGGTGACCTGGCCCGGAATCAGATCGCGCTTGCCGTGAAGATTCGGGACCCAGAAGCTGTGAATCACATCTCGCGATTGCGCCTTGAGTACGATCTTCTGGCCGACCGGGACGTGAAGCTCGTTCGGGCTGGCGACGAAGTCCTGCGGCGACACGTCGCGGTACTGAAACTCCCACCACCACTGATGGCCGATTGCGTCAACTGTGATCGCCCCTGGCCCGCTCGGCGTGTTCAGGTCTCGGCCAACGGCCTCGCTCGAGATCGTGAGCGTCACCAGGATTGCTGCTGTCACCGCGACGGCGCTGGCGACGACCAGCGTGAGGCGGCGAGTCGTCGCGGGCAGGTCGTCGCTGACGTGCCGCCGCCGGATGAGCGCCCAGGCAAGCGCCGCGAGTACGACGACGTACACCACGGTCGAAATTCCAATCAGCAGCCAGGCGAAGCCAGCGATGCTGCGAGCGGCCGGGCCCTGCGCGTTGAAGATGGAAATCGCGTCAATCATGGCCGGCCCGTGCGCACCGGACTCTGTGCGGGCCGGTTGTTTTCCGGCGTGCTGTACCGCATGTGGTCGCTGCGGCTGGGCATGGCCGTCTGCGGGGCCTGACCGCTCATCGACTGGATGTAGGCCACGATCTGCCAGACCTGTGCGTCGGCAATCCTGTTGCGCCACGACGGCATGCCGTTGGGACGGCCCTCGACGATCGACGAGAAGATCGCCGTCGGATGACTGCCGTAGATCCAGCGGTCGTCCATCAGCGCGGGGCCCATTCCGCCGCCGCCGTTGGCGTGGCATCCGCTGCAGTTGTAGAAGGTGAAGAGGCGTTTGCCTTCGGCCATGCCCCACGCGTTCTGCTGGAACGGGCTGACGTCGTGGGTGGGTGGCGGAGCCCCACCCGGAAAGAGATCGGTCAGCGACGCGGGTTGAGTGGCCGCGCCCGTGAGTTTGTCGATCGGACGCGATTCACGCTCGCACGCAACGAGGCTCACGGCCACCAGCATGCCGAGCACGAGGCGGACGCTCGTGCGTATGCTCATTGACCAGCCTCGTCCGTCCGGCTAAAGCCGGACACTGCGTTCGTCCGGCTGAGGCCGGACACTGCGGGCACACGCGGGACGTGGTAGGCATCGAGGATTCGATTGATGGCGGCACGCCGGCGCTGGAGAAACCGGTTGAGAACCGCGAGGCGCGCCTCGTCGTTTGGCCGCACCGCCATCGAGACGTCGAAGGCCTGAGGCAAGTCTCCATCGATCTGCGGACTCACCGGCACGATGTCCAGGGGTTCACCTTGCGCTGCCGCGAAGTAGCCGGCCAACGGTCCCCACACAGCCGCCACGTCCACGTCGCCCCTGGCCACCGCCGCAACGATCAGCGACGGCGGGCTTTTCGAGGTGTAGTCGCCGTAGACGGAGTAGCCGATCAGGTTGCTGATGATTCCGCGCCGGCTCAAGGCATGCGCCGGCGGCGAGTTCGCGCCGTCGTCGCCGATCACCTGAACGCCGACTCGCAGGCGACGCAGCGCCGCATCGTCGAAGGATCGGATGCGCAGGCCGCGGTCTTTCCGAGTGACGAACACGTACGTCGACCGGTAGTACGGCCGGGTCGTGCGGGCCATCTCCACGTCACGAGGAAGCCCAATCACCACGTCACACAACCCCGCGAGCAACGTGCTGCGAAGAAAGCCGCGGCGCTGTGCCCACCACGTGTACTCGACGACCGTGCCGAGATCCCGCGCGAGCAGATCGGCGATGCGGTTTTCAAACCCCTCACGCTGTTGGTTGGAGAACGGAAGGTTGTTCGGATCGCTGCACACACGCAGTGGTTGCGCCGTGCCGGCGTGGATGAAAGCGGCGCTCACGACAACCACGATCGACGCGGCGACGGCTCTCATGGCAGTCCAAAGATGTAGAGGGTGCCGCCTTTGGACGTGGCCTGCGGCAGATCGGTCATGGCGTTCGCGAACCCAAGCGCCGCGGTTCCGTCGCGCGTATCGAGATCGCCGGCGACGACGGCGCCAGACCAGCCGCCGACGCCCGACAGGATGGCAATGTATTGGCGGCCGTCGGGTCCCAGGTAGCTGATGGGTTGACCGACGATGCCAGATCCGGTTTTGAATCGCCACAACTGCTCACCGGTTCTGGCGTCAACCGCCTTGAACCACCCGTCCATCGTTCCGTAGAACGCCACGTCGCCTCCGGTCACGACGACGCCACTCCATACAGGGAACTGTTCTTTGATCGACCAGACCTTTCGCCGCGCGACCGGGTCCCAGGCGATGAACTCACCGCGATTCCCGCCCGGTCCCGCATACATGCGCACGTTGGCGCCCACGTACGGCGTGCCGGCGATGTAATTCGCTTCGAGCGCCTCGAAGTCCATGCACAGGTTGTTGGCGGGGATGTAGAGATAGCCGGTGCGCGGCGAATATGCCGATGGCTGCCAGTCCTTGCCGCCGGGAGCGGCAGGGCAAATCTGGTGGACGACTTTGCCGAGCACCGGCTTCTTGGCCTCGTTCTCGATCGGCCTGCCCCGTTTGAGGTCGATGCCCTGCGTGGACGTCACGTGGACGAACGGATCGGCCGAGAGCGCTTCGCCGGTTGTGCGATCGATGACGTAGAGATAGCCGTCGCGATTGGGACGGAGCAGCACTTTCCGCATCGCGCCGCCGATGCTCAGATCGACCAGCACCGATTCGTTGACGTCGTCGTAGTCGAAGAGGTCGTGCGGGTCGCTGTGATAGAACCAGACGGCTTCGCCCGTATCGGCGTCGCGTGCAAAAAGCCCCGCGGTCCACTTGTTGTCGCCAGGCCGTTGCTCGTGGTTCCACGGTCCTGGGTTCCCCGTGCCGTAGTAGACGAGGTTCAACGCCGGGTCGTACGAAATCCATCCCCACACAGAACCGCCGCCCTGCTTCCACGCCTCGCCAGGCCAGGTGTGGATGCCGAGGTCGGTGCCCCGCGCATGTGAGTAGAAGGGCTTGAAGCGCGACCCGATGAGGACGTCGCGATCGGGGCCGGTGTGATACGCACGCCAGGCGATTTCACCGGTGCCGGTGCGGAGCGCCGTGAGCCAGCCGCGCACGCCCATCTCGCCGCCGCTGTTGCCGACGAGCACCTTGTCCTTCACCACGAGGGGCGCCATGGTCATGGTCTCGCCCTTGTTGATGTCGCCCAGCGTGACGACCCATCGCGGCTTGCCGGTGCTCGCGTCGACGGCGACGGTCCGGTTGTCGAGGGTATTGAAGAAGATTGCGCCGTCGGCATACACCGCGCCGCGGTTGACGACGTCGCAGCAGGCCACGCCTTGTGCGGCGGCCAGCGGCTTGGGTTCGTACTTCCACTTGACAGGGGCGCCCGGCTTGGTGAGGTCGAGCGCATACAGTACGTTGGGAAACGGCGTGACGATGTACATCGTGCCGTTCACAACGAGCGGTGCGGCTTCATGGCCGCGCAGGTAGCCGGTCGAAAAGGTCACCTTCGGCCCGAGCTGCCGTACGGAGTCGCGCGTGATCTGGTTCAGGTCGCTGAACCGCGTGCTCGCCTCGTCTTTTCCGGGCCGTATCCAATCACCGCTGCCGGCGGCGGCGCGTGTCGACGTGCGTGATGTGCTTGGTGCCGGTGTCGCCTCGCCTCGGCGATTGGCTGCGTCGATGCGACCGCAGCCCGCGATGAGTACCGCGAGAGATACGACGAATGTTGCGCGCATACACCCGGCACGACGTCACGAATGACGTCGAGCTGCGACGCGTCATTGCACGAAGGACGCCAGTGGCACGTGCGGTGTAATCGACGTCGTTAAGCTTCACGGTACTCACAGTGGGTTGCGCATTTACTCAACGGACCGCGCGTGCTGGCTAGCGACTTGCTATTCCGCTGCGCGTGCAGAGCTGGCTCGAAGTACTCGATGCACTCTATGCGGAGTCGTGGAATCCGACGCTGCGCAGATTCCGTTCGAGCTTTGCTTTTCGAGGTCTATCCTCCGCTGATCAGCGTCTGACCAGCGGGCTGCTGCGTCTGACGTCGCGCCGGCGCGACCTCGCCCGTGTCGAGCTCGCGCTGCTGCGCAACTTCCGCAAGTACGCCTATGGCGAGGCCGCTCGCAGCGACTCGATGTGGGATTGGCTGGCACTGGCGCAGCACAGAGGCCTGCCGACTCGCCTCGTCGACTGGAGCTACTCGCCGCTGGTCGCCCTGCATTTCGCGACCGAGGATGTGTCGGCCTTCGACGTGGATGGTGTGGTCTGGTGTGTGAACTTCGCCGCGACCAACCGGCGGCTGCCGAGACGCTTGCGAAGTCTGCTCGAACGTGAGCAGTCCGACACGTTCACGGTCGAGATGCTCGACGTGTTTACGTCGTTCGCCACGTTCGACCGCCTGGCCCGTACGCCGTTCGTCGCGTTTCTCGAGCCGCCCGCGATCGACCGTCGCGTACTCCATCAGCACGCGCTGTTCTCGTTGATGTCGAGCTCCACCGCAGCCTTGGACGACTGGCTCCGCGCTCATCCGGAGTTGTGCCGCAGAGTGGTCATTCCGGCGGCACTCAAGTGGGAGATCCGCGACAAGTTGGACCAGGCCAATGTCAATGAGCGCGTGCTGTTTCCCGGTCTCGACGGTTTGAGCCGCTGGCTGACCCGCTACTACATGGCGGCTCCGCGGCGAAGGAAGTAGGCGCGCTCAGGGTATTCGCCTTGCATCGCGAGATGCCATGGACGACCTCCGATTGAGCGATCGCATAGACGCGCTGGCGCGACTCGAACCGACGTCACTGCCGCTGCTCAGCGTGTACCTGAACACCGAGACCAACGAAGTTGGACGCACCACGCATGAGACGTTTCTGCGCAAAGAGCTGCGCCAGCGTGTCGGGACGTTTGCCGAACGGTCGCCCGATCGCGAGAGCCTGGATCGCGATTGCGAACGGATCGAACAGTATCTCGCCGACGAGTTGAAGCCGTCGGCACGTGGTCTGGCGCTGTTCGCCTGCTCGGGTGCGGATCTCTTCGAAGCGATCCAGCTCCAGGTGCCGTTCAATGAGAATCGGCTGGTGGTCAGCGACCGGCCGCATCTGTATCCGCTGGTGCGTCTCGACGAGGAGCATCCACGCTACGCGGCTCTGGTGGTCGACACCAACGCCGCGCGCATCTTCGTTTTCGGAACCGGACAGACGCTCGACTCGGTCGAAGTGCGAAATCGCAAGACCAGGCACACGCAGGTGGGAGGCTGGTCGCAGGCGCGATTCCAGCGGCACGTCGAGAACATTCACCTCCACCATGCCAAGGAGGTCGTCGATCGCCTCGAGCAGATCGTCGCGGCGGAAGGCATCGAGCACGTCGTGATTGCCGGTGATGAAGTCATCGTGCCGCTCTTGAAGGAGCAGCTTCCCGAGCAGCTCCGCGCGAAGCTCATCGACGTCGTCCGCCTCGATATCCGCTCGCCGGCGCACGAGGTGCTCGCATCGACACTGGATGCGATGCGTCGAAAGGATGAAGAGACAGACGAGGCGGTCGTACGCGACCTGATTGGCGACTATCGCGCCGGTGGGCTGGCGCTGGTTGGAACCGAGCCGGTGCGAGCGGCGCTCGAGCGCGGTCAGGTCGATACGCTGGTGATTGCCGCCGCAGCGGAGCGAATGGAGGGCGGGGATGACACCGCAAATCAACTCGTGACGCTGGCGCGCCAGACATCCGCCGCCGTGCGCTTCATTGAAAACCAGAACCTGTTGGCGAGCGTCGGCGGAGTCGGTGCTTCCCTGCGCTATCTCAGTACGTAGGGGCCGCCTTCAGGCGGCCCGATCTCAGTACGTAGGGGCCGCCTTCAGGCGGCCCGAAATGAGCAGGCATCATGAGCAAACATTCCAACGTCAATCCCGATCACTACAAGACTGCCGGGCGCGAGCGTCAAGGCGAGAACGTCATCCACGAGGTCGAACGGCGCGAAGCCAAGCGGGTGCGGCGCGGCGATCGGCACGGGCAGCCGCGGGTCGGCATCAGCAACCGCATGCCGCCGCAGGCCGAAGCCCAGGATGCCGCGAAGCATCCTCCTGTCGAGACCAAGTCGGCCGCGAACGAGGCCCCGGTCGATCGGGGCAGCGAGGAGTCCAATCCGACGCAGGATTACCAGACGTCCCG
>Ga0075421_100011186_pt1 | contig 11104 bp, 9 predicted proteins | sample SoiMetdeltSBSDD5_FD_75292 | JGI IMG/M metagenome (GOLD analysis project Ga0075421, IMG submission 75292) | Bulk soil microbial communities from a Populus tree surrounding site in Tennessee, USA - Soil MetaG P. deltoides SBSDD5 | ecosystem: Environmental > Terrestrial > Soil > Tree plantation...
TTCCTCGGCCCGGCTTACGGCGAGGTCTCGCCCGACGGCATCGATCACTTCCCCGCCGTGGCGACCAAGGTCGGTGAGATGGCCGCCAGGGAGCCTCACCTCGACGCCTCCGAGCTGGCCGCGGTGACCGCGCGGACGCTGCTGGTCTACGCCGACGACGACATCATCACCTTGACGCACTCGGTGGAGATGTACGACGCCATCCCCGACGTCGAGCTCGCGGTGGTGCCGGGCACCTCGCACTTCCTCACCCAGGAGAAGCCGCAGCTGGTCACGTCCTTGGTGCTCGACTTCCTCACCAACGACCCGGCCTCTACGGTCGCGCCGATCCGACGGGCCGCGATCCCCGAGGGGTGACCGCGACCGTTACGACACCCACGCCTTCGCCTCGTCGAACTCGTCGACTTCGAAGGCCTTGATCTCGCCCGGCAGCATCCAGCCGAGCGCCTTGACCGCCTTCTCCAGCCACTCCTCGTCCGAGACGATGGCCACCTTCTTCCAGCTCCGCAAGTGGCGCAGCCCGAGCTTGGTGTCCGACCACATGGCACTCGCCGAGTACGACTCGAACTGCGGGCCGAGGAGATAGAGCAGCCGTACGTTCTTGCGTTCGAGTGCGTCGTCGAGCGCGGGAATCAGCACCCGTTCGTAGTCGTCGGCGGTGACCGTGCCCACCGCCTCGAGACCCACGGTTCCGGCCGGCATGTCCTCGATGCGCCTGATCATGTTGCTCTCCTCGCCTAACTGGAGTCTCGCGCCACCTGCGTCTCACGAGCCTCACCCAACGCGGGTGAGGCTGGTGGGCGACGTCGCCGTTCCGGCGGGCCGAATCAGTCCGCCTGACCGGCCGGCTCCGGCCCGGCGGATTCGAGCTCGGCCTCGGGCTCCTGGACGATCCGGTCGCCGGGATGCAGCAGCGCGACGAGGAACGCGAGGAAGAGCGCGATCGCCATGCCGTAGACGACCACTTGCATGGCCTCCGCGAAGTCGCGAGTCACCGCATGCTCGACCCCCGTGCGGATCGACGACGGGATGTCGCCGGTGCTTTCGCTGTTGCCGGTAGCGGCGGTGTGGGCGGCCGACTCCGCCCGGTCGTTCGGCACCCCGAGATCCTCCAGGGACGACGTGAACTTGGAGACGAACACATGCGTGAGCACGGTGCCGAGCACGGCGAACCCGAGCGAGGAGCCGTAGTTGCGGACCGTCTGGTTGATGCCCGTCACCTCGCCGTAGGACGCGTCCTCAGCACGGCCGACGGCATCGGTGCTCACCGGCCCCAGCAGGAAGCCGATGCCGGCCCCGGCCAGCAGCAGCGGGTAGTGCTGCCGGCCACCGTCCAGGTTCGTCACCTCGGTCGCCCACCACACGAATCCGGCGGCGCCGACCAGACACCCGAGCATGACGGTCAGCTTCGCCCCACGCGCGTCATAGATGCGGCCGCCGAGCTGAGCGGCGATGAGGAGACCGAGGAAGAAGTAGAGCAGCAGGGTGGTCGTGCCGCTGGCATCCAGACCGAGCGAGACGCTGGCGTAGATGCTGATGAAGTACGACACCGGTACGAACCCGATCATCGCGAGGAACAGCACGGCCGAGTCGATGCGAAAGGCCTTCGACCCGAAGATCTGCAGCTTGATCAAGGGCACTTCGGTACGCCGCTCGAAGATGACGAAGGCGACCAGCAGTGCCGCGCCGACGGCCAGGCATGCCCAGGTCCGGAGATCCTCCCAGCCCCACACGGCAGACTGGGTGAACCCGATCACGCTGAGCGCCATGCCAGCGGCCACGAGGACGGCCCCGAACCAGTCGATCCGCTGCTGCTGACGCTGGTCCTCGAACTTCGCGACGGCCGTGCAGATGATGGCGGCTACCGCGACCGGCAGGTTGATGTAGAAGATCGCGCGCCAGGACCACTCGAGCAGGTAGTCGCCCAGGATCGGCCCGACCGCGGTGAAGGCGCCGGTGATGCCGAAGAACATCGCCATCGCCCGGCCGCGGCGCTCGAGGGGCGACGAGGTGTAGACGATGGCGATGGCTGCGGGCAGCAGCAGCGCGGCGAACACACCCTGACCGGCCCGCGCCGAGATCATCCACGTCTCGGCAGCACCGCCGGTCGGGGTCGCACCACACAGCGCGGAGCAGATGGCGAAGCCGGCGACACCGACCATAACCATCCGCCGGCGGCCCCAGACGTCGGCGACCCGCCCGCCGAGGGCGAAGCAGGCCGCGAGGGCGACGAGGTAGGCGTTGATGACCCACTGCCCCTGCGTCGCCGTCAGGTCCAGTTCGTCTTGAATCTCCGGCGACGCGATCGCGACGATGGTCTGGTCGATGAACGACATCGACACCGCCAGCACCATCGCGACGGTGATCATCCGGGTCGACTTGCTCTCGCCACTGGACTCCCCCGGCGGTGACTCGGCCCGATGTCGGAAGCCCTCGGCCATGCGGTCCCTCCCCGTACGAGGTAGCGAACTCGTGAAGCGACGAACGGTCCCCTCGATCCTCAGTGCCTCGTCCGCGGCGAATCCTCGCCCGACAAGGGTGATTTCGGACCGTGACCAGTCACGATCGAGCACCGGATGGCACCGTCGAGCGCTCGATCTTGACCTGGAGAGCCGGTTGCCGGATCCCTGGCGACCCGCTAGATTAAATATAAGTCTCCGCTTATAGATAGGAATCGACATGCCCATGGATCCCGTCGCGACGGCCGGCCTCGCCACCCGGGAGGTCCGTACCGGCTCCCGCGACGGCGCGCCGACCAGGATCGCCGTCGCACGCCGTACGTACCCGACCGACCAAGCCGACCTCTGGGACGCGGTGACCAATTCCGAGCGGATCCCGCGGTGGTTCCTGCCGATCAGCGGAGACCTGCGCGAGTCGGGCCGCTACCAGCTCGAGGGCAACGCCGGCGGTCTCGTCGAGCGCTGCAAGGAGCCGGACTCGTTCGCCGTGACATGGGAGTACGGCGGAATGGTGTCCTGGCTCGAGGTGACCCTCACACCGGACGGCGACGGCACTCGTCTCGAGCTCGCCCACGAGGCCCACGTCGATCCTGAGCTGTGGGGACAGTTCGGACCGGGCGCGGTCGGAGTCGGCTGGGATCTCGGGCTGATGGGACTGGGCCTCCACATCGAGACTGCGGCCCTGGTCGATCCGGAGCTGGCGAACACGTTCCCGGTCTCCCCCGAGGGAGTCGCGTTCGTCCGGGCCGCTGCCGCGGGATGGGCCGAGGCCGCCGTCGCGGACGGCGACCAGGCCGGCCCGGCACACGAGGCCGCTGCTCGCACCGTGGCGTTCTACACCACCCCGCCCGAGGCGGCGCCAGGAGACTGAATGAGCCGGGTCTTCGAGGCCCTCGGCGATCCGGTTCGCCGGGCCATCCTGGAGCTGCTAGCCGGCGGCGAACAGCCGGCCGGCGAGATCGTCGCGGCCCTCCAGGCTCAGACGCCGATCTCGCAGCCGGCCGTCTCGCAGCATCTCAAGGTGCTCCGCGACGCCGGTCTCGTCACCGCGCGCGCCGCGGGAACTCGCCGGTTCTATGCCCTGGACGAGGCCGGGCTGGACGCCGCTCAGGCCTGGCTGGCTCGGCTCGCCGACCCGCTCGGCGCGTTCACCCAGCCGCTCGATGCGCTGGCGACCGAGGTGGCCCGCGGCCGTCGGTCCCGACAGGAGCAGCCGGCCCGGCGAGCGAACGAACCCGACAGCCGCCTCGCCTGACCGGCCGGGTCAACCCAGCGCCGTCGGCTCACCCGAGCCCGACGACTGCGGATCCGGCAGCCGTCGCATCCGCCAGGAGTTGGCGAGGCCGATGAGTGCCGCACCGACCGGGATGAGCAGTGCCACCTGCAACGCGATCGGCCGGGCGTCGGTGTTGATGTCGAGGATCTCCTGCTGCACGTCTTCGGGCTCGTCGGCGAGCAACTCCTCGAGCTGGGTGTTGCTCATCACCTCGGCGTCGTCCTCAAGCGCCTGGGCCACGCGCTCCTTGTCGGCTGCCGGGAGGACGTCGCTGTCGTCCGCCAGAGTCGTGAACGTGGCCGACAGGGTCGCCAGCATGATCGCGCCGCCGAAGGCCAGCCCGAACGAGAGCCCGAACGAGCCGGCAGCGGAGTTGACACCGGCCGCCTCGCTGACTCGCTCCTCCGAGATCGGGGCCAGCGTGTAGTTGTTCAGCTGGGACACGATGAGGCCGAGCCCCGCGCCGGCGATGACCAGCGGAACGACGAGCGCCCACCCGGACTCGGCCCGCGGCACGATCGGCAGCAGCAGCAGGATGCCGACCGCGAGCAGCACGAATCCGGTCAGGATCACGTTGCTGGGTCGCCGCGATCCGGATCGCTTGCCGGCGAGGATCGCCACGCCGAACATGCTGAGCGACAGCGGCGCGATCGACAGCCCGGACTCCAAGGCGTCGTACTCCAGCACCATCTGCAGATAGATCGGCAGCGTGATCATCAAGCCGCCCAAGGCGATCTGCTGAAGCATCTGGTTCGAGATCCCGTGGGTGAAGGTCGTGACCCGGAACAGCTCGGGATCGATCAGCGTGGCCTTCCCGCGCCGATGCCGCCGGACGAGCCAGTACGCCAGGAGGGCGAGGGCCACCGCTCCACAGGCGATCAGCAACCCGACGTACTCGCCACCCTCCTGCCAGACGAGGATGCCCAGCACCACGCCGCCCATGCCCACGACCGACAGCGCCGATCCGACCAGGTCGACGTCCCGCGGTCCGGTGTACGGCGCGTCGCGGACGAGCTTGATGCCGGACAGGACCACCGCGATGATCACGGCTTCGAGCAGGAAGCCGATCCGCCACGACAGGTACGTCGTGATGAAGCCGCCGAGCAGCGGCCCGACGGCAGCCGCGATCGCGGCCGAGGCTCCCACGAGGGCGTACGCCTGCTTCTGCGCCGCGCCCTCGAAGTTGCCGTGGATCAGCGACTGCATCGCCGGCAGCAACAGTGCGGCGCCGAGCCCACCGACGATCGCCCAGAAGACGATGATCGCGGTCAGCCCCTGCGCGAGTGTCATCGCGATCGCGCCGACCGCGTAGCCGAGCAGGCCCAGCACGTAGGTCCGCTTGCGGCCGAACAGATCGCCGACCTTGCTCCCGATGAGGATGAACGCGGCGGACACCAGCGCCTCGAGGGCGATCGCGGACTGCACCCCGCTGACCGTGGTGTCGAGATCCCGTACGACCGCGGAGATCGACACGTTCATCAGCGACGTGTCGACGACGAGGACGAACATCGCCATCGCCAGCAGGATCGCCAGCCGTCGGTCGCCCGTGGACTTCCCGTCGAGGGGCGTCGACGCTTGCTCCGTCACGCGACATCCTCCCGCCGTCTCGGCCCGCGGGGTTCGATGCTCCCGGTCGAATCGTCCCGAACGCAGCCGCGAGGGCGGCAGAGCCTTTGGTCCCGCTTCGCCGCGGTGGTCGTCAACGTCCCCTGATGGTGGAACATCTGCCAGACGCCGGGCTCGACTCGCCGCCACAACGACGTACGGTTCGCCCTCCGTCCCTGGTGTTCGGAGGTGTACTTGACCATGACGAGCCCGTCCACCAGGCGCCAACCGCGCAGGTTCTCGACCTGGATCGGCTCGCCGTCCGGGTCGGTCTCGGCAGCGACCTGATCCGCCGTCCCCTCGTAGCCGAACTCGCCGCCGGAGGCTCCGTACTCGTGGAAGTCCGGAGCGAGCAGGCGGCCGAGCCGCATGGCGTCGGCTCGGCATTCGGGACTGAGTGACTCCCGTTCGGCCGCGATGACTTCGGCGACCTGCTCATCGAGCACTGGGATCGCTCCGTTCCGGCTGCGCTGCCTACTCCGCCGTCCTTAGCTGGGTGACGAGTGCATGCGCCACGCTACCGATACCGGCGTCGATAGCCGCTGGGTCGACGCCGGCGCGCGGATCTCTCCGGGTGAAGACGGCGACGGCGTATGCCTGATCGTCGGGGAATGTGACCACACCGGCCTCGTTGCGAACCACACCCATGAGTCCGCCGCTCTTGGCCGCCACGGAAACGTCGTGACCGAAACCGGACGCGATCCGGTGTCGCGTCAGCTGCTGGCCCATGTAACGCCGCACGGCCGCGCAGGCTGCCGCTGGCCCGGCCTCGTCCCACCAGATCGTCTGCAAGAACGAGACCATCTCGAACGCTGTTGTGCGGGATCCGCGCTCAGGATCTAGCGCCGCGGTGGCGGCGAGCCGCCTGCGCACCACCTGCTCCGACGGCGAGCCGCCTCGAGCGGGGTCGTGCCGGACCATGGCCGGGTAGTCCGCGAAGCCGGCCTCGACCGCCATGTCGTCCAGCATGCTTTCGCAGATCACTGGTGACCCGCGTCTGACGCAGTCCCAGCCGCTCGGTCGTCCGATTGACCTGCTCGACACCGACGATCGAGCGGAGTTCGTCGGTCGCGACATTGTCGCTGATCGTCAGCATCAGCGGAACCAGGTCCCGTACCGACATCCGTACGTCGTCGTGGAGCAACGAGATACCCACCGGACCCGGCGTTCGGGTTGCGCAGTGCAGCGTCCGGATCTCCGTCCCGTCGACCGATCCGTCCGCCATTGCGTTCTCGACGGTCAGCGCGACCTGGATCTTCAGCACCGACGCTGGCGTGACCAGGTCATGTTCGCTCAAGCCGATCCCTTCTCCGTCGCCTATCGGCGCCGCGAACGCCGTACCCGTCACACCGAGGTCGTCGAAGAGTTCGGGCACGGCCACACCGGCACGCTAGCAATCACGTGCGCTCACGGTTGGTGACGACGAGGCGGAAGCGTGACCGAGCAGGTGCGCCACAGGTTGACGTGGTCGAAAGCGCAGCCGAGAGTCCTGGCATGGCAAGCATCGACCGGGAGCGCCTGGCCGCGCTCATCGAACGCGAGCGGTCCACCTACGCCGCCGACCACCCCAAGTCGAAGCGTCTGTACGGCGCGGCCGAGCACCTGTTCGGACGCGTGCCGATGACATGGATGGGCATGTGGAGCGGCGGCTTCCCGCTCTACATGCAGCACGCGAGAGGCAACCGGGTCACCGACGTGGACGGACACGAGTACGTGGACTTCGCCCTCGGCGACACCGGCGCGATGGCCGGCCACTCCCCCGCGGTGACGGTGGCGGCCGTACGAGAGCGGATCGAGTCGCAAGGCGGCATCACCACGATGCTGCCGACCGCCGATGCCGAGTGGGTCGGTGCCGAGCTCGGCCGCCGGTTCGGACTCCCGCTGTGGTCGTTCACCCTCACCGCCACGGACGCGAACCGATGGGCGATCCGCCTCGCGCGCCTGGCGACCGGCCGCTCGAAGATCCTCACCTTCGCCTATTGCTACCACGGCTCGGTCGACGAGGCATTCGCCGTGCCAGGGCCGGACGGCGAAGCGCTCGCCCGGTCTGGGCTCGTCGGTGCGCCGGTGCCGATCTCGGCGACGACCCGGGTCGCGGAGTTCAACGACCTCGCCGGCGTCGAGGCCCAGCTTGCGCACGGCGACGTGGCGGCCGTGCTCGCCGAGCCGGCGCTCACGAACATCGGGATCGTGCTGCCGGAGCCGGGATTCCTCGAGGGGCTGCGGGAGCTCGCGACCCGCCACGGCGCGCTCCTCATGATCGACGAGACGCACACCTTCTCGGCCGGCCCCGGCGGCGTCACCCAGCGAGATCGGCTCGAGCCCGACATCTTCGTGATCGGCAAGAGCATCGGCGGCGGCATTCCGAGCGGGGCGTACGGCATCAGCGCCGACATCGCCCGCCAGGTCGAGGCGCACCCGGAGGCGGACCTCATCGACGTCGGCGGCGTCGGCGGAACCCTGGCCGGCAACGCGTTGTCGGTGGCGGCGATGCGAGCCACGCTCGAGCACGTGCTCACCGACGTCGCCTTCGACCGCATGATCGCGTTGGCCACCGACTTCACGGACGGCGTACTGCAGGTCATCGAGCGGACCGGTGTGCCGTGGTCGGTCAGCCAGCTCGGGGCCCGCTCGGAGTATCGCTACGCCTCGCCCGCTCCTCGCACCGGAAGCGACTCGGCAGCCGCCGCGGACGATGCGCTCGACGAGTACCTCCACCTCTACCTCGTCAACCGCGGCGTTCTCATCACGCCGTTCCACAACATGGCGTTGATGTGCCCCGGGACGAGCGCGGAGGACGTGGCCCTCCACACCCGGCTGTTCGGCCAGGCGGTCGACGACCTGGCCGGCGCCTGACGACCTCCAACTCGCCGGGCTGGTCGCCGAACGCCTCGAGGATGCGGATCTTGTTGGTGGCGTCGAGCGCGGCGACCTTGTAGGCCTCGGACAGGGTCGGATTGTTCAGCACAGCGTCGACCAGATAGTCGACGGTGCCCCCACAGCCCATGATCGCCTGGCCGATGTGCACCAGGTCGGTGGCGTTGCTGCCGAAGACGTGCACCCCGAGCAGACTGCGGTCCTCGGTCGAGACCAGCAGCTTGAGCATGCCGTACGTGTCGCCGATGATCTGTCCGCGAGCCAGCTCACGGTAGCGCGAGATCCCGACCTCGTACGGGACCGACGACCGAGTCAGCTCCTCCTCCGTGGCGCCGCAGTAGGACACCTCCGGGATGGTGTAGATGCCGATCGGCTGCAGCCCGATCAACCGGCGGGCCGGTTCGCCGAAGGCGTGGTAGGTCGCCAGCCGACCCTGTTCCATGCTGTTCGCCGCCAGGGCGGGGAAGCCGATCACGTCGCCGACCGCGTAGATGTGCTCGACGGCGGTCCGGTAGTGCTCGTCGACCTTGATCCGGCCGCGCGCGTCCGCTTCCAGTCCCGCCGCGTCGAGGTGGAGATCGTCGGTGACGCCCTGCCGTCCGGCGGAGTACATCACGGTCTCCGCGGGGATGCGCTTGCCACTGGCGAGGCTGGTCACCGTGCCCCGCTCGGAGACCTGGACGCGCTCGACCTCCTCGCCGAAGCGGAAGGTGACCGCACGGTCCCGAAGGTGGAACTTCAACGACTCGACGACCTCCGGATCGCAGAAGTCGAGCATCCGGTCGCGCTTCTCCACGACCGTCACGCGGGTGCCGAGGGCGGCGAACATCGACGCGTACTCGATCCCGATGACTCCGGCGCCGACCACGACCATCGAGCCCGGCACCCGCTCGAGATGGAGCATGCCGTCGGAGTCGACCACGTAGCGGTCGTCGAACTCGACCGACGCCGGGCGCACTGGCCGAGTGCCGGTCGCGACGACGATCTTCTCCGCGTCGACGGTGCTCTGGTCCCCGTGTTCGGCCCCGGAGACCCGGACCGCGTGCGGGTCGACGAAGCTGCCGGTGCCCTGCAACAGGTCGATGTGGTTGCGCAGCAGCTGCGCCCGTATGACTTGGACCTCGCGGCCGACCACATGCTGGGTGCGGCCCATCAGGTCCGCGATCGTGATGTCCGACTTCACTCGGTAGCTCTCGCCGTACACGTCCCGCAGCGCCAGACCGGTGAGGTAGACGACGGCCTCGCGCAACGTCTTCGACGGGATCGTTCCGGTGTTGACGCAGACACCGCCAAGCATCGATCCGCGCTCGACGACCGCGACCCGCTTGCCGAGCTTCGCTCCGGCGATCGCGGCCTTCTGACCGCCCGGTCCGGACCCGAGGACCACGAGGTCGTAGTCGTACATCACGTCTCCCTGGGCTGTGCGGCCGCCCCATTAGCCTCACCCGTGACCCACCACATGAGCAAGCACCACAGATGCGGTATATGCGTACTCCGTGTGGCGTGCCCCGGGTTGGGCTGACGAATCGCGAGTGTCGGACTAGCGTTGGCGGTTGACGTCGCTCGGGGAGCAAGGAGTTCGGGAAATGACAGTCGAACGTCGCACGATGCTCAAGGGCAGCGCAGCCGCGATGGCTGCCCTCGCCGGCGGTCCGTTCCAAGGCCTGCTGGGCTCACCGGCGTCAGCCGAGGCTCGCAACGCCCCGCACCGGGCGCTGCGCGCGATCCCGGACGAGCGGGACGGCATGGTGCGGCTGCACCTGCCCAAGGACTTCAAGTACCGGTCCTTCGACGACACCGAGTTCCCGGTGACACTCGACGACGGCACGGCACTGCCGGGTCGCCACGACGGCATGGGCGCCTTCCCCGGCCCCAACGGCAACGTCGTGCTCGTACGCAACCACGAGATCACCAACAACCCCAACACACCGGCGTTCGGGCCGGGCACGCCCTACGACGCGAACGCCGGTGCCGGCACGACGACCGTCGAAGTGACGAAGTTCGGTGAGGTCGTCGGCGGCTTCACCAGCCTCAACGGCACGATGTTCAACTGCAGTGGCGGCGTGATGCCGTGGGGATCGTGGATCACCTGCGAGGAGACGATCAACGGCCCCGACGTCGGGCCGGACTTCACCGGCGCCTCCAACGTCGGGCTGCAGAAGTCGCACGGCTACATCTTCGAGGTGCCGGCCGACGGCCAGAGCGACCGGGAGCCGATCACCCAGGCCGGACGCTTCGCGCACGAGGCCGTGTCGTTCGACCCGAAGGACGGCATCCTCTACCTGACCGAGGACAACTTCGAGTTCCCGTCGGGCTTCTATCGCTACATTCCCAAGACGAACCCGATGCAGACCGGGAAGCTGGACAACGAAGGCCGGCTGCAGATGCTCGCCGTCAAGGGCGAGCCGAACATCCATCTCGAGGCGCGGCAGCGGCAGCGCGCGACGTTCGACGTCGAGTGGGTCGACATCGAGAATCCCAACCCGACCTTCCCGTTCACGCCGGGTCAGCCGGCGCCCACGACCAACGATGCGGCACTCGTCGCCGTCGGTGATCAGGGTCGGGCGCAAGGCGCGGCGCTGTTCTCGCGGCTCGAGGGGCAGGTCTACGACGACAACGTCGTCTACTTCACCTCGACCCAGGGCGGCGGCCCCGCCGAGGACGACACCGACGACGACAACGCCAACGGCTTCGGCCGCGGCAACGGCCAGGTGTGGGCCTACCACACCCGCGCGAAGAAGCTGCAGATCCTCTTCCAAGCGCCGGTCGATCCCGCCGAAGCGAACCTCCGGTTCGACTTCCCGGACAACATCACGACCAGCGAGCGAGGGACTCTGGTGGTCTGCGAGGACAGCACGATCGACAACTACATCCGTGGCCTGTCCCG
>Ga0075421_100011188_pt1 | contig 11103 bp, 8 predicted proteins | sample SoiMetdeltSBSDD5_FD_75292 | JGI IMG/M metagenome (GOLD analysis project Ga0075421, IMG submission 75292) | Bulk soil microbial communities from a Populus tree surrounding site in Tennessee, USA - Soil MetaG P. deltoides SBSDD5 | ecosystem: Environmental > Terrestrial > Soil > Tree plantation...
GAGTACCACGAGGAGGACCGGCGCTGGTACGCCATGCACCACCCATTTACCTCGCCGGCGGAGGAGGATTTGGATAAGCTCGAGAGCGAGCCGGGGCGGGTCCGGGCCAAGGCCTACGACCTGGTCTTCAACGGCAACGAGCTCGGCGGCGGCTCGATCCGAATTCATCGCGGGGATGTCCAGGCGCAGGTCTTCAAGGCGCTCGGGATGAGCGAGGCCGAGGCGCGCGCCAGGTTCGGCTTCTTCCTCGACGCGCTGGCGTACGGTACGCCGCCACACGGCGGCATCGCCCTCGGCCTGGACCGGATCGTCATGCTCTTCGCCAAGGCGAAGTCGCTGCGCGAAGTGATCCCTTTCCCGAAGGTCGCCAGCGGCTCCGACCTCATGACCGACAGCCCGAGTGATGTCGGCCCGGAACAATTGGCGGAGCTGAAGATCAAAACACTGACGTGATCCACGAAGGACACGAAGGAACACGAAAGGGGTTTCACCCTGGTGTTCCTTCGTCTCCTTCGTGGAGGTATTTAATGTCCAAGATTCGCGTCCTCCCAGACAGCCTAGCCAACAAGATCGCCGCGGGCGAGGTGGTCGAGCGCCCGGCGTCGATCGTCAAGGAGTTGATCGAGAACGCGATCGACGCCGGGGCGAGCCGGGTCGAGGTCGCGATCGAGTCCGGCGGCCGTCGTCTGATCCGCGTCGCCGACGACGGCGAGGGGATGTCGCGCGACGACGCGCTGCTCGCCTTCGAGCGCCACGCGACGAGCAAGCTTAAGTCGGCCGAGGACCTCGAGGCGATCACCACGCTCGGCTTCCGCGGCGAGGCGCTGGCCTCGATCGCCTCGGTGACCAAGGTGCGGCTGCGGACGCAGACGGCCGCGGACATAGCCGGGACCGAGATCGAGATCGCCGGGGGGCGCATGCTCGCGGTCCGTGACGCCGCCTTCGCGCGCGGGACCGAGTTGGAGATCCGCGACCTCTTCTTCAATGTCCCGGCGCGGCGCAAATTTCTCAAGTCCGAGGCCACCGAGTGCTTCCACATCGCCAACCTCGTCACCCACTACGCGCTCGCCAATCCGCGGCTCGCCGTCAAGCTGCTCAACAACGGCCGCGAAAGCCTCGGCGCGACGCCGGTGGCGAGCCTGCGCGAGCGGGCCTATCAGCTCTTCGGCGGCGAGTTCATCGGCGACCTCATCGAGGTTGATGGGCGGGCGGGCGAGATGCGCGTGCGCGGCTTCGTCTCCTCCCCCTCGGCGACGCGGACGACGCGCGACAGCCAGTTCTTCTTCGTCAACGGCCGCTACGTGCGCGACCGGCTGCTCGGCCGGGCGCTCTCGGAGAGCTACCGCGCGATGATGCCCGCCGGGGCTTACCCGTCGGCCATGCTCTTCGTCGAGCTGCCGCCCCACGACGTCGACGTCAACGTCCACCCGGCGAAGACCGAGGTGCGGTTCGTCCGCGCGGCGATCGTCGGCGACCTGGTGCGCGACGCGGTGCGCAGCGCGATCGCCGCGGCCAGGGCCGCGGCCACACCCTTCGTCGAGCGCCAGCCTGAGCCGCACCGCCCGGCCCCTCCTCCGCCGACGCCGCCCGTGCCCACGCCGGCCCCGCCCGCGCCGGAAGACCTGCGCGGGGCCTTCGTTCTGCAGATGCCGCGCCCGGCCCCGCCGCGCCCCGAGCAGCAGACGATCGACCTCGGCTTCGCGACGCCCGAGGTGGCCGTTAGGCCCCCGACGATCGAGACGCCCGGCGCGGAGGAGACGCCCGCCCCGCCGCGCCCGGGGCAGCGGATCGGCTGCCTTGCGGGGCGCGGGGCCGAGGGCGCGGGCTCGCCGCTCAAGCCGGCGCAAAACCTCGCCCTGCGCCCTGACGAGATCAACCCGCTCGGCCAGCTTAATAACAGCTTCATCCTTGCGGTCGACCGCGCCGGGCTGCTCCTCATCGACCAGCACGTGGCGCACGAGCGCATCCTCTTCGAGCAGCACTGGCGCGCCCTCGGGCAGCGGCGCGTCGAGGTCCAGCGGCTGCTCCTCCCCGAGACGCTCGACCTGACGCCCGCGCAGGCCGCGGCCTTCGACCAGCTGCTGCCCGAGCTGGAAGCGAATGGCTTCGAGCTCGGGCGCCTCTCGGGGCGGACGATCGCGATCAACGCCATGCCGGCCCTGCTCCCGCCGGGCGCGGCCCAGGCGCTGCTCGCAGAGCTGCTCGAGGCGATCGAGCGGGAGCGGCGCGGCCTCTCGCTCGACGAGCTGCGCGCCGAGATCGCGGCCGGCCTCGCCTGCCGCGCGGCGATCAAGATCAACACCCCCCTCGCGCCCGAGAAGATGCGCTGGCTGATCGACGAGTTGCTCACCGTCCAGAACCCCGCCACCTGCCCGCACGGCCGCCCGATCGTCCTCCGCGTCACCGCGCGCGAGATCGAGCGCGCTTTCCAGCGGTCATAAACGCCCACGAAGGGCACGAAGGATACGAAGGGCCGCGACGATTTTGCTTCGCCCGTCGCCCCTCATCCGACCTCAGCGACAGGCGCAAGCGCTGCTGTCGGCGTCCCGGTCGTTGATGACAAAGGCCGGGCCGAGCGGCGTCAGGCGCACCGTCGCTTGACCCTGACTGAGCGGCGCGATCGGGCAATCATGGATTTCGGCCTGGACCTTGGAGTCGGCGAGCGTCAGCAAGCAACCGACCCGCCGCACTGCGCCGCGCCCGCTGAGCGTCAAACCGTCCGCGCCGCATCGGATGAACTGATAGTCCCCGGCGGATGAATTGAAGCGCAGAATGTCGCCGCTCCGGTCGTCCTGCAAACAGATGTCGAAGGCCGGCTGCAGGGCATGCTCGAAAGCGTAGCCGCCGACCTGCACACCTTGAAGCAGCCCGTGGCGGCATGCTGTGCGGAAGTGGATGCCGGCGTAGACGCGGGAGTCGGCGTTCTCTTGCGCGGCTTGCGAAAAGCTGGCGAAGGAGCGGGTGATGCCCGGGAACGGCGCGCCGCAGAGCAAGGATCGCAGCCGCCGCCGCTTGCCCGATGGCGACGCCGTTGGTTTTAGCCGGCCCGTCGGTGAGGCCCGCGAGCGAAGTCGCGTAAGCCGCGTGGAAGTCCGTCTGTTGTGCCGGAAGCTGCGCGGCCAGCACGCCGTGCGCGGCGGCGGCCACTGCCGCCGCAAGCGAGGCGCCTGGATTGGCTCGCCGGTTCAAGGCATAGAGTTGGTGGCGCCGGTCGATGGCGTTGAGCGCGTCGTGGATCGCCGCGTGGGTCATGGCGTAGAGGCGCGATTGTTCGAGAGGGTTCCTGCCGGCGGCGGCCGCGGCCTCCGTGGCGGTGAGGTTCCAATCAATCACGACGTCGGCCCGGCCGATGGCCTTCAGGCCGATGACGCAGATCGCAATCAGCAGAACATTTCTCGAGCGCGGCGAAGTCTTTTCAAGAGCGGGCATCGTCTCTAATCTCCATTCAGTGCGGCCGCATCGCTTGACGCCCGGGCCTGCCATATAATGAGAGCCGCCCAAGCCGAGTGATATGGCCAGGCCGGCGGCGATCAGTTTCCGTTGCTCCCCGAACCTACTCCTCGGCCCGCGGGCGAGTCACGAAACGGAACTAAGTCGTGACTAAATTCAGACGAAAGTTGGCCGAAAGACCGGCGGCCGGCTCCCCACGCGGTGGCCACCCGTCTTGGCGGAGGAGGACTTATGACTGGGACTGGGAGGGGATCGAGCGCGATTTCCGGCGCGCCGTCGGGCTGAAACCTGATGACGCCACCTTAAGACACTATTACTCGCACTACTGGATGGCCACGGGGCGGGTGGAAGAGTCGCTCGCCGCCAGTTTGCGCGCGCTCGAACTCGCGATAACTGGCTCAATTACCTCAAAGTGGAGCCGAGACTCGATCCGCTCCGCTCGGACGCGAGGTTCGCCGACCTGCTCCGGCGCGCCGGCCTCGCCCCTTAAACGTCCACGAAGGACACGAAGGGGCACGAACGGAAAGTCTTTGCGGCCCTTCGTGTCCTTCGTGGATTACTTCTTCCCGGCTGCGGCCTGGACGGCGGTGATGGCGACGACGTCGACGATGTCTTCGGCCTTGCAGCCGCGCGAGAGGTCGTTGGCCGGCTTGTCGAGGCCCTGGAGGATCGGCCCGATGGCAGTCGCGCCGGCGAGGCGCTCGGTCAGCTTGTAGCCGATGTTGCCGGCGTCGAGGTCCGGGAAGATGAGGACGTTGGCGCGGCCCGCGACGGTCGAGCCGGGCGCCTTCGACGCCCCGACCTCCGGGAGCAGCGCGGCGTCAGCCTGCAGTTCGCCGTCGAGATCCAGCCCTGGCGCGCGCGCGCGGGCGGTGCGCGCCGCCTCGGCGACCTTGTCGACGAGCGGGTGTTCGGCGCTGCCCTTGGTGGAGAAGGAGAGCAGCGCGACGCGCGGCTCGACCTCGAGCAGCGCGCGGCAGCTCCCGGCCGAGGCGAGCGCGATCTCGGCGAGCTGCGCCGCCGTCGGGTTGGCGACCACGGCGCAGTCGGCGAAGACGAGTGCGCCGTCGGCCCCGAGGTCCCGCTGCGGCGTCACCATGACGAAGAAGGACGAGACCAGGTTGGAGCCCTCGCGCACGCCGATCGCCAGCAGCGCCGCGCGCACCGTGTGCGCCGTAGTGTTGGTCGCGCCCGCCACCGAGCCGTCGGCCCGCCCGGAGCGCACCATGAGGTTGCCGAAGTAGAGCGGGTCGGCGAGCTGGCGGCGGGCCTCGTCGAGGGTCACGCCCTTGGCGCGGCGCAGCTCGTAAAAGGTCTGCGCGTACCGCTCCAGCTCCGCCGCGCGGCGGTGGTCGACGACAGCGACGTCGGTCAGCCCGACGCCGAGCGCGCCGGCCCGCGCGCGAATTCTCTCCTCGTCGCCGAGCAGGGTCAGGCGCGCGATCCGCTGCTCGGTGACCCGCGCGGCGGCGACGATCGTTCGGTCGTCCTCCCCCTCCGGCAGGACGATGTGCTGCCGCGCGACCATGGCGCGACCCCGCAGTCGTTGCAGAATCTCCATAGCTCACCGTAGCGGTCAGCCGTCAGCTTTCAGCTCTCAGCCGGACGAAGACTTCTGGCTGACCGCTGACTGCTGATTGCTGACCGCCGAACTGTTCCGCCGCCGCAGGAAGCGCCAGAGGAAAAGCGCGGCGGCGATGACGCAGATGACCGTCGCGATCTTGCTGTAGAACGCGAGGTAGCCGGCGACGCGGCGCCAATTGTCGGCAAAAATCATCCCGAGGTAGAGCAGGATGGCGTTCCAGGCCGCGGCGCTGACCGCCGAGAGCGCCGTCGTCGCCGGAAGATTCATGCGCGACATGCCGGCGAAAAACGAGACCGCCGCGCGCGTCCCGGCGAGGAATCGGTTGGCGACGATCACCCCGTAACCGAAGCGCTGAAACCACCCCTCGACTTTGTAGATTGCGTTGACCGGCAGGTAGCGGTGCGGGCGCCCCTCAACGATCCGCCGCTCGAAGTAGCGGCCGAGGTAGTAGGCCGACATAAATCCGAGCGTGCTCCCGGCCGTGGCCGCGCCGAGCGCCGGGATGAACCCGACCGTGCCGACCCCGACGAGCGTCCCGGCGAAGACCAGCAGCACGTCGCTCGGCGAGGGCGGGAAGACGTTTTCGATGTAGGCTACGAAAAACATGAGCCCCAGCACACCGAGCGGCGGCAGCTGCTGAAGCAACGACATGACCGTTTCCATCCATCGCATAACTCTCGGCCGCGGCCCTCCAGGGGGACAACGCTCAGCCCTCCTCCGCCTTCCTGTGGCGCAGACATGCCACCAAATCCCCGATCAGGTCGTCGACCCCGAGCCCAGAGAAGTCCGACGCGGCGCTCTCCCAAAACTCGGCCAGGGAGCGCGCGCCGCCCTTCTCGTACTCGCGGGCCTGGAGCAGCAGGTCGAGCTTGTCGGCCGCCTTGACGATCCGCGCCTCGAGGCTCGCGCGCCGCTCGTACTCGTGCCAGAGCTCGAGATACTCCGCGCCGATCGCGCCCGCCGGCGCGAGCGCCTCTGCGGCCGCCCGCTCGTCGGCCGCCCCGAGCGCGCCTGGGGCGAAGTAGCGCTTGACCGTCTGCGGCAGGTCGCCCGTGCGCGCCTCGGTCAGGTCGTGCAGCAGCGCCATCCGCAGCACGCGCTCGACGTCGATCCGCCGGCCGCGCGCCCGCGCCCGGTCGGCGAGCAACATGGCCGCCGCCGCCACGCCGAAGGAGTGGGCCGCCACTGACTCGACGTCGCGCACGCCGCGCAGCAGCCAGCCGATCCGCGGCACGGCCTTGAGGCGCGCCAGCTCAGTCAGGAGCCCGATGATCCCCGCAGCTTCGGCCTCCGTCATGCTCTCCTGCTCGTCGGACATGAGGCTCTCACGCTAACGGTTTTGCCGCGCAGCGTCAACCGGGGGTGCAGCCTTGGCGGAGCTTTTGTGCTATATTTACGGGCTCGGGCGAAGGGAATTGTGTCATGAGGTATCCAGAGTCATTCGAAATCGCCGGCCGCCGACTCGCGCCGCCGCTCGTCCTCTCGCCGATGGCGGGCGTGACCGACTCGCCGTTCCGCCGGGTGGCCAAGAAGTGCGGTGGACTCGGCCTGATCGTCACCGAGTTCATCAGCGTCGAGGGGCTGACGCGAGGGAACCTGCGCTCGCACGAGATGATGCGCTTCACGCCTGAGGAGCGCCCAATCGCGATCCAGATCTTCGGCTACGACGAGGTCCGCATGCGCTGGGCGGCGGAGATCGCCGAGGAGGCCGGCGCCGACTTCGTCGACATCAACTGTGGCTGTCCGGCGAAGAAGGTCATCAACGGCGGCGGGGGCTCGAACCTGCTCCGCGATCTGCCGCAGTTGAAGAAGATCCTCACCGAGGTCAGGCGCGCGATCTCAATCCCGATGACGGTCAAGATTCGCGCCGGCTGGGACGAGCGCTCGCTCAACGCCGTCGAGGTCGCGAAACTGATCGAGGACTGCGGCGGTTCCATGGTCACGCTTCACGGGCGGACGCGCGTGCAGGGCTACAAGGGCTGGGCCGACTGGGACCTGGTGCGGCAGATCAAGCGGTCGGTCTCGGTCCCGGTCTCGGGGAGCGGCGACATCCTCACCCCGGCCGACGCCATGCGCCGCTTCGAGGGGACCGGCTGCGACGCGGTGCATATCGGCCGCGGCGCAATCGCCAACCCTTATATTTTCCGCCAGACCTGGGAGGCGATGCAGGGCCTGGAGCCCTACCGGCCGACCCCGCAGGAGATGCACGCGCTGCTCCTCGAGTACCTCGACTACCTGCGCGAGGCGATGCCCGAGAAAGGCGTCATCGGGCGGATCAAGATGCTCTCGGCGCAGTTCCTGCGCGGTGTGCCGAACGGCGCCCACCTGCGGACCGCGGTCCTGCGCGCCTCGACGGTCGCCGACATGCTCCCGCTGTTTGACGAGTACTTCGCCCTCGCCGAAGAGTACGGGATCGACGCCACCCTCCAGAGCGCCCGCGATGAGGCGGCCGAGGCCATGGAGTGCGGCGCCTAATCCGGGCAAAAAATGCCACCCCCGGGTTGACAGACCGCCCCCCGGTCAGTACGATACGCTTTCGCCGTGAGTGAGCCCTGTACAACGGTCTCTGGCCAGGTAGCTCAGTTGGTAGAGCAACGGACTGAAAATCCGTGTGTCGGCGGTTCGACTCCGTCCCTGGCCACCAGTAGAATCAAAGAGTTACAGCCACCCGGACGGTGGCTGTTTTCATTTACTCACGTATTCACTCACGCATTCAACATCAGGATCATCCCGGAAGAAATCGGACTCGAGATTGGGCCTTACTTGGGTCGCCTGAATCACCATCATCTCAGTCACCTTCATTCCGCCCGCAGGCTCTCGACTGGGTAGCAGGGCATTCGTCGCCGCTCAAAAGCAGCGGGTGCCGTCTCGTCACTCCGGGTCCGATGTTCATCATTCTCGCTTCGGGGACAGCCAACCTGATCAACCTCTGCATGAGGCGGTCAGGAAAATGTTCGCCACAGAACCCATTGAGGTCCTCAAGAAGCAATAGCGACGCCGGCCCGGGTCGCCCGCGCTGACAATACAGTCATGATCCTTGGCGAGACAGTGACGGAGAAGACTTAATGCCCGGCGCTGTCAAACGTGAGAGCGCGGGTCATCCACCGGCAACTGCTCTGCGAGCGCCGCGGCCAGCAGCCGGTCGTCGGCAGCTAGAAAGACCAGTGGGGGAAGCCCGACGGTTTGCAACACTGCGCTGGCGGTTAAGGCGGAGGCCAGTTGAATCGCATCGCCCGCGCGCCGGGGGTGCCGTTCCAGCAACTACCGCGCCCGCTGGGCGACCTCAGGGGTGAGCTCGACGAGTTGGTAGTCGGCCGCGCAGACCGCATCGAAGTCGGCGGCCAGTTGCGCGTAGTCAGCCGGGCCCAAACCCGCCTCGCGCCGGCGGCGGTTGAACGCGCTGTAGACCTCGACGATGCTGGCGCGGGCGGTCACGATAACGTTGCCGGCGGCGGGATCGGACAACCGACGAAACCACAAAGTTCCGACTTCGTGAACGTGCCGTTTGACCAGTACGCTGCTGTCGGCGTAATAGGTTTCGGGTCACGGGCGGCTCTCGCGGTCTTCACGGATCAGATCGGACAGCGGCCGGGCGGCAGAGAACCGGTGCGCCAGTTCATTTCGTCGGTGCTCCGGCAGGGTGATGGTTTCGCTCGCGGCCCCCGCCGACTGACTGAGGCCGGCGGCGACGAGCGCGCGGCGGACGCGGCAGGCTAAGGTATCGTCAGGGGTGGTCGCGGCAGCGGGGGCGGAGACCTGCTGTAACTCGATCCGCACCTCACTGTGCTCCGGCAAGTCGAGCGGCGTGAGCGGGCGGAGCACGCAGTTTTCATAAATGGCGGTGACTTTCTGATTCATAAATCAATGCTCCCGATCACGCAAATCAGGCCCGATTATATCATCAACAGCACCTGATCGAGCACCAGGCCATGTAGATCTCGGGGCGCGTCAAGCCGTGTCCCTCGGCCCGTTGGCGTCGGGCAGGCCGAGCGCGAATTTCATCGTGAAGGCGGCTTTGCCCGGAAAATCCTGAGCTGCGGACTAAGCTCGCGGTCGGGGGCAGGATACTTTATGCGCGCAAGACTCCTCGCTTCGGGGAGCCGCGGATCACATCGTTATAGAACCGAATGCTTTCCGCCCCCCGGCCAGCCTGCCCACTGTGCAGGACGCTGCGCGGCAGGCCCAGAGTAGGAGTGCCTATTGAGAAAGGTGAAGGTGTGCGCGACCCCGGTCACCACCCCGCAAAAGGCAGTTCGTCAATCGGTTCAACCCGCGTCACGAAGGGGCGTTCGTCGCCCGCCGCGCGCGCTGCCTCGTATACCTCGCGCCCGTTGGAACCGCTGCTGAGGAGTCGGTTGCCGCGCACGGCCACCCACTGGCCGGCATACTCCGCGCGGTGCTCCTCAATCCAACGCAGCTCGCGGGAAAGGTCAACGAGGTAGTCGCTCGGCTGAACCTTGACTTGTTCATCGCGGTTGAGGGCCGCGCGCAGCTAACGGCGTTCGTCAGGGGGCAAGCGCCGTACTTCATTGATGATTCGCTCTACGTCCGCCGATGCCACAGCCTTGATAGTCCTTTCTGAAAAGTCTTGACGGCTGAATCCGGACTATTTCACACTTATCTTGCCTGCTTACAGAAGCAATGCCCATTCCTGACGGCACCCACCACCAGAACCGAATTGGGGGCCCTAACCTGCCCTTTTGCTCAGCGTGGCAATAAAGCGCGCCCTTCTCTCCCGGGAGAGATAGGGATCGAACTTTTCCCGGGCGAGTACATTGACGAGCCGGCCAGCGATGCCTGTGAGAGAAGCAATAACCCTTGTCAGCTTCATCTCGACCCGCCGGAGCCTTTGCGGAGGTGCTCGAGTTCTAGCCCGGCCGCGGATCGGCCGGCACCGGCCGAGCGCTCCCATCGGTGGAGCAAGTTCTCGGAGATGCCGAGCGGGTGGGCGCGCATACTCAACGTTACGGGCGAGTCGAGGCCGTTGCTCCGACTTTCCGGTGCGCCGTAGGCTCGAAGTAAGACCAGTAGCCGCCCGTCAGGTTACGCGCCATCCAGAGGCGGTAGAAACGGTCCGCAGTGCGCGTCACCTGGCGAGTTTGAATCGGCGCGGTCGAAGTGTAGACGAAGACGCCCCTGCCGCCTTCCTCCGTCGGGCCGACAACGATTACTTCGTCGCGGAAGTCTCCAGCGATGTCCGCGACCGTCACGCACCTGCCGCCTTCGACCTCGCTTGGCGTCGCGCCCGCCTTCACCACCGCCTCGCCGTCGAACTCGGCCAAAGTGCGCCCGTCGTTGCTAATCAACTCGCGCGTCGCGTCGCCGTCCCACTCGACCGGCCGGAACTCTGGCGGGAACGGTTCGAGCAGAATCTTGCCGCGCGCCGAGAGCAGCACGGTGTCTTTCACGAGATGCCCGTCGCGGTTCGTGAACAACTCAAGGCCGGGCGAGCCGCCCCAGACGTCCGCCGCCCAGCCCGTATGCGCGTGCGTCCAGCGCGGGTCGTCCTCGCGGTTGACCTTCCAGATGATCTTCCCCGCCCGCGCGTCCACGAGGTACACCCCCGCGTGCATGCTGCTCTCGACCGCGTAAAAGACTTCGAGGCCGGGGCGTTCCGGCAGGAAGTCGTAAACCGACACGACGTCGGGATGCTCGCGGTAGATTGACCAGCGCACCGTGCCGTCGGGGTTGAGGCAGGTCGTGCCGTCGAACACTTCGTCGCGCCCGTCCTCGTCCACGTCGGCGACGGTGACGTAGTGCGCGCCGCTGCCGTTCGTCTCCGCGAGGCTGCGGAACTCCCAAAGCTTTTTCAGATCGGCGTTGAAGGCCGTCATGACTTCGTTTTCGTAGAGGCCGGTCTGCGTGATGATCGCGGGGCGTTGCCCGTCGAGGTAGGCGACTGACATCTGAATGCGCGTCGAAGACTTGGCGAAGTCAGTCAGCATCGGCGGCCAGGGCGCCTTGCGGAGCAGCCCGCCCGTCATCCCGTCGAGCACGCCCAGGTAAACCTCGTCGCCCTCCTGCACGCGGCAGACGACCTCGGCCCTGCCGTCGCCGTCGAGGTCGTA
>Ga0075421_100011190_pt1 | contig 11103 bp, 11 predicted proteins | sample SoiMetdeltSBSDD5_FD_75292 | JGI IMG/M metagenome (GOLD analysis project Ga0075421, IMG submission 75292) | Bulk soil microbial communities from a Populus tree surrounding site in Tennessee, USA - Soil MetaG P. deltoides SBSDD5 | ecosystem: Environmental > Terrestrial > Soil > Tree plantation...
CAGGCCATGCGGCGAGACTTGGATCGGGGCTTCGCTCGCTTGCGACGCCGACCCGATTTGCTGTTGAGTTTTGTGCATGAAGCCGGCTTACCTGTTAGGCAACTTTGGTTAACCTGAATAGTAAGATTTTAACCACGGATTTCACGGATCGCACTGATTAGGAAGCTCTTTAAAAATCCGTGGAATCGGCCTGCCCCGGCTGCGCCGGGCACGCCGGGGTGTAATCCGTGGTTGCGTTTTTTCTTCGCCGAAAACATCACGATGCAATCAACGCGTTGGAAAGAATACCTCCGACATTGGCGCGAGGGCGGGCAGCTCTTCCTTCAGCATCCACTTGGCTGGCTCGGGCTTGGCCTCCTCAGCGTGTTTGCACTCATGGCCCTCCTCCATCCGCTGCTCATGGCCGGCACTTGGAATCGGACAACCTACGACCCTTTCGTCGGATTCGATTACGATGGCATCCCACACCCCGATCCACCCTCCCTCAAACACCTTCTAGGAACTGATACGCTCGGGCGCGATGTTCTCAGTCAACTCTTATACGCCACCGGGCCATCGTTCGGCTTAGGCTTATTGGCCGGAGCCGTCGCCGTCACACTCGCCGCAACTGTTGGAGTTACCTCGGCTTACTTTGGCGGCACGCTGGATGCGCTGTTGATGGGCCTGACCGACGCCGCGATGATGCTCCCCGCCCCCGTCGTGCTGCTCGTTTTTGGATTGTTGGTGCAAATGAATTGGATCCAGTTGGCGCTCCTCTACGGCCTCTTCTCCGGGCTGGGCGGAACGGCCGTCGTCTTCCGGTCACAGGCGCTCTCCATCAAAGTCAAACCTTACATCGAAGCAGCGCGGGTCGCGGGCGGAAACAGTTGGCACATCCTCCGCGCGCACTTCCTCCCCAACCTGTTTCCGCTCATGTTCCTGAACCTGATGTTCACCGCCACCGGCGCGGTGCTCACCGAGGCGCTCCTCTCCTTCTTTGGACGGACAACCATCCGTCTCAGTTGGGGGACAATGATCTGGTTCGGCCAGGTCACCTTTCGCTGGTCGAGTGTCGGGCAGCAGTGGCACGCCATCCTCCCACCCGCACTGGCGATTATGTTGTTCTGCGGAGCGTTTTACATGGTCGGGCGCGCCCTGGATGACACGCTCAACCCGCGTTTGAGACGGCGATAACCGGCCTCACCCCTCTCCCAGGCGCAAAAACCGCGCCACCCCTAGCCCCTCTCCTGACGCGAAGTTCAGCGTCAGGAGAGGGGCTAGGGGTAGGGGGTGAGGTTGTGATAAAATCTAAACCATGGCAGCTAAACGCATCCTCCTCGTAGACGATCAGCGCGACATCACCCGGATGCTGCGCGTCGCCCTGGACGCGCTCGGGCGAGGCTACGTCATCGTGGATGCGCCTTCGGGCGAGGAAGCGCTGCTCGAAGTTGGACGCGGTGGGATTGACCTGCTCATCACCGACTTCCGCCTGCCCGGCATCAACGGGCTGGAAGTCATCAAACGCCTGCACAAAACCAACCCCGAATCCAAAGTCATCGTCATCAGTGGCATGTCTGACCCGGACGCGCAGGCGGAGGCCAAACGGCTGGGCGCAGCCTTCTTCGCCAAGCCGTTGAGCTTGGACACTTTTCTGGCCAGCGTGCAGGACGCCCTCGGCGAAAAACCGGAGGCCCCCAAGCCGGCCGCGCCCAGCGCTCAGGCCCAGCCCGGCGTCGCCGACCGCATCTCCACCCTCCGCCGCGATTTGGGAGCGACGGCCGTCTTCCTGGTGGATTTGGATGGGAAGATTGTCGTGCGCGCGGGGGATGTCACCGGGCTGGATATGGATGCCGTGCTCAATCACCTCATGACGGCTTTCAGCGCCTCGCTCAAACTGTGCAAGCTGCTGGGCGGTTTCATCCCGACCAACGTTCAATTCTTTGACGGCGACGATTTTGACATCTACGGCGCGAACATCGGCCAATATTTTGCGTTGGTAATTATTTTTGACGGTGACCGCGGCGCCGGGCAGATGGGGCCGGTGATGCGTTATGGGCGCCAGTGCGCCGACGATTTGCTGAACTCGCTCGTGACGATGGGCGCGACGACCGAACCTTCACTCGAGTCGGTGGCGGCGGCTTCATCTGTCCAAGCGGTCACACCCCAAACCTCAGCGATCCCCGTTACCCCTAAGCCTAAGACAGCGCCGCTACCGGCAGCGCCTCCCCCGGCGCCCGCCAAACCCCTCACTGAAAAAGAGCTCAAGGCATTGGATGAAGCCGCCAAGAAAGTGGACAGCCAACAAGCCGCCTCGTTCTGGGACGAAGCCTCCATTGAAACCGAAGCCTCTGATGTCCGCTCCGATGCGCTCTCGTTTGAGCAGGCCGAGAAGTTGGGGCTGATTCCGAAAGAATAAAGGCGAGACCCTAAAGGTCGCTTCGCGAAAACTTTTAGGGTCTGCTGTCGAAACCGAAGCCTCCGATGTCCGCTCCGATGCCATCTCCTTTGAACAGGCCGAGAAGCTGGGATTAATTCCGAAAGAATAGAGTGAAAAATCCGTGGTAATGTAAGACTGCCGGCGGATTTCTTTCGCTTGTGTCTAGCGCGCCAAGCACATGAGTGAGAGCCAGTTCCGCGCACCTGCCTGCGACGAGCTAACTTCCCGCACTGCAAAGCCACTATGAGCCAGTAGGGCCGACAACTCTTCAACCGTATAGCGCGCGAAGAAGCGCCGAACTCCTTTTACATATCCGTCTTCCCATCCCTCGCCAGCGCCTGCCTGCACGCTGAGGGCCAGCAGATGCTGAGTCTTCAGCACCCGGTGCATCTCCTTAAGCGCTTCCGGCGCTACCTGCTTTGGCAAATGTAGGAGCGAAGCGCAACACCACACCCCATCAAACTGGCCCGTCTGAAAAGCTAGGCGTTGCATATTCATTTGAACCAGGGGGCTGATGACACACCGCCGGGCGTAAGCCAACATACCAGCTGAAAGATCAATGCCGGTAACGGTAACGCCCTGCGCTTCCAACCAAGCGATATCACGACCGGTTCCACAGCCTACATCGAGGATATGCGCATTTGAACCTGCCTCGGAGATCAGTTGTTGCGCGAGAGCAACCAGGTTATCTGCCATGCTCGCATGATTTCGACTGGCATATGCGTCAACGATTTGGTTGTAGGCAGCCGCCATGCGCTTAGAAAGGGAGGTCATAAAAATACAATCCGTTTCGCGCCGTATCGTCCCCTGGCTTCCAAACACAACGCAACTTCGCCTTCACCTCAATCCCCTATGATATAATCCGCCTCGCTCTTTCTAATTTGGGGCGTGGTGCAATGGTAGCACACCGGACTTTGGATCCGTGAATCTTGGTTCGAGCCCAGGCGCCCCAGCCTGAACTTCCAACACCAGCCGTCTGGCTGTGTTATGCAAGCCTCCCATAAAGTAAAATCAACCACGAAGTCACCAAGGCACAAAGAAAACCATAGAATTCTTTGTGCCTTGGTGACTTCGTGGTTCATCTCTTGAGGAACAACATGACCTCCCTCTCCGTCCTCATCCTCGCGGCGGGCAAAGGCGTCCGCTTGAAATCGGACTTGCCCAAAGTGCTGCATCCGCTGGCCGGCCGACCACTCATCGAATACGCGCTCGAGGCCGCTGAAGCCGTCACCGAGTCCAAGCCAGTGCTCGTCATTGGACATGGCGCGGAGGCCGTCCGCGCGGCGCTAGGTGAGCGAACGATCTACGTCACGCAAGCCGAACAACTCGGCACTGGGCACGCCGTCCAGCAGGCTGAACCAGTTCTCAAAAACAAAAGCGATTATGTGCTCGTGACTTATGGTGATATGCCGCTGCTGCGCGCCGAAACGCTGCAAGCGCTCGTCGAAGCCCAAACGCGCAACCCCGGCCCGCTCACCATGCTCACAATCAATTCCGAGAAGCTCCGCGACTTTGGCCGCATCGTGCGTGATGCGAATGGGAATGTCCGCATGATCGTTGAAGCCGCGCAGATAACAGATGAACACCGGCACATCACCGAGTTTAATGTGGGCGCATACTGCTTCAAAGCGAATTGGCTGTGGGATGCGCTGCCGCGCCTGCCACTCTCACCCAAAGGCGAATACTACCTCACAGATGTCGTGCAGTTCGCCGCCGCGGAGGGCGGGCACGTCGCCACAATCACGCTCCAAGACGAAACCGAAGTCATCGGCATCAACACCCGCGCCCAACTCGCTGAAGCCGAAACAGCGCTCCGACGGCGCGTGAACGAAAAGTGGATGGACGCCGGTGTCACCCTGATTGATCCGGCAACAACATATATTGACCCGACAGCGCAATTGGGCCGCGATACTTGCGTTCTGCCCAACACGCATATCTGGGGCCGGAGCGTGGTCGGCGAGAACTGCGTCATCGGTCCGAACACGATTGTGCGGGATACGGTGATTGGGAACCGCTGCTGCGTCGAGTGTTCCGTGCTTGAATCCGCTTCCCTGGCCGACGAGGTGACGGTTGGCCCGTTCGCGCATCTGCGTCCCGGCGCGCGGTTGGAGCGCGGCGTTCACCTGGGCAACTTCGGTGAGGTAAAGAATTCTACGCTTGGGCCTGGAACTCTGATGGGGCACTTCAGTTATATCGGCGACGCGACGATCGGCGCGGGCGTGAATATCGGCGCGGGGACAATTACCTGCAACTTCGACGGCGTGAAGAAGAACCCCACGGTGATTGAGGACGGCGCCTTCGTCGGCAGCGATACGCTATTGGTCGCACCGGTGAAAGTGGGTGAGCGCGGGCGGACCGGCGCGGGTGCAGTCGTGACCAAAGACGTCCCACCGGATTCGCTAGCAGTGGGCATGCCGGCGCGAGTCATTCGGAAGCTGAAGTCATAAATGCAACCACGGATTATACGGATTACACAGATTTAGAATCTTTTTAAAAAAATCCGTGGAAATCTGTGTAATCCGTGGTTAGAAAATCTCGATGTCTGAAATCCTCTCCGGCCTCATTGCGCTCACGCTCGTCCTACTTATCAGTAGCGGATTGGCTGCCGCGCGCTCGGCGTTAGTCAACGCGTCCAAATCGCGCCTGCGGCAGATGGGCGAGGAAGGCATCAGCGGCGCGGCCCTCGCCGTGCGCGTTGCCGAAGATGCCACACCGCTCATCGCCACCCTGCGCTTGGCGCAGAACATCAGCCGGTTCTTCGTCGCCGGACTCACCGCGCTGTTCTTCACGCCCGGCCTGGCCGAGTTGATCCGCCGCTGGCCCGCGCTCGCCCCGCAGGCTTATCCCCTCGCGTTCCTGATCATCATCGTGTTCGCCGCGTTGTTCGTCGTCGGCGTCGTCGAACTCCTGCCGGAGGCGTGGGTCCTGCGCAAGCCGGAGCAGGCCGCCATCTTTTCGGCGCCGTTCGTCGCCGCGCTGGAGTGGCTGCTCGGGCCAATCATCCGTCTAATGCTCTGGCTCTCGGAGCGCGTCGCCGCGCCGCTGGCCGGGCAGCGCGTCCCCTTCGTCACCGAAGAAGAAATCAAAACGCTTGTGGACGCCGGGGAAGAGGGCGGCGCCATCGAAGAAGATGAAAAGGAAATGATTTACTCCATCTTCGAGATCGGCGATATGCTCGCGCGCGAGATCATGATTCCGCGCATTGACGTGCTGGCGCTGGATGTTGAGACGCCCCTCCCCAAAGCCGCCGAGGCCGTGCTCTCCGCCGGACACAGCCGCATTCCTGTTTATCAAGACAGCATTGATAACATCATCGGGCTGCTGTACGCCAAGGATTTGCTGCAAGTGTGGAAGGGGGATGAGCAGGCGCACGTCCCCAATCTGCGCGAGCTGCTGCGCCCGGCCTACTTTGTCCCCGAGACAAAGAAAGTGGATGACCTGCTCGCGGAACTTCAACAGCAGCGCATCCATCTGGCCGTTGTCGTGGACGAGTATGGCGGGACGGCGGGCATCGTCACACTGGAAAACATCGTCGAGGAGATCGTGGGTGAGATTCGCGATGAGTACGACGTTAATGAAGAATCGCTCTTCGAGCGCCTGGGCGACAATGAATATATTTTCAACGCGCGGATTGACTTAGACGAAGTGAATGAATTGCTGAATTTAAAGTTGCCGAGCGAGGAAAGCGATTCGCTGGGCGGTTTTATTTATGGCCACTTGGGCCATGTGCCCGCGCCCGGCGAGAAGGTGGCCGCCGGTGAAGCGGAGTTTGAAGTGCTCACGGTGAGCGGACGCCGCATCCGCAAAGTGCGCGCTTCGCGCCTCTCCCCCCCGCAGCAACTGGAAGCCGCGGCGGCCGCCGAGGCCGCTCAAGCCGCCGAAGCGAATCACTCGTCGCCGACGGACAACGCCTCATCCGGTTCGCCATCCGAGAAATCCCGAAAGCGCGCGCTGCGAAAATCGCGGGCCGCGCAAGCAACGGACTCTGAGAATGATTGACCTCTCCCCCACCCAACTCACCGATCTCGCCGCCCGCGCGGTCGAGGCGCGGCGTTGGGCTTACGCGCCCTATTCCGGTTACGCCGTGGGCGCGGCGCTGCTGACGGCCTCCGGCAAAATTTACGATGGCGTGAACGTGGAGAACGCCGCGTACCCGGACAGCCTATGCGCCGAGCGGGTGGCCGCCGTGAAAGCTGTCTCCGAGGGCGAGCGCGATTTCGTTGCCTTGGCCGTCGCCACCGCTAACGCCGCTTCGCCGTGCGGTTCCTGTCGGCAGTTCCTTTCCGAGTTTGGGTTGGAGACGGTGATTGTGATGGTTGACGAGCAAGGAGACATTATCAAGCAAATGACCTTGCGCGATCTGCTGCCGGAGGCGTTTGGGCCGGGGCAGATCAAATGACAGAAACTATTCGTCGTATAATATTTGCAGTATTCGGCCTCGCGCTACATGTTTTAGACCCTAAAGGTCTTTAAGACCTTTAGGGTCTGGACACGGACAAGTCCTAAGATGACTACCAAAGTCGCTCAAATGACGTCAGACGAATTGAAGGAAATGATAGGCACTGTCGTCGAAGAAAAATTGATTGAATTGTTTGGCGACCCGGACGAAGGGTTGGTGATGACTAAAACTCTGCGCCAACGACTCTTACGCCAGAAAAAGGCTGTGGCCAAAGGTGAGCGAGGTGAGCTTTTAGATAAGGTCATCGCCGGAGCACATTTCAGAATAAGGACAGGTTTAGCCAATTCCGCCCGGAAATAAATTTCCGGGCTATGAGTTGCGCCGGATCAATCCGGCTAGCCCCATTCATGGGGCGTTGTTTATAGCCCGGCGACTTCATCGCCGGGCGGGATAAGCGCTTCGTCCCCAAGTTGAAAGTTAGGCCACCATCATAAATTCTCGCCTTGAACGACAAGTATTCCAATCCATAATTTCCCGGAGACGTGCTATCTATGAATGAAACGGTATTAATAGCCCTAATTGGTGTATTAGGCACATTATTCGCCGCAATAACATCTCAAGCGATTGAGTTAAGAAAAACCAGACTCCACTTTGATCTTGAGGATCTCAAGGAAAGAAAGAGGCTTCAACGCACATGGTTTCGAGAGCAAAATTTGGAAAAATACAACAAACTAAAAGACTGGATAATTGATGCAATAAGAATCGCAGAGAAAAAACAACAAGGTTATTATTATGATGACGGACCTGTTTACAAGCTCAGCAACGAAGATGCGGAGACAGAGACAAAACTATTGGCGCTAAGGGCAGAGGTTAAAGCCATTGCTAGCACTGATGAACAATTACTCAAGTGCCTCTACGAATTTTTTACAGCATACGATCATGTTAGAACTCGGGAAACTTATCAACATGGAACGATAGTGATTAATAAGATTTTTGAGTTGATAGCTCAGCTTCCGGCGCTGGCAGAAGATAGTGAGGTCATTTCAGAAAAAACGCAAAACGAATTACAAAAAGTTCACAAGATAAGGTTAGTACTCTTTGGGACAGTTTTGATAGTAGTCATCATAACGGGATATTGGGTTCTCCAAGGATATAGTTGGTGATTTCAAAGAAATCCAGATAACCTGCAGCGAAACTTTGTCATCCTAACATTTTTTAGGATAGTTGCAAAAAATCCAGCATATAATAGTCGGTGACTTACCGCCGACTCCACCTGGTCACCTTCGGCGTGGGTACGTAGCAACTCTTTGGCAAGTTTCGTGCTTGATATGGCAGTCGTCTTGCCAGAACCGGCAGAAGGTGAGCCGATCCGTTGAGCCACTCCACAGATCCACAAATTGAATCCCCAGCAAAAATGAAAAGCCCTCCGCTTTTTAGTGGTAACAAGATTTTCCCTCACGCCAGAATTAGGCGATAATTGGCCTACACGTAAACGCCCATTCCCCAGGGAGCGCCGCATGAGCGAAGATAGAACCGAACCCCATCTCAAAAAATCGCCTCCCGATCCCGAGGCCGACGAAACCTATCCCGGCGTGAAGATTAGAAGCCGCCAAGACGTGAATGTGGACGGCGATATCGCGGGGCGTGATGTCGTCAAAAACACGACGAACACAACCACCAATGTCGGCTTCAGCGTGGACGCCGTGCAGCGGCTAGTCATCGCCGTGGGGCTGATGGTCTTCCTCACCGCTGCGTGTTTCTTCTCCGGCGGCGTGGCGGTCGGCGGGGTGGCGCTGGCGGCGCTCAATAAGCAAGTGGGTTCCTCGGAAGACGCCGCCATTTCCATGCAATCCAAACTCGATCAAATCCGCGCGCTGGGGCCGGGCGTGCCGTTCCAATTTACGTTCACCGAGGATGAAATCAGTTCGTATCTGCGTTTTATCGCCGGGCCGCCCATGGGCGTGAGCGATGGCAAAGTGCGGCTGCTGGAGCCGGGCAAACTTGTGATGGGTGGTCAAGCGAACCAGTTGGGCGGTCTGCCGTTTGCGGCCACGTTTGAAGTGCAATACAACATGCCCGGTCAACCATTGCGCCTGACGGGCGCCGCCATCCAACTTCTGAAATTCGGGAACTCTCGCTTTGGCTGGGTCGTCGTGCCAACCGCGCTGCTGCAAGGCGTGGCGGATCAAGCCAATGCGGCAATTGGCGAAGGTTATGAGTTGAATCAAATTAGCGACGCTTCTCATGGAAATGATCTGGCTTGGACGGCGGACGGAGTAACTCGCTGAGATGGACTGCTGCGCGCACAATCAAGGCTTGAATAATGTCTTCAACGAGGACAACGCTCGCGGCGAGATCAACACGTACTGGAAGAAGGGCATTGATAAACATGCCCGCGCGATCGTGGAAGCCTTGAGCGCCAAAGGCGTAGAGGCAGCCAGCTTGCTCGAAGTGGGTGGCGGCATCGGCGGGCTGCATTTAGAGTTGCTCAAGCGTGGGGCTGCGCACGCCACCGACGTAGATGTTTCTTCTGCTTACTTATCCGCGGCGCAAAGTGTGGCGGAGAAATCAGGGCTGCGAGACAAAGTAACTTATCTCCTGGCCGACTTCGCGCGCGAGGCGGATCAAGCGCCCGCCGCGGATGTGGTCATCCTGCATCGCGTGGTGTGCTGTTATCCGAATATGCCGCAGCTCGTCACCGTCGCCGCGCAGCATGCGCAGCGGCTGTTAGCCTTGAGCTTTCCGCGCGCGGCGTGGTACATGCGCCTGTTTGAAAAGCTCATCAATTTTGGGATGTGGCTCACGCGCTCCGGTTTCCGCTTTTATCTCCATTCCCCGGACGCCATTCGAGCCACGGCTGCGGCCGCCGGCCTCCTCCCCATCCAACAGAAATCCTCCTGGCCCTGGCAGATCGTCATCTTCGAGCGCGCCACGCCTCGTTAACTTGCATGGATAACTCCCAACCCGATCCCATCGCCGAATGGGTCGCCCGAAAACCGGAAGCCACCTCCGAGCAAGGCTCCATCGGCTTGCTGCGTCGCATCCCCACCGGGCCGTTTATGATGGGCAGCCGTTTCCATCCTCGCGAAGCGCCACGCCGGGAAGTGTTCGTAGCCGAGTTCGATTTAGTTCACGTCCCGGTCACCGTCGCGCAATACGCCAACTTCTTGGATTCCAAACAGATGAACGAACGCGGCTGGTGGAGCGAGGCCGGTTGGGCCTGGCGTCAGGGCATGACTCAAAGTTGGGGCCGCGCCAATCGCTCGGAGCCGGATGATTGGGTGAATCAAAAGTTGCGCCGGAATTATCCGGTCACCGGCATCACTTTCTACGAAGCCGAAGCGTACTGCCATTGGCTCGGCGATCAGAAAAATCGCGTCGTGCGCCTGCCCACGGAAGAAGAATGGGAGAAGGCCGCGCGCGGCGAGGACAGCCGGCCATGGTCATGGGGCGAACAGTTCAAGCCGGGCCAAGCCAACACCTTTGAGCACCAAGTCGGCGGGACGTTGGAAGTCGGCGGCTTCCCGGAGGACATCAGCCCTTATGGTGTCATGGACATGACAGGTAATGTTCAGGAATGGACGACCAGTCTGTATCATCCTCTACCCAACGAAGACTTCCCGGAGGCGGACCTACGCGTGGCGCGCGGCGGATCATGGAACGATACTTCTTACGGCGCGCGGACTTCCTTCAGGCATGTTTATCCACCGGCCTATTATTTTCCGTTCCTGGGTTTTCGCCTCGTCGTTGCAATGAAGTGAGATAAAGTCCGAAGTCGCCAGTCCGAAGTCCTAAGTCATTCTCCGATAATGTGCTTTTGACTTCGGACTTAGGACTTTGGACTTAGGACATTCAGACTTCAGACTTTTCTCAAGGAGGCCTCATGTTCACCGAAAACGACCGCCGTCCGTGGGGGGCTTTGATCCTCGTTCTCGCCTTGCTGGGTTTTGGCGGGATCATCCTCGTCTCGCTTTTCTTCGCCGGGACACTCTGCCCGTATGCCGGGATAAACTGCGGCGCGGGCAATGGCGCTGCCACGGAGGCCGCCCCCGCCGGATCGCTGGAAATTTCCTTCTACTCCTCTAACACCAAAGAGTCCTGGATCAACGTCGTCACCGAATCCTTCAACGCCGCGCAGATCAAGACCGCGTCCGGCAAACCGATCTTTGTCCACGTCACGCACGTCACCTCCGGCGGCTCGCAGGGAGACATCCTGAGCGGCAAGATTCAACCCACCGTCTGGAGTCCCGGCGATCAGAGTTGGGTGGATGGATTGAATCAAGTCTGG
>Ga0075421_100011193_pt1 | contig 11102 bp, 9 predicted proteins | sample SoiMetdeltSBSDD5_FD_75292 | JGI IMG/M metagenome (GOLD analysis project Ga0075421, IMG submission 75292) | Bulk soil microbial communities from a Populus tree surrounding site in Tennessee, USA - Soil MetaG P. deltoides SBSDD5 | ecosystem: Environmental > Terrestrial > Soil > Tree plantation...
ACGTCTGGTGGTTCGACAACGCGGTGTCCCGCGGGGTGCCGTTCGACGTGATCGGGGTGTCGCACTACATCTACTGGCACGGCACGCTGGGCAGCCTGCAGTTCAACATCAACGACCTGTCCACCCGGTACGGCAAGGACATCGCGGTGATGGAGACGGCGTACGGCTTCACCCTGGAGCAGAACGACGCCGAGACCAACATCTTCAACGAGTCACTGGTCCAGGCGGCCGGCTACCCGGCGACGCCGCAGGGTCAAATGAAGGCGTTCCGCGATCTGCGGACCGTCGTTCAGGCGGTACCCCGCGGGCTCGGCTTCTTCTACTGGGAGCCGACCTGGACCGCGGTCGAGGGCGCCGGCTGGGATCCGGCCAACCCCGAGTCGGGGGACGGCTGGGAGAACCAGGCGCTGTTCGACTACACCAACCGGCCGCTGCCGGGCCTGTCCGTGTTCAACCGCTGACGCGCACCACGCGGACCTCACCGGCCGGCACGGTCAGCCGGCCGGTGCAGGTCTCGCCGGTGAAGAGCTCGAGACCTTTCACGGGTACCCCGACCGCCACGTCGAGATGGTTGATCGCGACGAGGTAGCCCTCGCGGCGGATCAGTTCCACGCCCTCGGGTACATCGGTGCGCGGGGTGAGCCCGGCGTCCGGGTACGCCCGCCGGAGCACCGCGTCGAGGTGCTCACTGTGCAGGCGGGTGGAGACGTACCACGCGGCGCCCCCGCCGTACCCGTGCCGCGTCACCGCCGGACCGCCGGCGGCAGGACCATCCACATAGGACAGCACCGTCTCAGCCCCGCGCAGCTCGATGTCCTCGGCCCAGACATCACCGACCAGCCCCCCGTCGAGGGTGACCGTCTCCCCCGCGCGGAGCGGGAGGAACTCCTCCACGACCAGCCCCAGCAGCTCGCGCAGGGCACCGGGGTGGCCGCCGGGATGAACGGCGTCCGTCCCGTCCACGATGCCGGAGAAGTACGACACCAGCAGCACTCCTCCATTGTGGACATACCGGGCCAGGTTGTCCGCGGCGGCGCCGGTGGTGAGGTAGAGGTTGGGTACCACCACCAGCGGGTACCCCGTCAAGTCGGCCTCGGGCCGCACGAAGTCGACACCGAGGTGCGCCCGCCACAGCCGGTCGTAGTGCGCGCTGATCCGGTCGAAGTAGGTCAGGTCGACCGACGGCCGCCAGTCCAGCTCCAGTGCCCACCACGACTGCCAGTCCCACACGATGGCCACGTCGGCGGTGAACCGGCTCGACCTCAGCTCGCGCAGCAGGGGCAGGTCGGTGCCGAGCCGCACCACGTCACGCCACACCTTGGTGCCGGTACCCCCGGGCGGCAGCATCGCCGAGTGGAACTTCTCCGCGCCGAACGGGGCCGCCCGCCACTGGAAGAACATCAGGCCGTCCGCGCCGCGGGCCAGGTGGCTCAGGCTGTTGCGGCGCATCTCGCCGGGCCGCTTGGCCACGTTGCGCTTCTGCCAGTTGACCGCGCTGGTGGAGTGCTCCATCAGCAGCCACGCGCCGCCGCCAGCCAGGGAGCGGCTGAGGTCGGCCGACATGGCCAGGTCGATGTGATTGTCCGGCTCCTCGGCGCGCAGGTAGTGGTCGTTGGAGACCACGTCGACCTCCTGCGCCCAGCCCCAGCCGTCGATGTCCTTGCAGTTGGTCACCATGAAGTTCGTGGTGACCGGAATGCCGGGGGCCAGCTTGCGCAGGATGTCCCGCTCGCGGCGGTAGCAGTCGAGCAGCGCGTCGGAGGAGAACCGGCGGTAGTCCAGTTGCTGGGCCGGGTTGACCACGGTCGGGGCGACCCGGGGCGGTTCGATCTCGGCCCAGTCGCCGTACCGCTGGCTCCAGAACGCCGTCCCCCAGGCCCGGTTGAGCGTGTCGAGATTGCCGTACCGGTCCCGCAGCCAGGCGCGGAAGGCCTCGGCCGAGACGTCGCAGTAGCACGTGGCCAGCGGTGCGCCGTACTCGTTGTGCACGTGCCAGAGCACGACGGCGGGATGCGGGCCGTACCGGCGGGCGAGCTGCTCGGTGATCGCCCCGGCGGCCCGCGAGTACTCCGGTGAGCTGGGGCAGAACGTGCCCCGGCCACCCGGGCCGAGCACCACGCCCTCCCGGGTCATCGGACGGCTGGCCGGGTAGCGGTGGGTGAACCAGGGCGGCGGGGCGGCCGTCGGGGTGGCCAGGTCCACCGCGATCCCGTTGCCGTGCATCAGGTCCAGCACCCGGTCCAGCCAGCCGAAGTCGTACTCGCCCTCGGCCGGCTCGAGCAAGGCCCAGGAGAAGATCCCGACGCTGACCAGGTTGACGCCGGCCTCCTTCATCAGCCGCACGTCCTCCTGCCACACCTCCTCCGGCCACTGTTCGGGGTTGTAGTCGCCGCCGTACGCCACCGCGTCCAGCCCGCGCAGGCCGAGCGGAACTGGGCCCATGACACCCTCCGACTGTGAGCGCTTACAGAAATGCTGGCGGTGCTAGTTCGGCAATCTAGCAGGGTTGTGCTCAGTGATCGCGGTCTTGACAGCCCATGGTGAACGGCAGAGACTGTGAGCGCTCACAGCCTCGTAACTCCACTGGCTCAACCGCGCTGAACGGAGGAGATGGTGAGATCACGACTTGCCGCGGCGGCCGCTGTCGCGGTGGTGGGCGCCGGGCTGGTGGCCGGTTGTAGCTCCAGCTCAGACTCACCAACCGAGACCGGCGGCCGGGTCGACCTGACCTTCTGGGCCTGGGTGCCCAACATCGAGAAGGTCGTCGACAAGTGGAACGCCGCGAACCCTAACATCCACGTCACCGTGAGCAAGCAGGCTCAGGGCGACGAGCTCGTAACCAAAGTGCTCACCGCGGCCAAGGGCGGAAGCGGTGTGCCCGACCTCGTACAGGTGGAATACCAGGCACTCCCCACGCTCGTCAGCAACGACGTCCTCGCCGACATCGCCGGTGAGGTCGGATCCGCCAAGGACAAGTTCGCCGAGGGCCTCTGGCAACAGGTCACTCTCGGTACCCAGGCCGTCTATGCCGTCCCCCAGGACGCCGGCCCGATGATGCTCTACTACCGCTCGGACCTCTTCCAGCAACTCGGCCTGTCCGTCCCCAAGACGTGGGACGAGTTCGCCGCGACCGCCCGGACGGTGCGGCAGAAGGATCCCAAGCGGTTCCTCACCACGTTCTCGGCGGCCGACCCGGGCTGGTTCGCCGGGCTGTCGCAGCAGGCCGGCGCAAAGTGGTGGAGTATCAACGGCGAAACCTGGACGGTGGCCATCAACGACCCGGCGACCAAGAAGGTGGCCGACTACTGGGGTGGCCTCGTCACCGAGGGTGCGGTTGACGACCAACCGATGTACACCCCCGAGTGGAACAAGGCCCTCAACGACGGCACGCTGATCGCCTGGCCCAGCGCGGTCTGGGCGCCCGGCGTGCTGGAGGGCAACGCCGCCTCCACCAAAGGCAAGTGGGCAATGGCGCCGCTGCCGCAGTGGAGCTCGGGCGAGAGCAAGACCGGAAACTGGGGTGGCTCGTCGACCGGCGTGACCGACAAGGCCAAGGACAAGAAGGCGGCCGCGAAGTTCGCGCTGTGGCTGAACACCGACCCGGACGCGACCGCTCAGCTCGTCACCGAGGGCGGGCTCTACCCGGCCTCGCGCGACGCACAGGCCGGACCGGCCCTGCAGAAGCCGCCGACGTTCTTCCCGGACCAGGCTGACTTCTACACCCAGGCCAAGGCGATCGCCGACACCGCGGCCGGTTTCACCTGGGGGCCGAACGTCAACGTGGCCTACACGGCGTACCGCGACGCGTTCAGCAAGGCGATTACCGACAAGGCTCCGTTCGGGGGAGCCGTCGATCAGATGCAGGAGGCCACCATCTCCGACATGCGTAAGAACGGTTTCAAGGTCGGCTGAGGTGGCAGCAGTCGCACGGCGGAGGCGTACGGCACAGCACTTGGTGCCGTACGCCTTCCTGGCGCCGGCGATCGTCATGTTCTCGCTGTTCCTGCTGGCGCCGATCGGGTACACCGCGTACCTGAGCCTACGCAAGATCAAGGTCGAGGGTCTCGGCCTGGGGCGCGGCTCCCGCAAGGAGGTCTTCGCCGGCCTGGAGAACTACCGACAGGCCCTCGGCGACGCCGAGCTGTGGCGCGGGGCCGGGCGGGTCCTGGTCTACGGCGCGATCCTGACCCCGGTGATGCTCGGGCTGGCCCTGGTCTTCGCGCTGCTGCTGGACTCGCCGCGGATCGGCCTGCGCCGGTTCTCCCGGATCTCCATCTTCCTGCCGTTCGCGGTACCGGTGGTCATCGCCTCGCTGTTGTGGGGGTTCCTCTACCTGCCTTCGGTCAGCCCGGGCCAGCACCTGATGCGCGGCCTCGGCCTGCCCGAGCTGGATCTGCTCGGGCCGGATCTGATCGTCTTCGCGCTGGCCAACATCGGCATCTGGGGCGGCGTCGGGTTCAACATGATCGTCATCTACACGGCGCTGCGGGCCATCCCCCGCGAGCTGTACGAGTCGGCCCGCATCGACGGCTGCTCGGAGTTCCAGGTGGCGGTCCGGGTGAAGATCCCGATCGTGGTACCGGCGCTGATCCTCACCACGATCTTCTCGGTGATCGCCACCCTGCAGGTGTTCAGCGAGCCGATGACGCTGCGGCCACTGACCAACTCGCTCGCCTCCACGTGGTCGCCGATCATGAAGATCTACCAGGACGCGTTCGCCCGCAACGACATCCACTCGGCCGCAGCCACGTCGATGGTCATCGCGCTGGTAACCCTGGTGCTGTCGTTCGGCTTCCTGCGCCTGGTACAGAACCGCGCATTCGGTGCGGAGAACCAGTGAGCGTCACGACACGTAGCCTGCTCGACGCCCCCGTCCAGGACGCGGCGCCCACCCCGGTCGCCCGCCGGTCGCGGCCCAGCGCCTCCGGCACCGCAGTGCTCGTGCTCGGCGCCATCTACTGCCTGCTGCCGGTGAGCTGGGTACTGGTGGCCGCGTCGAAGAGCAGCGCGGACCTGTTCAACACGTTCACCTTCGCGCCCGGCGACGCGCTGCTGCGGAACATCGCCGACCTGTCCGGGTACCGCGACGGTTTGTTCTGGCGGTGGATGGGCAACACCGCGCTCTACGCCGGTGTCGGTGCAGCGCTGTCGGCGGCGCTGTCCGGGCTGACCGGGTACACCCTGGCCAAGTTCCACTTCCCCGGCCGGACGTTGATCTTCAACACGCTGCTGGCCGGGGTACTGGTGCCGGGCGTCGCGCTGGCCATCCCGCAGTACCTGGTGCTGGCCAAGCTCGGCCTGACCAACTCGTACCTGTCCGTCCTGCTGCCCAGCGTGGTCAGCCCGTACGGGATGTACCTCGCCCGGATATACGCGGCCGCGGCGATACCCAACTCGCTGATCGAGGCGGCCCGCACCGACGGCGCCGGCGAGTGGCGCATCTTCTCGCGGATCGCGGTACCGGTCATGCGCCCCGGCCTGGTCACTATCTTCCTGTTCCAGTTCGTGGCGATCTGGAACAACTTCCTGCTGCCGTTCATCATGCTCGGCGACGACCGGAAGTTCCCGCTCACCGTGGGCCTCTACAGCCTGCTGAACCAGGGCAACACCCTGCCGGCGCTGTACACGTACGTGATCACCGGCGCGCTGTTGTCGATCATCCCGCTGATCGCGCTGTTCCTCTCGCTGCAGCGGTACTGGCGCGTCGACCTGGCCGCGGGAGCGGTCAAGACATGAGCATGACCGACACTGAAACCGTGCCCGCGCCCAGACACTCACCGGAGACTTCGCGGCCGCCGGCCCGTCCACGGCCCACCATGGACGACGTCGCCGCGGTCGCCGGTGTTTCCCGCGGCACGGTCTCCCGGCTGCTCAACGGCGGCCACTACGTCAGCCCATCCGCGGCCGAGGCGATCCGGCGGGCCATCCAGCAGACCGGGTACGTGGTCAACCGGCATGCCCGCAGCCTGGTCACCCAGCGCTCCCAGTCGGTCGCGTTCATCCTCGCCGAGCCGCAGGAGAAGCTGCTCGAGGACCCCAACTTCTCGGTCCTGCTGCGCGGTTGCACCCAGGCGCTGGCCGACCACGACATCACGCTGGTGATGGCCATCGCCAGCACGTCCGATGAGCGCAAGCGGATCGGCCGGTACATCTCGGCCGGGCACGTGGACGGTGCCCTGCTCATCTCGGCCCACGCCGGCAACCCGTTGCTGGAGGAGTTGCGGGCCCGGCAGGTCCCGGTGGTCGCCTGCGGCAAGCCGCTCGGCCACGAGCGCACCATGGCCTACGTGGCCGCCGACGACCGGGACGGCGCCCGCCAGATGGTGCAGTACCTGCTCTCCTCCGGCCGCCGGACCATCGCCACGATCACCGGGCCGCTGGACACGCCCGGCGGGCTGGAACGGCTGGCCGGCTACCGGGACATCCTCGGCGAGGTGGCCACCGACTACCTGGTGGCCAACGGCGACTACTCCAAGGACAGTGGCGAGGCGGCGATGGAACAGTTGCTGGCCCGCGCGCCCAACCTGGACGCGGTGTTCGTCGCCTCTGACCTGATGGCCGCCGGTGCCCTGGCCGCCCTGGTCCGGGCTGGCCGCCGGGTGCCCGACGACGTCGCGCTGGGCGGCTTCGACGACTCCAACGTGGCGACCATGGTGCGACCGCCACTCACCACGATCCGCCAGCCGCTGGCCCGGATCAGCACAGAGATGGTCCGGCTGCTGCTGGACCGGATCGCCGGCCAGCCGCCGTCGGCCGTCATCCTGCCCACCGAGCTGGTGGTGCGCGAGTCGGCCTAGCCGATGGGTAACGCGGTGACCTGGGCGCGCAGCCGTTTGCGGTCGACCTTGCCGACCGACGTCAGCGGGATGGCGTCCACTACCTGGATCTCGCGCGGGTACTTCATCGCGGACAGGTTGGCCCGGGCGTGGGCGGCCAGTTCGTCCACTGTGGCCGATTGACCGGGCCGCAGCGCGACGAAGGCCACCACCTCCTCCCCCAGCCGCTCGTCCGGCCGGCCGACCACCGCGGCGCCGGCGACGGCTGGGTGGGCCAGCAGCACGTCCTCTACGTCCCGCGGGTAGACGTTGTGCCCGCCGCGGATGATGAGATCCTTCTTACGGTCCACAATGGACAGATAACCGTCCTCGTCGAAGCGCCCGATGTCGCCGGTGGCGAACCAGCCGTCCGTCACCGACCGGTCGGCCGGCGACGCGTGCCAGTAACCAGCCATCACGTTCGGCCCGCGGACCACGATCTCGCCGTCCGCGCCGGGCGGCAGGTCCGCGCCGTCCGGCGAGACGATCCGCACGCTCACGCCGGGTACCGGCTTGCCGACGGTACCCAGCCGGCGCTGCCCCGATGGAGTCGCGCTGATGACGCCGGCGGTCTCGGTGCAGCCGTACCCCTCCATGACGGTGGCCGACGGGACGCGACGCTCGAACTCGGCGACCAGCGCACCGGACAGGGGCGCCGCACCACAGTAGACAAAGCGCAGCGCGCTGAGGTCGTACTCCTCCAAGGGTTGGGCCAGGAGCATCGCGAGCATGGACGGCACGACGGCGGCCGCCTGCACGCGGTGCTCATGGGCCAGAGTCACCCAGCCCGCCGGGTCGAACCAGCGCTGCAGCACGGTGATCGGCGGCTCGGTGGCGTGCAGGCCGTCGACGGTGACCAGGATGCCGAACGAGTGAGCCAGCGGTAGCGCGAGGATTCCGCGGTTGATGCCATCCACGAACCTGATCGACCGGGCCGCCACCGCGCCGTCGATGAGGTTCCGGTGGGTCAGCGGTACCCCTTTGCTGCGGCCGGTCGTGCCTCCGGTGTAGAGCAGCACGGCGAGATCGTCATCCCGCCGGTCGACCAGCTCACCCGGATCCGCCGACTCCAGCTCGGCGAAGTCGAGCACCCCGTCACCGGCCGCGCCGACCGCCACCACCGGCACGTCCAGTCCCGCCACGGCCGGCTGTACCTTCGCCACCAACTCGGCCGTGGTCACCACGGCGACCGCGCCGGAGTCGACCACGACGTGCCGCAGCTCCGGGGCGGTGACGAGGAAGATGACTGGTGTCACGACCGCGCCGGCGTGCCACAGCGCGGTGTAGGTGACCGTGACCTCGGGGCAGTTGGCCATGATGACCACGACCCGGGAGCCGGGCGCCACCCCGATCCCGCGCAGCCCGGCGCTCAGCCGCAGCGCCCGCGCGCGCAGCTCCCCGGAGGTGTGCCAGGTGCCCTCGAAACACACGGACGGGTAGTCGCCCAGCCGGTCGATGGCGGCGGCGGCGAGGCGGGCGAGATGGCGTTCGGTCATGCCCACCACGACAGCACCGCCGCTGACCCATGGTCAAGCCCTCTCCCCTGACGCTCAGATATTTACATGCATGCCCGAGGTGCGGGATGCTCGGTACCGTCGATCCAGCAGAGCCGGGAGGGACGATGAAGTTCATCACCGATCGCGTGGTCACCATGGTCGCCGGGATGCTGCCGCGGGTCTCCGCGGACGCGGCGTGCGGCCCCGAGGTCTACTACCAGTACCGGTGCCTGACCACAGGCCCGTGCAAGGTGTACCAGCGTCGGCGCTGCACATGCTGCCCGAACTGCTGCGGAGCGTGGCAGAGCATCGGGTGCTGCGGCGGTACCTGCTGCTGATGACGGGACTCCTATGGGCCGCGGTCGCCCTCATCGGCGTCGTGGCCCTCGTCGCGCTGGTCGTGTCGCTGGCCGTCGCCCGGCGGTTGCGTGAGCTGCAGCAGCGGTTCGGCCCGATCGAGTCGTTCGACGACCTGCCGGCGCCCGGTACCGCGGTGCCCGACTTCGTCGCCACCACGGTCGACGGGGGCACGGTGAGCGCGGCCGACCTGGCCGGCCCGGATGTCGTGGTGCTCTTCGTCGACGGGTCCTGCGCGACGTGCTTCGACATCGTCACCGAGCTGCGCGCCCGGCCCGCCCCCACCTCCGAGGCCACCCGGCCGATCGCGGTGGTCATCGGGCAGCCCGACGAGCGGGGCGCCCTGGTCGCCGAGCTCACCCCGCTGGCCCGAGTGGTGGAGGAGTCGTCCTACGTCGGGCTGCCGGCACGGTTCGGGGTGCGCGGGTTCCCGACCGCGCTGGTCGCCGGCGGCGGCGTGGTGCGCGCGGCCAGCCACCGGCTCGATCAGATCGACCTCGGCATATCGGCATGACGCCAGCGGCCGGCGGGTGGCGTGTGCTGGCCCGCCGGACCGCAGCGGCGGTGCGCCTGGCGTTCTCCGCCGCACCGGGCCCCACGATCCTGCTGGCCGCGCTGTCCGTGGTCGAGGGTCTGCTGCCGGTACTCGCGGCGTGGAGCCTCAAACTGCTGCTGGACGAGCTCACCGCGGGCGCGTCACCGGGCCGGGTCGCCCTGGCCACCGCCGGCATCGCGACCGCCGCGCTGCTGCTCGGCATGCGGCAGAGCGCCGACGCCTACGTGACCGGGGTGCTGCGCCGCGCGGTCCAGCTCGCCGTGCAGGACCGGTTGCTGCGGCGGGTCAACGGTTACGTCGGCCTGCGGCGCTTCGAGGATCCCGAGTTCCTCGACCGGCTGCAGCTCGCCGAGGACGCCGGGGAACGGGTACCGCAGGAACTCGTCACGGCCGCTCTGGTGATCGTGCGCACCACGCTCACCTCGGCCGGGTTGCTCGTCCTGCTACTGACGATCTGGCCACCGGTGGCTCTGGTACTGCTGGCGGCGGCGGTACCGACCGTGCTCGGGCAACTGTCCCTGAGCCGCCAGCGGGCCGCCTACACCGAAGGCGTCACGCCGCTGATCCGCCGCCGCACCTTCTTCAACGCGCTGCTCACCGACGCGCGGGCGGCCAAGGAGGTGCGGCTCTTCGGGCTCGGCGAGTGGTTGCACGCACGGGTACTCGGCGATCTGAAAGCGGCCCATGCGGCCGAGGCCGCGGTCGATCGCCGCACCCTGCGGACCGAGGCCCTGCTCGACCTGGTCGGCGCGGCGGTGACCATCGCCGGCGCGGCGGCCGCGGCGTACCAGGCCGTCCAGGGCCGCCTCACGATCGGCGACGTGTCCGTGTTCCTGACCGCGATCAGCGTTGTCCACGTGTCGGTGAGCGGTGCGGCCACCGCCGCTGCGCTGGCCTACCAGAGCCTGCTCCTCTTCGCCCACTACCAGGATGTGGTCGCTGGATCAGGGGAGCCGAGTGGCCGTGTGGATGGCCATGCCACTCCCCTGATCAGGGAGGGCCGTGGCATTGAACTGTGCGACGTGTGGTTCCGGTACGGGAACGGGGGGTGGGCGCTGCGGGGGGCCAGCCTGAGCATCCCGGCGGGGGCGACAGTCGCGCTGGTCGGTCGAAACGGGGCGGGGAAGAGCACCGTCGTCAAGCTGCTCTGCCGCATGTACGAGCCCGATCGGGGCACGATCCGCTGGGACGGCACGGATATCCGGGAGCTCGACCCGGCCGCGCTGCGAGCCCGGATCGGCGCGGTGTTCCAGGACTTCATGGAGTACGACCTGACCGCGGCCGAGAACATCGGCGTGGGCCGGCTCGACGCGATGGGCGACCTCGACGCGATCCGGGCCGCCGCCCGGGCCGCCGGCGCGGACACCACGCTGGCCGCGCTGCCGGCCGGCTACCAGACGTTGCTCAGCCGCATGTTCCAGCCGGACGACGAGTCGGCCGGGAGCCTGCTCTCCGGCGGGCAATGGCAGCGCGTGGCGATCGCCCGGGCGTTCCTGCGGCACGACGCCGACCTCATGATCCTCGACGAGCCGAGCGCCGGTCTGGACGCCGAGGCCGAGCACGAGGTGCAACGCACCCTGCGGGCGCTGCGCGCTGGGCGGACCAGCCTGCTCATCTCCCACCGGCTGGCCGCGCTGCGGTACGCCGACCTGTGCTACGTCCTGGACGAGGGGCAGGTGGTCGAGCGGGGTACCCACGCCGAGCTGCTCGCCGCCGGGGGCACCTACGCGCGCCTGTTCGCCCTCCAGGCATCCGGCTACCGGGACGATCTCGACTCCCTCGATGTCTGAGGTGCTCATCGCCGCCGGTGTGGCCCTGCTCGGGCTGCTGGCTCTGCTGTGGTGGCTACGCCGGAGTTTCATCGTCGTCGATGTCGAC
>Ga0075421_100011194_pt1 | contig 11101 bp, 12 predicted proteins | sample SoiMetdeltSBSDD5_FD_75292 | JGI IMG/M metagenome (GOLD analysis project Ga0075421, IMG submission 75292) | Bulk soil microbial communities from a Populus tree surrounding site in Tennessee, USA - Soil MetaG P. deltoides SBSDD5 | ecosystem: Environmental > Terrestrial > Soil > Tree plantation...
AGATCACGACGAATGAAGGCGACGGAATCTGGGAGCTGAGCGACGAACAACTCATCGAGCGCGCGATCGCGGACGTCGAGAAGATCGGATTCGTCGATCGCGACACGATCGTCTACCGCCGGGTAACTCGTGTCCTCTACGGCTATCCGGTGTACGACCTCGACTACCGAAAGAACGTGACCGCGATGCGCGCCTCCGTCGCTGCGACCGGCCTTCATCTCCTCGGCCGTTTCGCGCAGTTCGACTACATCAACTCCGACGTCTGCATCGAGCGCGCTCTCGCGCTCGCGAATGAACTGAAAAATGGATGAGCACGCGTGCTACCAATACCTCGAGGACGTGAACCAGGGTCTGCTGCGGCTCTGGCGCGGGCGCACCGGACTGCGCGTGCTCGATGTCGGCTGCGGCTTTGCGACGACGAGTGCGCTCATTCAGAAGCTCGGCAACGAGGTGACGGGCATCGACGAAAGCCCGGAGATCGAAGTCCTGGCCGGCAAGCGTCTCTCGCGCATCGTGCGCGCCGACCTGCAGGACGCGGACCTCGGCAGCGAACAGTACGACGTGCTGATCTTCGCGGACGTGCTCGAGCATCTCGTATGGCCGGTTAGTGTGCTCACGCGCTATCTGCGGTGGCTCGCGCCGGGCGGGAGTGTGATTGTCTCGCTGCCGAATGTTGGACTCTGGTCCGTGCGCCTCGCGCATCTCTTCGGCCGTTGGGAGTACGCGGACACGGGCGTGCTCGATCGCACGCATCTCCGCTTCTACACCCGCAAATCCGGACGCCGGCTGGTCGAAGAAGCGGGTCTGGAGATCGTGAAGACGACGTACACGCCGGGACTCGTGCGGCCTTTCGTGCCGCTGGCGAAGAGGTTCATGGGTCTGTCATCCCGAGCTCCGCTCGGGATGACATTGTCACCCGATGCGCTCCTCAACTCGCGCCCCTACCAGCTCTACCAGAAAACCGCGTATCCCATCGAGCGGGCCATCGCTTCGCTCTGGCCCGGTATGCTCGCGTTTCAGATGATCTTCGAAGCCAAACGATGAAACTCACCGTCTCCATGATCACCATGAACGAGGAAGGCGCGGTCGCGAAAGTCGTCCGCGACATCCGGAGCGTCGCGCCCGACGCGGAGATCCTTCTCGTCGATTCGTCGAAAGACCGCACCGCCGAGATCGCGCAGGAGCTCGGGTGCCGCGTCGTGAAGCAGTTCCCGCCGCAGGGCTACGGTCCGGCGATGGACCGCGCGGTACGCGAGGCCTCGGGCGACATCGTCATCACGCTCGACTGCGACGACACTTATCCCGTCGAGGTCATCCCGCGGCTCGTGCAGCTCATCGACGAGGGCTACGACCTCGTGAACACGACGCGCACCTGGCGGCGCCCGAAGGCGATGCCGTTCGCGAATTTCCTCGCGAACCGCGTCTTCGCCCTCGGCGCGCGAATCCTGCACGGCCTGAAGACGACCGACGTCCACAGCGGCATGCGCGCGTACCGCAAGTCGATGATCGACGCCGTGCAGTGGGACCCGCGCGGACCTGCGCTGCCGGTGGACATGTACGTGATTCCGTTCCGCCGCGGCTATCGCGTCGTCGAGATCCCGATCGACTATCGCGAGCGCATCGGCGATACGACGCTGCATCGTTTTTCGAGCACGTTGTGGACGTTCAAAAGATTATGGCGGGCGCGGAAAGCGTGATCGTCGCGGTGTTGTGCGGAGGCCTGGGCACGCGCCTCGGGGCGCTCGCACAGGATCTCCCGAAGTCGATGCTCGCGATCGGAGGCCGTCCGTACCTGGAGCGCGTGCTCGAATCGTTCGCGGAACGCGGCCTGCGCGATTTCGTGTTGCTCACCGGTCATCGCGCCGAGGTCATCGAAGAGCATTTCGGTGACGGGTCGCGATTCGGTGTCCACATCGCGTACAGCCGCGAGCTCGAGCCCCTCGGCACGGGCGGCGCGTTGCGCGACGCCCGTGCGCTGCTCGGCGATCGCTTCATCCTCACCTACGGCGACGTTCTCCGCCGCTTCGCATACGATCGTTTCGTGCAGCAACACATGGGCAACTGCCTCGCGGTCTATCCGCGGCTGACGAGCGGAAACGCCGACGTCGCGGAAGGCTTCGTCGTCCGCTTCGACAAGCGCGCGCCCGAGCTGCCGTATGTCGACGCGGGCTTCTCGGTCATGCCCGCATCGACGATCGATCTGCTGCCGGAGAGCGGGCCGTGCTCGTTCGAAGAGATCGTGTTCGCGAATCTCGCCGAGCACGGCGGACTCGAAGCGGAGATCGTCGATCACGAGTTCTTCGACATCGGGACGCCGGAAGAGCTGGCGAAGACGCGCGCGGCTTTGGAGACATCTTGAGAATCCTGGTCACCGGCGCGGCCGGTTTCATCGCCTCCAACCTCATCCCGCGCCTCCTCGCGCGCGGCGACGAGGTCGCGGGCGCGGACAACTTCTTCCTCGGCAAACGAGCGTACGTCGCGACGCATCCGCGCTTCGCGTTCCACGAGATGGACCTGCTCGATCTCGACCGCGTGATCGCGCTCGTCGGCGAATTCAAGCCCGACCGGGTGTGGCACCTCGCCGCGAACAGCGACATCAGCTTCGGGACGAAGTTCACGGACTTCGATCTCAAGGGCGGCACGCTCGTCACGTACAACGTCCTCGAGGCCATGCGCCGCGTCGGCGTGAAAGAGATCGTGTTCTCCAGCAGCGGCGCGGTGTACGGAGAGCCGACGGTGATGCCGACGCCAGAGGACTACGGTCCGATCCTCCCGATCTCGCTTTACGCCGCGAGCAAGGTCGCTTGCGAGACGCTCATCACCGCGTTCGCGCATAACTACGACATCACCGCGTGGATCTTTCGCTTCGGCAACATCGTCGGACCGAACCCGACGCACGGAGTGATCCACGATTTCGTCCTGCGCCTGCGTGAAGAAAAGACGAAGCTCGTCGTCCTCGGCGACGGCACGCAGGCGAAGCCGTACGTGTACGTCGACGACACGCTGGACGGGATGGAGTTCGGCGTCGCGCGCGCGAAGGAGCACGTCAACGTCTACAACCTCGCCGTCGACGATCAGACCAGCGTCCGCGAGATCGCGGATTGGACGATCGAGGCGATGGGCATCGACCGCGCGACGATCGACGTGCAGTACGGAGACAGTCCGCGCGGCTGGCGCGGCGATGTGCCTCAGGTGAAGCTCGACACGCGCCGCATGACTGCCCTCGGATGGACACCGAAGCTATCCAGCCGCGAGGCAGTGCGGCGAACGATCGCGGAAGTTGTGGAGCAGTTCCGCGAGGGACCGCTGACGTAAGCCATGAGCCGCGCTGCTCTCGGATCGCTCCTCGGTGCCGCGATCGCGGCGTGCGTGGCTTTCGTGATCCGTCCGCTGTTCGATCCGCCGCTGGGCGGCGTCGGATTCGTGACGGTGAATGCGTATCCGAAGAGTTGGGATTACGCGGTGGTGGGGTTGCTGGTCGCGGGTGCTTGCGCAGGTGCGTTGCTCGTTGCTCGTTCCTCGTTGCTGGTGCCTCCTCGCGAATCCGCTCGAGCAACGAGCAACCAGCAACGAGTAACGATGCTGGTCGTCTTCGCGCTCATGCTGTTCATTCACGACCATCCGTACGCGCACATGGATCCCTTCCACGAAGGCGAGCACCTCACGCCGGCGCGGTTGTTCCTCGAGGGCGAGCGTCCATACAGCGACGTCTTCGTGCTGCATGGACTCGGAGTGGACGGCGGGCTCGATGCGATCGTCGGCGCGCGGCCGTTGTACACGCGACGGCTGCAGACCGTGCTCGATGCGGCGACGCTCGCGCTGCTCGTTCCGATCGCGGCCGAGGTGACGGTCTCGCTTTGGGGGATGCTCGCGGGGGTTGCGTTGTCGTTGTGCGGCATGGCCGCGTTGTGGGTGCCGGTGTTCCCGTACTTCCGGCTTGCGCCCGTCCTCCTCGCTGCGCTCGGACTCCTGCGTTACGCGCGCACGGGGCGCGCGGGGCCGCTATTGCTCGCGTTTGCGAGCGCGACGCTCGGCGTCTTGTGGAGCCTGGACACCGGCACCTACGCGCTCGCGGGGACGGCGGTCGCGTTCGCGTTGCTGCCGAAACGATTGCCGCTCGCGCGCGTCGCGATACTCGCGGCAATTGCGCTCGCGCTGCCGTTCGTCGTGCTGCTTGCCGTGCGCGCCGACGTCGTTCAGTTCGTGCGCGACTCCTTCGTCGTCATCCCGCGCGCGATCGATGCCGTGTGGGCGCTGCCGGCGCCGAAAGTGTTCTCGGCCGCGGGGTTGCGGTACTACCTGCCGCCGGCGTTCTACGGGTTACTGCTCGCGATCGGATGGAAACGCCGCGATCCGCGATTCCTCGTCGTTGCTCTGCTGTCGATCTTCCTCTTCCGCACCGCAGCGGGGCGCGTGAGCTGGAGTCACACGCGCTTCGCCACGCCGCTCCTCGGCATCGCCTTCGTCGCGCTCGTGCTCGAGCCGCTTCGAAATCGCGTCGCGATGGCGCTCGTAGCGATTGCGGCGATTCTTTACTTCGAGGTTCCGCAAAATGCCGTGGCGGGTGCGAAGCTCCTGGCGTCGTGGCCGGCGCGGCAGAGGCACGAGGGGCTCGTACGACATCCGCTTGCGCCGGGGATCTACACGTCCGAGGACAATGCGACGCAGCTCGCGACGCTGAAGGGATTCGTCGACTCGATGGGGCCAGGCACGATCCTCGACTTCACGAACGAGCGCGCGCTCTACTTTCTGCTGCGGCGCAAGCCGGCCATGCGCTGCTTCGACATCCCGATGCTCTCCGCGTATCAACTGATGAACGAGGCCTCGCTGCAGCTTCAGGCGAATCCGCCGATCGCGGTGATCCTCGGCGGCGACCCAGCCGTCGCGGTCTTCGACGGTGTGCCAAACGATGTGCGCGTGCCCGAGCTCGCGCGCTGGATCGACGTCACCTATCCGAAGCGCACGCAGATCGGACGGTTCGTAGTCGCCACACGGTAAACTGCCGCGCCATGGCAACACTGATTCAGCAGCCGTCGATCGTCCAGGCGGCCGGCAACAAACCGAAGATCATCGAGGAGTACATCGGCCGCGTGAACTCGAAGTCCGACTCGGTCTCGATCGCGCGGATGAAGAGTCCGAGCGGGTGGGTCGAGCCGGGACAGACCCCGGAGTTCGACGAGTACACGGTCGTCCTGCGCGGCACGCTGCGCGTGACGACGCACAGCGGCTCGATGGACGTGCACGCGGGGCAGGCCGTCATCACGCACAAAGGCGAGTGGGTGCAGTACTCGACGCCCGGTGCGGAAGGGGCGGAGTACGTGGCCATCTGTCTGCCGGCGTTTTCGATGGATACCGTCCATCGCGATGCGTAAACGCGGGCCATGAAGAAAGCCTGGGGCGCGCTCTTCGCCCTCGCCGTCCTCTGGATCGTCGCGATGCTCCATCGCGGGCAACCGCTCGGGTGGGACGAGCTCGAGTTCTTCCGCGTGACGAAGTGGACCGGCGAGGGGCAGGTGCCGTTCCGCGATTTCTGGGAGCACCACACGCCGCTGCAGTGGCTGGTGTTCGCTCCGATTGCGCGCTTCTTCGCGAACGGGCCGGGCGCGGCGTCGATCGTCGTCATGCGCTGGGCGCAATTCGCGATGTGGATCGCGATCCTGTTTCTCGTGATGCGTTTGACGCGAGGCGCGGCGCGCTGGTGGGCGCTCGTGCTGCTGCTCGCGGCGCCGCTCTTCGTCCGTTCCGCGATCGAATACCGCGTCGACGTCCTCGGCAACCTCGGATTCATCGCCGCGCTGGTCGTCGCGATGCGGCGGCGCTGGATTGCATTCGGAGCGCTCATGTCGCTGGCCGTGCTCGCGAACATGCGCCTCGCGCCGCTCGTGATCTTCACGGCGGCGGTGATGCTGTTCTGGCGAGACGAGCGTTGGCGGTTCAACCCGCGCGCGTTGCGCATGCTGATCGGTGTCGCCGCGGTCGCGATTCCGTTCGTCGCGTGGCTGACGCTCACGAACGCGTGGCGGCCATTCCTCGACGGGATCATCGGCTACAACGTCGCGTCGAGCGATTTGATCGAGGTCCACACGCTTTCGGACATGCTCCTCGCGCCCGTATGGCTGCTCGATCCCGCGGCCATCGCGCTCTGGTGCGCGGCCATCGGTGGATGTGTGCTCGTGCTGCGCGAGCTCCGGCGGCCGGGAGAGATCCAGATCATCGCCATCGTCTTCATCGCCTCGATCCTCACGATCGCCGCGATGGAGGTGCAGTACGAATATCACCTTCAGGGAACGTACCTGCTGATGGTTCCCCTCGCGGCGGTCGCGCTGGCGCGTATCGAGCGCTGGCAGTGGGCCGCGTTCACGGTCGCGGCAGTCGCGCTGTTCATCAATCTGCTGCCGCTCGTATCGCCGTCGTTCGGAACGCCGATGCGCTATCAGGACTTCGTGATGCAGGAAGTCGATCGCCGTACGGCTTCGAGCGATGTGGTCTTCGACGGCACCGGCTACGCGCTGCGTCGCAAACCGGCGTACCGCTACTGGTTCCTTCCCGCGGGGCTGCGTTTCCTCGCGGAGGTGAAGAAAGTCGAGCCGTACGACATCGAGAAGAATCCCCCCGCGGCCGTCATCTACAACCTCCGCATGCAGCGCTGGTTCGAGATCCACCCGCGCACGGCCGCGTACGCCGTGCGGCACTACGTCCCGGTCACGCGCAATCTCTGGCTGCCGGGGATGACCGCGATCGCGGCGCCACGGAAGCCGATCACGTGGATCGTGCCCGCGGCGGGACGCTACACGCTCTGGGCGAGCGAACCGCTGGTGCGGCATCCGTGGCTCACGAAGCCGCTCGACTACGCGAAGGTCAACGGTCCGCTGGCGGCGCAATACGCGATCGTGCTCGAGCAACTCCCGCCCGCGCGCGTCGCGTGGAGCGTCGACGGCGTCGTGGTCCCGCATCCGACGATCTTTTTGAGAAAAGACGCAACCGTCACTGTCTTTTCGCGTGAAGATCGCCCGGTCGGCGTGCTGCTCGTTCCCGACGGCGTCCGAACGCTGGCGACCGCACCCGCGGAGGAGTTTCAGTTCTGATGAGAAAGACCATTCTCGTTTCCCTGCTGCTCGTTCTCGCCGCACCGCTTTTCGCAGATGACGCGGTCGACGCGGAGCTCCGGCGCTTGATCCAGGAGAACCTCGACGCCATCGCGCCCGGCCGCGTCGAAGTGTGGCGTCGCAATCTCCACGACAAAGTCACGCACGTCGACGAGACCGGCAAGGTCCGCAATAAGACCGAGATCCTCGCCGAGCTGACGCCGCTGCCGAAGGGACTCGTCGGCCGGCTGCAGGTCGACAAGTTCCAGGCGACGGTCGAGGGCAAGGTCGCGGTCGTCACGCACGAAGACCTCGAGCACCTCGACTATCACGGGCAGATGCTCGTCAGCCGCTGGCGCTCGACCGACACGTGGATCAAGACCGCCGACGGATGGAAGTTGTTCGGCCAGCAGACGCTCGCCTTGCTCGAGGATCCGCCCGCGATCCAACTCACCAACGAACAACTTTGCGAGTACGCGGGAACGTATCGTCTGACCACGGAGATCATCGAGACCATCGATTGTGCGGACGGCAAGCTGCTCGGCACGCGCACGGGACGGCCGGAGGTCGCGTATCAGGCTGAAGTTGCGGATGTGTTCTTCGTGGCGGGACGGCCGCGGACGCGGCGCATCTTCCTGCGTGACAGTGCCAGCGCGATCACGGGATTCGTCGATCGCCGCGAGGGAATCGACGTCCGCTGGACGAAGGTGAGAGAACAATGAGAACGATTGCCTGGCTTTTCGTCGTGTTGCTTGCCTCGCCGGTGTACGCGGACGTCACCAAGCTCGTGAACGAAGGGACCGCACTTCACGATTCGGGCCGCTACGATGAAGCGATCGCAAAGTTCAAGGCTGCGCTCGAGGAAGATCCGTCGAGCATCCTGGCGTCGTACGAGCTCGCGCTGACGTATCAAGCCAAAGGCGACACCGCTCAGTGCGTCGCCATTCTCGAGCCGCTCGCGCGGACGAAGAACAAGTTTCAGGCCGCGCTGCACGCCGTCCTCGGCAACTGCTACGACATCGGCGGCGACCCGCAGCGCGCGATCGCAACGTATCGCAAGGGTCTGAAGATCGACGGGAAGGACACGCAGCTTCTCTACAACCTCGCAGTCACGCTCGCGGCTCGCGGCGACTACGACGAGGCTCGGAAGCTCCTGAAGCAGGAGCTCGCGCTCGTTCCGACGCACCGGAGTGGCCATTACCTCCTCGGCCAGATCTTCGAGGCCCAGAACTTCCGCATCCCGGCCGCGTTGTCTTTTCTGAGATTCCTCTCCCTCGAGCCGGTCAGCGACCGCGCGAAAGACGCGGCGGCCCGCGCGATCGCGCTTCTCGGCGCGGGGATCGAGGTGAAGGACAAAGGGAACGTCAACATCACCATCGATTCGAATCCTCGCAAAGAGGAGGGCGATTACTCGGGCGTCGAGATGATGATGGCGTTCGCCGGCACGGTGCAGTTGCTGCCGGAGAACGAGAACAAGAGCGAGTTCGAGAAAAAGCTCGCGCACGTGAGCAAAGCGTTGGCGATGATCGTCGAAGCGCAGGGGCCGAAGCGCGATTACACGTCGCAGCACGTCATCCCGTTCTTCCGCACGCTCTACGACAAAGAGCTCCTGGATGCCTTCGCGGCGGCCGCCATCAGCTCCCTGTGGTTCGAGGGGAGCGCCGAATGGTCCTTGGCGAATCCCGAGGCGATCCACAAATACGCGCAATTCATCGGCGGCACGAAATGAAAGTCCTCGTCCTGTCCGAGCACGAAGTCGAGGAGCTCCTCACGATGGAGGAATGCATCGGCGTGATGGAGGAAGCGCTGGCCGCGCTCGCCCGGGGCGAGGTGCACAACCCCCTTCGGCAGGCGATTCGCGCGCCCGGCGCGCCCGGCCTCCTCGGTCTGATGCCGGCGTGGCGTTCCGGCGAGACGCCGTATTACGCGCTCAAAGAGGTCTGCGTCTTTCCGGAAAACCCGAAGCGCGGTCTCGATACGCACCTCGGCGCGGTGATCCTCCACAGCGGCGAGACCGGGGAGCCGCTGGCGATCCTGAACGCCGCGGCGATCACGGCCATCCGCACCGCAGCCGTCTCGGCGGTCGCCACGCGGCTTCTGGCGCGCGAGAACGCCTCGGTGCTTACGATCATCGGCACCGGAGCTCAGGGCAAGAGCCACCGTCGCGCGATCCCGGTCGTGCGACCGATTCGCGAGATCCGGATGTGCGGACGTGCAGACAACGTGGAAGAGGCCGTCCGTGGCGCGGACATCATCGTGACGGCCACGAGCTCGCGAGAGCCGATCCTCCGCCGCGAATGGCTGAGCCCGGGCGTGCACATCAACGCCGTCGGCTCGAGCATCGCCGCCGCGCGCGAGCTCGACAGCGAGACCGTCGCGGCCGCCTCGCTGTTCGTCGACCGGCGCGAGTCCACCCTCAACGAAAGCGGCGATTTCCTGTTCGCCAAGCGCGACGGCGTGATCGACGACAGCCACATCCGGGCCGAATTGGGAGAGATCCTCATCGGAACTGCAAAAGGGCGGAAATCGGAAGATGAGATCACGCTGTTCAAGTCGCTCGGGCTGGCGGTCGAGGATCTCGCGTCGGCCGCGTTTCTTTATGAGAAAGCGCGTCGCGAGAACCGCGGCACATGGGTGGAGTTCTAAGCGGAATAAGAGCTTAGGGGTGGCCGGTTAGCGCTGGTCCGGGCTTGACAAAGCTCAGACCCACGCCTAAAGTGCGCGGGTTTTCCCTTGCGGGAGTAGATTTTCGCTGTACGTGTCTTCAGAAGGATAAGCACCGAATGCCAACGATCAATCAGCTTGTTGCGAAGGGCCGCGAAAGCGTCAAGTACAAGACGAAGTCGCCCGCTCTTCAGTCGAGCCCGCAGAAGCGCGGCGTTTGCACGCGCGTCTACACCTCGACGCCGAAGAAGCCGAATTCGGCTCTCCGCAAGGTCGCCCGTGTGCGCCTCACCAATGGCGTCGAAGTCACGACCTACATCCCGGGTGTGGGTCACAACCTCCAGGAGCACTCGATCGTGCTCATTCGCGGAGGCCGTGTGAAGGATCTCCCGGGCGTGCGCTATCACGTCGTCCGCGGAACGCTGGACGCCGTGGGCGTCGCCAAGCGCAACCAGAGCCGCTCCAAGTACGGAGCGAAGCGTCCCAAGAAGGCGTAATCGATCATGCCGAGAAGAAGAGAAGTTCCCAAGCGCGAGATCCTGCCGGATCCGGTTTACAACAGCCAGCTCGTCACGAAGTTCATCAACTCGCTGATGTCCGACGGCAAGAAGTCGGTCGCCGAGCGCGTGTTCTACAGCGCCCTGAAGAAGGTCGAAGATCGCGCCAAGGATGATCCGCTCAAGCTCTTCAAGAAGGCCATCGACAACGTCAAGCCGGCCCTCGAGGTCAAGAGCCGCCGCGTCGGTGGCTCGAACTACCAGGTTCCGATCGAAGTCCGTCCGACGCGCCGTACGGCGCTGGCCATCCGCTGGATGATCCAGTACGCCAACTCGCGCGGCGAGAAGACGATGCAGGACAAGCTCGCGGGCGAGATCCTCGACGCGGCGAACAATCGCGGCAACGCGATCAAGAAGCGCGAAGACACACACAAGATGGCTGAGGCCAACAAGGCCTTCGCACACTACCGCTGGTAAAAAGCGTGTAGAATCTCCCGCCGCTCGTTTGGGCGGGAACATGGGTCGGATGCCTGAATCCGACAGATCCCCTCGGCGCAAGCCGCGGGCTACAAAGCAGCTTTCCGTAGCTCCGTCTCGACCGGATAACACAGAAAACGTTCTGCGGTTCCGGACCGAGCAACGGGAAACCTAAAACTGATTGACCTTTTTGCGCCTCCTTCATCGGAGGTGTGCGTGTGTCGACGAATGCCGGCATGCGCGTGTTGTTGCCCGCGTAAGAGAAAAAAGAAATGGCACGTCAGGTATCTCTCGAGAAGACTCGCAACATCGGCATCATGGCTCACATCGATGCCGGTAAGACGACGACCACCGAGCGCATCCTCTACTACACCGGGA
>Ga0075421_100011195_pt1 | contig 11101 bp, 7 predicted proteins | sample SoiMetdeltSBSDD5_FD_75292 | JGI IMG/M metagenome (GOLD analysis project Ga0075421, IMG submission 75292) | Bulk soil microbial communities from a Populus tree surrounding site in Tennessee, USA - Soil MetaG P. deltoides SBSDD5 | ecosystem: Environmental > Terrestrial > Soil > Tree plantation...
GGCGGCGTCTGTGTCGAATCGTCGACGTAGGTGACTTTGCTGCTCCAGGCGAGCGCGACACGAACCTGCTTTGACGATCCGCTTGCCGGGACCTCCACCTGGTACTTGAACGTGCTCCTGCCGTTGGCGCCGAAGTCGGTGCTGCGCAGCGTTCCGACATCCCAGCCACGGCGGGCCGCGGCGCCGTTGCGTGCCGCCGGCGCCCCCGCGATGACGGCGCTCTCGTTCGTGTCGAGCGCGCCGGCGCCGTCACGTCCGTCCTCGCGGCGCCTGACATCGTCCCACCACTTTTTTCCGCGGACGTTGCGTCCCGCGCCGGCCATGATCAGCGCTCGACAGCCCTCCGGCCACACTCGCAGCCGCGGCGCCACCCGTTGAATCACGGCGACCGAGCCGGCGACCGCTGGCGACGCGAAGCTGGTTCCGCTATCCGAGTGACCGGCGGCCGACACGCCCATGCCATTCGCACAGACATCGGGCAGCTCGCGGTCCGAATGCGGTGACGTGGGATTTCGAAAGACGGAGTCGGTGGACATGCGATCGGCGGCGTCGTTGTGATTGCCAACGACCATCACGTTGTAGCCCTTGTGATTCACGAACTCGACACCGGTCGTCGACTGATTGCCGGATGCGGTGACGATCGTTGGATACGGATAGTGTGTGGCGTAGTAATCCTTGACTAGATCCTCGGCCGAAAATCCACTGGTGGTCTCCTCGCTCGGGAGGTGGAAGCTCTGATTGATCACGCTGCATTGTTTGGTGACGATCGCCCAGTTCAGCGCCTTGACGTCGAAGGAGTTGGCCGCGAAGACCTTGGCGTCTGGCGCATACCCGTGCGGGGCGGAGGCGCCCGACTGCCGGTTCTTGATGATGGCCGTCACCAGTCGGCAATGATTCGACTTGTCTGTCTGAGCGGTATCGAAGAAGGCCTCGATTCGAAGATCGGTGAGCACGTCGGGGCCCGGCTCCCACACCGCGACTTTGATGTCAGTACCCTTGAAGCCTGAGGCGACGGCGGTGTTCGCCCTGGCGATCTTCATCGAGTCGTCGAGATCGAGGACGCCGCGCGGTTCGTAGAGGAAGAGGCCGGCGACGTCCGGCCGGGCCGAGAGGCGCCGCACCTGCGCGCTCGTGGCCTTCACGATCACACTCGGGACTGCGCCAACGCGGCCGACGACCTGCACGCCGGTGGCTTGCGGCAGCTCGCGCATCGCCTGTTCGACCACGGCGTCCACCTGGCGCCGGTAGGCGATCATGCGTGGGTCGGGTGGCTGAACCGGCCTGATGGGCGGCTCCACCATCATCGCTTCGGCCTGTGCGACGCGCGGTCCACCAACAGGCGGTCGCTCGCGAGAGGCGCCTTTGTCGTAGAGGTCCTCGCTGACGTAGAGCCAGATCAGCACGTCGACGCGGTTGTTGCCTGCCCGCGACATCGCACGATTCAATGCGGGATGGATTTGGCGATGGCGCCGCAGATAGGCCCGCGTCTCCTCGGCCTGCTTCTGCTGAGAGTCGATGGACGCCCCGCGCGAGTTGGTGGCTCGCGTCGATGGAGTGTCCGTGGAGGTATCGAGAATCTTCGAGACCTCGAACTCCTCGTTGAGCGTGGGCAATCGCACCAGCGTGCGTTTGAGGACCACTGACGGCCCCCTCACTGGGGTCGGCCCTCGAGCGGGGCCTGCTGGCGGTGGCGGCGGGGGCGTGGCCGGCTGGCGTTGCGGATGTTCGAGGTCGAGCTCCATGCTCTCGCCTCGGTCGTCCGTGCTCTCGCCTCGGTTGTCCGTGCTCTCGCCTCGGTTCTCCACGCTCTCGCGTCGGTTCCACGAGTTGCGTGCGCGCGCACGCGCGCGCAATACGGCCTGCAGGCGACGCGGGGTCGTGCCAAACAGGTCCCGTTCGAAGAGGTCGGCCTCGGTGACGCGATTCATGGCGATTCTTGCGCCTCGATAGGCCAATCCTTGCGGATCGACAGGCGGATCGTAGACGCTCCGACGTCCGGCATCTGTGCGCTAGCGCACACACCGGCGCTTGACTCTCCCAAGACGGCTCCCGCATGATGCCCGCACCGACAAGGAGACTGCATGAGAGACCGAACATTGGCGCTGGTGTTCGTGCTGGCCGCGGTGGCTGTGCACGCCCAGACACCCGCCGCGCCGCCTGCTGGTCCGCCGCCGACCGGTCTCGTCGTCGGCTCGGGGAATTTCTTCAGCCCGATCGTCGCCGATCTGGACAAGGCGGTCGCGTTCTATCGCGATGGCCTCGGCCTCGAGGTTCAAGGCACACCGGCCAATGCCGAGGCAAATCCTGCGCTCCGCAACATGTTCGGATTGCCTGACGCGCAACTGCGCTGGCAGATTGGCCGGCCGCCGGCAATGCGCAGCGGCGTCGAGATCGTCGAGATCACCAAGGCCGGGAGCAAGCCGCTCGAGCGGCGTGTGCAAGACAGCGGCGCGTTCATGTTGATCGTGTTCGTGCGCGATGTTGCCGCGACGTTCGCCCGCGTGAAGGCGCTCGGTGCACCGGTCGTGACCAGGGGCGGTGGGCCGATCGGTCTGCCCGCCGCCAAGCCGCGATACCGCGTCGTTGTCGTGAAGGACCCCGACGGCCACTTCGTCGAGATCGTCCAGGCCGATCAGCCGCCAGAGACGCAGGCGCCGGCGACTGCCAACGTCATTGGTGTTCGCGTGCGGTTGACCGTGGACGATGTCGACAAGGCATTGGCGCTCTATCGCGACACGCTCGGCATGAAGGTGCGCAGCGTCGATGAGTTCAAGAAGGATCCTGACGTCAACACGATGCTCGGGCTGAACGATGGACAGTATCGCGTCGGCATGCTCGAAGTACCGACCACTGGACTCGTGTTCGAAGTCATCGATTTCAAGGGTGTCGATCGCAAAGTCGTACGGGGCAACATTCAGGACCCTGGCTCGACACGCATTCAGCTGCAGGTCGGCAACGTGGATGCGGCAATCGCCGCACTCAAGCGTCACGGCGGCGCGGTCGTTTCAACCGGGGGCACGACCGTCGATCTGCCAGGCCGCGGCGGCGCGACGACGAAAGTCGCGATCGTGCGCGACCCTGACAACTTGTTCCTGGTATTGCTGCAGGCGGCGGCGCCGGCGCCACCCAAATGAGAGCACACGCCATGCGACTGCGTTACGCCGTTCTCGTGCCACTCATCGCACTTGCCCTCATCGCGCAGGGCCCGGGCGCGGAAGCGCAACGCGCGCAGGTGGCAAACCTCGGCACGTACGAAGACCGTATCGCCGTCGAGGACGTGATGGCGCGCTATGTGTGGGCGGTCGATTCGCTCGACGCCGACGGCTACGTGGCCGTCTTCACCAAAGATGCCGTCATCGATTCGAACGGCAGCATCAGCAAGGGGCACGACGAGATTCGCAAGATCGTGACCGGCCTCGTTCAGCGCCGCGACGAGAACAAGGCAAAAGGATTACCGGCGTCGAATCTGTATCACGTGATCAGCAGCGTGCGCATCACGTTCCCCAAACCGGATGAGGCGCTGCATCAGTCTTACTGGCAGACCGTGCGTCGCGACAAGGACGGCAGGATGATCGCGGCGGCGATGGGTCGCTCTGAAGATCGACTTCTCAAGCGCAATGGCCAGTGGCTGATTCACTCGCGCACGCTGACCGTGTTCACCGATTGATCGCGGCCCGGGCCGCGATTCTGGCCTGTGTCATCTGGTGCGCGAGTGCGGCCGATGCGGGCGCCCAGTTCGGTGTTCCGTTTGCCCGATACCGCACGTTCGAGACCGCACACTTCATCGTCACCTTCGAGAACGGGCTGGAGGCGTACGCGCGTCGCGCCGCGGCGCAGGCCGAGGCGGCGCACGGGCGTCTGGCACAGGCCTACGGGTCGACGCCGCGCGGCAAGATTCGACTGGTGATCGTGGATCAGGGCGACCAGTTCAACGGTGGCGCAACGCCGACGCCGACGAACCGGATCATCGCTTTCGCGCATACGCCGGTCGAAGGCGATCTGTTCTTCACCGACGATCCGCTCGAGCTGCTCGTGACGCACGAGCTCGCGCACGTGTTCCATCTCGACGAAGCGCGTCGCGGATGGCGCGTACTGCGCGGCGTGTTCGGCCGCAACGAGCTCACCTTCCCGCACCTGTTCGACGGGAGCTATCTGATCGAGGGGTTGGCGACGTTCTACGAATCCAGGCTCACCGACGGCGGCCGCGTGCGCGGGTCGGAGTTTCCCGAGACGCTGCGCGCCGCGTTGCTCGAGACCAACGGGCCGAGGCTGGACGAGGCGGAATCGGATCCTGGCGCCTGGCCGCCCGGCCGGCATTACGTGTTCGGCAGCCTGTTCCTCGATCACCTTGCCGACCGCTATGGCGCCGATACTCCGCGCATCTGGATGACGCGGCGGGCGGGCACGTTCGGATCGATCGTCTCGCGCGGCGCCGGTGCCGGCGAGCTGTTTGGCGGGAAGAACCTGTCGCAGGTCTGGAACGACTGGATTACGGCGGAACGCGGCGAGGCGCTGCGCATGCGAGACCGGCTCCGGGCTGAGGCGCCGGGCCTGGCCGAGACGAGGCGCCTGTGTGACGTCGCGCACTACGCGGCGTTTCCGCGCGTCTCACCCGATGGATCGACGGTGGCGTTTCTCTCGACCGACGAGGGCCGGCGGCCGCTTGGTCTGTACGTCGCGGATCTGGGGGCGTGCAAGCCTCGACGGGTTGCGCGTGTGAACAGTTCACACGTCTTCTCGTGGGCGCCCGATGGCCGCTCGATCGTACTGTCGCAATTCGTGCTCGTGGACAACGCGCGAAGGTTCGCCGACCTGTTCCGCGTCGAGATTGCGTCGGGTGCCGTGACGCGACTCACGCGATCGGCGCGTCTGACGTCGCCCGACGTCCACCCCTCGGGACGCACGGTGGTGGCGGTGCAGTACGAGAACGATCGCAGCCGCCTCGTGACAGTCGATCTCGACTCGATGACCGTGTCGCCGCTCACCGGGTTCTCGCCGGAAACATCGTGGGGGCCGGCACGCTGGTCGCCAGACGGTACGCGGCTGGCCGCGGTGCGCTTTACGCGAGGCGCTGGATACGATCTCGTGCTCCTCTCGGCAGATGGCCGCCTGCTTCGAGAATTGACCGACGACCGTGCCATCGAAGGCATTCCGGAGTGGGACGCGAGCGCAGCGTCAGGGACCCGTCGATTGTTCTTCACCTCCGATCGCACGGGTCTGTCTGCGTTGTACGGTCTCGAACTGGATGGCGATGCGAACCCGCGACTGTATCTGACAGCTCGCGTTGCGACCGGGCTGCACGAGGTCACGGTCGTCCCGCAGGCCATGTCCGGCCGAACGAGCATCGTGGCCATCGTCACACACGCGGATGGACGGCATCTCGAACGTCTCGAGATTGACCGTGCCTCGTGGGTGGCGGCACCTGACCAGGCGCCGGAATACGCGGCTGGGCGTCGTGGGCCCGAAACCGCGCTGACGTTGCCCGAAGCGACCGCGAGATCGTACTGGCCCGCCCGCGACCTGGTACCGGCAGGCTGGTCGCCGGTGACCGAGATCGTCGGTGAACTTGGCGTGTTCGCCGGAGTCGCCACCGGCGGTGTGGATGTGATCGGCCGCCATCAGTGGCAGGGAAGTCTAGCCGTTGGGCCGGGTGGCCGTGCGATGGGATTCGTGCAGTATGGGTATCGGCGCTTTCCACGCGCGCTGCTGTTTGCGCAGGCGTCTTCGGCGTGGCGGCTCGAACAGCGCGTCGAATCCGCCGACGGCGAATTGCTGCGTCTGGAGCGTGAACGTTCGGCAGCCGTGGGGATCGTCTTTCCGTGGAGGACGCTGCGCAGGCAGACGGTCCTCAGCACGAGTCTCCAGATCGAAGAACGCGTCATCGAAGACATCGGCGACCGTGCCGCGGTGGCCGCGGCCGAGCCGATCCCGCACGAGCCAACGCTCGTCGGAGGAGGTCTGAGACTGAGCTTCGGCAATACACAATCCGGAGGCCGGTCCATTTCACTTCAGGACGGTATCCGGACATCTGTGGCAGCCAACTACCTGAGGGCCACGGCCGACGACCGCTGGCGCTCCGGCTGGGACGCCGCTGCGGCGGCGTATCGATCGTTTCCATCATGGACGAAAGCCGGACGCCCCGTCCTTGCTGCGAGCGTGCGTATCGCCGAAGAACGAGGGCCGGCAGCCAGCCGTCTGACGGCAGGGGGCGTGGGTGGGACCGCCGTCTTCGAAGGCGGTGCCGCGAACTTCGAGGTACGAGGCTATCCGGCGGGGTTCGTCGCGGCTGGTGCTCTGTGGGGCGCGCGCACCGAACTTCGCGTGCCGGTCGCGCGCGTCAGCCGGGGTTTCGGTGCGTCGCCGCTCTACCTGCGACACTTCTCCGCATCATGGTTTGCCGACGGCGTCGGCGCGGCGCCGCGTGTCAATCGGTTAGGCGCCCCGCAGCTGCTGTCGACCGGTGCCGAGTTGTCGAGCGAGCTCTCCTTGTTCTCGTTCATTCCGATTCGCGTGCGTACGGGGGTCGGAGTGCCGCTGAAAGGTCTCGGTCCCGTGAGCCGCGGCGATGCCCGTTTCTACGTGGCAGCGGGCACGTCGTTTTAGCGCTGTTTCACTGTTGCGTAGCGAACGGAGCTTTGCGGAGGACACGGCTTCACACGGAGCAACGGAGCAACGGAGACACACGGACGGTGACTGCACGTGCAGTCGAAGCTGCAGCGGGACCGCGCATGCGCGACAGGGATCGAGGTGAGACCGCCTGCGCAAACGCCGCAGACACAGAAACACACGGCGCTTGCGCAGGCGGTCTCACCTCGATCCCTGAGCCGGCCGTGAACGGCCGGCTCCCGCTGCAGCCTCCGTTATGGCTCCGTTGCTCGGTTGCTCCGTGTGGACCCGTGTCCTCCGCAAAACTCCGTTCGAGATCGCCGTAGTCTCTGGCGAACGCGGGAGTCGTATCATTGGCCCGCAGGAGGCGCCCATGTCGACGATTCCGCGTGTCCCCGATGCGCGAGCAGATGGAGCGGCATCGGCCGCATCGCGCCGAGAGTTCCTGACCGTCGCCGCAGCCGGATTGGCTGCCGTCTCATCATGTGCACCTGCGCAGAGCGGAAGCGCACGCCAGACGACTCCGGAGCAGCCGCCGAACCTCGTTGGCGACGGACGCAAGCGGCGCATTCTGCTGCGCGGCGGCGTCGTGCTCACGCTCGACCAGACGATCGGTGACTTCGAACAGGCCGACGTGCTGATCGACGGCGCGCGAATCGCGGAGATTCGGCCAGCGCGCTCGGGCGCGCCGATTGCTGCCGGTGACGCCGAGGTCGTCGATTGCGCCGGCACGATCGTGATGCCGGGCTTCATCACCACGCACCACCATCAGTACGAAACGCTGCAGCGAAGCATCATCGCCGACGGCGTGCTCGCGGGAGCGTGGCCGCAGGAAACGTATGCGTCCGTGGTCCAGAACATCTGGACCGCAGGCCGCGTCGCGGATCCGCGAGATCCAGGCCGGCTGATCTGGGACCTGGGTCGTGCGCCGTACGATCCCGAGGACTGCTACATCGCCGAGCTGGTGGCCTGTGTCAGCGAGATCGCTCAGGGCATCACCACTGGCACCGACACCTCCCAGGCCAACCACACGCCCGAGCATACCGACGCGATGATCAAGGCGTTGAAAGATTCCGGACGCCGGATGGTCTTCGCCTACAGCGCGGGAGCCGACCGCAGCGCCGACGGGTTTCCGTTCGAGTTCCCCGGCGCGATGAACGACACCACGAAAGGCATCGGCCGGATCGCCAGGACGCACTTCCCGTCGAGAGATCAGCTGGTGACGCTGGGATTTGCCGGAGGGCCTGGCCCGGCGTTCGCCGGCGCTTCATACACCGGATGGCAACTCGGTCGTTCGTTCGGCGCGTCGCTGCACAATCACGTCGTCGGCAATCCGCAGGGGATCGTCAGCGCCGCCGCCGATGCGCGCAATGGCACCGACTGGTCCGATGTGACGTTCATCCACGCGACCAGGTGGCAGGACACGGCGCGCGCGCAGATCGGCTCCGGCGAGTCCGGCTATCCAGCCACGACACGATCGAAGGCCTGGGAGATCTGCCGCGATCGCGGTGCGCATGTCTCGATCGCCAACCTGATCGAGATGCAGATGCGCCACGGGATGCCGCCGTTCCAGGAGGCGCTGAATCACGGCATCCTGCCGAGCCTCAGCCCGGACGTCGACACCAACATGACGACCGATCCGTTCTCGCTGATGCGAGGCGCCTTCTGTCTGCAGCGCGCCCTGGCCAACGACCTGGCATTTCCGGAAAGCAATCCTGGCGGGCTGCCGATTCCGCAACTCGTGACGTCGCGGCAGGTGATTGAGATGGCGACGATCGCCGGTGCCGCGTCGAATCGCGTCCTGGACAAGGTGGGCACGCTGACCCCGGGCAAGGAGGCCGACATCGTCGTGCTCGAGGCGCGTCACATCGACACGTGGCCCATGAACAACGTGCCCGGCACGATCGTGACCATGATGAATCCGGCGCACGTGCGTGATGTGTTGATCGCCGGAAGGGTGGTCCTCTGGAAGCGACAGCTCGTCGGCTGGGACATCGATCGACTGCTCCGTCAAGTCGAACAGTCGCGCGACCGCGTGCTCGGTCGAATCAACGGCCGCGCAAAGAGTGGAACGCTTCCCAAGGGCGACAACAGTTTCAGCAATCCGTATCGGCCGAACCTCCTGGGCAGCTGCTGCTTCAAGGGGCAGAATCCGGGCGCTCCTGAGTACGTGTTGAGGCCTTGACGATCGGGGGTCCGGCTGAAGCCGGACACTACATCTGCTCGGTCCGGCTGAAGCCGGACACTACGTCTGCTCGGTCCGGCTGAAGCCGGACACTACGTCTCCTCGGCCCGTGGCACGATATCCACGTGTATCTGTCGGCTCTGCGGCGCCGCCGGTCGAATGACAACCTCGAGTTTCCCTGGACGGTCCCGCTCGTCGCCGCGCTGGAATCGCTGGAATTCGACGCGCCGGTGACGTTCTTCGTCGGCGAGAACGGCTCCGGAAAATCGACCGTGCTCGAAGGCATCGCCGCCGGCATGCGAGCGATCGCCGTCGGCAGCGCCGACATCGAGCAGGATGAAACGCTGCGCGCCGCGCGGCGGTTCGCGTCTGGGTTTCGATTCGAGCGCCGGCGACAGCCGCGCACGAAGCTCTTCTTCCGAGCCGAGGACGTCTTCGCTTTTACCCGCCGCATGCTGCGCACCATGCGCGATTTGGCCGACATCGAAGAGGCGTTTCGACGGGAACTGCCCGAGGGATCGTACGGACAGCGGCTGGCGATGGGCGCTGCGCGCGGGCAGCGGGTCGCGCTCGAGCAGCGCTATGGCCAGGACCCTGATGCGCGTTCCCACGGCGAAGTCTTCTTGTCGCTGCTGGCATCGCGTCTCATTCCAGGTGGGTTGTATTTCCTCGACGAGCCCGAAGCGCCGCTTTCTCCACGCGGTGTGCTTCAGCTCATCGCGCTCATCAAGGACCGCGTGGCTCATGATTGTCAATTCGTCATCGCGACGCATTCGCCGATGCTCCTCGCGTTTCCGGATGCGGCGATTCACGTGTTCGATCGTGATGAGATTCGCCGTACGGCGTATTCGGATGTCGAGCACGTCCAGTTGACGAAGTTGTTTCTCAACGACCCGCAGCGGTTTCTTCAACACTTCTGACGCGTCGCCGCACGTCGCCAGATATCGCACGAGGAGGACCATATGGCGCAGACGAAACTGGTGAACCCCTGGAAATGGCAGGACCAATTCCAGTTCTCGCAGGGGATCGACGTTCGTGGAGCCGAGCGCCTGTTGTACTGCGCGGGCCAGACGTCGGTCGATACCGAGGGCGCGCCGATGCACGCTGGTGATATGCCGGCGCAGATCAACCAGGCGTTGAGCAATCTGGAAACCGTCCTGCGCCAGGCCGGGCTTACCCTCGCGAATGTGGTTCGCTTGAACTACTACACGACGGATGTGCCGGCGTTCCTGGAGGCCGGCGCGGACTACGGGCCTCGTTTGCAGGCGGCTGGTTGTCAGCCGGCGTCCACGCTGCTTGGAGTCGCCAGTCTGTTTCACCCTGACATCCTTGTCGAGATCGAAGCGACCGCGGTCGTGTAAGCCGGCACGAGGGCCTCATCGTGGATGAACAGTCAGAGCGAACCGCGTTGCTCACGGCGCTGACGACGGAGCACTTCGTGCTGCAGACGGCAAACACCACGACCTACGCGGAGGCGTCGGCACGCAGCACGCTCTATGTCATGGCGCTGTCGAGCTCTCTGGTTGCGATAGGGTTCGTCGCAGGCACAACCAGTCTGTTGCTTCCGTTCGCCGCCGTCATACTGCCGGCGGTGTTCATGCTCGGCCTCTTCACCATCGGAAGGTTGATCGAGACCTCGCTCGAGAGCATGCATTGCATGTCGGGAATCGCCCGTATCCGCGCGTACTACCGGACGCTGGGTCCGGCGGCGGCACGCCAGTTCTCGCTCGAGAGTGGCCGCTGGCCGGAAGGAGAGGCGCCGGCGCTCCGGTTCGGTCCCGCCGTCGCCTATTTCGGCACGACGGCAAGCATGATCGCCGTCATCAACAACGTCGTGGCCGGTGTGGGCATCGCGCTGCTCACACGCTTCTTGTTCCCTTCCGCACCCTTCTGGGCAGCAGCCGCTTCAGGAACCGTTGGCACGCTGGCTCTTACCTGGCTGTTCTATGTGTACCAGCGCTGGCGTTTCGACGACTACGATGCCCGAGTCCGCCAGCGCGGCTGAACGCCTCTCGGTCTCAACAGACCTCACCCTGTGACAGTTGCGGTCGAATCTCCACACTCGGGTGCACGGAGATTGCGCAAATGCCCAAGCCAGTGGCGCGAGCGCTCTGGCACACGACTTGACATAGCGCCCACCACCTTGCTGTGAGGGACAGAACGGATGAGGTGTGTGTTGCGGCCGACGCGCGTCGTTCGGTATGCGCTGCCGATCGTCCTGGCGCTGGCGGTGACACCTGCCGCGGTCGCGGAGACGCTCGTCTGCCATCCGATCCGCCGCGGCGAGTCGGCCACTCAAGCCGCACGGCG
>Ga0075421_100011196_pt1 | contig 11101 bp, 10 predicted proteins | sample SoiMetdeltSBSDD5_FD_75292 | JGI IMG/M metagenome (GOLD analysis project Ga0075421, IMG submission 75292) | Bulk soil microbial communities from a Populus tree surrounding site in Tennessee, USA - Soil MetaG P. deltoides SBSDD5 | ecosystem: Environmental > Terrestrial > Soil > Tree plantation...
GGTGCTCTCGCTCGACCCGGAGCGCTGCATCACGTTCCACGGGGCGAGCTGCGGGGTATGTGCGCGGGCCTGTCCGATCGGGGAACGAGCGTTGGCGATGGACAAAGGCGGCCATCCCGTTCTCAAGCCGGAGGGGTGCGTGGGTTGCGGCGTGTGTGTCACGGCGTGCGTCACCACGCCGTCCTCGCTGGCGCTGTCGCTCGTGCCGCTGCGGAGGGAATTGTGAACGAGCTACCGTATCGCGTCGAGAAGCCCTGGGGGCATGAGCTGATCTGGGCGCACACCGACCGCTATGTGGGGAAAGTCCTGCACGTCGAGGCCGGGCATGTGCTCAGCCTGCAATATCACAATCTGAAGGACGAATCGATTTACGTGCTGACCGGAGAGATCATCCTGCGGCTGCAGCAAGGCGAGACGCTGATCGAGCGCCGGCTTGCCCAGGGCGAGGCGTTTCACATCCAACCGAAACTGGTGCACCAGTTCGAGGCCGTAGTGACGAGCGACCTGTTGGAAGCGTCCACGCCGGAAATCGACGACGTGGTGCGGATCAAGGACCGATACGGGAGAGTGCCATGAAGGTGATCGTTCCGCTCGCCGGGAAGGGGACCCGCCTGCTGCCGCTCACCAGGCGGGTGCCGAAGCCGCTGGTGCATGTCGCCGGCCGGCCCGTGATGGATTACGTGATGGACACGGTGGCCGGCTTCGACGTCGAAGAACTGATCGTCATTACGGGGCACCTGAAGGAAGATGTGGAGCGCTACATCACCACGCACTATCAGGTCCCGGCGCGGTTCGTGGAGCAGCGGAGGCTCGACGGCACGGCCGGCGCCATCAACCTGGCGCGTCCGTGGGTCGATGGACCCGTGATGATCATTTTTGTCGACACGCTGTTCGATGCCGACCTGGGCCTGATCCGCACCAGTGAGGCCGACGGGATCCTGTGGGCCAAGGAAGTCGAGGACTACCAGCGGTTCGGGGTGATCGTCACGGACCAGCAGGGCTACATGACCCGAATCGTGGAGAAGCCCGACACACCGGTGTCCCGGCTCGCCAACATCGGGCTGTATTACATCAAGGATTGGCGCACCCTGTTCGACGGGATCGCGCAGGTGCTGGGACGGACTGCGGGGAAGGGCGGGGAGTACTACCTGACCGATGCGTTCCAGTACATGGTGGACCAGGGCCGTCGGCTGCTGGTGGCGAACGTGGGCGGCTGGTATGACTGCGGGAAAGTCGATACGCTGCTCGAGACCAATGAACACCTGTTGCTCAACGGGCGCAGCCTGGTCCCCGAGACGCCGCCCGCAGGGGTCGTGATCAGGGAGCCGGTGCGGATCGAGGCCGGGGTCACGCTGCGCGCCAGCAGCATCGGCCCGAACGTCACGATTGAAACCGGCAGCGTGATCGAGGGGAGCACCGTCGAACGGTCGATCCTGGGGAGCCAGGTGCGGATCACGGGCAGCACCGTGACGGGTTCGGTGATCGGTGACGGCCAGAGCCTCAACGGTCAAACCGTGGCGAACAGTGTGATGGATGGCGGGGAGATCGCTCCAGCCAGATAGTTCTCTGACAATTGCCACTTGCCGGTCGCGGGAACCGTGATAACTTACTGACCGTTCAGTAAGTAATTCATGGAGCCCGGACCGATGCCGAGTCGCACCACCGCTTCACCAAAGCCCGCTTCCCCCCGCAGGAAACCGCGCTGGCAGCGCCGCAAAGAAGCCCGCCCCGAGGAGATCGTGGCGGCGGCGCTGGAGGAATTCGTGGAGCGCGGGTTTGCCGCCACGCGCCTGGCCGACGTGGCCCGCCGGGCCGGCGTCACCAAGGGCACCGTCTACCTCTACTTCGACAGCAAGGAAGCCCTGTTCCGGGCTGTGATCCGCCAGACCATCGTGCCCGTCATCGCCAAGGGCGAGTCCATCGCCCAGTCGTTCGAGGGGAGCGCGCGCGAGCTGCTGGAGCGGTTGATCCGCGAATACTGGGGACTCGTTTACGAAACCTCCCTGGCGGGCATCCCCAAGCTGATGATGGCCGAAGCGGCAAACTTTCCCAAGCTCGCCCGCTTCTACTATGACGAGGTCGTGACCCGCGGGCACCGCCTGCTGGGTGGTGTCATCGAGCGCGGCATCAAGAGCGGCGAGTTTCGCAATGTGGACCTGCGGGTGGCCGCAAAACTGGCGCTCTCTCCTCTCATGCACGCGATCGTGGCGCAGCGCGCCTTCGCGAATTGCATGCCCGAAGGCTTCGACGTTCGCAAGTTTCTCGACACTCATATCGAGCTCTATCTCCATGGAATCGCGAAACACTAGACCCTTGTTGCTCGGCTTGGTCACCCTGTTCGCGGCCGTCGGCAACGCAACAGGGCAGGCCCCCGAGGCCCCGCTGCGTCTTTCCTTCGCCGAGGCGCTGGCCCGCGCGACCGGCGGTGCCCCCGTCGTGAGCCTGGCCGGCTTCCGGAGCGACGAGGCGCGCGGCCGCGTGCGCGAATCACGCTCGCCGCTCTTGCCGTCCCTGACGGCGAGCGGAAGCTGGGTCAACCGCACGTTCAACAAGGACGCCCTGGGCATCGAATTCCCGAATTTCCCTGGTGCCCCTTCGGGCAAGCTGATCGGGCCCTTCGATGTGTACGATCTGCGGCTGCAGCTCAACCAGACCCTGCTCGATTTCTCGAGTAGTGCCCGGGTGCGGGCCGCGCGCGCCCAGCTGGCGAGCGCGGTGGCGGACAGCGGCCTCGCCGCCGAGGGCGCCGCGCAAGCAACCGCCACGGCGTATCTGCGAGCCACCAGGGCGCAGGCCCTGATCGCCGCCCGGCAGGCGGATTCCGCGCTGGCGGCGGAGCTCGTCGCCCTGGCCCAAGCGCAGAAGGACGCCGAAGTCGGCACCCAGATCGACGTGACCCGGGCCCGCACGCAGCTGGTGTCGGCCGTCGGTTCCCTGGTGGTGGCACGCAACCAGTATGAGCGCGCGCGGATCGATCTCGTGCGCTCGCTGGGATTGCCGTCGGACGCGGCTGTCGTGCTCACCGATACGCTGGCGGCAGGGTTACCGGTTGTGACGCTCCCGGACGCGCGAGACGCAGTCGTGGCGCTGGCCCTGGCGCAGCGGCCGGACCTGAATGCCGAGTCGGCCCGCGGGTTGGCGGCGCGCCGTTCGGTGTCTGCCATATCCGCCGAGCGGTTGCCGCGCGTGGCCCTGGAGGCCGATTACGGCGCCAATGGCGTATCGCTGACTGATGCCATCGCCACGCGGCAGATCGCGCTGCAGGTGTCGGTCCCGATCCTCGACGGCTTCAGGCGGGAGGCCCGTCAGGACGAGCAACGGGCGGTTGTCCGCGCTTCGGACGTCCGAGTGGAGGAGCTGCGCCGCCAGGTGGCCGCGGACGTGGACGCCGCCCGGCTCGATCTCGGGTCGGCGCAGGAGCAGGTGACGATCGCCCTGGAGCGGTTGCGGCTGGCGCAGGAGGAGGTGGACCAGGCTCGCGAGCGGTTCAAAGCGGGCGTGGCGGGTAACATCGAAGTGATCGAGGCGCAGACGTCCTTGATACGCGCGCGGGATACGGATATCGATGCCCGGTTTGCGGCCGCGGCGGCGCAGGTTGCGCTGGCACGGGCCGCGGGCGTCGCGCGGACTTTGCACTAACTCATTCGGCGGAAGGCGAGAGGCACTCTCATGGCTACGACGATGGAACCGGAAGTGAAGCAGCGGAGCTCGCGCGCGCAGCCCGAGGCACCCGAAAACGGTCACTCCCCGCGTGCGCCGGGCAACCGGCGCCGCGTCGTGTTCGCACTGCTGGGCGTGGCACTCCTGGCTCTCGTCGCGGGCGGGGTCCGGAAGCTCATCTGGTCCCGCTCGCACGTGTCGACCGACAACGCCCAGGTGGACGGGCACATCCTGCCGGTGCTGCCAAAGGTCGGTGGCTACGTGCGGGAGGTGCGGATCCAGGAGAACCAGGCGGTACGGGCGGGCGACACGCTGGTGACGCTGGACGATCGCGACTACCGCGCCAAACTGCAGCAGGCGGAGGCCGATCTCGCCGTGGCGCTCGCCACCGTGAGCTCGCGACAGCGGGTGGGCCAGGCGGATGCGGCGGTGCGGCAGGCGCAGGCCAATGCGGAACGGGCCCATTCGGACCTGGACCGTCTGACGCCGCTCGCGGCCCAGGGCATCGTAAGCCGCCAACAGCTGGAGGCTGCGCAGACGACCGCACGGTCCGCAGACGCGGCGCTCGCCGCGGCCCAGGCCGCGCTGCTGGGCGCGGACGCACGGGTGGCCTCGGCGCGTGCATCGCGCGATCAGGCGGCGCTGCAGCTGTCCTACACGGGCATCATCGCCCCCATGGCCGGGGTGGTGAGCAAGAAGACGGTTGAGGTGGGCCAACTGGTGCAGCCGGGACAGCCGCTGATGAGCGTGGTCCCGCTGAACGACGTGTGGGTGACGGCCAATCTCAAGGAGACCGAAACGGCCGACGTCACCGTAGGAGACGTGGCCGCGGTGACGATCGACGCCTATTCCGGGAAGACGTTCTGCGGGCACGTCGAGAGTCTCTCGCCCGCCACGGGCGCCCGGTTCTCCTTGCTGCCACCCGATAACGCGACGGGAAACTTCACCAAGGTGGTGCAGCGGGTTCCGGTCCGGGTGCGGCTGGATTGCGCCGGCAACCCGACGGCCGCGCTGCGCCCAGGGATGAGCGCCACCGTCGTGCTCACCACGAAATAGGCACGCGATGACCGCCATCCCACTCACGGCCGCGGCGGCGGACCGGTATCGCTTCCGCTACATCATCGCGATCACGGTCTCGCTCGCTTCGGTGCTCGAGCTCCTCGACACGAGCATCGTGAATGTCGCGATTCCCCACATGATGGGGAACCTGGGCGCCACGCTGGACCAGATCGCCTGGGTCTCGACGGGCTACATCGTCGCGAATGTGATCGTGCTGCCGATCACGGGCTGGCTGTCGGCCTACTTCGGGCGGCGCCGCTACTTCGCCGGCTCGATCGCGCTGTTCACGATCGCTTCGTTCTTCTGCGGCAACTCGCACTCGCTCGAGGCGCTGGTGTTCTGGCGCATCGTCCAGGGCCTCGGTGGTGGGGCACTGCTCTCGACCTCACAGGCGATTCTGTACGAGGAATTCCCGCGCGAAGAGTACGGCACCGCCATGGCGATCTTCGGGGTGGGCGTGATGGTGGGGCCGACCCTCGGACCGACGCTGGGCGGGTACATCACCGATTCGTTCGGATGGCCGTGGATCTTCTACATCAACATCCCGTTCGGCATGCTGGCGTTGGCACTGACGCTGTCGTTCATCCAGGACTCGCTGCACCAGCAGAAGGCGACCCGCGTGGACTACGTGGGCCTGCTGCTGCTCGCGGCGGGCATCGGCGCCTTGCAGACCATGCTCGAGCGCGGCGAGCGGTTCGGCTGGTTCGAATCGCAGCAGGTGACCGTGCTCGCGATTGTCAGCGTCACTTCGCTGATCGGATTCGTGTGGCACGAGCTGCGCACCGACCATCCCGTGGTGGATCTGCGGATTCTCAAGAGCCGGCAGCTGGCCGTCGGTGTGCTGTTCGCGTTCGTGCTGGGGGTGGCGCTATATGCCACGGTGTTCGTGCTGCCGGTCTACCTCCAAAACCTCCAGAACTTCACCGCCAAGCAGACGGGGTTCGTGATCCTGCCCGGCGCGATCGCCGCCGCAATGACGATGGCGTTCATGGGACGATTGCAGGGCAAGTTCGACGCGCGCCTGTCGATCGTCGCCGGGGTGGCGCTGTTCGGCCTTTCGATGTGGCAGCACGCGCATTTCACGACCGACAGCGGTATGCGGGACTTCTTCTGGCCGCTCGTCTGGCGCGGCATCGGGCTGGGGCTGATCTTCGTGCCGCTCACCAACCTGGCGCTGGCCGATCTGCCGATGAGCCGCATCCCCAACGGCACCGGACTGTTCAATCTGATGCGGCAGCTGGGGGGCAGCGTGGGGATCGCTCTGTCCGCTACGCTGGTAACGCGATTCGCGACGATCCACCGGGCCGACCTGATGGCCAACGTCACCCCGTATTCGGCCGCGACGCAGGAGCGCATGGCACTGCTGACGCACGGTCTCCTGGCTCAGGGGGTCCCGCCGAATCTCGTGGAGACCAAGGCCGTGGCGATTCTCAACGGCATGGTCACCCGTCAGGCGCTGATGCTGTCGTTCGAGCAGCTGTTTCTGCTGTTCGGCATGGCGTTCGTGCTGGCGTTACCGTTGTTGTTGCTCATGCACACGAACAAGAACGCGCCCGGCGGCGGGATGGCCCATTGAAACTCCGCTTTGCGATCGTCAGCGCCATCTGGACTCTGGCACATCTCGAGGTCGGTCGTCATGTCCTCGGTCTGGTCGGACTGACGTCCGGTACCGCTCGTGTACTGGGATGGGCGACCGTTCTGCTCGTAGCCTGGCTGCCCCTGCTGGCTCTCGTCCTCGGGCGCCGACCGCGTCTCCCCGGGAAGCGCGTACTCGAGTGGGCTGGCTACGTCGCGATGGGGCTCTCCTCGATGCTGATCGTCTTCTTTCTAATCTCGGACATTCTCCGGTTGCCGGCCTGGGGATTCGGCGTTGAGCGGGTGGGTCTCACGATCCTGCTGGGCGCGGTGCTGTTCACCGTGATCGGCGTTATTCAGGCACGGCGCCCCAGGGTGGTCCGTGTGTCGGTCCCGATCGCGGATCTGCCGGCCGATCTGGCCGGCTTCAAGATCGTCCAGCTGAGCGACTTGCACGTGGGGTCGACCATCCGGCGCTCGTTCGTAGACCGGGTAGTGGACCGGACGAACGACCTCGCCCCGGATCTGGTCGCCGTGACGGGAGACGTCGCAGACGGGTTTGTCCCCGAGCTGAGGGACCACGTTGCGCCGCTGGGCCGCCTGCGTGCGCCGCTCGGCACGTTCTTCGTCACCGGGAATCACGAATACTACTGGGACCCGCGCGGCTGGATGCGGGAGCTGGAGCGGCTGGGGATCGACGTGCTGTCGAACGAGCACCGGCTGATCGAGCGGGGCCGCGGGCGGCTGCTGCTGGCCGGGGTGACCGACCTCTCGGCGGCGTCGAATCCCCACGCGGCGGTGGCGGGCGCGCCGGACAGCGACGTTCGCATCCTGCTCGCCCATCAGCCCCGCTCGGCCTTCGCGGCCCAGGACGCCGGTTTCGATCTGCAGCTCTCCGGACACACGCATGGCGGCCAGTATTTCCCATTCAACGTGCTGGTTCGGCTGTTTCAGCCGTTCGTCGCCGGCCTGCATCGGCTCGAAGCGATGTGGCTCTACGTGAGCCGTGGCACGGGGTATTGGGGACCGCCGCTGCGGTTCGGGGCGCCGTCTGAAATCACCTTGATCGAGCTGACGGCCGCGGGATGATCCGAGTCGGCGAAACCGCGCCCGACTTCACGCTGCTGTCCGGCGCCGGTGAGCCGGTGCGGCTGTCGGAGATCCTCAAGCGCAAGGCGGTGGTGCTGTATTTCTATCCCAGAGACGAGACTCCCGGCTGCACGGCCGAGGCCTGTGCGTTCCGGGACAGTTACGAGGTTTTCAAGGAAGCCGGCGCCGAGGTCGTCGGGGTGAGCGCGGACTCGGTGCGCTCACACCAGTCGTTCGCGGACCACCACCGGTTGCCGTTCGTGCTCCTGGCCGACGAAGGCGGCGCGGTGCGCAAGCGATACGGCATCACCAAGTGGCTGGGCTTGATCGGAGGCCGCGTGACCTTCGTCATCGACCGGAGCGGGATCGTGCAGCACGTGTTCGATTCCCAGTCACAGGCGACCCGCCACGTCGACGAGGCGCTCGGTACCCTCGCGCGCCTCACCGCGTCATCCGGTTAGGTCCCCCGCACTTCGGTCACCCCGGGCCGGACGAACGACGACCCGACCGCCATCACGGCCACGATCACGTTGGCAACGAGCACCGGGAGCGAATGGATCAGGGCTCCGTACACACCCCACAGCAGGGCGGCCACGCCTTGCACGCGCCGCAGCGTGGCCGGCCGGCGGGTCAAGTACGAGGTAGCGAACACCGCCGTGGCGAGCCAGCCGATCCAGTCAAACATCGCCGCGCTCCCGTGTCATGCGGCCTCCGACGTGGCCGAGTCCGTCTCCCGGATGGTCAGGAGGTCGGTGCGCACCTTGTTCCACTCCTGCAGTAGCAGCCCATGAGACTCGAACAGCTGGTGGATGCCGGCCGCGTCCATGCCCACGATGTCCTCCAGGATCGGCACCAGCACACTCAGGGCGTCGTCCGACACGATCGTCCGCTTGGCGATCTGCGTCAGATACTTGTTCTCGGACACCGCGATCGTCAGGCCATTCAGGCGATTGACGTGCAGCATCACGTGCACGTCCGAGCTGCCGTCGCCGACGTAGATGACGCGATCGTGGCTCACCGGCAGCCTCGCCCGCAGCTCCTCGAGTAACGCCACTTTGCCGTAGCCCGCCGCCACCCGCTCGATCGACTGGATCTCGCCGGAGGCCGGATCGTAGCGGAAGCGCGTCCCGAAGATGTGATCCGGCGCCACGATGCCTTCCAGGGCCGACTGGATCACCTCTTCGGGCGCCGCGGAAATCACGTAGAACGCGAAGCCGTAGCCCTCGATGCCGTTTAGCAAGCGCTTGAGCAGCGGCAGGTTCTGCTTGAGGCGCACGCGTTTGCCCACTTCGTCCAAATGCTCCTTGCGCACGCGACGGAATTCCGGGTCATGTTGCAGCAAGTACGCCAATTCCGCGCCTTGCTGGACCAGGTGGATTTGCGCCAAGCCCTCGGCGCGTTCACGAAAGTTGCCAATGCCGAGCAGATCGCTCAGGATCTGTCCGGAGTCGTTGAAGCTCAACGTCTGGTCAAAGTCCGAGGCCAGCAGGTATTGCTTCGTCACTTCCTCAGTCCTTCCTCTTAAAGTGCGTCTCAAGCAACGCCCCCCGTCGGGAGCGGCTCCGGCGGGGGGCGTTGGCACGCGAGGGTGCCACCTGGCGAGCCGGCTCGCTCAGGGACTTGCCCGACGGCAATTGTGGAGCAGCATCGCGTGCCGCATGATCGGTTCGAGGATCATTGTCCAACGCACTCTAGGGACGCTCGCATCTGAAGTCAAGGAAGATTCGTTACCGCATTGTGACGCGCGTCACGAAAAGCACTCGTTCGCCTCGACGTGACTTCGCCGGGCGCGGCCACGACGGGGCGCGCGCTCTTCGGGGTCTCTGCCGACGAGCATGCAGCTCTTGCCCGCTGGCAGCCCTGGCGCTCTGTGCCTGTCGCGAAACGGCCTGTCGGTGCCGGAAAAACGCCCTTTTGGCTCCCGAGTCAAGCAGTACGTTGTCCGTGATCCCGCTGCGTGACGTCCCCCCTCTTGTATCCCGGGCGCAATAAGCGAAGAGTAGGCTGTATGATCATCCTCGAGCCGGAGGCGTGAGACACATCATGTGGTGCCGACGGATGGCTGACACGATGCTCCTGACCTTGGGAGTAGTTGGCTTCACGCGACTCGCTGCCGCCCAGCAGCGCGACTCGGTCGGCGCGCTCAAACAGCTGAGCGTCGAAGAGTTGATGAACGTCGAGGTGATGTCGGTGTCCAAACGGGCGGAGCGATTGTCGCAAACCGCCTCGGCGATCCAAGTTATCACCCAGGAGGACATTCGCCGCTCCGGTGCGTCGAGCCTCCCCGAAGCCCTTCGTCTCGCGACCAATTTGCAGGTCGCGCAGGTCGATTCCCGCCAATGGGCCATTAGCGCCCGGGGGTTCAACAGCACCGCCGCCAACAAGCTCCTGGTGCTGATCGATGGACGCACGGTGTACACCCCGTTGTTCTCGGGTGTCTTTTGGGACGTGCAGGAGGTGCCCCTCGCGGACATCGACCGGATCGAAGTCATCAGCGGCCCCGGGGCGACGTTGTGGGGAGCCAACGCGGTGAACGGCGTGATCAACGTCATCACGAAGGACGCCAAAGACAGTCCAGGGCTGCTCCTGTCGGGCGGCGGTGGCACCGAGCTGCGCGGTTTTGGCACCGCCCGCTACGGCGGGGCGTTGGGCGCTCGTGGACGGTTTCGGGTCTATGGCGGGGGCTTTGCGCGTGATCGGTCGGCGTTGCCCAACGGCCAGGACGCCGCGGATGATTGGCATCTGGGTCAGGGCGGTTTTCGCGTTGATTGGGACGCGGCGACGAGCAGTCGCGTCACGTTTCAAGGCGATGTCTACGATGGCCGCATCTCCCAGCTCAGCGCCGGAGACATCGCCGTCAGCGGTGGCAACGCGATGGCGAAGTATTCACGGACCATGTCGGAAACGTCGACCCTCGCGGCCCAGCTCTACTACGATCGGACGCATCGGAATATTCCCGGCACTTTCGGCGAAGATCTCGACATCTACGACATCGATCTGCAACACCAGATGCGCCTGGGCGCCCGGCACGACGTGGTCTGGGGACTCGGGTACCGGCTGATGAACGATCACGTCGCCAACAGCGCGACGCTGGCCTTCTTGCCAAGCCACGTCACGCGACAGTGGGTCACGGGATTCGTCCAGGACGAGATCGCGATTGTTCCCAGCCGGCTGCACGTAGCACTCGGCACGAAGATCGAGCACAATGACTACACCGGTGTCGAGATTCAGCCCGGCGGCCGAGTGAATTGGACGCTGAGTCCCTCCACGACCCTGTGGATGGCCGTGTCCCGGGCAGTCCGGACGCCTTCGCGCATTGATCGAGAGCTCTTTTCCCCCAGCCAGCCGCCGTTCATCCTCGCCGGTGGTCCGACGTTCCATTCCGAGGAGGAACTGGCCTACGAGCTGGGCGTTCGGCATCAGCACGGGGTCCTGGCCCTGTCCGTGGCGACGTTTTACAGCCATTACCGGGGACTGCGCAGCTTGGAGCAGGTCAATCCGCCCAACCGGTTCCCCGTCGTCATCGCCAACGGACTGGACGGTGAGTCGTTCGGAGCAGAGGCGACCGCCGACTATTGGCTCACGAGCACCTGGCGTTTGAGCGCCGGCTACACGGAGCTGCGCGTCCATATTTGGCCCACCCCCGGCAGCACCGACACGACCCGGGGCGCTGGGGAAAACCAGTCTCCCGATCGCCAACTCTTCCTGCATTCCTCGG
>Ga0075421_100011197_pt1 | contig 11101 bp, 9 predicted proteins | sample SoiMetdeltSBSDD5_FD_75292 | JGI IMG/M metagenome (GOLD analysis project Ga0075421, IMG submission 75292) | Bulk soil microbial communities from a Populus tree surrounding site in Tennessee, USA - Soil MetaG P. deltoides SBSDD5 | ecosystem: Environmental > Terrestrial > Soil > Tree plantation...
ACCCGGTAGCCGGCCACGCCGACGTCGTCGGTCGACGGAGACCAGGTAAGCGTCAGGCTCGTCGCCGACCTGCCGGTCACTGCGAGGTCGCCTGGGGTGGTCGGAGGCTCCGCATCCGAGCAGTCCGAGGTCGTCACCCATGCCGCGCGACGAGGCGAGCGATTGCCCGCTGCGTCGGCGGCGTCGACGTCGAACCGATGGGTCGTCCCGCAGCTCAGGCCGCTCAGCGCCACGCTCGGGGTCGGGCTGAAGCTCAGAGGAAGTGCGTTGTCGTAGACGCCGTAGCTCACGACCCCGACGTTGTCGGTGGACGCGTCCCAGGCGAGCACGACCGCGGTTCGTGTCGTCGCCTCCTGCCTGAATCCATCGGGTGGCGTCGGCGCGGTCAGGTCCGGGCAGGCAGCGGTCGAGACGATTGCCTCGGCCCGCTCCGATCGGTTCTGGACCTTGTCGTACGCCGCGACCTGGACGGACACGCTCGACCCGCACTCCAGGCCTTCCGCGATGTACCTCGTGCCCGAGACGCGGCCACGGATCGCGTTCACGTACACGTCGTAGCCGGCGACGCCCACGTTGTCCGTGGACCCGTCCCAGGAGAGGGTCACCGAGGACGGGGTCGCCGAGACCACGCTCACGTTGGTCGGCATCGATGGCGGCTGGCGGTCCCGTTTGCCGTTCGACCAGGCTCCCCCGGCCGACCCGGCGAGGACGGAGAGCGCGGCCGCGGCGGCGATTGAGGCAAGCGCAAGCGAGGTGTGTTTGCTGGCGGCGGACACAGCCCACCTCGTCGGCGGGGGGATGGGTTCTGCTAGACCCCCGAATGGGTGAAGCCCCCCAATGGTCCAGTGCGGCCTCGCTCAACCGTGCGACGGATTTCCCCCTCACCAGGGAGGTCTCCAGGGGTCGCGGGCGGTATCCGGTCGGTGGTCAGCGCGGCGGAACCACGAGCTTGGCCCGCACGATCGCCTCGGATGCTCGGCGGCCCGAGACCAAGGGCCAGACATACCAGCGGTACGTGCCGGGCTCGAGCGTGCGCCGTATGCCGGCGTCGCTCCAGCTCGCCGGAAGCGTGAGCTCGGGGCCCTGCGCCTCGGTCGAGAAAACCCTGGAAGCCCCCCGGAAGAGCTCGAAGCGGTAGCCGGATGCCTCGTCAGCCGGCGCCCACGCGAACCGTCGCGGACCCGCTGTCGCGCGCACGCGAGGGGCTGGCCGTGCCCTGCCCGGCGTGGGCTTCGGTCGAGGCGTCTTCTTCTTCCCGGCAACGCCTTGCGAGGTGGTCGCGCCCGACGTCGACGGCTGAGTCGTAACCACGTTCCCGCCCGGGATGGCGCCCGGGTCCGCTGCCTCCGACGGCTGTCCGAGCTCGACGTGTACGTCGGAGAGGAGCAGGCCGACGACCACGGCGACGGCGGCCGCGGCCAAGGCGATCGACCCTCCCAGCGACCGTCGCGGCCGAGGCATTCGCATACGAGCCGGTACCTCGAGCGAGCGGTTGTCCGGAGGAAGCGTCTCGACAGGCACCCGCAACGGGCGGGTCCTCAGGTAGGCCAGCGTGTCCGCGGCCGGGGGCAGTGAGGACCGCGCGCGGGCGGCCAGGACAGGGTCGACGAGGACGAGCTCCGGGCTCAGGGCCTCGCCCGGCGCCCAGGTGTCGGGGGCTTGGCTGCCATCGGGACTGGCCACAGCCCGTTCATCGGCACTCCGAAGGGGCGAGTGAATGCGATCGACTGTCTCGATCATCCGGCTTCCGTTCGCTCGGGTCGGCCGAGCCCCGAGAAGAGTGCAACATACCGGTCGGTCATCAACTCGACGGTGTACTTCGACTCGAACCGGACGCGCGCCTTCTCTCCCATCCGGCGACCGAGGTCGGGGTCGGCAGCGAGGGCCAAGGTCGCCTCCGCAAACGCTGCTGGATCGCCGGGCGGCACGAGTAGCCCGGTCTCCCCTTCGGTGACGATCTCGGGGACGCCGCCGACGGCAGTCGCGATCACGGGCTTCCGGGCTGCCATCGCCTCGAGGAGCGTCAACGGCACCGCTTCGAGGTCGCTCGACAGACAGACGGCATCGGCGCAGCCCATGAGGTCCGGAACGTCGGACCGCTCGCCGAGGACGAGCACGGCACCGTGCGCGGAGCGTGCCTGGGAGCGGGCGAGCTCCAGCTCGGGTCCTCCCCCTACCACAACACCTCGGATCCGGGGATCGGTGCGGGTCGCCTGTGCGATCGACTCCACGAACACGTCCACCCGCTTCTCCGCACGCAGATTGGCGACCAGGAGGGCGACGAAGTCCTCCTCGCCGAGGCCGAGCCCTCGTCGTATCTCGGCGGCGGGTCGCGTCGGCTCGACATCGGGGATCCCGTTCGGGATCACGTGGATCGCGGGTTCCCGATACCCGAGGCCCCGCAGGTCGGGGACCTGCGACGCGCTCACGCAGACCACATGGTCGACCGTGCGGGCGACTACCTGAGCGAGCAGGGTGCGATGCGCACCTCTCACGAATCCGGACCCGGCATGTTCGGCGGTGACGTGCACTGCGCCGGCTCGATACGCGATCGCCTGTCCGAGAACCTGTGCGTTGACGCCCTGTGTGAACACGAGCGACGGTTTCAGCCTCCACAGACGATAGGCGTGCACGAGTGCGCGAGGATCCGTCCGCCCTCGCATTCCCACGTGCACGGTCGGCACGCCTGCAGCCGCTACCTCGTGGAAGTAGTGGCCGCGTTGTCGAAGCGTCGCGACCACCGGCCGAAAGCCGCGCTCCTGGAGCCGAGGTGCGAGCAATGCCAGTTGCCGCTCGGCTCCCCCCACGGCGAGCGTCGGGTAGAGGAACAGGATGGACCGGCTCGGCACGAGATCTCCTCGGGGCGGCTAGCGTGTCGCTACGGTCGCGATCGGCGCCGTCGCCGTGTCGCGAAGGATCGCGAGCAACAACCACGGGAGCACCTGCGCGAACGAGAAGAACCGGAAGTCGAGCGTGGACGCCGACAGCGCGATGACGAGGAGGGACAGCACCACGGCGACGACGAGCCACCGGTCGGGTGGCCGTGCGCGTGCACGAACGATCCCCCGGCCGGTGAACCAGAGGAACGGAAGCGCGTAGAGCAGCAACCCGATGGCCCCGATCTCGACGAGCATCGTCAGATACGTGTTGTGGCTCGTGTAGCCGAGGAGGAATCGAACGGGTATTCCCTCGATCGACGCGAGATCCGCCGTGTTCTTCACGCGATCGAAAGAGCCGTACCCCCAACCGAAAAGCGGCTTCTGCTCGGCCAGTTGGAGCGACCAGGCCTGCAAGCCCGACCGCACGAGGACGGTCGTCGACTCGGTCGCGCGCTCCTGGTACACGGCCGTCGCCCGAATGCTCGGCCAGAGCAGCGCGACGGCGACCGCCAGCGACGCGATCGCGGCGATGCTTGCGAGTCGCTTCCGGCTGAGCACGAGCACGACCAGTGCTGCAAGAGCGGTGGCGAGTATCGGGCCGCGTGTCAGCGTCACGAGCAGGCCGGGCACCGCGAACACGAGTGTGAGCCAGGACAGCCGCCGCAGCGATCGGGGCCCGTCCCAGAGGAGCACGGCGAGCGCGATCACGATCGCCACCCCGAGGAACATGCCGAGGATTCCGGGGTTCGCCATGGTCGCAACCGCCCGAGCGCCTCCGACGGCGGACTGCCAGGACGTGTACCCCCACGGGTTCCAGTGCGTCGCCGCCTCGACCAGCGCGAGGCAGCCCTGGACGACGCCCCCGATCATCAACACGGCGAGGAGCTTCTCGCGGGAGACCGCCGACCCTGGCCCGATCGTGAGGAAGTAGTAGAGGAGCGGCCCGAGTGCGACCATCACGAAGAAGAAGCGCATCGTCCCTGCCGGGTTCGTCTGCAGAGCGTCGGACGTGAAGAAGATCGACGCCAGGACGTAGGCGACGAACGCGGCGGGCATGAACTCCACGTACGACAGCGTCGCCCCCGGCCGCGCGCGCGTGGCAGCGAGGACCGCGAGCAGGATCGCGGGAGCCGTGTAGATCGCGAGGATCCCGGCTCTCCCGAGCGCGGACGCCTGCGCGGAGTCCGCGAAGATCGGCGCGACGGCGAGCCAGCCGAGGAAGAGACCGGCCGGGGGCAGGCTGAGGAGCACGACGAGGCCGGCGAGCGCGAGCATGGCAATCAGTGCGAGCGACACACCGGACTGGCTTCTCGCAACGACGAGCCCCGCGGCGACGCTTGCGAGCACGACTCCGAGAGAGACCAGCAGAGGCTGGTGCCGGTCCAGGATCGCCGTCGACACTGAGATTCAGTATAGGAACGCCTCGTCCTGGACTTCGTCAGCGACGAGACAGGCGCACGAAGAGCGCGTCGGTCCCCGCGATCGTCCGGCGTATGCCGTTCACGCGGAGGTTCACCGACCTGCTTTTCGCGTTGACGATGACGAGCCCCCGTTCGAACTGCCGTTGCCAGACGCCGGGAGCGCGTGCGCGCTTGCGCTCGAGAGGCAGCCCGAGCTGCCGCACCCACGCCTCGTGGTACGGATCGCTCCGGTCCGTGACGTGGAAGGCGAACGCGCCACCTCGTCCGTCCCAGTCGAGCAGGAAGGAGCCTCTGCCGAAGCGCATCGCTCTCACGTCCCGGCTCGATCCGTACATGATCCCGAAGAAGTCCACGCCGGACCCCTGTGCGACCGAGACGATGCTCTGCCAGCCGGTCCAGAACTCGTTCCACCGCGAACCGATCGCGCGCGTGCCCAGGTCCAGCGGATTCTGGAGCCAGAACTCGACAGCAATGCCGCTCACACTCGGCGCGAGGCTTTCCGCGAACTGGCGCGCGAAGGTGCCGTCGTCCGATCGCCCGTCGCCCGACAGGAACTTCGCCATGTTGACGACCACGTAGTGTCCGCGGGCCTTCAGCCCGGCACCCACGCGCGAGACGAACGAGGACATCGCCCTCTCCCAGGCTTCGGGTGTCGGGTACTTCGACGGGTAGACGCCATTCGTCTGGATCGCGGGGTCCCCCAGGACGTCGTCGATGAAGACACCTTCGCTCCCGGTCCGTCGCAGGAATGTCGAGACGTTCGTCAAGAAGCGATCCTGGTACCCCCGATCGCCGATGTCCGCGATCAGGGAGCCGTTCAACCCCGCGATGTGAGCGCCGTCCGAGCTCCGGAGCAGCCATCCGTTCGCATCCGCGTCGGCGTACGAGACGCCTGTCGACCAGGAGCGCTGGATGCTCGTGCCCGACATGTACACGAGCGACGTTCCCGGCAGCCTCGCGGCTGTCCGGGCGAAGTGCCGGCTGACGAACACGTACGGGTAGCGACCGTAGCTCGAAGCCGTCCGGTAGGAGTCGCCGAGTCGGAAGACGCCGGTTGCCGCGAGCATTCGTGTGGAGGTCTCACGTTGCTGCCCCTGGCGCTCGGCGCGCTCCGCCGGCGGTGCGGACCGGGCGGCGCCCGACAAGACCGAGATCGCCACGAGGGCACCGACGAGCGCAAGCCGTCCGGGACGCGGGTCGCGCCCGCGCTTCATCCTGCGAGGAGCATCGATCGGCTCTCCCGGGCGGACGGTCCATTTCACTGGACTCTCCGCGCGACGACTCCCTGCGGGTGCTTCTCGTCCGGGAGAGCGCTGAACCCCTTCGGCTCCAGGTCGGCGATGCAGTCCGAGACCGAGTAGCGGCCGTGCACCTCGACCTTGATCGAGCGGACGCGCTCGAGCCACTCGCTGTTCTCGCGCAGGACCCTCGCCTCGGCTCCCTCGATGTCCATCTTCACGAAGTCCGGCGCGCCGGGGAGCTCGTTCGGTGGGAGCGCGCGGGCGAACCTGCCGCCGCCCTCCCATGCCTCTGCGCTCCACTCGTCTCCACGCTCGCACAGATACTCGACCTCGCCTGGTTGCGGCCATACCGCGGCTTCGATGACCTCGCAACGGTCGCGCCAGGGCTCGACGTTCAGCCTGCAGAGGGCGGCGTTGTAGGCGTCGAGCTCGACACCGACGATCCTCGCACGGGGGTACAGACACGCCATCTGCGCCATGGTCGTTCCGATGTTCGCGCCGAGGTCCCAGATGAGGCGCAGGTCCTCTCCGAGGTCACGCGGAGGCAAGTGGTATCCGGCCAGGAACGTGTCACGGACGACATGGATGTCGCTGGTTCCGGGGCGGACAGTGATCGACCCGCCCTCGAGCCCTCTGATTTTCAACGTCACGCGGCCAGCCGGCGGAGACGAGCTCGTGAGCGCCATGTAGCTCCGTGCGCTCCGGGGGTTGGAGGTGAGCTGCAGTGCCCGGGCGGCGCGCCGAGCCGCCTCGGGGACGAGGACTCGACCGATTCCGTGGATGCTCCGGCGTGACATGTGACGTGACCCCTCCCGGGTCGAACGAGCGCGCTGGAGCATGGTCGCAGATCGCCCCGCGGCCGGAGAGCAGCGGATCGCTCGCCGACACGCCTTAGGATGGCCCGGTGCCCGGACGCGCGGATCTCGAACCGGACCTCTCACCCCAGTGCGCGTCCTTCTCGTAGGCCCGTACCCCGTCGACCCGGACGCGTTCGAAGGCGGAGTCCAGACGTCGTTCGCCGGCCTCGTGGCGGGGCTGGCCGAGCTCCCCGACCTCGAGCCGCACGTCGTCTCGTTCGCATCCCGGCCCGGTCGCCCGGAGCGGAGGGCCGCGGGCACGGTCCCGATCGAGTATCTCCCCGGCTCGACGCGACTCGCGTTCGCCACACGGCATCGGCGCGAGCGGGAGTCGCTGCGCTCCGCGGTGCGTCGCTTGAGGCCCGACGTCGTCCACGCTCAGGACGCGCTCGGGTCCGGGTACGTCTGCCTCCGATCGATCCGCGACGTTCCTGTCGTCGTGTCGGTGCACGGGATCGTACGAGAGGAGGTCAAGCATCTCTCCGGGCTCGAGCGCCTCCGCACGAGGGTCTTCGCCGTCGGCGTCGAGCGCTACTGCATCCGGAACGCCCCCTTCCTCGTCGCCCCGACCAGGTATCCCGAGCAGTACTTCGGCCGTGAGATCCGCGGAGTGATCGAGGACGTCGGCAACGCGATCGCCGAGCCCTTCTTCTCGGTCGAGCGCGCTCCAGAGCCGGGCTTGGCTCTCTTCTCCGGGGCGTTGATCGCGCGAAAGCGGCTGCTCGACCTCGTCGAGGCGATGCCCCTGGTCGGCGAGGCCGTGCCCCAGGTGCGCCTGCGGGTTGCCGGCGGTGAGCCCGACGCCTCGTATGCGGCAGCCGTGCGGCAGCGCGTTCGCGCGTTGGGCCTCGAGAGTCGGGTTGCGCTTCTCGGAGCGCTCGGGCCCGACGCGATGCTCGACGAGTACCGGCGTGCGTCGGTGCTCGTCCTGCCGTCGGCTCAGGAGACGAGCCCCATGGTCATCGGGGAGGCGATGGCGGCCGGGCTGCCGGTCGTCGCCACACGCGTGGGCGGTGTCCCGTACCTCGTCGAAGACGGCATCACGGGCCACCTCGTCGCCACCGGAGACGTCTCGGGCCTCGCGGCACGCGTGTCCGACGTCCTCGGAGATCCGACGGCCGCTGAAGCTCTCGGAACGGCCGGTCGCGCCCACGCCGATCGGAGCTTTCGCGCCGACGTCGTCGCTGCCCGGGTACGGGCCGTGTACGACCGCGTCGCGAGGGGCTCATCTCACTAGGCTTTCTCACGGTGGCTCACACGGCTCACTCGGACGAGGAATTCCTGGTGCTCGACGCCGGCTGCGGGATGGACATGTCGGTCGAGCTTCCCCCGAACGCGCACGTGCTCGGCATCGACGTCTCCGAAGCTGCGCTGGCCCGTAACAGCGCGATCGACGAGCGAATCGTCGGTGACATCGAGACGTACGCGTTCGGTCCGCGCCGCTTCGACCTGATCATCTGTCACGACGTGCTCGAGCATCTGGACGATCCGACAGCGGCCGTCCGCAACCTCGCCGGAGCGCTGAAGCACGGGGGCGAGCTCGACGTGCGAATGCCCATCCTCTGGTCGGCGAAGGGCATCGTGACGAAGCTCACGCCGCATCGCTTCCACGTCTGGTCCTATCGCAGGCTGTTCGGCATCCCCACGGCCGGCCAGGAAGGATTCGCCCCGTTTCCCACGCGGCTCAGGATCACTCCCAAGCGACTCGAGCGCCAGGCCGCGAGCGCCGGGCTCGACCGGGTGTCGGTCGAGACCTGGCGCGTCCGCCCGTCGCTCCCGGGTCCGTTACGAGCAGTGTGGACCGTCGTCGGATGGGCCGAGAAGGTCTTGCCCGCGCGCGGCGCGACGGAGTACCGGGCACGATTTCGCAAGCGCGCCGCGCGGAGGAACTCGGAGGCGCTCACGGTTCAGTAGCCGAGCCCGCGGTCGCGACATCCCGGGTTCTCCTGCTCCGGAGGCGGTCCAACGCCTCGCGGATCTCCGCGCGCAGCGGTACGGAGCCCACGTACGCGAGACCCGCGTACACGGAGAGCAACGTGGCGGCGACGATCAGGATCCGTGCTGCCGTGGGAGTCCCTGTCTCGAGCAGTCCGAGACGCACGCCGTACGCCGCCGCGGTGGCGACAGCGGCGAAGGGGAGCGGCGAGCACGTGGCGCGAAGGGTCAGCAGGAATCCGATCGACGCGGCTCTCGTCGTGATCCACGTGTACGGCAGGACGAGTGACCAGTGGGCGACGGCGAAGCCCGTCGCGACTCCGAGCGTGCCCCAGTGGAGGCCGACGGCCACGGAGGCCACGACCACCACCGTGGCGAACACGGTCAACCAGAAGTTCGTTCCGGCCTTGCCCTGCGCGAGCAGGAGGATGCCGTTCTGTGTCGTGAGCGAGTACGCGACCCCCGCAAGGCAGAGGACCTGGAGGATGGGGATGGCATCGTCCCACTGCGAGCCGAACAGGGCGGGTAGGAGGTCGGGGGCGACCACGAGCAGCAGCAGGAACGCGGGCGCCATGAGAGCGACGGACAGGCGCTTCGTCCTCAGCCAGAGGGCGTTCAGCCGCTCGATGTCCTCCTGGATCGTCGCGAACACGGGAAACAGCACCATTTGGAGCGGGTAGGTGACGTTCAGGATCGGTGTGAACATGAGCTGGTAGGCGAACGAGTACACGCCGACCCCGGCAGCCCCGACGTAGCGGCCGATCAACAGCCGGTCCGCGTTCATTTGGACGTACGTGACGAGTTGCGCGGCGAGCAGGGTCCCGCCGAAGCCGGTGAGGCTGCGGAAGCTGTTCCACGAGAAGACGAGCCGCGGCCGCCAGGGTGTCACGACCCAGAGCAGGGCGCAGGACACCACCGTCGTCGTGAGAGAGTTGCCGATGATTGCCCATGCGCCGGCCCCCGCCAGCGCCAGAGCCAGCGCGACCGCGGCTCCGCCGGTCGTCGCGGCGATCTGGCGAAGCTCGAGTGCGCGGAACGCGAGGTCGCGTGCGAGCAGCGAGCCCGGCACCTTCTCGAGTCCGGCGATCGTGAAGCCGATGCTGAGCACCGCGAACAGGGACTGCAACTCGGGCTCACCGAAGATGTCCGCAACGAGCCCGGAGAGCGCGATGCCGACCGCGGTGAAGGCGATACCGAGCCCGAGAGCGGTCCAGAAGAGCGTCGAGCGGTCGAGTTCGTCGATGCGTGCGCGCTGCACGAGCGCGACGGGCAGTCCGACGTCCGCGAGCACCGTCAGCAACGACGCGATGACGAGCGCGAGGCTCGCGACGCCCCACTCCTCGGGCGTCAGCAGCCGCGCGAGGAGGATGCCGATGGCAAGTCGTGTGCCCTCGCGCAGGATCTGCGAGATGAGCTTCCACTTGACGCCTGCGAGGACCGGGCCGCGCAGGCTTTCCGGAGGCGTGTAGACGGCCTCTCCCGCCACGCCCGGCGTCTGCTCCGGGGAGGTCGGGGACGGGGGCATCGCTTCGCGGGACGATAGCTACCCGGTCAGGACGGCTTTCCGCCGCCGCCGCGGAGCTTCTGGTACGTATGGGCGCCCTTGGACGCCCGCTTCTTCACGATCACGGACTCCGCCTTCTTCGTGGGGACGGTCGTGCTTCTCAACTCGCTGAGGCTCACCGGCCACCGACACGAGCTCGTCGTCCTGGACCGTGGCCTCTCCGCCGACCAGCGCGAGACCCTCGCCCCGCATGTCACCTTCGTCGACCTCACCGCGGATGGACATGGCGATCCGTTCCTCGTCAAGCCGTTCCCCGCGCAGCTCGAGCCTGACGGGATCGTCATCCTCCTGGACAGCGACATGGCAGTGACGGGCTCGCTCGAGCCCGTGATCGCCCTCGCGGCAGCGGGAAAGGTCTGCGTCTTCCCGGATCACCCTGCGGATCTCCGGCGCTGGTTCGCCGACTGGCACGAGCTGTTCGACCTGAGCGCGCCGCTTCGCCGCCACGATTACCTGAACGCCGGGTTCGTGGCCGTCTCGGCGGATCGTTGGCCCGAGCTCTTCCCGCGCTGGTGGCGTGCGTGCGAGGAGGTCGCGGTGCGCCGGGAGGCGCTCGCCGACCCGGAGCCGCTGGCGCAGCTCGACCAGGATGCGCTCAACGCGATCCTCATGAGCGAGGTCCCCGAGGGCGCGGTCGAGCAGCTGCCGGCGTACGAGTGGGACCTGCGCCGTGTGTCCGTGGGGGACCCGGAGACGCTCGCCTGCTTCGCCGGCGACAGGCCGCAGCCGGTGCTCCACGCCTGGATGAGGCCGAAGGTCTGGCAGGGCCGAGAGCGCGTGCTCGCCAACGCCTACGAGCGGTTGGTGCCGCGGATCCTCTTCGAGGAGGACGTCGCGGTCCGGATCGACCCTTCCGACGTCCCCGTCTGGCTCCGTCCCGGCCGAAGGGCCCGGCTGGCCCTACGCGCGCTCGCCGCGTACAACGAGCTCCCGGAGGTAGCGACGCGCGTCCGCCGGGCGCCGCGACGGGTGGCACGTGACGCGGCGAGACAGCTTCGGCGCCTGCGCCGGGCCTGACGCCGCCGCGCCGCGGCTCGTCAGCACTCGATCCGCGCGAGCGCCCAGTCGCCGTGGTCGTGCCCGATGCCGTCGCCCCCGTCGGTGACGACGAGGCGGAGCTCGCTCGCTCCCGCGATCGAGACGTCGACCGACTTCGTCGCCGTCGCCCCCGTCATGAGCCCGCTGTCGTAGACCTTCGTCGCTC
>Ga0075421_100011198_pt1 | contig 11101 bp, 7 predicted proteins | sample SoiMetdeltSBSDD5_FD_75292 | JGI IMG/M metagenome (GOLD analysis project Ga0075421, IMG submission 75292) | Bulk soil microbial communities from a Populus tree surrounding site in Tennessee, USA - Soil MetaG P. deltoides SBSDD5 | ecosystem: Environmental > Terrestrial > Soil > Tree plantation...
CAAGGGAAGGTGCCCGCTATAAGCGGCGGCGCTCATGATCAGCATAGGCAGGAACACCCGGAACCCGGTCGCCGCGGCAAGACCGACACCAAGCGCAATCGAAATTGCAAGATCAAGCTCGGACATGCATCTAGTCTGTGCGAAGTTGCCGAACCTGTCCATTCGAGAAGCGAGTCCTGTCGTGAGAGATCTTGAGAAACCCGGTCGATCTGTCGTGATGTCGCGGCACGGGATGGCCGCCACCTCGCATCCGCTTTCCACGCTGACGGCGGTCAATGTCCTTCAGGCCGGCGGCAATGCCATGGATGCCGCAATCGCTGCCTGCGCCGTCCAATGCGTCGTCGAGCCAGGCTCGACCGGGATCGGCGGTGACTGCTTTGCACTGTTCGCCCCGCGCGGCGAGGACCGGATCGTCGCCTTTAACGGATCGGGTCGAGCTCCCGCCGGTGCGACGCTCGAGGCCTGTCGGGTCGCGGTTGGCTCTGGTGAGATCCCGCGCAACTCGCCCTTCGCGGTCACCGTGCCCGGCGCAATCGATGCCTGGGAGCAGTTGCTGCGGGACCACGGCACCCGGTCGCTCGCGGAGATGCTGCAGCCGGCCATCCGCTTTGCCCGCGACGGCTACCCGATCACCGAGCGGGTCCATTTCGACTGGGGGCGCCAGGCCGATTTCCTCAGACAGGACCCCAACGCCCGCCGCATGTTCCTGGTCAATGGCAAGGCGCCAGCGATGGGCAGCGTCCATCGCCAGGAGGCATTGGCGACGACCTTGGAGCGGATTGCCGCTGCTGGGCGCGATGCCTTCTACACCGGCCCGATCGCCGAGGATATGGTCGGCTATCTCAACAAGTTGGGCGGTCCTCATACGCTGGCCGATTTTGCCAATGCGCGCGGCGAGTACGTGCGGCCGATCCGCACCAACTTCCGGGGCTACGACGTGGTGGAGTGCCCACCGAACGGGCAGGGGATCATCGCGCTACTCATCCTTAACATCCTCTCCGCCCTGCCTGTTCACCCCGACCCACTGTCGAGCGAGCGCTATCATCTCGAGATCGAAGCTTCTCGGCTCGCCTATTCGGTCCGCGACGCGATCATCGGCGATCCCGATCACCTCAGCGTCGGCATCGAGGAGATCCTGTCGGAAGCCTTTGCGCAGGGTCTGCGGTCGCGTATCGCTGCCGGGCGTCCGTCGGATCTCGGGTCGACGCATTTCGCCTATCCCTATGGCAGCACCGTCTATATCAGCGTGGTCGACAAGGATCGCAATGCCGCAAGCTTCATCAACTCGCTCTTTGACCCGTTCGGATCAGGCCTTGTCGCCCCGATGAGTGGCATCCTCCTGCATGACCGCGGTGTCTATTTCTCCCTCAAGCCGGGTCATGTCAATGTGATCGGCCCCGGCAAGCGGCCACTGCACACCATCATTCCTGCCATGCTCGTCAAGGATGGCCGCGTTCGCATGTCGTTCGGCGTAATGGGCGGCGACTACCAGGCGATCGGTCACGCATCCTTCCTCTCCAAGATCCTCGATTACGGCATGGACATGCAATCGGCGATGAGCGTGCCGCGCGTCTTTCCGTTGCCAGGCACGAAGAACCTTGAGATTGAGTTGAGCCTGCCCAGCGAGGTGACATCGGCTCTTCAGGCCATGGGATATGAGATGATCGAGAGGCCGTCACCTATTGGCGGTGCGCAAGCGATCGCCATCGATTGGGAAAACGGTGTGCTCTCAGGTGCCTCCGATCCACGCAAGGACGGCTGCGCAATCGGCTTCTGATCAAGCGTGTTTGAAGCACGCGTTCGAACGCCCAGAGATGGTCCGGGGCGGGTCATAAGCCAGCCGTCATTGACCGTCAGAACGAGCACAGGACGGCTCATCGATGGAAGAGGGGATCGTGATGAGGCCGCACAGGCTGCACTCAATCCTGGAATCTCGTTATGCTTCCGAGCTCTCGGCGATGCGCGATGCCTTGGGTCAGGGACGTTCGCGCACCGACTCCTCGGGGACCTCCGATCACGACCATATGGTGGGCGCCGCCTCGCGCGACGTCCTGTACGGCCGTGCTGGTCCGGACGCCCTGGCAGGCATGGCCGGCAGAGATCTGCTCCGCGGCGGGCGGGACAACGACACCCTGTGGGGTGGCTCGGGCAATGACAGTCTGAGAGGCGATAGCGGTGACGACCTCCTTGTAGGCGGCTTCGGCTCCGATATCGTGAGGGCCGGAACCGGCAACGACACCCTGCTGAGCCGATCCGATGCTGGCGAAACTCCCGCTGCGCAAGGTGGCGTACAAGTGTTCGACAACGAACCGTTTTCCGCCTCAGACGACATTTTGCAAGGAGGCCGAGGCGCCGATCGGTTCCGCTTCGAATTGACCCTCAACGGTCGCGAGGAGATCGTTGCCAAGCACGTCAATGACGATGGCACGATCGACTGGGCAGGCGTCACCGGCGAAAACGGTGCCGTGCACAACCATTGGGTCGAGAGCATCGGTGACGATGTCATCCTCGACTTCAACCGTGCCGCCGGCGATACGATCGAAGTTGCCGGACATACCGTCGGTATGCGCGACATCACCTATGGTGACCGCAATGGAGATGGCGTGGACGACTACAGCATCATCACGCTTTACTCGAACCAGGGTGCCGGTGCGCACAATGGTGACGATCTCGGGACGATCAAGGTCTATGGGGATCTCGTCACTGCCGATGATGTAACGCTCGATGCTGGCGTGACCTATGGTGCATACAACACCTTGGCCGAAGGCCCGCATATGTTCGAGGACGATGGTGTCCTTGTGGGCGGCGCCAGCAATGGCGGTCACCACCACGAAATGGCCTGAGGCGCCCTGACGCTTCCCGACTGATTTCACAATCCCTGCCCAAGCAGCGCCCGTGAATTAGCGGGCGCTGTCCAAGGTACCTTGTCGCCGCAGCATCCGTCACCGCGACGGGGTGCGAACGAGTAGTGCTGTCATGTCCAAGTCCCTCTTGCTTCTGGTGCATCTTCTTGGCGTAGCGCTTTCCGTTGGCTCGGTGTTCATTCTCGACCTGCGTCTTGTCACGCTTCTGCTCGGTCGGCGCGTCAACTCGTTCGACGTCAAGCTCATCGAGACTCTGACTCCTCTTGTCAGGATCGGTCTCGTTCTGCTGTGGCTGTCGGGCCTCGGCTTTCTCGTGCACTATTCCTTCAACGATCCCCATCTGCTCACCAATCCCAAGCTTCACGCCAAAATTCTGATCGTCATCACCCTCACCATCAATGGCATCCTGGTGGAGAGGTTCTGCCTGCCCGCAGTGATGCGCAACAAGGGCAGGCCATTCTTCGCCTGCCTGAAACTTCTCGATCGATCCGAGGTGATCGCGATAGGCATGATTTCGGCGGTGAGCTGGTATTTCGTGGTGGCGCTCGGTGTAGTGAAGGAGCTCAATTTCAACGTTGGAGCGTTGTCGATACTCGAAGTATACGGTCTTCTGCTGGCTTTTGGGATTGTCGGAGGAATTGTCGTCGTCTGCATTGTCCCGGGCCGCGCCGAAGCGATCGTTGCGAGGCTTCCACCTGCGGTGCGGCCAAGGTTCTCCAAACGGACTCGCCGGCCTTCTGAAGCACCGATCAGGGATCTGCCGAGCGATGTGATCGGACGCTCGCGCAACGCCCTTCTCGGCGTTGGCGCCTTCAGCCTCATCATCAATCTCCTGATGCTCACCAGCTCGCTCTACATGATGCAGATCTTCGATCGGGTGCTCTCGGGCCAAAGCCGGCAGACATTGCTCTATCTGACGATCATCGCCGTCATAGCTGTCGGCGTGCTTGGAGCTCTCGACCTCATCCGCTCGCGCATTCTCGTGCGTGTCGGCACATGGGTGGAGAAGTCGCTCTCCGCACCGGTTTATCTGAAGGGATTGGACAATGCGCTGATCGGCCGGAGCTACCGCACCGAGGCCTTGCGCGACCTGAGCACGCTGAAGGGATTCCTGAGCGGCAATGGCATACTGTCACTGTTCGATGCGCCCTGGGTCCCCGTCTATCTGGCGATCGTCTATTTGCTGAACCCGATGCTTGGCCACATCGCATTGGTCGGCGCACTCCTGCTCGTCGCCCTCGCTTATGGCACCGACCGTCTGACCGCCACCATTCTGAAGGAGGCAAAGGTGGCTTCGATGTCGGGGTTTCGTCACGCCGAATCGGCTTTTCGCAATGCCGAGGTGATCCACAGCATGGGCATGGGCGAGGCATTGGCGAAGCTCTGGCAGAGATTGAACGGGGAGGCCATGGCGCTGGGGGGGCAGGCGAGCGATCGCGGCGGCATGATCAGCGCCGCGTCGAAATTTCTGCGGTTGGTGCTTCAGATCTGCGTGCTCGGCGCCGGCGCCCTTTTGGTCCTCGACCATCAGCTGACCGCCGGCGGGATGATCGCCGCATCGATCATCATGGGGCGGGCTCTGGCACCGGTGGAGCAGTCGATCGGCACGTGGAAGCATACCGTTGCTGCGCGTGCCGCGTGGCAGCGGCTCTGCGAGCTTCTGCGACAGCGCGCGCTGCACGTCCAAACCATGAGCTTGCCGCGCCCCCGGGGCCACCTGACGATCGAGAACCTGGTTTACGGTCCGCCGGGATCGGCCGAACCGGTGTTGCGTGGCCTCAGCCTGGAGGCGCGGCCTGGCGAGGTTCTGGCCATCACCGGCCCGTCAGCGGCCGGAAAGTCGACCCTGGCGCGGCTGATCGTTGGATTGGTTCGGCCACAAGCCGGTGCTGTAAGGCTCGACAGCGCGGAGGTCAGTGCGCTGGATCGTCGACAGTTTGGTCACCACATCGGATACCTGCCGCAGGACGTCGAGCTGTTCCCAGGATCGGTCTACCACAACATCGCCCGCATGACCGACGGTGCGCCCAACGACGTCATCGAGGCTGCTCATCTCTCGGGCGTGCATGAGATGATTCTGAGATTGCCGATGGGATATGACACCGATATCGGCGAGCAGGGCGCCGGTCTGTCGGGTGGCCAGCGCCAACGCATCGCACTTGCCCGGGCGATTTACGGGCAACCGGTCCTGTTGGTGCTCGACGAGCCCAATGCCAACCTCGATAGCGTGGGCGAGGAGGCCCTGGGCCGGGCGATCGAGTCGCTCAAGCAGCGCGGCTCGACCGTCATCGTCATAGCCCATCGTCCTGCGCTTCTCGCTCATGCCGATCGCATCGCCGTGCTGAATGCCGGGCGCCTCGACATGGTCGGAGCCCGCGACGAGGTGTTGGCGCACATTGCGCAGCCACGACCGGCAAGGCGCGGACCTGGTCATGTGAGGATCATCCGATGAACCCACGGGCTCGCGGCGGACCGCCGGTCGACCGCTATATCAAGACCGGCCTCTGCATCTGCGTGTTCGGGCTTGGCTCCTTCACCCTATGGGCGGGTCTCGCACCCCTCACCAGCGCCGCCATGGCACCGGGCATCGTCAAGGCGAGCAGCCATGTCAAGACTGTCCAGCATTTTGACGGCGGCATCATCTCGGAGATCCTGGTGCGCGATGGCGATCATGTGACCGAGAACCAGCTGCTGATGCGTCTCCAGGGCACCGAGTTCAGTGCCGACTATGACGCGCTCGATCAGCGCATGATCGATCTCGAGACCCAGGAAGCTCGCCTCATCGCGCAGCGCGATCGGGCGGCCTCGATTACCTTGCCGAAGCGGATAGCGGCACGCTCGGCAGATCCCAAGGTGGTCGCAGCATTTGCCGGACAGCAGCGCATCTTTGCCGATCAGGCGGCAACCCTCGCCAAGCAGACGGATGTGTGGCGCTCACGTATCGAGCAGTACCGCAGGCAGATCGCCGCGGCAGAGCAGCAGAACCAGACATTGAGCCGCCAGATCGATCTCCTGAGCGTCGAATTGAAGGACGCAGCATCGCTCCTGGCGAAAGGATTCGAGCGTAAATCCAGGGTGCTCGAAATCGAGCGACGCGAAGCCGGGCTCAGAGGTGACCTTGCCGGCAATATCGGACGCATCGCAGCGCTCAAGGAGCAGATCGGCGAGGCGGAGCTCCAGATTGAGGGACTTGTGTCGACCCAGGCCAAAGAGGTGTCGGAGGAATTGCGCCATGTGCAGAGCCAGCGTGCCGAGGTCGAGGAAGCGCTGCGCAAGGCGGCGAGCAGGGTTGCCCGCTCTGAGATCCGTGCCCCGCAGGACGGCACTGTCCTCAATCTGCGTGCCTTCGCCCCCGGACAGGTGGTCGCCCCGGGCGGCGCATTGCTCGATATCGTTCCGAGCAAGGATGAACTTGTCATCGAAGCTCGTGTTCAGCCGCTCGATATCGATGTCGTCCATCGCGGTCTCAGGGCCAGCGTCCGCTTCGTCGCCTTCAGGCAGCGGACCACTCCCACCCTGGAGGGCGAGGTGACCCGGGTCTCCGCCGATTCCTTCACCGATGACCGCTCTGGCCAGTCATTCTTCACTGCCACCGTGCGGGTTCCCGAAAGCGAGCTCAAGCGCCTTCCGCAAGTGAAGCTCTATTCGGGCATGCCGGCCGAGATCGCCATCATCACCGGCAACCGGACTCTGCTCGATTATCTCATCCAACCGTTCACTGACAGTTTCGCTCATGCCCTCAACGAGGATTAGACTCGGCGCGGTCTTGTTGGTGCTGTCTGCCGCAGCCACCGCTCCGCAGCCAGCCCACGGCGGCGAGACAGTATCGATCGCGCAGGCGCTGGCCTTTGCCTACGCGGCCAACCCGGCGCTGCGCGCCGAGCGCGCCCGACAGCGCGCCACCGACGAGGCCGTGCCTCAAGCTCTTTCGGGTTGGCGACCGGTCATCGTCGCCGATGCCGATGCCGGCCTAGTTCGGGCGAATTCAAGCCGCGGAAGGGGCACGGATGGGGAGCCTTTCGGTGCAGCCGTCACCCTGTCCCAGCCGGTATTTCGCGGCTTCCGTACCGTGAGCGGGACGGCGCGCGCCGAGGCGATCGTCAATTCCGGAAGGCAGAATCTGCTTGCCGTCGAGCAGCAGGTCCTGCTCGATGCGGCAAGCGCCTACATGAACGTAATCAGGGATCGCAACATACTCGGCCTGCGGCAGAAGAATGTGACAGCGCTCAAGGCGCAGTTGCACGCTTCGGAGGAGCGGCTGAAAGTTGGCGAGGACACCCGTACGGACGTTTCTCAGGCCCGCGCCCGGCTGGCACTGTCGCACGCCGCCCTGGCGCGTGCCGAGGCCGATCTGGCATCTTCGCTGGCTTTCTTTGCCCGGGTGATCGGCAGAACGGCAGCAGGGTTACGCTTTCCGCCACTTTCGAAGCAGACGCCGACATCGCTTGATGCGGCCCTGGCGATCGCCGACCGCGGTAATCCGAACATTCTCGCAGCGGCCTTCAATGAAGAGGCGGCGCGCCACAACATCGATCTGGTGCGCGGCGAGCTGCTGCCTGAAATCTCGATCAATGCCCAATACGCCCACAATCGGCAGCCGAGCGACGCGGTCGACTGGAACGAGCAGGGGGCGATCTTCGGCCAGGTAAGGGTGCCGATCTATGAAGGCGGCGAGGTCTATTCCCGCGTGCGCGAGGCCAAGCAGACGGCGAGTCAGCGCTCGCTCGAGATCCTCGACGTTCGCCGTCAGGTCCGCCAGCAGGTCACCGAGGCCTGGAACCTCCTGCTAGCAGCAACCGCCACAATTCGTGCTGCTCGGGTGCAGGTCGATGCCAATCGCCAGGCGCTTGAGGGTGTCCAGCAGGAGATGCGCGTCGGGACGCGGACAGTTCTCGACGTGCTCGATGCCGAGCAGGAGCTTGTCGATTCACAAGTGCTTCTGGCGACTGCCGAACGCGACCGTATCGTCGCCGGTTATCAGCTGATCGCCTCGATAGGTAGGATGACGGCACGCACGCTCAACCTCGATGTCGTGCCATACGATCCCGAGCAGAATTATCGCGAGACCCGCGGCAAGGTCATCGGCACCGCCATTGAAGCTGTGGAGTGAGTTCCGTGGAAAGGTGCTCTACCGCCCGAATTGGTCAGCGCGGGCCAGCTCATAGATGTGCTTGTAGGCCGCGGCGGAACGGTCCCATCCCACCGGCTGACACATTGCGGCGTGGATAAGGCTTTCCCAGGCCACCTGATCGGCGAAGAGCTCGAAGGCCCGCGCTAGTGCCCGTTCGAGCTCGGTGAGATCGTCCGGCCCAAAAAGGATTCCGGTGGCCGCACCGACCGCCCGGGCCGCTTCATTTGCATCGATGATGGAATCGGCAAGGCCGCCGGTTCGCGCCACGATGGGGATCGTCCCATAGCGCAAGCCGTAGAGCTGGGTAAGCCCGCAAGGCTCGAAGCGCGAGGGCACAAGGATGGCATCGCCTCCGGCGATCAGGAGGTGAGACAATGGCTCGTCATAGCCGATGCGGACCGCCACCCGCCCGGGATGGTCCACAGCCGCCCTTTCGAAGAGAGCCTCGAGCGCTGTCGACCCCGAGCCCAGGAGCGCAAGCTGCCCGCCTTGCGCCACCAGTGCCGGAATCGCCGCTGCAAGCAGGTCGAGACCCTTTTGATCGGTTAGACGACTGACGACCACGAAGAGAAGCGATGTGGCATCCAGCTCGAGTTTCATCGTGGACTGCAGCGCGGCACGGTTGGCGCGCTTCCCGACGAGCGAGCGAGACGAGAAGGGATTTGCGATCAGCGGATCTGTTTCGGGATTCCACGTGCTTTCGTCAATGCCGTTGAGAATGCCGGTGAGATGATTGCGCCGGGCCAGGAGCACGCCCTCGAAACCCATCCCGAGCTCGGTGCTCTGTAACTGCCGTGCATAGGTCGGGCTGACGGTCGTGAGCCGATCGGAGAACACCAACCCTGCCTTGAGAAACGAAATCTGCCCGTAAAACTCGAGCCCCTCCGGATCAAACAACGAAGCAGGAAGGCCAAGGCGCGTCAGCTCGCCCGCCGGAAACAATCCGGCAAAGGCTATATTGTGAATGGTGAAGACTTTGGGCGGCAGCCCGGCGTCTCCGAGGCTGAGATAGGCGCTGGTCAACCCGGCCTGCCAGTCATGACCATGCACCACATCGACCGTCCAGCCACCCGGTTGCTCGACGACGAGCCGCGCTGCAGCCCGGCACAGAGCGGCAAACCTCAAGTGATTGTCGGGATAATCCTTGCAGTCGGAACCGAGATAGGGATTGCCCGGCCGGGCAAACAGATGAGGCGCATCGAGCAGGACGAAGCTTGGGCCGCTATCGACTTCCGCTATCGCCAGGTTGGCTGGGCCGCCGAACAGGTCGTCGTACCAGGCGATTTGTTTCATGCCGCGCACCCGCTCCGCGACGCCTGGATAGCTCGGCATGACGACACGTGTGTCGCAACCGAGCCCGACGAGCGCCTGCGACAGGCCCCCGACCATGTCTGCGAGGCCGCCGGTCTTCATCAGCGGCACGCATTCCGAAGCCACCATGAGCACACGCACGATCAACCTCGGAGACGGTCGATCATCGGCTGAGTGATGAGGCAGATTCCGCCCGGCGTCCGGCGAAACCGCCTGGCATCCTCCTCCGGGTCTTCTCCGACCACCAGCTTCTCCGGAATGGTCACGCCGCGATCGATGACCACCCGGCTCAGGCGGGCATGGCGGCCGATCGTGACATAAGGCAGGGCGACCACATGGGTGAGCTCGCCATAGGAATGGGTGCAAACGCCGGTGAACAGCAGCGATTTGTCGATCCGTGTGCCCGAGATGATGCAACCGCCCGAGACCAAGGAGCTGGTTGCCATTCCTCTGCGCCCGTTCTCGTCATGGATGAATTTCGCCGGCGGCGTAATCTCGGCGTAGGTCCAGATCGGCCAGCGACGATCGTAAAGATCGAGCGAAGGAACGAAATCCGTCAAGTCGATATTGGCTTCCCAGAATGCATCGATCGTCCCGACATCGCGCCAATAGGGCTCCGCCTCCGACCCCGACCGCACGCAGCTCTCCGAGAAGCGATGCGCGCTGGCATTGCCGTCGCGGACAAGTGCTGGAATGATGTCCTTTCCGAAATCATGACTCGATCGGGCATCGGTGGCGTCCCGGCGCAGGAGGTCGATGAGCCGCGCCGTCTCGAAGACATAGATGCCCATGCTGGCAAGTGCCAATCGTCGATTGTCCGGCATTCCCGGCGGGTCCGCGGGTTTTTCGACAAAGTCGATGATGCGGCTCGTCGCATCGATTTTCATCACGCCGAAGCTGCTTGCCTCGGCGCGCGGCACCTCGATGCAGCCGACCGTGACATCGGCTCCCGATTCGGCATGCTGCGCCAGCATCCGCTCGTAATCCATCTTGTATACATGATCGCCCGCCAGGATGACGATATATTGCGGGGCGTTGCTTTCGATGATGTCGATGTTCTGGGTCACCGCATCGGCTGTCCCGAGATACCATTTGTCCTCGGCAACCCTTTGCGAGGCCGGCAGGATGTCGAAGAACTCGTTGCGCTCCGGTCTGAAGAAGTTCCATCCCCGCTGCATATGGCGGATCAGGCTGTGCGCCTTGTACTGGGTGGCCACGCAGATGCGCCTTATGCCGGAGTTCAAGGCGTTCGACAGCGCAAAATCGATGATGCGCGACTTGCCGCCAAAAAACACCGCCGGTTTGGCGCGACGATCGGTGAGCTCCATGAGGCGGCTGCCGCGCCCGCCGGCCAGGACGAAGGCCATGGCAGAACGGGAGAGATTGCCGAAGCCTCTCTCTTCTCGTGTCATCGACGGGGTCCTCCTAACAGCACCATGCTCGAGAAGTCAGGCATGTCGAAGAAAATCACCAACCAGCTAAGGGCAATTTGCCTCGCCTTGCCAGAGGCAACCGAGAAAGAGGCCTGGGGAGACCCCACCTTTCGTGTGCGCGACAAGATCTTCGCCATGGAGAAACGCGGCGACGGACGGGTCTCGGTCTGGCTGAAGGCACCGGCGGGGTTTCAGCAGATGATCCTGGGAGCCGACCCCGACACCTACTTCGCGCCACCCTATGTCGGCCATAAGGGATGGATCGGCATCAGGCTCGACAAGCAGCCCAATTGGCCGGAGGTAGCAAAAATGATCGAGCGAAGTTACCGGCTGGTCGCGCCGAAACGGCTGGCATCACGGCT
>Ga0075421_100011200_pt1 | contig 11100 bp, 9 predicted proteins | sample SoiMetdeltSBSDD5_FD_75292 | JGI IMG/M metagenome (GOLD analysis project Ga0075421, IMG submission 75292) | Bulk soil microbial communities from a Populus tree surrounding site in Tennessee, USA - Soil MetaG P. deltoides SBSDD5 | ecosystem: Environmental > Terrestrial > Soil > Tree plantation...
TCACAGGCGCTCATGAAAGGAGATTTCCGTGACCACATCGAAGCTGCCTGCTCGTCCCTCTCTGGATTCTCTGCGCAAGCAAGCCAAGAAGTTGGCGCGTGACATCGCTGCCGGCGATGCAGTGGCCATCGCCCGAGTCCGCGCTCAGTTGCCTCAAGCCGATCTGCCGTTGTCCCAGCGCAATGCCCAGTTGGCGCTGGCGCGCGAATATGGGCTTCCAGGCCGGAAGGACTTGCTTAAAGAAAGTAAAACAACGCCTCGGCAGAGGCCTCGAATGGGCGGTATCCGAAGCCCGCCGAATCATCCATGACAACGACGTCGAAGGTCTGTGGCGGCTGTTGGCAGACTACCCGGCGCTGTTGTCGTGGAGGACGGATGAAGACGACGGCGGGCTGCTTGGGATGGCTACCGGTTCCTACGGCGACAGCGGCGACGAGTTCCGCGAGAGGCACTTCACGCGCAAAGAGTGTTTCGAGCTTCTGCTCGATGCCGGCGCGGTTGTCGCGCCGTCGGTATGCGATGGCCTCATCCGTTCCCGCGCACAGGCATTGATCGATCTATTCCACCGCAGAGGACTGCTTCCGCGAACGCTCAAGTTCTTTGCCGCGATCGGCGATGTCGATCCGTTCATGTATGCATGCCATCTCCGGCACAAAACGGCAGCGGCGTTGCTGTTGGATCGCGCCATCACGTTCGACGCCGAACTGGGAAGGCGGATCGATAGTGGGCCGGGGCGTTCCGCATTTATCGAGTACTTCATCGCAAACAAGCCCGACGTCCACAACCCCGATCCATTCGAGGCTTGGAAGGATCTTGTCAAGCAACAGGTCGATCACGCGATGCGTGACGGGAACATCACAACTTTCGTTGACGGATTGCGGCGCGAACCATGGATGCTGTCCGAGGCAAGCGTGAAATTCCAGGCGAGATTGATCGAGGTGGCGGTGCTGAACGATCGCGCAGTTTTACTTGACACGTTTTTTGATCTCGATCCCGCGGTACTGCACACTCGCGTGCCGCCGCCATCGCAGGCGATTGAATCTGCGTTCACGTATGTGAAAACGCATCTGCTTCCGATGCTGCTGCGGATCTGGCCCATGCCGGACGATCTACCGCACGCGGCCGGCAACGGGGACCTCACGAGTGAAGCGCTGGTTTGGCGCAGAGGGCGTTGCGCGCGTGAAGGCATGTCGGGCTACGGGCTCCTTCATACGGTAAGTGATGGTCTTTGCATCGGCTACAACTCCACCGAGCTCGTCTGGTCCCAGGTCTGTCCAGGTTCCAGCCAGCGCGTTCAGCCATTTCAAGTTCCAGGCCTTCTTCCTTGCATCGTAAGAGCGGAGGTTTATGCCCAGCACCAGAAGCTCGCCTGCCGGTGTCGTCATTCGGTATTCGTCCGCAATCACATACCCGTCCAGAATGTAGCGTCCCTCCCATAACGCTTGGGGGTCTTCCCAGGTTCCATCCTCACGCTTTAGTTTCGCCTCACCACGCCACTTGCCAACCAGAAAGGCGAAGTGAGATAGTTCCCGGGGCGCGTTGGGGTTCGGCTTTCCGTAGTCGTGGTCGTTGCGCTCCATGGTTTGAGATTCCTCCTTCGCGGGTTATGCAGACACTGCTTGGCGCCTGGGATACCCGGTCTTGCCTACACACGCGAGTATCCTAGCCCAGACGTAAGCGGAACTGGTTTGAAGCATCCGAAGCTGAGAATCGCCGAAAGAATACGCTTCCCCTTCGTCTCGGCTGGGTAAGTGACTAGAAACACGGGAAAGTAAGGCATGTAACGCCCGGCAGTGGGTTCCTGTCTCCAATTCAGGAGGTAGTCATGAGACCAATAGCAATAGCGATCATTCCGCTGTTTGCGGGGTTCCTGTTTGCACAGGAACGCACGGAGACTCGAACAACTACCACGAAAACCACTTGGAATGGAACGCTGGTTGATGCGGCGTGCCAGACCACTCATACCGAACGCACGGAGTCCACTCGGACCCCAGATGCGATAGGCGGGGTCAGAACTAGAACACAAACAACTCACACCGAGAGAGTCGACTGCCCCGTTACCACGACGACGACCACCTTCGGCCTGTTGACCGCGGATGGAAGATTTTTGCGCTTTGACGATCCCAGCAACAGGCGAGTAGTGGAAATTGTCAGAGGCAACCAGGTATTCAATCTGGCTGGCGGCAATCCGCTTCGCGTGAACGTGATCGGCACGGCCAATGGAGATGTGGCTGTTGTCGAGACGCTCAATCCCGTCACAGGGACATCGACAGTAACCGTGGGACAAGCGGACCGCAGCGCCGCGGCGCAATCCGACGCGATCTTCGACGTGCGGTATAACGACGACCGGGGGAAACTCATCGTAACGGCAACAGGCGTCAATTTTGAAGATCTCTCCGATGCCGATGACTCCCGCAGCTGGAGCTACGGACAGATTAAGGAGCTCAAGCGGGAAGGCAGAACTGTCAAAATCGAACCCCATTCCGGCGACTCGTATGAGTTCCGGCTAGAAGGGTCGGCCATGTCGGACGCGGTGTACAACACAATTGCCAACCGCATTGTGGCGTCGCGCCGCCGGTAGTCGAGTAGTTTGACGAGAGATCGAGAGATGGAGCGAGCCGTCTGAGGTCGCCAGCGTCGCTGGTGACGATGGCCTGCCCGGCCCGTCCCGCGGAAAATAGGTGGCCGACCACTGTCGCATTGGGCCAATTAAGGCGATGAGGTCAGTGCCGGCCTGCCGAATGAGACGGGCCAGGCGGGCTTGCTGGGCGGGATTCCGAATAGCTTCTGCCAAAGCTGTCGCGAGAATCCTAATGCGCAAGCCGCGTTCGTTCGAACGGGCAATGAGAGCGAGGACGCGCCGGTCGACGCGCCGGTCATGGATGACTGGCTACAGGCTGAAAAAAGACATCAGGTGGCGTCAGGACATTTGGAACTCAGCGCGGAGCGGGTACGTAGATGCGCAACAAGATGGCTGCCACGAAGGCGACCGTCAGCCAAAATGTCCCCGGCTCGGGCACAGGTGATGTAGACACACTGGAAATGTTGTCAATGGTTCCCAGGAGTTGAAAGGTGTCGTCGGCAGCATTGAGCTGAAAGGCGCCAGGGAGCATCGGTGTGAGCGCGCTGGCGTTCAAAGGCAAAGCGTCGGAATTGAACGCCGCGGCAGTCGGGTCTGTCAGGAGAAAGGAGAAGACGGCGATGCTGAGATTTGAGGCGGTGCCCGTAGCCAGCACGCCGTATTGATCCACAGCGGCGAAATTCGCGACGTTGATTGAGCCGTCCGGACTGGAGAAGAACGGAGTCGCGTCGATCGAAAACGTAATTCCAGCGGCCGCGTAGAGTCCGGCGTTGAAGCTCGGATTAAGATCGGCGGCTGCCGAGTCGAAGGTGTAGCTGCCGGTAACCGCTCCGCAATTGACGACAACACCGCAACCGTTGATAGCGTCGGCGGTCACCGAGCCGGTGAAAGTAAACGTGATCGGACCCGCGTGCGCGGTGATCGCGGAGAGCAGAAGCAGACCCGCCAACGGACTCACCCACAGTTTTGGTGGCGTCATTTTGGTTTTCTTCGTGGACTCCCTATCCAGCGCGCACATGTGTAGGCTATGGTGCGGCATTGTTGACGGACACACAGCCTATGCCGGTAGTGCTAATATTTCCTGAGAAATTGTTAGCTACCACGTTGCCGGTTACGACACTTGGGCACGATGTACGGATGCCGAAACCGTCATTACTCAAAACCGTGTTACCGGTGATAGTGGCACGGCCCGCAAAGACATCAATGCCGGCACCACTGTTGAGGATGACAATGTTACCAGTCACAATCGCGTCGCCGCCAATGCCGAGGCCCGTGAATCCGTTTGAGACCGCACGCACCTTTTCGATGTAGGCGTGCTTTCCGGTGGCAAAGACAGCGTTGGCTCCCATGCCACGAATCGTGCCATTCACCACAGTAAGGTTGTTCTTTCCTGATCCCCCTCCGCGCGCATCTACGCCGACACCCTGGCCGAACGGCGTGCAACTGGCAGGGTCTGGGCCGAGTGGCGCGCAGACCACTGGGCCGATGATGCTAAAACCGTTGAGATCAATCGTTACATTATCGGCAGTGACCAGGATTGCCGTCGTCTCAGCGTCCGGTACAGTCAGATTGCCCGACAGGCGATAGCTTCCCGATACCGAGATGGTGACCGGGAACCCCGCGGTGTCGCCGGGCGTTACGTTGCCTGCAAGAGCGCGATTCTGGTCGATCAGAACGACGCCATCGACCGCGTAGAGCGTGCAGGAAAAGCCGGCCCACACCAGCGCGAGCCATCGTGATTGAAACCATGACATGGTTTGTTTCCTCCTCATCCCTATGCTGAAGCCGGGGGTAAGTTCAGAATGAGTAACAGGTCAAATCATGACGGCAAGCTCCACAAGAAGAAACAGCGAGTACGTGAAAAGTTGTGAAAAGCAGTGAAAACCGGTTGCGGTACAATGATTCGCATCTTCTGAAAGAGTGGCTGGGCTGGAGGGCGCATGGGAGCCTCGGGAGCAGATGGAACTGGGCACGAGTCTGCCGGCACGGACTTTGTGCACGTCGGCAGGTACGCCGTAAACCTCCCAGAGCGCGAAGTGCTGTGCGGCGACCGCCGGATCCAATTGCCGTGGCGCGGCTTCGAAGCACTCCAAATGCTCATTGAGGCCAAAGGCGAGGTAGTGAACCGGGAGGAATTGTTCGCGCGGCTGTGGCCCGGAATCACGGTTGGGGAATCGAGCCTCAACCAGTGCATTGCCAAACTTCGGCGGGATTTGGGCGAGCCACCGGAGGGCGGGTTGATCGAAACCGTGGCGCGGCGGGGGTACCGGCTCAAGGGAGTCCAGGAACCCGCGCCGGGTGTACAGCCAGAACCGGTACTCGAAACTGTTTCCGTTGCGCGGCGCCGACCGTCGTATTGGCGGAGCGCGTGGGTACTCGGCGTGGTCGCGCTTGCCGGAGTCGGGTTGTTCTATTTGTGGTCCTGGCACACGCGCCACATACAAGCGCAAGCTCTGCTGAGGGAAGGCTTTCGGCAGGTGCGAGACTACCGCGCCGGCGGACTGGGTGCGGCGAGCACGCTGTTCCGCCAGGCACTGGATCTCGACAACGGACTCTCCCTCGCCTATGCGGGACTGGCGGAAGCGATGGCGCGTTCCGTGGAACCGGCTCCTGGACAAGCCTGGGTTATGGCGGAAAGGGCGATGCACCTCGACCCGCATTGCGGCGAATGTAGAGCCATAGCCGGCTGGATCCGCATGACAAGGGACTGGCGCTTCGGCGAGGCGAAACGGTACCTCGATGAAGCTGTGTCTCTTGAACCCAACAACCCCCGCATCTTACTGTGGCACGCGCAAATGCTCGCTTGTGGCGGGGAGTTCGACAGGGCTTTGGCGGAAATCGATCGCGCGCGCGCCATTGATGTCAAGCAGCCGGCAGTGGTGACGATGCGCGCCGGCATCCTCTATTTATCCGGCCGGTTTGACGACGCGATCGCGGCCGCGCGCGAGTCGCTGGGCTTGAAACCGGACAACCCTGCCGCGTACGGATGGATCTATCGCTCCTGCCTTCAACTACGGCGCGTGGAGGAAGCACTGGCAGCCAAGGCCGCATTGAATGCGGCTTTTTTGGGTTTGTCGCCGGATGCGCGTTTTGAGATGGAGCGCCGCTGGGGCGATGCCTACGGCCGCGGCGGCCTTCAGGAACTGGTACTGGGCCTACTGGCCGGCACCTCCGCCAAGCCCGCTCTCGACCATCAGCGCTACGAACGCGCGACATGGAAGATGTGGATTGGGGAGCGGGAAGGCGCCTTGCAGGAGTTGGAGCACATCTTCGATTTCCGGCCGTTTGATGCGATCTATGTTGGCGTCGATCCGATGTTCGCGCCGCTACGTGCCGAGAGCCGCTTTCGCAAATTGCTGGCCCGGATGGAGCTCGATGGCGGCGTCAGGGCGCGCTGAATCGCGGGTGGGCAGGCTCTCAGCTTCGCTGATAGCCACGCCTGCCCGGCATGCGGTAGTGACGGGCGAAAATAGGATTCACAAACATGTCGCGAGCGTGAGTCGAGGATGGAACCGTTGTGACGAAACACTTCCAAGATTGGGTAGCAACGGGTGTTTGAATGGCTCCTGAGTGAGGATTCGAACGCAAACAAACCGGAGCGGCCTAGCGGCGCGCTCCGGTTCGTTAGTGCAGGTTGAGGTATTGACTACTTGATGGTGACCATGGCGGCGTTGCTTTTCTCGCCGTTGATGGTGACGACGAGAGGGTAGCTGCCGGGGGCGAGGCTGGGTATTTTGAGGTTCATCTGCATAAGGCCGATAAAGCCTGGGGTGAGGCCGGCGTAGGCGATCTCGACGGGTTGGTTGTTGATGGCCGCCGAGGCCGAGCCTTTGGGACGCGAGAGGGGCTCGCTGCCGGCGGCCTGACCGGTGGCGACGGGGTTGTCGAGTTGGCCGCAGCCGGTCATGTAGGCGACGATGTAGCTCCCCGCGGCGGCGCCATTGCCGACATCATTCACGGTGTAGTCGTCGTTCTGCACGACGGCGCGTTTGTTGCCAAACTGGAAAACGCCGGGCGCGGCGGGGATGACGGAAACGTTGCCCATGGGGCTCGATACGCCGTTGACCTTCACGACCACGGGAACGTTGGCGCCTTCGAGCGCTTCGTAGGGGACTTGAGCGTTGATCTGTCCGGCGCTGACGAAGACGAGAGGAGCGTCCTTGCCACCGATCTTTACGGAAGTCCCGTTGAGTTCGGTGGGCAGCGGTACGGCACCAGCGCTATAGGTGCCGGTGGCGAGGTCGGTTCCAAAGATGCTGATGAGCGCGCCAGGAGCCACTTTCGGAGTAAAGCTGGCGGCATTGACGACGCCACCGGCGGAGATTGTGGGCGGCGCGGTGACTTCGACGGTGAATTGGCCAACGTAGTCGTAGATCTTGTCGCTGCGAACTTCGTGGGCGTGAACGCGGTCCTTCTTGAAGAGATTGGGATCGGAGAAGTTGAAGCCGGTGATTTTGACTTCTGTTTGACCGGACTTGTAGATCAGGGTCTTCGGGTTGTCCACCTGATGGCCGGCCAGGTTCTCGACCTTCGCACCGGGATTGACGTCGAAGGGAGGGAAGAACTGCGTGGAGGTGACGTTCAGCGGCGCGAACGCGGAGACTTGAGGCGCATTGGCTTTATCAAAGTAAAAGTTGATGGTGTAGTAGGTCCAGTCGTAAGAGTTCAGTTTTTCGGTATAGATCGTATATGTGTGCGTGCCGGCAGAAAGCGTCAGGTCGATATTTGCGTCGGCTGATTTAGGGCCGTTGAAGATTTCGCCGTCGATGTCCTCACCTTTCACGAGAAAGATGGTGGGTTGGCCGCCCTGTTGAGTCGTTTTGAAGCGATGGGCGCCCACTCCTTGGATCTTGCCATCCACATCCGTGGAGGTGATTTGCAGGGCAGTGAGTTTCACTGCCGCGAAGGAGGGCATCGTTGAGATAAAGACTAAGGCGAGAGCCGTATATGAGATTCGTTGGATGTTCATAGTTGTCCACTCGAACACGCGCGATGAAACGGCAAAGTGGGTCAGCGAATTGGACTCAGAATTAGTCCGTGGTGAATGGGCAGAAAGTCGAGGATGCGTTCGAGACGGAAGCCCGCGGGTTCGATCTCAGAGCGGAGATCCTCGAGAGACATTTTGTGGAGTTGGGAGACGGGGACGCCGCGGGCTTCCTTGGCGTATTCGATGATGACGAGGCGGCCGTTGGGCCGAAGGGCGCGATGGATTGCGGCGAGCATGGCGGGAGGGTCGGCGAACTCGTGGTAAGAGTTGGCGACGAAGATCAGATCGAAGGAAGCAGCAGGCAGGCGAGGATCGTGCTGGGTTCCCAGTACGAGTTCGACATTAGCGGTACCGCGACGCTTTAATTCGGCGGCGACTTGATCGAGCATTGCCTGCTGCACATCGACGGCGACGACCTTACCCGATGGCGCTACGCGGCGTGCGAGGCGCCAGGTGTGGTAGCCGAGGCCGGCGCCAATGTCAGCGACGGTCATGCCGTTGGTGAGGGCCAGAGCATCGAGCAAGGTTTCGGGACGCTCGTCGGCGTCGCGGTCGGCGCGTGTGAGCCAGCCGAGGGTTTCGGAGACGCGCGCGATTTCGCGGGTGCGGGAGGCGCGCGGTGGAACGGCGCCACGGAGAGTGGCGAGGTAAGTGAGCAGGTTGTCGAGTTCGGTGGGCGAGAGCGTGGACGCGTAGGAGGGCATGAGTGAGCGTTCTTCACGATGCCATTCGCGAAGGTCAGACTTGAGGAACGAACGTGGCGCGCCGGAGCGGTCACGCAATTGGATGGAGAGATCGTCTTCGTTGAGTGCGATGCCTTCGATCCTTTCGCCACGCCGCGTGGTGAGAACGAGGGTGAAATACTCCGGGTAGATTTCGGAGTTGGGATCGGTGAGGGCGAGGCGCAGAGCGTGCGGCGTGCGCGTGACGGCAACCATGCCGAGGTCAGGCCCGAGGCCGCCGCCCTTTTGGTTGATCGAGTGGCAGGTGAGGCATTTTCCTTTGCCTTCGAAGATGGCCTGGCCTTCGCGCTCAGCGGGCAATAAAAGGAGCGCGGCGAAGAGAGCGAGCAGGACGACGCGCATCAGTCGAGACCGAACGTGATGAGCACGTCGCCGACAGGAAGCGAGACGAGTTGTTTTCCGTTGGCGAGGAAGCTGATGGGCGCGGAGTAGACGCGATCGTTGCCCATGAAGTGCCAGAGGCGCCGGCCGGTTCGAGCGTCGAGGGCGAACACCACGCCTTCGAGCGTGCCCCCGAAGACGAGACCACCCGCCGTGGCCATGACGCCTCCCCAAGGAGGCGAGACCACCTTGTGCTCCCATTTGGCGTCGCCAGTGAGGGGATCGATGGCGGAGACCTTGCCCCAGCTTTCTTCGGGAGCAAAGCGCGGGGTGCGGCGGCGCACGGTGGGACCGGCGCGATTGAAATCGCCTTCGTCGGCGGCGGTGGTTGGGTGGCGCACGGCGTTCTTAGTGAAGATGCGGCGTTCTTCGCGCGCGAAAACGTAGAGGAGTTTCGTGAGCGGGCTGTAGCTGGGCGACATCCAATTTGCGGCGCCGTCAACGCCGGGGAAAACCTTATCGTTGCCTTCCTCGGTCGGCTCGTTGCCGGGGATCACCTCGGGGCGGCCCTTGCTGTCGAAGCCCTTGACCCAGGTTTGGCGGACGAAGGCCTTTGCCTTGAGAAATTCGCCGGTGACGCGATCGAGGAGGTAATAGAAGCCATTGCGATTGGGCCAGGCCATGAGCTTACGCTGTTTGCCGGCGTAGACGTCATTGAAGAGCACGGGGATTTGCGTAGCGTCCCAGTCGTGGAGGTCGTGCGGCGTGAACTGGTAATACCATTTGAGCTTGCCGCTGTCGGCGTCGAGCGCGAGGACGGAGCAGGAGTAGAGGTTGTCGCCTTTGCGAAAGTCGCCGTTGTAATCGGGCCAGGGATTACTGGTGCCCCAGTAGACGAGGTTCAATTCAGGATCATAAGATCCGTTATTCCAGGTTGCGGCGCCGCCGGTTTTCCAGGAATCGCCTGCCCAGGTGCCGAAGTTGGGTTCACCGGGCTGGGGGATTGTATGGAAGCGCCAGATGTGCTTGCCGGTTTCCGCATCGTAGGCATCGAGAAAACCCGAGACGCCGCGTTCACCGCCGGCCATTCCGACGATTACCTTGTCTTTGACGACGAGAGGCGCACCGGAGGCGGCATAACCACCAGCGGCAGTGTAGTCGAACATTTTCGTCTTCCACAACTCGCGGCCGGACTTCGCATCGACGGCAACGACATGCATATCGAGAGTGTTCATGAACAGTTTGCCGCCGAGTATGGCGAGGCCGCGGTTGACCTTGCCGCAGCAATTGAACGTGCGCTCGGGGTTGCGGTGGCTGTAGGTCCAAAGGGTGCGGCCGGTAACGGCGTCGAGAGCATAGATATCGTTCTCCGGACGCGTGAGGTACATGATACCGTCGACGACAAGCGGCGTGGTTTCGAACTTTTCCTCCGAACGGGCCTGGAAGAGCCACTTCACGCGCAGGCGGCCGACGTTGGCAGTGGTGATTTGATTGAGCGGGCTGAAGCGCCAACTGTCGTAGGTGGCGGAATAAGTGAGCCAGTTGCCGGGCTCACGCGCGGCATTGCGTATGCGCTCGTAGGTGACGGGCAGACCTTGCGCGCAGAGCGAGACGGCGGTGAGGAAGGTGAGGGCACGTTTCATGGTTTTCCGCGGAGGGTGCTGAGATAGGCAACGACGTCGTCCAGTTCTTTAGCGGTGAGCAGCGAGCCGTAGGCGGGCATGAGCGCGGGTTTGTCGCGGTGGATTTCCCGCAGGCCCGATTTCAGGAAGGAGCGCATGTTGTCCGAGGTGTCGCGGAGTTGAATGGAGATGTCGTCTTCATTGAGGCGAACTCCCTTGAATTGCCGGCCGGAGTTGGTGACCACGCGAATGCCGCGGAAGGGAATGGCGACATCGGCTTCCGGCTTGAGGAGGGAATTACGAAGATAGCCGGCACTGTAGCGGTTGCCGATGGAGGTGAGTTCAGGACCGAGGTTTCCGCCGCGAGCGTCGACGCTGTGGCACTGGAGACAGCGGCCTTTGGTTTCGAAGACGCTTTTGCCGGCCGCGGAATCGCCGGGGAGTTTTTCGACGGCGGCGGGGGAGAACAGCATTCGGACGAAGGCGACCATGCGCCAGACATCATCATCGGTGGCCTGCACGGCGGGCATTTCAGTGCCTTTGATGCCGTTGCGGATGCTGAAGTAGATTTCCGCGTCGGAGCCGCCGCGGCGGAATTGGCCAGTTGTCAGATCGGGCCCGCGGCCTCCCTCGCCGCGAGCCCCATGACAATAAGAGCAATGTGTCTGAAATAAGCGGCCTCCGATTTCCGCGTCCCGTTCGCTCGAGAACGGGTTTTGGGCGGCGGCCTGGAAGGCGAGCAGCAGCAGGGGCAAGCTTCTCCGGAACAGCATAGGGATTCGGGTGCGGCGAGCATCTTTACGATACATCGGATGGGCAGGTGCGTTGGGCTGCTAGCATGGCTCG
>Ga0075421_100011201_pt1 | contig 11099 bp, 9 predicted proteins | sample SoiMetdeltSBSDD5_FD_75292 | JGI IMG/M metagenome (GOLD analysis project Ga0075421, IMG submission 75292) | Bulk soil microbial communities from a Populus tree surrounding site in Tennessee, USA - Soil MetaG P. deltoides SBSDD5 | ecosystem: Environmental > Terrestrial > Soil > Tree plantation...
ACCCCGGCGGTGTTGTCCCACTGCATGATGCCGACGCGCCTGCCTTCCAGACCTTTCGCGGTCTCGATGCCGGCTTGGCTATTGACAAAAATATAAGCGAGGCGAAATTTCCGGTTGGGAAAGGCCGGAATCGAAACATGGGGCAAGTCCTTCGCGAACGCGCGCACGCGCGCCGCGAAGCCGCAATCCCAGGCATCGGCCGCGTCTTCGTCCGGCACGAATTCCCAGTCAAAGCCTTCGATCTTCACCGTACCGTCGGTGATGGGAATATTGGTGTCGATGGTCGGCTCGCGAAAGTAAAATTTCAATTTCGGATTGGCCATAACTTTGCTCTCCCTGACCTAATGATTCGTGACAAAACCGGTTGCGCTCCCTGCTCTTATCACCAATTCTCTATCCCGCATAGCAGCGTGAGAAATTGCACTTTTTTCGGATAGCTGTTAGCGGAATAAGGCAACGATTCGAACGGTAACCAGACTATCCCGGCACCGCTGGGAATTAGAAAAATGAGGAGGCATACCATGAGCGACCTTCACGCGGTACCTGAAACGCCCGAGCTCAACGCGTTGCACGCCCGCCTCGCAGAGTATTCTTTGGGCGGCCATTGGCAGACGCGCGAGCAGAATCCTGATCTTGTCGCCCACCTCTGGCCCTGGTCGGTGATTTACTCATGTTTGATGGAATCGGGCGCGGTCGTGAAGCTCGGCGGCATCGACGACGCCGCCAAACGACGCACGGTTCAGCTCGTCAACCCCGCGCTCACCGATCGGAAAGCGACTTCGCGCACGCTGCAGATGTCGATCCAACTGGTCCAACCCGGCGAGCGCGCCGAATGCCACCGGCACTCGGCGGCGGCGCTGCGCTTCGTCGTCGAAGGCGACGGCACGGGCTACACCAATGTCGAAGGCGAAGAAATGTTCATGGAACCGGGCGATCTCGTGCTGACGCCGAATTGGACCTGGCACGATCATTACAACGCTGGAAAAAACAATTTAGTCTGGCTCGATGTCCTCGATGCACACTTAACCCGTCATTTGGACGCCGGATTCCATGAAAATTACGCCGAGGGACCGGCGCAGCCGATCGTCAAGCGCGACGGCTACTGCAGACAACAATACGGCGCGATTCGCCCGCGCGTCGCGAATAAGGCGAATGCCGCGCTGCCGTACATTTACAAATGGCAGGACACGATAAACGCGCTCAACGAAGTTGCCGCATCCGGCGACCGCGACCCGCACGATGGCGTCCTGCTTGAATACACCCATCCGGTAACCGGCGGGCCGACCATGCCGACCATCGGTTGCTGGGTTCAGCTGATTCCGCCGGGCGAGTCGACGAAGCCGCACCGCCACACGAGCAGCACCATCTATCATGTCGTGCAAGGCCAAGGTGTCGCATCGGTCGGCAAATCGAAAGCGTCGCCCGCGGAACTCAAGTGGGACGCGCACGATTGCTTCTTTGTTCCCTCCTGGAACTGGCACCAGTTCGAGAACAAATCTAACAAACATCCGGCGATTTTGTTTTCCGTAACCGATCGACCCGTCCTGGAAAGCCTGGGACTGTTCAGAGAAGAGCAAGGATAAGAGAAATTGGCGTGATGGAGTACGGGTGTGTTGGAATATGGGGGTCTCCTAAGACCATCACTCCACTACTCCGCCACTCCATCACTCCAACTTGACCCAGTAATTTAGAGCGGATTCCAGCAAGGCGCGGCTCATGCGGGATGATCAATGGCAGGCTAAGACTATCGGTGTGGCGCTCGACCACGCGGCGCGGCAGTACGGAGACAAAGTCGCCACGGAATTTCACAACGGCGTGAACAAGCGAAAGCTTGTGCTTGAAAAAGGCATGATCTTCGCCAGCCCGGCGGTCAACAAGCGCGTTCCTCGCAGCACCGGGAATTGGATTTGATCCTTCGCTATTGCGGCGCATCGGCGAGCCGCGGTTGACAACGGAAACTTTTCCAATTTAATCAGTCATTGACAGTAGTTCTGGAACTCGGAAGGAACCTCATATGGCTCGTCAGTACAAATGCATCTCCGGCGATGGACACATCGATCTCAATCCCGATATTTGGCGCGATCGCGTGCAAGCGAAATATCGCGACCGCGCGCCCAAGCGCGTGAAAATGCCGAACGGCTCGGACGCCGTGGTGATCGATGGCGGGAAACCGAATACGATCGGCATCACCCGCAGCGTGCGCGTGCCCCACGCCGAGCTTGCCAGGCAAGTGCCGACCTTCGAGACCTGCGCCGGCACCGGCACGCCTGAGCAACGCCTCGCCGAGCAGGATCAAGACGGCATCGATGGCGAAATTTTATTTTCCCAGATCACCTTCGTGTTGCGCCAGACCAAAGACGATGAGTTCTACAAGGACTGCATTCGCGCCTATAACGAGTTTCTCGGCGCAGAGTATATGGCGCCGGCGCCGGACCGTTTGATATGCATGGGCACCTTGCCCGCCACCGGCGTCGACGACGCGATCAAAGAGCTGGAACACTGCGCCAAGCTCGGCATGAAAGGCGTCAAGCTCGACCGTTATCCGAGCGGCAAAAGTTATCCGACGCCGGAAGACGACAAGTTTTGGGCGGCAGCGCTCGACCTCGGCATCGCGCTCACCAACCACAACACCGGCAGTATGGGATCGGGAAAAGGCGAGCCCGATTATCTTTACCCGAAAGATCCCGGCCACGACGTGCACCAGAAAGACGCTTTCAAGTTCTTCACCCGCTTCACCAACGATGCCATGACCGCAACCCTGCAGATGGCCTTTGCCGGAGTGTGGGACCGTTTTCCCAAACTGCAGTTCTACTGGGCGGAAACCATGATCGGCTGGCTTGAATATGGCTTGTGGCAGATCGACGATCACTACCGCCGCTACATCGGCATGATCCACGACAACTGGGGACTCAATAAGTTGGACCGCAAACCCAGCGAATACCTGAAGGACCGCAACTACTGGGGCTTCCTGCACGATCCCGTCGGCGTCCAACGCCGGGACTGCATCGGCTATGACAAGCTCATGTGGGGCACCGACTTCGCGCACGCCGCCAGCGAGTTTCCGAATTCACAAAAACACCTGGAAGAAGACTTCCGAGGCGTGCCGGAAAACGAAAAACGCGCGATGACGGTTGATAACTGCATACGCTACTTTCAGCTGGACCGGTGAGTTATCCGAAACAATTGGAACCATTGAAACCACTGGAACTACTGGAGCCGTTTCAATGGTTCCAACAGTTCCAATCGTTCCAACCGGCTAAGAAGGTTTGCTGAAGTTACAGGAGTTGATCGATGAGCGACGTCGGCACCACCCATGAAGATCTCGAGCGGTTTCTCGCCGAGCATCATCTCGTCGGCGCGGGGCTGAGGCGCGACGGGCGCGCGGCACCGCGCCAGGGCAACACCGCGGCCCATTGGCAGTGGGACGGCATCTATCGCGGCCTCATGCGCTCGGGGGAGATCGTCACCGTCGGACCGAACGGCATGACCGGCATGCGCTCGGTCGTCGGCATCGAGGCGCGCAAGTTTCCAATCTGGATGAACGCGCAGATCCTCATGCCCGGCGAGCGCACCCAGGCGCACCGTAATCTGCGGAGCGAAACGCGCCTGGTCTGCCAGGCGCCGAAAGACGCCGTTTTCGTGTGCGAGTACGAAGCTTATCCGATGGAGCGCGGCGATGTCGTCATCAGCCCGGCATGGACGTTTCACGATCATTGGAACAAAGACACCACTCCGGCGATCTGGATCGACGGCTACGACAACGGCTACAACCCGAACGTAAATATCAACGAGCGCATGCCCAACGACGAACCCTACGAGGAGATAAAGAAACCGATGGCCTACGGCCGGCGCACCCTCGGCTTGGCCCGGGCGATTGCGAATGAAGCGCCGTTTCCGCTGCCGCCGATGCGCTACCCTTGGGCCGACACGCACGCGGCGCTGATGGCGCTCAGAGAAAACGGCGAGCGCGATCTTTACGATGGAATTATGATTATGCTCGCCAGCCCGGTGGACGGCGGCCCGACACTGCCGACGATCACCTGGCAGGCGCAGTTGCTGTCGAAAAAACAAAAAACCCTGCCGCATCGCCACAACAGCACAACCTTCTATTTCGCTTTCGAGGGTGAGGGGGCCGTGACCATCGAGAACGAGCGTCTGCAATATCAGCAAGGCGACATCTTCGCCGTCCCGGCATGGACCTGGCACCATCACGAGAACACCAGCGATGACGATACGATGCTCTTTTCCATCGACGATTGGCCGGCGATGAAGAAGCTCGGCTTCTACATGAAGGAAGAAGCCAAAGGATTTTGAATGTCCGTCAAATTTTAATTTCAGCGCCTAGCCTGTACAAGGGGCAGGTTGAAACCTGCCCCTACTTCATTCTGACGATCACAAATCCCCTAGAGTCCTGAACAAGTTTCGTGTAAGAGAAACAGCACCATGAGCCTCGCCGTATCAAAGCCGGCTGCTTCTGCGGCTCCTGCCAAGGTCGCCGTGCGTCTCACCGGCCTTTGGAAAACCTATGCCGGCGGGGCAAGCCCCGCGGTAAAAAATCTCTCCATCGACGTGTTGGACGGCGAGATTCTCACGCTTCTCGGTCCGAGCGGTTGCGGCAAGACGACGACGTTGCGCATGGTCGCTGGCTTGGAGACACCCGACGCCGGCGATATTTTTTTCGGCGATCAGGCCGTCGTCATAAGCGCGCGGCAAATGTCGCTGCCGCCCAACAAACGCAACGTCGGCATGGTTTTTCAATCCTACGCCATCTGGCCGCACATGACGGTAGCGGAGAACGTCGCTTTCCCGCTCAAAGCGCGCAGATTTCCGAAGAGCGAAATCCAAGATCGCGTGCTGCGCGCGCTCGATCTCGTCGGCCTGACGGGATACGAGGATCGCCCGGGGCCGCTGCTGAGCGGCGGCCAGCAGCAGCGCGTCGCGTTTGCGCGCGCGCTGGTCACCGAGCCGCGCGTTTTGTTATTGGACGAACCGTTCAGCAACCTCGACGCCAAGCTGCGCGAGCAGATGCGCATCAGCGTCAAGCTTTTACAAAAACGACTGAACATCGCGATGCTGTTCGTCACCCACGATCAGATCGAAGCGCTCAGCCTCTCCAACCGTATCGCGCTGATGAATTTGGGCGTCGTGCAGCAGCAAGGCGATCCGCGCTTGCTTTACGAAGAGCCGGTCAACGAGTTCGTGCGCGACTTCGTCGGCAGGACGCTGCTCTTCAAAGGCAAAGTGCAAACGAGCAACCCGTCGGGCCAGATGGCGATCGCGCTCGCCGGCGCGCGCGACTGCGTCGTGTTCGGACGCTGCTACAATCCGGGCGGCATGAAGGCCGGCGAATCGGTCTATATCGGCGTCCGACCCGAAGATGTCGACATTCAGCCCGCGCTCGGCGCCGAGGCGCCGGCGGGAATGATCGGCGGCATAACCCACGCCGCTCTCTTCGTCGGCGAGCGCATCGAGTATCAAGTGGAGGTCGACGGCCAGGGAGTCATCATGATCTATGGCGAACGCCACAAGCCGGTCGACGAAGGCAGTAAAGTATGGTTGAAGCTCCGGCCCGATGGCCATACGGCTTGGGCATCGGACTGGTTGCACAAGGATGAATAGCGAACTAGAGATAGCCATCGTCCGGGTCGAAAAACGAATAGATCGACTGTAGGAGGAATAGTCATGCAGGTCGCGGGAAGAGCTCAAATCGTTGCGGCAATTTTATCGGTCCTATCTGTCATATCCGTCCGCTTGGCGCCCTCGGCCTTCGGCGCCGCAGCGCCCCAGTCCTCTGCGAGTTTCGAACAGGAATGGTCCAAGCTCGTCGCGGCGGCAAAGCAGGAAGGCACCCTGGGCATAGCTTCCGGCGGCGCGCCGTCGCGCCAGTATCGCCCGGTCGTGGACGCGTTTTCGAAAAAGTTCGGCATCAAAGTCGAAGTATCGACCGGCAATGCCACGGATACGGTCAACCGCATATTGGCGGAACGGAAAGCGGGAAGATACACCGTCGACGTCGCATTGATCAGCGTGCGCGAAAACCAGCAGCGTCTCGTGCCGTCGGAATCGGTCGTGCCTTTCGCTCCCCTTCTCATTCATCCCGAAGTAACGAACACGTCGCTTTGGTACGGCGGCAGGCACTGGTACGGCGATAAAGATTCGAAATACGCTTTCATCTACCACGCGGCCGTCGAGGACCAGTATGAGGTTTGGTACAACACGGACAAGCTCAAAGAAGCCGATATTCTCACCGTCAAAAAACAAACCGACATCTTTGACCCGCGCTGGAAGGGAAAAGTCCAAGGACAGGGCATGGGCGACCCATCCGGCATTCGCCAGATGATCGACGCCTACTTCGAGCCCGACCGCGGCCCCGAATGGGTGCGGACCTATCTGACGACTGCGGGCATAACTTTTTCAGACGATCGGCGCATTCTTGAAACGTGGCTGGTCGGCGGCCGATTCTCGGTACAGTTCGTCTCCACTGCGGAAGAAGAACTGCGCGCGCTGGCAAAAAAAGGGTTGCCGGTGAAACAGCTCTTTTTGCCAAAGCAAGTCGGCATGATCCGCGCCGCGGGCTCGGGCTGTTGCATTTCGGCATTCGCCAATGCGCCGCACTCGAACGCCGCGAAACTGTTTATCAACTGGTTCCTCTCCAAAGAAGGACAAACCCTCACGCACACGATGATTCCCAACATCGATCGCTCCTCCTTGCGCACCGACGTGCCCGTCGGCGAAGTCGTCGCCGATCAGCAACGCAAACCGGGCAAGCAGTATTCTTTCCCCGACGCCGAACCCGGCATGGGGGCAAAACACGAAGAAGCACAGAAGTGGATCTTCAAAATCTGGGAGTCCCGACAGAAATAAGAAACTGTTCCAACTGTTCCAACAGTTCCAAATGTTCCAATCGTTAGCCAGATAGAACTGCATCGATCAAAACACCTGGAACGATTGGAACCACTGGAACATCTGGAACTATTTAGTTGCCCGTGGACCAATCCCCCGCCATAGATCAACTCGCCATCGCGCCGACCGTGCCGGCTGCGCGTCTGACCAAAGGTCATTTTATCATGGCCGTGGTGCTGATTTCGCTCGGCTACGTTCTCATCTGGCCGGTGCTGCTGCTGCTGATCAATAGTTTCAACGCCGCCTCCGATTGGTTTGTCGAGCCGCGCACCTGGGGCGTGAAGCACTGGGTGAACGCGTTTCAACGGCCGGGGCTGCTCACCTCTCTCGGCAACTCTCTTCTCGTCTGGTCTCTGACCGTCAGCGTTAGCTTTCCGGTAGGCGTCGCGATCGCCTGGCTGCTCGCCCGCACCAGGATTCCGTTCAGCCATACGCTGGAATTTCTTTTTTGGGTTTCCTACATGGTGCCCGCGCTGCCGACGACGATCGCCTGGATTACTTTGCTCGATCCCGACATCGGCATGATCAACGTTGCGCTGAAAAAATTACTTCAACTGGATCAGGGACCGTTCAATATCTTTAGTGTTCCTGGAATCGTTTGGGCGAACTTGATGGGCCACGGCATCTCGATCAAGGTGATGCTGCTGACGCCCGCTTTCCGCAACATGGACTCGACACTGGAGGAAGCCGCGCGCGTCGGCGGCGCGAGCAATCTACGGACGCTCTTTAAAGTCACCCTGCCGCTGATGATCTCGCCGATGATGATGGTTTTCGCCCTCCAGCTTTTGCGCGTTTTTCAATCGTTCGAGACCGAATACCTGCTGGGCATGCCCTTCGGTTTTTTCGTTTATTCGACCAAGATTTTCACCTTGATTAGAAATCAAATTCCCAACTACGGCGAGGCCACCGTTTTGGCAAGCCTCACCCTGCTGATGATCGCGTTGATCATTCCGCTGCAGCGCTGGATTCTCGAACGGCGCCGCTACACGACGATCACCGGCAGCTTTCGCCCCGGCCTGATCGATCTCGGCCGCTGGAATTACGTGAGCTTCGGCGCCATCGCCCTGCTGCTCGCGCTTTTGACGGTCGGACCGCTGGCCATCCTGGTGTTGGGCAGCTTCATGCAGCGCATCGGCTACTTTGTGTTGGGATACACGCTCGAGCACTGGCGCTTCGTGTTGGGCGATCCGGTGTTCGTCAAGGCGCTGCGGACGACCTTGATACTCGCGATTAGCGCGGCCGTTTGCAGCCCGCTCGTCTTCTCGGTGCTTGCGTACATCCTGGTGCGCACGCGCCTGCCCGGACGCGGCGCGCTCGACCTGATGATCTGGAGCGCCGGCGCCATTCCCGGCATCCTCGCCGGCCTCGGTCTGTTGTGGGTGTTTATCGGCACGCCGGGGCTGAATTTTTTATTCGGCACCATCTGGGCGCTCATCATCGTCGTCATGCTGCAAGGCAAGACCACCGGCGTCAATATTATGAAAGGCGTGCTCGTGCAGGTCGGCGCCGACATGGAAGAAGCCGCGCGCGTCTCCGGCGCGGGCTGGATCAGAACCTATGTTCGCATCTGGCTGCCGCTGTTGATGCCGACGCTGATTCTGCTCGCCGTGATGAATTTCGTCAGCGCCGCGGGCGCCACCAGCAGCATCATCTTACTGGCGTCGCGCGACACCATGACCCTGTCGCTCATGGCGCTGGAATTATCTTCGGTCGCGGTCAGCAACCGCGAAGCCGCGAGCATCATCAGCATCTTCATCGTCCTCTTCACCATGACCGGCGCTCTCCTGGTCCGCTATTTCGGCCGCCGCCTCGGCGTGCGCCACGATATGCACGCCGGCGAAGGCGCGCCGTCCCATGCGCCGGGCGGCCGTTAGCACGGAGACATCCGGGTTGAAGCCTCCGGCGTGACTTTGATAAGAGTTGGCTGCGTTTGGAATGAGTTTGAAACCGGACGGAGGGTGGCCATGAAATCCTCGCTGCCAATCATGCTCGCGGTCGCCTGTGCACTACTTGGCATCGCCGCCCAACCCGCCGCGGCGGCGGAGATCGGCCAGATCAAGAACACCACCGGGCAGGTTCTTCTGCTGCGCAACAACACCGAGCAGGCCGCCAAGGCCGGCGATGTTGTCGAGCAAGGCGATATCCTCATCACGGGCGCCAACGGTTCCTTCGGCATTACCCTCATCGACAACTCGCGGCTCTCCGCCGGCCCCAACAGTCGTATCGAGCTCAAACAGTTTCGCTTCAATCCGACCACCCAGGAAGGCGAGTCGCTCACGGAGATACGCCGCGGCACCCTGGCGATCGTCTCGGGACAAATCGCCAAGCGTTCCCCCGACGCTATGAAGGTTCAGACACCGACGACGATTCTCGGTGTGCGCGGCACCACTTTCGCGGTGAAAGTGGACCAATGATCGCCTTCCTGGACACGAGATGATTTCGCTGAAACGGTTGGCTTTCTATATTTTGGCCGCCGGGCATTTCCTTTCCGGCTGCGCCACTGTCGACACCTTCGTCGTTCTGTTGCCGGAGGAAGGCGGCGCGGTCAGCGCGGTTACCGTCGGCGCGGGGAGTCGCAGTACGGTCCTCGACAAACCGTACAGCGCCGCCGCCGTCGATACGCGGGGTAATATCGAAACGAAAACCGTCACGGCTGAAGAGGCCCATCACAGGTTCGGGGAAGCACTCGCCGCGCAACCGCCCAAACCCGTCAGTTTTACGCTTTATTTCGAAACCAATAGCATCGATGTTACGCCGTCCTCGCGGCCGGCTCTCGACGCGCTCTTCGCCGAAGTCGCCAAACGACCGGCGGTAGAGGTTCAAGTGACCGGCCATACCGATCGTGTCGGCAGCGACGCGGACAACGACCGCTTGTCGCTACAGCGCGCTGAAGCAGTGCGGGCGATGTTGATCCAACGCGGCATCCAGGCGAGCTTCCTTCGCACTGTGGGCCGCGGCGAACGCGAGCCGCTGATTCCGACTCCCGACGATCAAGCGGAACCGCGCAACCGGCGCGTCGAAGTGACTGTGCGCTGATCCAAACGATTTGCCGCCAGAGAATCCACCGCGGAGCCGCGGAGTACGCCGAGGAAAGGGTTTTTTGCCAAGCGATATTCCCCACTCTGCGCCGCGGTGACGAATTAATAGTTGCCGCTCGGTCGCGCTAACCTTTCGCGATGCGAGGCAAGGGGATTAGCGTGAGGGGCTGGAGTCGCCTAACGGCTAACCCTTTACGCCTTACGTGTCTGCATGAAGCGAATCGCCATAATGGTAAGATCGTCGGACGGCGGCGCACCGGCGGTGAACTTTTTCACGTCCGTGTGAAGTTTCACGCAGGCCTCCGCTGCATCGGCGGCGGGCGTGGCGGCGAAGCACTCGATCGCTCTTACCGCGCCATATCGGGCTTGATGCTGATTTTCCGCCTCGCTCACGCCGTCGGTGATAAAAAGCAAAATATCGCCGGACTCGAGTTTTAGCCGCTGCGGCGTATAGGGGAACGCTTGATCAACACAGAGCGGCGGTCCGCCGGCGCCGTCAAGTTCCTGCGGCGATGCCGTCGATCGCAATAGAATCGGCGCATTGTGGCCGGCGTTGCATAGCTCCGCTTCACCGGAGCGCGCGTCGATGATGCCGATGATTGCCGTCACAAACATCGAAGCGGAGTTTTCCCGGGAAATCTCGCCGTTGACCAACCGCAACAATTGATCCAACGGCACACGCTCCCGCCGCGCCAGACTCTTGGCCAGCGTCTTGGTCAAAGCCATAAACAACGACGCGGGCACGCCTTTGCCCGAAACGTCGCCGATCATAAAGCACAAACGGTGCTCGTCGAGCATGAACGCGTCATACAGATCGCCGCCGACTTCTTGCGCCGGCTCTAACAGCGCGAAGAAGTCGAGAGTCCAAGGCAGGCCTTCGATGGCCCGAGGATTGGGCAACATGCCCATCTGAATATCCCGCGCCGCGCGCATTTCGCCGGCGACGCGCAAACGCTCGATCCGCCCTTCCTCCAGCGACGCGTCGAGCTCGCGCCGCCGCCGCTCCGACGCGGTAAAACCGGCACATAACAGCAGCAAAACGATGAGCCCGTTTCCCGCCGTTGGAAAAGTCGGATCGTAAAGAAAACGGAACTGCGCAAAGAGCAGCAAACTCACGATCGCCAGCAACGCCGCGCCGGCCAGGTAGATCACCACTGC
>Ga0075421_100011204_pt1 | contig 11098 bp, 10 predicted proteins | sample SoiMetdeltSBSDD5_FD_75292 | JGI IMG/M metagenome (GOLD analysis project Ga0075421, IMG submission 75292) | Bulk soil microbial communities from a Populus tree surrounding site in Tennessee, USA - Soil MetaG P. deltoides SBSDD5 | ecosystem: Environmental > Terrestrial > Soil > Tree plantation...
GCCGTCCAGCGCGGGCCAGCGGAGCTCGATGCGCGCGGCGGCGCCGTCGAGCTGGGCCCGTGCCGTCGCGCGGTGGCCGGGCTCGCCCGGCAGCGCGAGGACGAGGTCGCGCTCGCCGCGCTCGCGATGGAAGGCCGCGAGAGAACCCTGCGGGTCCGCGCAACGCAGCGACGCGAGCAGCGCGTGCGGATCGCCGTCCGGCGCCACCGCCTCGAGCTCGGCGCACTCCGGCAGCGCGCTCTGCCAGGCCTGCGCGGTGCGCGCGAGCGGCGTTCCGTCGAGCTCTTCGAGCGCTGCGAGCAGGCCCGCCAGCGCCGGCCGGCTCGCCGAGAGCAGGAGGCCCGGCGGCCACGCCGCGTCCGGCGCCTGTGCGCAGGACGCGCAGAGCAGCGCCAGCGCGATCCAGCCCCCGCGCACATCTCGCCTCACACCTCCCCATCGGCGCAGCGCGGGCGCGCCTTTAGGGCCCGCCGCTGCGCACTCCTGCTCAACTGCGGCCCGCGCGGGTCCGATACCGGAGCGATGGAGTGCGATGCCTGCGGATCGGAGGAAGCCTCCGCAAAGCCGCGCGACGCCGGGCTCGGCGCGTTCGGGTCGCGGCGCATCCTCGGCATGCGCGTCGACGCGACGAGCTACGCGCGCGCCGCGCAGGCGATCGCAGAGATGGCACAGGCCCATGGCGGTGTCACCTGCGTGGCCACGGTCCACATGGTGATGGAGGCCTGCGACGACCCGTCCTTCCAGCGCATCGTGAACGCGGCGGATCTCGTCACCTCCGACGGCATGCCGCTCGTGTGGACCCTGCGCGCGCGCGGGCTCGCCGACGCCCAGCGCGTGTATGGACCGGACCTCGTGCCGGAGGTCTGCGCGCTGGCGGCAGCGCGCGGGATTCCCGTCGGCTTCTACGGCGGCAGCCCCGAGGTGATGGCGCGCATGACCGAACGGCTGGCCGCGCGTTTCCCGGGCCTGCGCGTCGCCTTCGCCATGGCTCCGCCGTTCCGCGCGCTGACACCGGCCGAGGACGAGCAGGTGGTCGCGGCGATCCGCGAGTCGGGCGCGCGGATCCTGTTCGTGGGGCTCGGCTGCCCGAAGCAGGAGCGTTGGATGGCCGCGCACCGCGAGCGGCTCGCGTGCGCGCAGGTGGGCGTCGGCGCCGCCTTCGATTTCCTGGCCGGCGCGAAGCGCCAGGCCCCGCGCCTCCTCCAGCACGCCGGGCTCGAGTGGCTCTTCCGGCTGGCCAGCGAGCCGCGACGGCTGTGGCGGCGCTACGCGCGGCACAACCCGCGCTTCGCCTGGCGCGCGCTGGCCGAGACCCTGCGCGAGAGGCGGCCCCGGCGCGGCTCAAGCGCCCCTTCGCCCTCGTCGATGAAGGGATCGTGACCGTGCAACTCGACCCGGAAACGGCCCGTGAATCCGACGTTGTCTCGGCACGGGTGGTGATCGAGCCGCCGCGCGGCTGGACCTCGCTCGACCTGGCGGAGCTGTGGCGCTACCGCGAGCTGGCCGGCTTCCTGGCGCTGCGCGACATCCAGATCCGCTACAAGCAGTCGCTGCTCGGCGCGTCGTGGACCGTGCTCCAGCCGCTGCTCACCACCGCGATCTTCGCGGTGCTGTTCGGTCTGCTGCTCGGGCCGGACCATCTGCCGACACCCGAAGGCGTTCCCTACGCCGTCTCGACCTACTGCGCGCTCGTGCCGTGGCAGCTCTTCGCGGCGTCGCTGGCCGCGTCGGGACGCAGCGTCGCCGCGAGCCAGCAGCTCGTCACCAAGGTCTACTTCCCGCGGCTGCTGCTCCCGGTCGCGCCCGTCCTCTCCGCACTCGTCGATTTCGCGGTGGCCTTCGCGGTGCTCGTCGCGATGCTCGTCGCCTTCGGCATGGCACCCGGACCCGCAGTGCTCGCGCTCCCGCTCTTCGTCGCCCTGGCGGTGCTCGCGGCGCTCGCCGTCTCGCTCTGGCTCTCGGCGCTGAACGCCGTCTACCGCGACGTCCAGCTCGCCATTCCGTTTCTCGTGCAGGTCTGGATGTACGCGACGCCCGTCGTCTACACGACGGAGAGCGTGATGCACGCGCAGCCCGGCTGGGTGCGCGCAGTCTACGGCCTGAATCCGATGGCCGGCGTCGTCGAGGGCTTCCGCTGGGCGCTGCTCGGCGCCGCGCCGCCATCCGGCGCGCTGCTCGCGAGCTCGCTCGCGATGGTTGCGTTCCTGCTCGTCGGCGGCGCGTTCTACTTCCGGCGCATGGAGCGCGTGTTCGCGGATCTGGTCTGATGGCGTCTTCACGCATCGCCGTGCGCGCCGAGCGGCTCTCGAAGCGATTCCGCCTCGGGCAGCACGACGCCTACCGCACCCTGCGCGAGAGCGCGGCGCGCGCGCTCGGCCGTGCGCTCCGCCGTCGCCAGGCGGCGGCCGCCGAGACGCGTGAGATCTGGGCGCTGCGCGACGTCGACCTCGAGGTCGAGCGCGGCGAGGTGCTCGGAGTGATCGGCGCCAACGGCGCCGGCAAGAGCACCCTGCTCAAGATCCTCGCGCGCATCACGGCGCCGACCTCCGGGCGCGCCGAGATCCACGGCCGGGTCGGCAGCCTGCTCGAGGTGGGCACCGGCTTCCATCCGGAGCTCAGCGGCCGCGAGAACGTGTACCTGAACGGCGTCATCCTTGGCATGCGCAAGGCGGAGATCGACGCCGCCTTCGACGCGATCGTCGGCTTCGCCGGCGTCGAGCGCTTCCTCGACACGCCCGTCAAGCGCTACTCGTCGGGCATGCGCGTGCGGCTCGCCTTCGCAGTCGCCGCGCACCTGCGGCCGGAGATCCTGATCGTCGACGAGGTGCTCGCCGTCGGCGACGCGGCCTTCCAGAAGCGTTGCGTCGGCAAGATGAGCGACGTCGCGCGCGACGGCAGCACGCTGCTGTTCGTCAGCCACAACATGAAGGCGGTGCGGCGCCTCTGCCCGCGCTCCGTGCTGCTCTCCGGCGGACGCCTGGTCGCCGCGGGGCCGACGGAAGAGGTGGTGGCCGCCTATCTCGCGAGCGTGCAGCAGGCCGACTCGCTCGAGAAGCTGCCCGCGGCGATCGCGGCGCTGCCGCGCGACCCGAACTTTCGTCTGGTCGACATCCAGGTGCGGCAGCAGGGCCGCGCCACGGTGGCTGTCGGCAATGGCGAGCCCATCGAGATCGAGATGGTGTACGACGTGCTCGAGTACACGGCAGGGCTACGCGTCTACTTCGACCTTTGCGACGAGGAGCACGAGCGGCTCGTCCGTTCCTTCCACGACGACGATGCCGACTCGATGGACGTGACGGCGCCAGGCCGTTACCGCTCGGTCGCGACCCTTCCCGCGAATCTGCTCGCGCCGCTGGACTACGCGCTCGTGCTGCGCGCCACCATCCACAACGTCCGCAACCTCATGGGCGACGGCATCGCGATCGGCCTCTCGGTGTCGCCGACCTCGCCGATCAACCGCGCCTATCCCCACGAGCCGGTGCGGGCGAAGCTGCAGCCCCTCGTGCCCTGGACGACGGAAGCGATCTGATGTTGCGGCGCATCGAGCGGGCCCTGCATCGTCGCATCGCGCGCTGGCTCGATCCGCTCTGCGAGCTCGGCAGCCGGGTCGTCGAGGTGCGGAGCGCCGAGCAGCTTCGGATCGCCATGGGCTGGACGCGCGTGCCGGTGCTCCGTGGTGAGCACCTCCACGCTTGCAGGCAGCTGGAGGACGTGAACGAGCGCCTCCTGCGCGACGCCGAGGTGATCGGCGCGGCCTGCGCGAACGAGGGGCGCAAGATCCTGCTGGAGATCGGCACGGGGCTGGGACTGACGACGGCGCTGATGGCCGAGAACGCGCCGCACGCTCTCGTCCACACGGTCAACATCCCGCCGGAGGAGATCGCCGACGGCGGTCGGTTCACGACGTTCGCGCCCGCGCGCGAGCAGATCGGCAGCCACTACCGGGAGAGGCGGCTCGAGAACGTCGCGCAGATCTTCGCCAACACGGCGCACTGGCAGCCGGACGTAGGTCCCATCGATGTCGCCTTCATCGACGGCTGCCACGATGCCGACTTCGTGTACGAGGACACGCGCAAGGTGCTCGCCCGCTGCCGGGAAGGCGCGGTGATCCTGTGGCACGACTTCCACCCCGGTCTCGTCCGCGTGTATCCGTGGATCGCGAGCGTCGCCACGGGCATCGACCGTCTCTACCGCGACGGCGAGCTTCGCGGCCCGGTGCTGCACCTCCAGGATTCGTGGGTCGGCCTCTACCGGGTGCCGGTGGCCGGGGACCCGACGTGACTCCGCCTCTGCGAATCCTGCTCGGCCACCTCGGCTGGTCGGAGGAAGCGGTGCGCTGGCATCGCGCGCTCGCAGAGCGCGCGCGCTCGTACGGCGTGCAGATCGAGACGATCTGCCTCGTGCCCGAGCCTCCCGCGCCGCGCATGTCGTTCGACGAGCTCGACCTCCGCTGGCGCCGCCGCGACCCGGCGCTCGTCCGGCTGCGCGAGAAGCTGATCGAGGCGGCGCGCGGTGCGGACGTCTTCTGGAACTTCAACGGCGCGAACGTCCACCCGGCCTGGCTGCCGCACCTCGGCACCTTCAACGTGTACGGCTGCTTCGACGACCCCGAGAGCAGCGACCAGCTCTCCGCGCCCGTCGCGCGCTACTTCGACGCCGCGCTCGTCGGCAACCTCGCCTGCCTGCCGCTCTACCGCGGCTGGGGTCTTCGACGCGTTGCCTGGGCACCCAACGCTTTCATCGCCGAGGACAGCGTCGATGGGCTGACTCCCGAGATCGTCCGCTCCGAAGAGCGCCCGATCGAGGTCGTCTTCTTCGGAGAGCGAGAGAGCGGCTGGCGGCGCGAGCGGCTCGAGCGGCTCGCGAAGGCGTTCCCGGACGCCGTCTTCCACGGGCGCGGCTGGTCGAGCGGATACGTGAGCGACTCCGAACGGCGGCGGATGTACCGCAATGCAAAAATCGGCTGGAACCTCCACAACTCGGTCGGCCCGGTGAACATCCGCACCTTCGTGTTGCCCGCCGCCGGCGTGCTCCAGATCGGCGACAACAAGTGCCGCCTCGGCGAGGTGTTCCGGCTCGGCGAGGAGGTCGTCGGCTTCGACTCCGTCGGCGACTCGATGGACGAGTGCATCGAGCTGACGCGCTACTACCTCGCGCACGACGCGGAGCGCCGCCGGATCGCGGCCAACGGCCTCGCGCGCTTCACCCGCGACTACACCGAGCCGCGGCTGTGGGACTACTTCCAGCAGCGCTTCGGCGAGTGGATCGACGCGTGGCGCAAGGAAGGGCCGACAGCGCCGCAATGGCAGCCGCCGGCACGCGCGTCGCTGATCCGGCGCGTCGCGCGGCGCGGAAACCGCGCCCTCGCACGCGTCGGGCTCCAGATCGTGCGGACGCGTCCGGCCGTCCCGGTCGAGCGCCGCGAGAGCGACGCGCCCGAATCCCGGACGGTCGCCCTCGCCTGGGCGGTCGCCTCGCTGGTCGGCGACGCCACGCGGATCGCGGACCTCGGCACGGATGGCGGGCGCTTCGCGGTAGAGGCGGCTGCGGATCCCGATCGCACGATCGTCAGCTCGCACCCCGGTCGCGTCTCGGTCGAAGCCTCTCGCGGCAACGTGGCCTTCCTGGATCGCAGGGTCGCTGCCGCCGACGGGCCCTTCGACCTCGCCGTCGGCGTGGACGTGCTGGATCAGCGCGAGGACTTTCGCAGCTTCCTGCAAGGCTGCGCAGAGCTCGCGCCGCGTCTGCTCGTCACGACGGGAGCTCCTTCCGGCGCGCGGCGCGCGCGTGAATGGACAGCCGGCGAGCTCTACTGGGTGCTGCGCTGCTTCTACGCGCGCGTCGACCTGTACGCGCTGCCCGATCCCCTCGTGCCGTCCGTCGTCGCGGTGGACGTGAACACCACGCTATCGCCGCTGATCGCCTCGTGCGGCGATCCGCTCCGCTGAACGGCGATGCGCGTCGCGATCCAGCCCGACGAGTTCAGCGACCCGGTGCATGCCGCGAGCGGCAATTCGTCGCCGCGCTGGGCGGCGGCGTTGCAGGCGCGCGGGCACGAGGTGCGCTGGGTCGACGTCCATCGCGCCGACATCCTCGATCAGCTCGCGGGCTGTGACGGGTTCCTATGGCGGCACTTCCACACGATCGACATGCAGCAGATCGCGCGCCGTCTGCTTCCGGTGATCGAGCGCGAGCTGCGCCTGTGCGTGTATCCCGATCAGGCGACCTGCTGGCACTACGACGACAAGATCGCGCAGGCGCATCTGCTGCAGGCGCTCGGCATCCCGACGCCTCGAACGTGGGTGTGGTTCGACCGGGATGGCGCGGAGCGCTTCGCGCGCGCCGCGGAGTACCCCCTCGTGATGAAGCTCTCGACCGGCGCGGGCTCCGGGAACGTGCGCCGCATCGACTCGGCCGAAGAGGCGCTCGAGTGGATCCGCGTGCTCTTCACCTACGGCGTCACGGATCTGTCGGACGCGTCGTTCCGAGCTGCGCCGTGGCTCGAGCGCGTGCGCGAGGCCGCGCGCTTCCTGCTGCGCGGGAGGCCCGTACACCGGCACGGGCTGGGACCCGGCGGACTGCATCTCGGGTACGCGCTCTTCCAGCAGTTCCTCGCCGATAACGCGTTCGACACGCGCGTCACCGTGATCGGACGCCGCGCGTTCGGCTTCCGGCGCTTCAACCGGCCGGGCGACTTCCGCGCGAGCGGGAGCGGCAACATCGATCCGGATCCGAAGGCGATCGACGTGGCGACCGTGCGCCTCGCCTTCGAGGCGGCGCGGCGCCTCCGCTCGCAGTCGGTCGCCATCGACGGCCTGCGCGACGGCACGGACCGCGTGATCGGCGAGATCAGCTACACGTATTCGAGTCGGGCGGTGGCCGACTGTCCGGGTCATTGGGAGCTCCGCGGCGCGCCGGCGTCGGGAGAGCTCGTGTGGATGCCGGGCTCGATGTGGCCCGAGGACGCGCAGATCGCGGACTTCATGGAACGCCTGCAGGCGCGGTCCGCGTCGTCCGTCTAGGCGGGCTTCCGCACGAGCCCCAGCTTCCCGTGAACGACCTGATAGGGGAGCCCGCGGCTCGCGGTGAACTCCCGGTAGGCCTGATCCGCGCCGTCCCAGCGGACGTTGGCGGGGTCGCAGTCATCCACCACCAGCAAGCCGCCCGGCGACAGCACCTCGTACAGCTCGCGGAGGGCCTTCGACATCGGCCGGTACAGATCCACGTCCAGCAGGCAGAGGGCGAGCGGACCGAGACTGGTGAGGTCGAGCCGGTTCACGTCGGCCTGGATCGACTGCACGCGCCGGATGCCGTTGGCCCGCATCGACTCGTCGAACCACTCCTTCCGGTTGTTCTCGAATCCGGCAATCAGGCCCGGCGGCTTGCCCCTGTGCTCGATCTCGAACGCCACGTCCTCGGGGACGAAGCCGCTGAACGTATCCACCGCGATGTAGGGCTTCTCGATCTGCCGGAATTCCATGTACAGGTTGAGGAAGACGGCGGTCTGGCCCTGGGCGCAGCCGACCTCGGCGATGCTGCCGGGTACGTCCCGGGTCTCCTCGAGGCACGCGCACAGGAAGCAGAGCTGGGGTGGACGGAAGTTGTAGAAGTAGCGGTGGATCGGGGGGCTGGGGCGGACGATCCGGAACGGAGCCCGTCGCGCGAGCGAGCGGACGCGTGTCAGCCACATCGAGAATCTCCTTCGATCGGGCGGCGGGTCCGCAGCCGCGAGAAGCTCAGTCCGAGCGCGGCGCGGAGCAGCAGCCGCCAGCTACGCAGGGCGAACGGCTCGGCGCGCAGCAGCCGGCCCGCGTAGTGGCGGGAGGTCGCCAGGTAGCCGTCGCCGAGCGCGGCGCGCGACCACTCGTGCCACAGGTCGTGCGGCCCGGGGTTCGGCGCGTCCGGCACGACGATCAGCAGGCTCACGGGCAGGCCACGACGCCGGAGCGCGTCGGCGCGGACGACGTTGTGCATGCGCCGCTGCTCGAGGCGCTGCGCCGAGCAGATGGACGTCTCGTGCCGGCGGTACTCGTAGAGGACGTCGGGCAGGTTCGCGAGCCGCCCGATCTCCGCCAGCCGGAGATACAGGTCGCTGTCCTCGGTCGCGGTGCGGTCCGTGCGGTAGTTGCCGGCCTCGAGCACGGCGCGCCGGCGCAGCATCGGGCACGGCAGCGCACTGGCGGCGCGCCAGAGCGCCTGCTCCGTCTCCTCGTGCGTGCGCGGCGATTGCAGCTGTTGAATCGGACGGCGCTCGGGATCGACGAGCAGCACGTCCGACGCGACGGCCACGCACTCGGGGTGTGCGTCCAGATACTGCACCAGGCGCGCGAAGCGCTCGGGGTGCGCGAAGTCGTCGGCATCCATGCGCGCGATCAGCTCGCCGCGCGCGCGCAGCACGCCCTCGCGCAGCCACACGGCCAGGCCGGCGTGCGAGCCGCGGAAGAGCTGGATGCGCGCGTCGGCCTTCGCGTAGCCGTCGGCGATCGCGCAGGACGCGTCGGTGGAGCCGTCGTCGAGGATCAGGAACTCGAAGTCGGTGAAGGTCTGCGCGAGGACGCTCTCGATCGCCTCGGCGAGGTAGCGCGCCGCGTCGCGCATCGGCATCACGACGCTCACGCGCGGAGCGGCGCCGGCGGACGTTGCTTCAGGCGTCCGCACGGCCCGCGAGCTCCAGGAGTCCCGAGACGGCAGCCTCCGGGCGCATGTCGGATCGCTGCCAGGCGACACCGCGGCGCACGTTCGTCTCGCCGCGCCACTGCGCGAGCAGCGCGTCGGCGAGCGCGCCGGCGTCGCCGTGCGGCACCAGGGCGCCGTTCACGCCGGGCACGACGAGCTCTTCGAGGCTCGCGTCCGCGCACCCGATCACGGGGATGCCGAGCAGCAGACTCTCGATGGCGGTGTTCGGCAGGTTGTCGAAGCCCGTCGGGAAGACCGCGGCTTCGGCGTCGGCCACGACGGCGTAGAGGTCGGGCCGCTCGAGCTCGCCCGCGTAGTGCAGGCGCGTGCGGTGCGGGCCGAGGCGCTCGCGACACTCGGCGAGGAGACCCTGCGGATCGCTGCCGGCCCACACCATCGCGAAGCCGGGCTCGCGCTCGCACACGCGACGCATCGCCTCGGCGAGCAGGGGGATCCCTTTCAGCCGCGTGAGCTGGCCGAAGTGAACGAAGTAGCGGGACGGCAGGCCGGGCGGCCGCGCGGGTGCGGGCTTCACCTCGAGCAGCGCCGGCGGCGCGAGCGTGCGGACGCGCAGCCCCTGATGCTCGAGGTGGCGCGCCAGGAAGCGGCTCGGCGTGTAGAGCACGTCGGCGCGTCGCCGTGCGATGTGCACGAGGAGATCGATGCCGCCGCGCGTGTGCAGCGCGACGCCGTTGCGGCGCGCGATCTCGCGGTCGTCGTTCGAGCAGCGGATCAGGTGCGGCACGCGGCGTGCGCGGTTGGCCGGGCGGCGCGGACGCACGAACAGGCCGACGGCCTGGTAGTCGGCGCTCTGCACGAGGTCGAAGTCCACCTCGGCGCTGCGGCGCCGCAGCGCCGACGCGAGAGCTGCGGCGTCGACGAGCGCGCACAGGGTGCGCGCGACGCCCGCGGCGCGCAGCCAGCCGAGGATGCGCAGCGCGGCGCGCACGGGTCGCCGCGCCTGCGCGGACGTCACGAAGTGCAGCACCACGCCGTCGGCCTCGCTGCGGCCGCAGCGGGTGTGGCTCGGGACGAAGATCTCGGGGCGATGGCCCTGCTGCACCAGCGCGGTGGCCATGCGCCGCAGGTAGCTGGCGAGGCCGCCGCGGCGCGGCTCCTCCGTGACGTACTCGGGCGTGACGAAGGCCACGCGCATGCCCACGCCTCCGCGCGGTCGTTCCACGCCCCTGCTCATCGGCCGGCTCGCACCGGAAGCTGAGGGCTCTTCCTCTCAAGGATTCCGCCCATCTGGCCGATCCGTTGCGTGCGCGCGCAAAGGCGTCGGAGGCGGAGCGTTCGATGGACGGCTGCGAGAAGCCGCAACGCGTCGCCGTCTGCATCGCGAGCTACCGCAGACGGCAGGGGCTGCAGGCGTTGTTCGGCGGCCTCGACGCGCAGCGCTTCGAGGGCGAGCGCCCGGAGATCGTGCTGGTGGTGGCGGACAACGACGCGGCGGAGTCGGCGCGGCCGGTGTGCGAGGACGCACGCCGCTGGCTCTCGCTGCCGCTGCGCTACGTGGTCGAGCCGCGCAAGGGCATCTCGTTCGCGCGGAACGCGACGGTGCGCCACGCCGGCGACGCCGACTGGCTGGCCTTCATCGACGACGACGAGGTTCCGGAGCCGCGCTGGCTCGACACGCTGATGCGCGTGCAGCGCGAGACCGGCGCCGACGTCGTGACGGGGCCGGTGCACGCGCGCTTCCAGCGCGAGCCACCGGCGTGGGTGCTGGAGGGCGGGTTCTTCGCCTCGGCGCGGCACGCGACGGGTGCGCTCCTCGGCTTCGCGTACACGGGCAACGCGCTGCTGCGCGCGCGCTTGCTCGACGGAGAACGCGAGCTCTTCGATCCCGACTTCCACTTCGGAATCGGCGAGGACACCCTGCTGTTCTCGCGCCTGGCGGCGCGCGGTGCACGCGTCGTGTGGGCCGAGGAGGCGGTCGTCTTCGAGAGCGTGCCGCCCGAGCGCGTGCGCGTGCGCTGGCTGGTGCGGCGCGGCTTCGCGGTCGGCGCCGGCATGACACACATCACGCGGCGTCGGCGCGGCGCGGTGTGGGCCTGCGTGGAGGCGCTCGTCCACGCCGGCTGGTGCGCCGCCCGGGGGCTGGCGCTGACGCTGCTGGCGGTGCGCCGCGCGCGTCGCGTGCGCGGCCTCCAGCTGATCGGCTGCGCAGGCGGCCGCCTCGCGGGCCTGGCAGGGGTGTCCTGATGGACCGCTGCGAGAAGCCGCAACGCGTTGCCCTCTGCATCGCGAGCTACCGCCGGCCGCAGGGGCTGCAGGCACTGCTCGGCGCCCTCGACGCCCAGCGCTTCGAGGGCCCGCGCCCGGAAATCGTGCTGGTGATCGCGGACAACGACGTCGCCGAGTCGGCGCGGCCGGTCTGCGAGGACGCGCGCCGCTGGCTCTCGCTGCCGCTGCGCTACGT
>Ga0075421_100011206_pt1 | contig 11098 bp, 9 predicted proteins | sample SoiMetdeltSBSDD5_FD_75292 | JGI IMG/M metagenome (GOLD analysis project Ga0075421, IMG submission 75292) | Bulk soil microbial communities from a Populus tree surrounding site in Tennessee, USA - Soil MetaG P. deltoides SBSDD5 | ecosystem: Environmental > Terrestrial > Soil > Tree plantation...
CGGGAGCGCTGCGCGCGCTGCCGGCCGGCCCGGCCACAGGCGGTCTGCGGCAGATGTACGGCCACGTCTGGCAATGGACCCAGAGCGCCTATCTTCCCTATCCGGGCTATCGCCCACCCGCCGGCGCGCTCGGCGAGTACAACGGCAAGTTCATGGTGAGCCAGCAGGTGCTGCGCGGGGGCTCCTGCGCGACGCCGGCCGGGCACACACGCGCCACCTACCGCAACTTCTTCTATCCCCACCAGCGCTGGCAGTTCGTCGGCCTGCGTCTCGCTGCGGAGTTCCAATAATGCTCAATCCACGCGCCAAGTGCCCGCCCGGCTTCGCCAGGGCGGAGGAGGACGATTTCGCCGCCGCCGTGCTCGACGGCCTGTCGCGCCCGCTGAAGAGCCTGCCATGCCGCTTCTTCTACGACGCGCGCGGCAGCGAGCTGTTCGAGGAGATCACTGAGCTGCCGGAGTACTACCCAACGCGCACGGAGGCGGCGATCCTTAAGGCGCACGCCGCCGAGATGGCCGACGGCATTCCGACCGGCAGTGTGCTCGTCGAGTTCGGCTCCGGCTCCAGCCTCAAGACCGAGATCCTGCTGCGCCAGCTGCCGCAGCTCGGCGCCTACGTCTGCGTCGACGTCTCGGAGAGTGCCCTTGCGGCGGCCCGGGCGCGCCTCGCCTCGCGCTTCCCCACCCTCGACGTGCGGCCGATCGTCGGCGACTTCTCGCGCCCCGTAGCATTCCCGGAGGATCTCGCCGGGCGGCCCAAGACCGGGTTCTTTCCGGGCTCCACCATCGGCAATCTCCCGCCGGCCGAGGCGGTGTGCCTGCTGCAGGCGTTCGCCGCCGGCCTGGGCGCCAACGGGCGCCTGATCGTCGGCGCAGACCTCAAGAAGGACGCCCGCCGGCTGCACATGGCCTACAACGACGCGCGCGGCGTCACCGCGGCCTTCAACCTCAACCTGCTCACCCGCATCAACCGCGAGCTGGCCGGCACCTTCGACCTTGGTGCCTTCCGGCACGAGGCTGTCTACAACCCGCGCGACGGCCGCATCGAGATGTACCTGCGGAGCACGCACCGCCAGGTGGTGGGCATCCTGGGCCGCCCGTTCCACTTCGGCGCCGGCGAGCGCATCCACACGGAAAGCTCGTACAAGTACACGATCGGCGAGTTTCAGGAGCTCGCCGGCTCCGCCGGCTGGAAGCCGCGCCGCGCGTGGACAGACGAGGAGGCTCTGTTCAGCGTGCATGAGCTGGTAACGGAGTAGCTGCAAGCGGTCCCCTCTCCCCGCTTGCGGGGAGGGCGAGCGGAAGGGGGAGGTCCGCGCACTGCATGATCTTCCCCTTGCCGCAGCATCGCCCTTTAGCAACGCGCCGCAACGTGCTAAGCCCACTCATGACCCAGGATGCAGCGATCGCAGTTGAGAATGTCAGCAAGCGGTTCGGCGATGGCCGGGCCGCGCTTGACGAGGTGTCGCTGACCATCCGGAAGGGTGAGCTCGTTGCGGTCGTGGGGCCGTCCGGCTCGGGCAAGACCACGCTGCTGCGCCTCATCAACCGCCTGGCCGATCCGAGCGCCGGCACCGTGAGCATCGGCGGCGCCGATGCGGCCTGTCTGGACCCGGTCACCCTGCGCCGCAGCATCGGCTACGTGTTCCAGGAGGTCGGCCTGTTCCCGCATATGACGGTGGCGGAGAACATCGCCATCACGCCCAGGCTGCTCGGCTGGGACAAGGCGCGCATGGCCGCGCGCGTGGATGAGCTGCTCGGCCTCGTGCGGCTCGATAAGGGCTACGGCGCGCGCTTTCCACACCAGCTCTCGGGCGGCGAGCGGCAGCGCGTCGGCGTCGCCCGCGCGCTGGCCGCAGGCCCCGACACCGTACTGATGGACGAGCCGTTCGCCGCGCTCGATCCGCTGACGCGCGATGCGCTGGGCCAGGACTACCGGGCGCTGCACGATAAGCTGGGGCTCACCACGCTGATGATCACCCACGATATGGTGGAGGCGCTTGGTCTCGCCGACCGCATCGCCGTCCTGCTGGACGGCACGGTGGTGGCCGAAGGCGCCCCGGCGGCGATGATTGATCACGCCCATCCCTACGTGCGTGAGCTCATGCAGGCCCCGCGCAATATCGCCCGGCGCGTCGAGGGGTTGCTGGCGGGAAAGGAGCGCTAGGTGGACGGCCGCTTCGCCGACGCCCTGGGGCGCCTGCCGGATTATCTCGGCAACCACGTGCTCGTCAGCGTGGCGGCGCTGGCCCTGGGGCTCGCCCTGAGCTTCCCGCTGGCGCTGGCCGCGCTCGGCCGCCCCACGCTGCGCGCGCTGCTGCTGGCGGGCACCAGCGTCGTGCAGACTGTCCCCGGTCTCGCGTTGCTGGCGCTGTTCTATCCGCTGCTGCTGGCCGTTGCGGCGTTCTCGGAGCGGGTGCTGGGCCTCAGCTTCTCGGCGCTCGGTTTTCTGCCGGCGGTGCTGGCGCTGGCGCTCTACAGCATGCTGCCCGTCGTGCGGAACACCATTACGGGCATCCTGGGCGTCGATGGCGCGGCCAAGCAGGCGGCCATCGGCGTCGGCATGACCGAGGGCCAGGCGCTGCGCATGGTGGAGCTGCCGCTCGCCATGCCCGTCATCATGGCCGGGGTGCGCACCGCCGCCGTGTGGGTGATCGGCACGGCCACGCTGTCCACACCGATCGGCCAGACCAGCCTCGGCAACTACATCTTCGCCGGCCTGCAGACGCAGAATTGGGTGTTCGTGCTGTTCGGCTGCGTCGCCGCGGCGGTGCTGGCGCTCCTGATCGACCAGCTGCTGGCACAGATCGAGCGCGGCTATACTGCGCGCTCCAGGGCAAGGATGGCAGCCGCTGCGGCCGGTCTGCTGATCACGCTGTTGGCGGCCCTGCTCCCCACGACCATGCGCGCTGGCGGGGGCTATGCAATCGGGGCCAAGCCGTTCGGCGAGCAGTACATCCTGGCGGCCCTGATGCAGGACCGGCTGCGCGCCGGCGGCTTGGCCGCGGGACGTCGCGACGGCCTCGGCTCCGCCGTCATCCTTGACGCGCTGGCGGCCGGAGACATCGACGCCTACGTGGACTACTCCGGCACCATCTGGGCTAACCAGCTCAAGCGCACCGACGTGCTTCCGCGCGCCGAGGTCCTCAAGGCGGTGACGGACTGGCTCAAGGCCGAGCGGGGCATCGTCACGCTGGGAGGCCTCGGCTTCGAGAACGCCTATGCGCTGGCCATGAAGCGCGAGCGGGCGCTTGCGCTGGGGGTCAAGTCGATCGCCGACCTGGCGCGCCACGCACCCACGCTGTCCATCGCCGGTGACTACGAGTTCTTCAGCCGGCCGGAATGGAAGGCGATCCGCGACGCCTACGGGCTCAGCTTCGACCGCGAGCGCCAGATGCAGGCAGAGCTCATGTATCCGGCCGCGGGTGCGGGGGAGGTGGATGTCATCTCCGCCTATACCAGCGACGGCCGCATTGCCGAATTCGGCCTCGTGGTGCTCGATGACCCCAGGCAGGCCATCCCGCCGTACGACGCCATTCTGCTCGTCTCGCCCAAGCGGGCCGACAACCAGGCCTTCCTGGCCGCCTTGCGCCCGCTCGTCGGTGCCATCGATGTCGAGACCATGCGCGAGGCCAACCGACGCGCCAGCACCGGCGCGACGCCGGAGGCGGTGGCGCGCTGGCTGGACGAGAAGATCGGAAGATAGTTACCAGTGGCGCTGACCTTTGGCTGGTCGCCAGCCATGGCCCTGCCCCGCATTCGACCAACGGGCGGTTGCCCGTTGCCACCGGGAGCAGATAATAGAGCCAACACCATAGGCTCCATGGGAGGAGAAGCGCGCAATGTCTGAGAAGGTCTACAGCGTCCCCGCGGAGTGGGCCGCTCGCGCCTACCTCGACAACGGGAAGTACCTGGCGATGTACAAGCGCTCGCTGGAGGACCCGAATGGGTTCTGGGGCGAGATGGGCAAGCGCATCGACTGGATCAAGCCCTATACCAAAGTCAAGAACACCTCCTACGCGCCCGATAACGTCTCGATCAAGTGGTACGAGGATGGCACCCTCAACGCCTCATACAACTGCATCGACCGGCACCTGAAGAGGCGCGCCGACCAGGTCGCCATCATCTGGGAGGGCGACGACCCGACCCACGACGAGACCATCACCTACCGCCAGCTGCACGAGCGGGTGTGCAAGTTCGCCAACGTGCTCAAAGCCAACGGCGTCAAGAAGGGTGACCGCGTCACCATCTACCTCCCGATGATCCCCGAGGCGGCCTATGCCATCCTGGCCTGCGCCCGCATCGGCGCCGTCCACTCCGTCGTGTTCGGCGGCTTCTCGCCGGACAGCCTGGCCGGTCGCATCAACGACTGCGACTCCAAGCTCGTCGTCACCGCCGACGAGGGCGTGCGCGGGGGCCGGCCGATCCCGCTCAAGAAGAACACCGACGAGGCGCTCAAGCTCTGCAAGGGCGACGAGAAGGTGCTGGTGGTGCGCCGAACCGGCGCCGACATCGCCTGGGTCAAGGGTCGCGACATCTGGTTGCACGACGAGCTGGTCAAGGTGAGCGCCGACTGCCCGCCGGTGGAGATGAGCGCGGAGGACCCGCTGTTCATTCTTTATACTTCGGGCTCCACCGGCAAGCCCAAGGGCGTGCTGCACACCACCGGCGGCTATCTCACCTACGTGTCGATCACGCACCAGTACGTGTTCGACTACCACGACGGCGACATCTACTGGTGCACCGCCGACGTGGGCTGGGTGACGGGCCACAGCTATATCCTCTACGGGCCGCTATCGAACGGCGCCACCTCGCTGATGTTCGAGGGCGTGCCGAACTACCCGACCGCCTCGCGCTTCTGGCACGTGATCGACAAGTGGGCCGTGAACACGTTCTACACGGCCCCCACCGCCATCCGCGCGCTGATGGGCGCCGGCGACGACTACGTGAAGCGCACCGACCGCTCCTCCCTGAAGCTGCTCGGCACCGTGGGCGAGCCCATCAACCCCGAGGCGTGGGAGTGGTATCACCGCGTGGTGGGCGAGGGCCGCTGCCCGATCGTCGACACCTGGTGGCAGACCGAGACCGGCGGCATCCTCATCACGCCGCTGCCCGGCGCCACCAAGCTGAAGCCCGGCTCGGCCACGCGGCCGTTCTTCGGCATCCAGCCGGCTCTTGTTGACGACAAGGGGGCCAGGCTGGAGGGCGCCGCCTCGGGCAACCTGGTGATCCTGGAGTCCTGGCCTGGCCAGATGCGCACCGTGTACGGCGACCACGAGCGCTTTGTGCAGACCTACTTCTCCACCTATCCGGGCACCTACTTCACCGGCGACGGCTGCCGGCGCGACGAGGACGGCTACTACTGGATCACCGGCCGCGTCGACGACGTGATCAACGTGTCGGGCCACCGCCTCGGCACGGCAGAGGTGGAATCCGCGCTGGTCTCGCACCCCAAGGTGGCCGAAGCCGCCGTGGTGGGCTACCCGCATGACATCAAGGGCCAGGGCATCTACTGCTACGTGACGCTGATCACGGGCAACCAGCCCAGCGAGGACCTGCGCAAGGAGCTGGTGCAGCACGTACGCCGGGAGATCGGGCCGTTCGCCGCGCCCGACGCCATCCAATTCGCGCCCGGCCTGCCCAAGACCCGCTCGGGCAAGATCATGCGCCGCATCCTGCGCAAGATCGCCGAGGACGACTTCTCCAACCTGGGCGACACCTCGACGCTGGCGGAGCCCGCGGTGGTGGATGACTTGGTGAGCAACCGGCAGAACAAGCGGGCGGGCGCGCCGGCGTGACGTTGGCGTTGGCGTTGGATTGGGGTCAGATCCTGCGGGGGTCTGACCCTGTCATGCCCCGCCGCCAACCTGGGCGCGGTGGCGCAGGTAATGATCGGCAAGCACGAGGGCCATCATGGCCTCGCCTACCGGGACGGCGCGGATGCCCACGCACGGATCGTGCCGGCCCTTGGTGGCAATCTCCGTCTCGTGGCCGAAGCGGTCGATGGTGCGGCGAGGGCGCAGAATCGACGAAGTCGGCTTCACCGCGAAGCGGGCTACGATCGGCTGGCCCGAGGAGATGCCGCCCAGGATGCCGCCGGCGTGGTTGGACAGAAACACCGGCCGGCCGTCGTTACCGATCCGGATCTCGTCAGCGTTCTCCTCGCCCGTCAGCTCCGCCGCCGCCATGCCGGCGCCGATCTCCACGCCCTTCACCGCATTGATGCTCATAAGCGCCGCCGCCAAGTCCTGGTCGAGCTTGCCGTAGATCGGGGCTCCCCAGCCGGCGGGCACGCCCTCCGCCACCACCTCGATCACGGCGCCCACCGAGGACCCCGACTTGCGCATCTCGTCGAGATAACCCGACCAGGTCTCGACGATGCCAGGATCGGGCGAGAAGAATGGGTTCCTGTCCACCTCCTCCCAGACCCAGCGCGAGCGGTCCACCGCGTGCTTGCCGACCTGCACCAACGCTCCGCGGATCGTCACCTCGGGGATGACCCGCCGCGCGACGGCGCCGGCGGCCACCCGCATGGCCGTCTCGCGCGCGCTGGCGCGCCCGCCGCCGCGGTAGTCGCGCACGCCGTACTTCTCCCAGTAGGTGAAGTCGGCGTGGCCGGGGCGGAACTTGTCCTTGATGTCCTCATAGTCGCGCCCGCGCTGGTCAAGATTGTCGATGACGAGCGAGATGGGTGTGCCGGTCGTCACCTGCTGGCCATCCTCGTCGGTGAACACGCCCGAGACGATGCGCACCGAGTCGGGCTCGCGCCGCTGCGTGGTGAAGCGTGACTGGCCCGGCCGGCGCCTGTCCAGGTAGAGCTGGATATCCTCGCTGCTCAAAGCAATGCCGGGCGGACAGCCATCCACCACGCAGCCGATCGCAGGCCCGTGGCTCTCGCCCCAGGTCGTGACCCGAAACAGATGACCGAACGTATTGTGGGACATGGGTTGGCGTCTTGTTTGCGGCCGCGATGGCCGTAGGTTGGGTTAGGCTCGAAGGGCCGTAACCCAACATGGCCGCCGGTGACAAGGCCGCGTATGACAGTTTGGGTTACGCGCTTCGCGCTAACCCAACCTACAAGAGTCTACGCAAATCTCACCCGCCGAGCCGATTGAGGCCCTCACGGGCGTCCTCGCTGTCCGGGTCGATCTCCAGCGCCTTGCCGAAGTCGGCCTTGGCCGCATCGGCCTCGCCAACCTCCTCATGCGCCGCCCCGCGCGCGACATAGAGGTCTGCGTCGTCGGGCGCGAGCTTGATCGCTTGGTCGAAGTCGGCAATCGCGCGCCGGTAATCGCCCTTGTTCGCGTGTGCGAGGCCGCGGTTGTAGAGCGGTCGGGCGTTGCTGGGGTCGAGCTTGACGGCCTCGGTATAGTCGGCGATGGCCTGATCGTGCTGGCCCTTGTGGTCATAGGCTTGGCCGCGGTTGTTGAAGTAGTCGGGCTCCTTGGGTTCGAGCTTGATGGCCTGGGCGTAGTCGGCGATGGCGAGGTCAAACTGGCCTAGCTGGTCGTAGGCGTTGCCGCGGTTGAAAAAGGCAAGCGCGTTGGTCGGGGCGAGCTTGATCGACTCCGAGTAGTCGGTCACCGCGGTCTCGCTCTCGCCGCCGAGCTCGCGCAACACCCCACGCTGCAGGTAGGCCTGCGCCAGGGTGGCGTTGTCCTTGGAGGTCTCGATCACGCGCGTACAGGCGGCGATCCGGTGCGCTGCGACCTCCGTCTCCTCGAAACAGGGCTCCGGCGGTCCCGCGGTCGTCTGCGCCAGACTCATGCCGGCAGTCGCCGCCATCACGGCCGCCGCCACCGCCACGGGCAGGAACGGGGCTCCGATGCCGCGCCTATGAGCCGCCACGCCAGCCATCTTCCGGTTCATGCGCCTCGCTTCCTGGCCCCGGTCTTTCCCCGTATGCCCATGTTTGAGCCCCGCTCCGCAGGACGCCAAGCCCTTCTTGCTGTCACGGCTTACGCTGCAGCGCAGCGAAATTGCCACTGTTGCCTGACGGTCACGCAACCGGTCGCCGCGGGAGGTACAGCATTGGAAATGGCCAAGACAGCGCCCGAAAGGGCAGCATATAGATAGGAGCTGCGCCAGGGGAAACCCCGCCACGTGAAATGGCGGGTTGGCAGCTTGCAAATCGGAGGAATGACGTCATGCGTTTCGTTGGTGTTGCCTGCGGCCTGGCCGCGCTTGCTTTCGCCGGAATGGTCTACTCGGCTCCCGCCGACGCGGCCAAGACCAAGATGGGCTGCGAGCGCGGCAAGGAGAGGTGGAACGCCGCCGCGGGCAAGTGCGAGCCGGGCAAGGCCAAGGCAGCGGCCCCCAAGAAGGCCGCTGCGAAGGCTCCTGCGAAGAAGAAGTAAGGGCCGCAAGGCCAACCGGGCGAGCCCGGGGAGCCGAGGCGGTTAAACCCAGCCGACGTTGCCGGCTGTCACCTGAAGCACCTTGTCCTGTGGCACGTCGAGGCTCGCGATCTCCGCGGCCCCGAGCTGCAGGACAAGGCCGCGCAGGACCTTGCTGACGCCGCCGTGGGCAACCACGACGGCGTCATTTGTGACTTCCGCCAGCCAGTGCGCCACCCGCTCCGAGAGCATGCGATAGCTCTCGCCGCCGGCCGGCTGCCAATCCCAAGGATCGGCGCGGCGCGCGGCGTAGCCCTCCGGGTCGATCTGCGGTAGCTCGTGCCACAGCCGGCCTTCCCACTCGCCATAGTGGATCTCGCGCAGCCGGTCGTCGCGGCGGTAGTCGAGCGGCGGCAGCGTCAACTCCTGGCGGATGATCTCCATGGTCTCTCGCGCCCGCGACAGGGGGCTCGCGACGAAGTCGAGCATCGCCGCCGCGCCGCCCAGGAGCTCGGCCAGCATCTGGCCGTTGCGCGCGGCCTGAGCCCGCCCCGTCGCGTTGAGTGGAATGTCGCGCTGGCCCTGGTAGCGGCCCGCCCGGTTCCAGTCGGTCTCGCCGTGGCGCACGAAGTAGAGGGTGATCCCCGGTTTCAGCATCTCTTCCCCCGCTATCCTGCTTGAGCTCGAAGAGTTGGTGCAGCTGTGTCAAGGTTCTGGGTCTCAAGACTTCGGCAGTCGGGCGTCGGCAGTCGCAAATGCTATCTCTACGACCGCCGACCGCCGACGGCCGGACTCGTTGGTCTGAGGCAGAGCCTCGTTAGCTGTTGCCCTGCTATCTGTCGAACGGGGGCGCCAGCTCGGCAACCGACGGCGGAGTCGTGGTGGCGATGCCCTGCCGGCGCAACTCCGCGATGCGCGCGCGTGCCAGCTCGGCATAGAACGTGTCGCCGTAGCGGGCAATGTAGGCCTTGAGCACGGTCAGGTTGGTCGTGTCCAGTGCGAGACTCCAGGCCTCGAAGGCCTCGTGCGCGGTCGATGCTGGGGCCGCCGACGTGCGCGAGCCCGAGGTCAGGCTCGCCGCGTCTGCAGCCACCGCATTGAAGTAGAACCGGCCGGTGAGCGCGGAGTGCTCCCACGGCACCTGCCTGCCGTTGGTCTCCTTCATGACGTCGTTGCGGATGGCGATCAGCATGGCACCCAGGTCCTCGTGCGACGCAGCCAGCTGCCGGGCCAGCGCCGCGGAGTACGGTGAGTTGCGCCCCTTGCCGTCGAGGGCGATGGTGCCGGGCTGCGTCGAGAAGCTGATGAGCGTGCCGGCGCCGCCCTGCACGGTGGCGAGGCCGCGCCCGATCTCGGCCGAGCGCGTGCCCATGGCGCGGGCCAGCGTATCGGGGAGCGGGCCGTCGCGGCAGGCATCGAAGAACAGAATGTTGGTAGGTGCCTCGCGCTCCATGGTCCGGTGCACAAGGTCGAGCCGCACGAGCTCTGTATCGAGCGCGGGCGCACCGGCCAGCTGCGCATCCACGGGCACGAGGTAGTTCTGTCCGGCCACGTGCAGGCCGTGCCCGGCATAGAAGAACGCGCCGACCCTGGCGCCGCGCAGGTGCTGGGTGAACTCGCGGATCTTCTCGTCGAGCCCGGCCTTGTCCAGATCGAAGCCCTCGATGACCTGGAAACCCAGCCGCTTCAGGGCGGCGCCGATGTCGGTGGCATCGTTGCGGGGGTTGTCGAGCCGGCGAGTGTAGCGGTAGGCGGAGTTGCCGATGACGAGCGCGACCCGCTTCTGCTGCGTTGCCGCCGCCAGCGGCCGGTCCGGCCCGACCGGGCTCGGCATGGCAACGAGCGCCAGGAGGGTCAGGGCGGCCACGCCGGCCAGTCGAGTCGCCGTCCGCCTCACGGCACCCGTCAAGGCGCGCAGGGCCTCGCCGCCGGGAATGGAGCCGCGGGGCAGCCTGAGCCGCCGAATGCCGGCCGGCGGCCTTGAGCGGGCCGCCGCCCGCGACCGCAGGCGGAATGGGCTCGGCCCGGCCGGCCGTGGCTCGGCGACGTAAACCGCTGACCCATCCTCCTCGGCCAGCGGCTCGCAGGCATGCGGGCGCCGAGGCGTGGCCGTGTCGATGGCGGCAGCATCGGGATCGGGCGCGACGGCCCTCGCCGCACCGATGCCCGGTGTGGGCTCCTGGCGGCTCTCGAATGCCAGCCGCGGGAAGCTGACGACGGTGCTGTCGGCACCGCTGCGGGCCGCCTCCTTCACCGCATCAGTCAGCGATGCATTTTGCGTGGCCGCGGCCTTCACCGCGTCCGTCAGTGACGTGGCATTGCTCATGGCTCCCTCCGTGTGGTGGGGTCAGACCCCTCGCGCCTACCTCACGTTGCTTCTCCGACGCCGGAGGCGAGGGGTCTGACCCCATTGCTACCCCGCCCGGGGCTCTCCGAACTTCTCCAGCAGTAGGTCGAACGCAGTGGTGCCGAGCGCCTGCACCGTGGTGTTCATGTCCGTCGCCAGCCGGCGGATGGCGGCGGCCACCTCCTGGTCCACGTAGATGACTATGCCCTTGCGCCCAGCCCGCGTGGTGGGCGGGTTGCGCTTGCGGCTCGCCACCTCCTTCATGGCCTGGGTGAGGGAGGGCTCCGGCTCGGGCGCAGCGGCGGCGTTGCCGGTGCGCACGTGACCGGTGGCGACCGCCTTGATCGCGTCGGTCAGCGAGAGGTTTTCAAGCTCCACGTCAACCGTCCGTGCCTTCGCTGTCGCGCGTCCAGAGC
>Ga0075421_100011208_pt1 | contig 11097 bp, 2 predicted proteins | sample SoiMetdeltSBSDD5_FD_75292 | JGI IMG/M metagenome (GOLD analysis project Ga0075421, IMG submission 75292) | Bulk soil microbial communities from a Populus tree surrounding site in Tennessee, USA - Soil MetaG P. deltoides SBSDD5 | ecosystem: Environmental > Terrestrial > Soil > Tree plantation...
GGGCGGTTCCTCCTCGCCAGCGCCCGCCGGGTGAGGAACGCCGCCGCGGGCGAGAGCACCTGCGGGGGCGCGTCCTCCGGGGCCCCGGGGACGAGGCGCGGGACCCGCAGCTCGCCGTTCTCGGCCAGCGTCGCGTAGAGCCCGGCCATCTCCAGCGGGGTCAGCTCCATCCCGCCCACGATGGCGGAGAGGCCGTAGTAGCCCTGCTCGCGCCGGAGCGAGGTGGTCCCCATCGAGCGCAGCAGGGCGGCGAAGCGCTCCACCCCCACGTCGTTGAGGAGCCGCACGAACGGGACGTTGAGCGAATAGGTGAGCGCGTCCTCCAGCCGGGTCATCCCCGAATACGTCCCGTCGTAGTTCCTGGGCGCGTAGGTGCCGAACTGGGAGGGGACGTCCGCCACCAGGGTCTCCGGCAGCACCCGGCCGTCGTCGATCGCCATCGCGAACAGGAACGGCTTGAGCGCGGAGCCGGTGGAGCGCGGGCGGTCGAAGCTGGGGATCTGCCCGGCGTGGGCGCCGTCGAAGAAGTCGAAGTTGCCCACCAGCGCCCGCACCTCGCCGGTGGCGTGGTCCACCAGCACCAGCGCCGCGTTGTGGATGCCCCGGTCCGCCGCCCCCGGCGCGGTACGCGTCGCCACCTGGTCGGCGATCCGCTGGGTGCCGGCGTCCAGCGTGGTCCTCACCCGGAGCTGCTCCGGCCGCCGCTCGCGCAGGTACGCCGCCGCGTGCGGCGCCAGGCGCGGGAACGGCCGCAGCTCCGCCGGCGCCGGCGTGGCCTCGATCTCCGGGAGCACCGCGTCCATCGCGCCCCCGCGCAGGGGGAGGGCGCCCGCCTTCGCCAGGCGCGCGGCGACGGAGTCCCGAGCCGCCTTCAGCCGCGCGGCGTTGGCGGCGGAGGGCGCCCGCCGGTTCGGATCCTGCGGGACCGCCAGCAGGGTGGCGATCTCCGCGGCGGAGAGGCTGCGCGCGGTGTGCCCGAAGTACGACAGCGACGCCGCCTCCACGCCCTCCACGTTCCGGCCGTAGGGCGCGAACTGCAGGTACGCCTCCAGGATCTCCCCCTTGGACAGCCGCAGCTCCAGCTGCGCCGCGCGCAGCGCCTCCACCACCTTCGAGCCCAGCGTGCGCGGCCGCGGCTCCAGCACCCGCACCAGCTGGAGGGTGATGGTGGAGCCGCCGCTCACCACCTCGCCGGCCCACAGGTTCTGGGCCGCGGCCCGCGCCACCGCCAGCGGGTCAACGCCGGGGTGGTACCAGAAGCGCCTGTCCTCGAACCGGATCAGCGCGTCCAGGTACGCCGGGTCCACCTCCTGGCGCGAGATGGCGATCCGCCGCCGCTCGTCGGGAGAAAGGAAGACGTGCGCGTAGGAGCCGTCGCGGAACTCGACCACCGCCGAGCCCGGCTGCTGGAGGCGGGCCGGGAGCGGGACCAGGTGCGAGGCGGCGAGCGCCAGCAGCCAGCCCGCGCCCACCGCGACCGCCAGCGCGAGCGGGCGGCGCCGCACCCGCACCCGCCCGCGCCAGCCCCGGACGCGCGCCGCCGCCGCGCCTAGAGGAGATTTTCCTTCCATGGCCCACCGACGATCACGCTCTTCCCGGCCGCCCGCGCCCAGACGCGGGGGTCGTACATCGCCTCCGCCTCCAGTGGCGGGATGGTGAACTTCCCGGCGGTCACCGCGCGCAGCGTGTAGACCACCTTCCGCGACTCGCCGGCGTTGAGGTTCCCGAACACCTCCAGCCGGTCGTCGCGGACGTTCATGTAGTCGAGCGCCCAGAGGTCCCGGTCCTCGATCCAGGTCGCCCCCACGCCGCGGCCCAGCCTGGGGTTCTCGATCTCCCAGCCGGCCGGGAACCGGTCCACCATCGCGACGTTGGTGATCCGCTCGCGCCGGGTGTTCTTGATCTCCAGCTCCACGAACACCAGGTCGCCCAGCTTGTGGTTGTTGCCGGAGAGGTCCAGCCCGCCTCCGCCCATGGTCCGGTACTGGCGGCTGACCTGCAGCCCGTCGCCCCCCAGGCGGTAGCTGCCCTCCTGGCGGACGCCCTCGCTGGAGAGGATGAGGAACAGGCGGCCGGAGTCCGTCTTCGGCACCTCGAGGGTCATGGTGCCGTACTCGCTGGCGCGCGCCAGCGCCCAGGTCTTGTCGGACTGCTTGGCCCCCTTGGGGAGCGGCGCCGGGGAGACCGCCTTCCCGTTGGCCACGAGCGAGGCCGCGCCGAAGCTCGAGGGCTGGTTCGCCACCCGCTTGCCCAGGCCGGAGACGCCCCAGGACAGCTCCTGGGTGGAGTACCCGGTGCTGTCCTTGCGGAGTCCCTCCGCCACCAGCTGCGCCAGCGGCTCGCCGGCGGCGTCGCTCCCGAACACGTCCTGGAAGACGTTGAGCGCGATCCCGCGACGGCGGAGGTCGGAGTAGTAGTTCCAGCTCCACGACCGCTGGTCGGTCACCGGCGAGACGTCCGGCTTCTTCAGCTCCGCCTCGTACCGCCGGTCGCCCGCCAGGTGGAGCGCGGCCATCAGGAGGTACCGCTGCTCGCCGCGCTCGCCGTTCTCGCCCTGGCGGTAGCCGTCGATCAGCTTCCCCGCGCGCGCCTTGCGCGGCTTGCCCGCCAGCGCGGCCACGTAGTGCGCGTACGGCTCCCACTGGCTGGGCTGGAGGCCGTACTTGCTGTCCTGCGCGCCGGCCTCACCCCGCTCCAGCTTGGTGAGCTCCCCCTCCAGGTACGCGACCGCGCCGTCGATCTTCTCCTGCGGCACGGGGAACCCCTGCCGCTGGGCGTCGATCAGCGTGTGCGTCACGTACGCGGTGCCCCACGGCACCGGGTGGGTGTCCCCCGGCCAGACCCCGAAGCCGCCCGAGGGCGTCTGCATCGCGATCAGCCGGTTCACGCCCGACATCACCATGTCCTCGATCTTGTTGTTCGCCACCAGGGTCGGATCGACGTTCGACAGCAGATTCGCAACGAACAGCAGTGGCCTCGTACCCGACGAGGTCTGCTCGATTCAGCCATAGGGGTAGTGGACGAGGTGCTTGAGGTGGTCGAACGTCTGGCCGTACGGGTTGGTGGTCATCCAGAACGTGGACTGCTCGCTGGTGGGCATCCACCCCTTGAGGTGCGGCTTCAGGTCCATCGTCCCCGCGGTGAGCTCCAGCTGCTCCAGCTTCCGCTCGCGCGGCCCGGCGGGGATGAACGGCACGTCCGCCTCGTCGCGCACCTCCAGCTTCCCCGCCCGCGCCACCACCTTGAGCTTGGCCGCGCCCACCGGCCGCACCGCCTTCGCCTGGAAGACCGAGGTGCTGGACGCTCCGTTCTCGAGCGTCACCGTGGCCTCGCTCCGCCCCAGCAGCTTGAGCGGGCTGGGCTCGTCCAGCCCGGCGGTCAGCCCGGGCACGGGCAGCATCTCCGCGGTGATCGAGAGCTGCACCTCCTGCCTGGCGCCGGTGAGGTTGGTGAGGAACACCGGGATCTGCACCTCGTCCCCGTTCACCAGGAACCTGGGCATGGTGGTCTGGACGACGATGGGGTCGCGCACCACCACGTTCGCCTCGGCGCTCCCCACCCGCTTGCCGCCGGAGGTCACCGCCATCACCCGGAGCTTCCCGCGGTACTGCGGCACCTCGAAGGTGAAGCTGGCCTTGCCTTCCTTGTTGATGGGGACGATCCCCGACCACAGCGCCACCGGCTTCACCGGCTGCACCCGCCCCTGCGGCGAGTTCCCGCCCCCGGAGTCCTCGTCGCCGCCGCTGGAGCGCGAGGGGCCCGCGGCCTGCAGCCCCACCGCCCACCCCACCGTCTCGTACGTCTCCACCCCCAGCGCCCGCGCCGCGAACAGCGTGCTCAGCGGCGACGGCGTCTTGAAGGAGGTGAGCTGGAGGATCCCCTCGTCCACCACCGCCACGGTGGCGAAGGCGCCGTCCTCCTTCTCGCCGGTGTCCAGCTTCACCGTGAGCTTGCCCCGGCTGCGGATCTCGGATGGCACCTCCAGCTTCAGCGCGTGGCGGAGGTCCACCGGATCCACCGGCACCGAGCGCACCCCGAACGCCCGGTCCGGCATGAACGCCTCCCTGGAGTCGAGGTGCGGGTCCTTCACCACCAGCACCGAGACGTAGACGTTGGGGACCAGCTTGCCCACGGAGAAGGTCCAGCTGGCGTCGCCGGCCGGCACCTCGCGCCACTCGCTCTTGAGCACCTCGTCCGTCTCCACGGTGAAGAGCGCGCGCCCCTTGAAGGGCGACTTGAAGCGGACGGTGGCGTTCTCGCCCACCGACACCCGCGCCGGCGCCTCCAGCCCGATCCAGCTCGGGCGCGCGGGGCGCGGGGTGCGCTCCACCTGGGCCGTCCGGCCCTCGCCCCACTCGTACCAGTAGTGCCCGTCGCCGCCCAGGTGCAGCTCGCTGGTCGACTTGCCGGCGCGCGCGCGCACCAGGAACCCGGCGCCGTCCTGGGCGGGGGTGAGGGTGGCGGAGAAGCGGCCGTTCTCGACCTTGATGGTCGAGGTGGACTCCACCACCGGCCGGAGGTTGACCTTGTAGGTCCCGTTGCCCTCGTCCTCGTCGTAGTACCAGCCGTAGTCCTCGTCGAAGCGGACCAGCTCCAGGGTGACCTTCTGCACGGTGGTGATGGGCGTGCCGTTCCAGTCCACCACCGCGCCCGTCACCGGGATCGGCTCGCCCGGCTTCCCCTTGGTCACGCTGGAGGTCACGCCCACGTAGAACTTCTCCGGGTGGACCAGGAGCGACGCCTTCCCCACCGTGGTGCGCCCGGAGCCCGCCTCGAACACCGCGGCGCTGGCCACCATCTTCGCCGGCCCCTCCAGCCTGGCCCGCGGCGACGACCCGCGCGGGCAGGACAGCGCGGCCTGGCCCTGCTCGTCCAGCTCGCCGGTGCGCTGGCCCAGCGTCACGCCCCGCCGCGGCTTGCCGGTCGCGCTCCAGGGCCCGTAGGTGAGCTGGGCGTTCTCCTTCGGCTTGAACGCCGCCGGCTCCAGCTCGCAGGTCAGCTCCACCTTGTGCTTGGCGGGCACGCCGCCGAACAGGTAGCGCGCCGACACCTTGGCGGGGACGTCCTCGGCGAAGAGCGCGCCTTGCCGGGCGAACGAGGCGTCCACCTTCATCCGTTCCGGGACGAACTCCTCGACCTGGAAGTCGTACTGCGAGGCCTCCTTCCCGGCCACGTCCACCGCCAGCTTGTAGTGGCCGGTGGCGGCGAACGGCGCCAGCTGCACGTCGTAGGCGACCATCCCCGCGGCGTTGGTCTTCACCGTCACCTTCTTGAAGACGCTCTGCCGGGGATCGGTGAGCCTGAGGACCACCGGCATCCCCGCGGGGGGCGCGGCGTCCGCCTTGTCGCGGAGGATGGCCGCCAGGTGCACCTTCTCGCCCGGCCGGTACACGCCGCGGTCGGAGTAGGCGGCGGCGCGGTACGCCCGGTCGGACGAGTAGGGCTCGCCGGAGATCTCGGTGTCCGAGATCTCCGTCTTCAGCTCCTCCAGCTTGAGGTAGGTGAGGTCGCCCCCCTTGGTGGCCACCAGCGCGTAGGGCTCGCTGGGGTCGGCGTCCTTCGCCTCGCCCACCGCCGCCAGGCAGTGGCCGTCGCCGGCGGTGGAGCAGGAGGCGAGCGGGAACCCGCTCTTGCGGATCAGCCGCACCTCCACGCCGCCGACGCCCTCGTTGGTCGACATGTTCGTCGCCCACACATCCACCGCGTGGCGCCACGGCTGGCCGGGCGGCGGCGTCCGCTTCTTGGCCACCAGGTTGAGCTCGGTGAGCAGGAGCCGCTTGGAGTCCTTGGCCGCGCCGCCGGGGGCCTGGACCGCGATCTCCAGCAGGCCCCTGGGCGCGGTGGGCGCCAGCAGGCCCAGGTCGACGAAGCTGGTGGTGAGCGCGTCGCGCGTGCCGGAGAGCTTCACCTTGCCCCCGGCGAGGACCAGGTTGGAGGTGCGGTCGGTGAAGGTCTCGGACGGCTCGGACATCCAGTAGACCAGGTTCTCGGGCGGGACCTGCCGGATGGAGACCGCCGCCTCCGCCACGTTGAGGTGCTGGAGCGCGAGGCGGTTCCACGCCGTGCGGGTGAGGTAGCGGCCCGAGGCGGCGATGGAGAGCCTGGGGGTCCGCTCCGGGAAGACGAGGCTGGCGTTGTAGCCGCTGGAGAGGACCGACCCGTCGGCGTTCCGCAGCCCGGCGTCGAGGCGGAGCTTGTACTTGCCCTTGCGGAAGTTGCCGAAGATCCGGAACCCGGTCTCGGAGGGGCCCACGGAGACCTTCACCGCCGGCGAGACGCGGATGAACTGCGCCGCGGTCGCCTCGTCCGGCTGGCAGTAGCGCACCCAGACGTAGCGCCCGCTCTTGTCGTCGTAGCGGTGGTGGACCTGGCCGGCCGACCGGTCGCGGCGGGCGCTCTCCGGGACCTCGGACCAGCAGACCACGTTCACGTGGAAGCCGGTGACGGCCTCGCCCACGGTGGCGGCCTCGATGGTGACCGCCGTGCCGCCCTCGATGGTGACGGAGAGCTCGGAGCGGGGCGCGGTGGCGCGGTGCCCCTTCATGTGGATCCCGTCGCCCACCCTGGCGGTCACCTCGGCCACCGCGGTGGTGGAGAGCTGGAAGCGGGCGCGCGCCACGTTCGCGCTCGGGCTCTCCCAGCGGGCGGGGGAGATGCCCGCGCCGTTGAGCGTCCAGCGCGCGGCGTTGCCCACCTCGGCGAGGTCGACCGGGCCGCTGAACTCCAGGTCCAGCTCGAGGTCGCCCGCATCGAGGTTGACCAGGTTCTTGGTGAGGCGGAGCAGCTCGAAGCGCGGCGTGGGGAAGGAGCCGGCCCACTTGCCCCCGCCGGGATCTTTGAGCACGCCGTCCACCGACTCGACGGAGCGGAGCTGGACCTCGTACCTGGTGCCCGGCGCGAAGGAGCCCGCGGGCGTGAACGTCAGCTCGTTGCGGCTGGTGATCGCCAGCTTCCCCTTGATCTCCGGCTTCAGCTCCAGCGCGGTCTCCGGACCGGCCGGGCCGACCTTCTTGTCGGAGAACACGTCCCTGGAGAAGTGGACCACCAGCGACGTGGGGATGGCGCCCTCGTCCGAGAGCGCGACGAAGTAGGCCTGCAGGTCCGCGGCTGTGAGCTTCGGTGGGACAGGTGGGGGCGCCGGCTGGTCGGGTGTCGCCGGGGCCGCGGCCCCGGGCGCGGCGACCTTCGGCGGCTCCTCGCCCACGGGCTTGGAGGAGCAGGTGCAGCCCGCGAGGGCGGAGAGCGACAGGGCGAGGCAGAGCAACCGCGGGGGAACGGGCATGAGGCGGATCCTGTGTGGAGATGGCGGCTGGGGCGCGACCGCAGCAAAGGCTATGCCCCGCCGGCCGCGGGCGCGAGGACGCAGATCCGCCGGGCCCCCCGGAGCTGGAAGGTTTGCTGACGAAATCGGGGATTTTTCAGTTTTGTAAGCGCTTCAGCACCCCGCGCGTCGAAACTCCACTTTCTCGTCCGCGGACAATCCAGTCAGGAGGGCGCACTGGAGGCGCCCCCTTCCTGGAGACATCCGCATGTCCGAGATTGGAAAGGGCGCGCTCGCGCTTCGCGGTGGACGTCCGTCCGCCGGCGGGCCGGGGACCGGCGCCGCGACCCGCTCCCCCGCCGCCACTCCGCGCAGCAGGGCCACCGACGAGTTCGAGGCGCCGCGGGCGGGAGGCCGGGGCACGCCCGGGCCGGTGCTGGCGGCGGCGACGCCGGTCGTCGACCTCGCCACCGAGCTGGGGCTCACGTCCGAGGTCCTGGACCGCCTCCCCGAGGGGGTGCGCCGCAACGTCGACTCCGCCCTGCGCGAGGCCCGCGACGGCAACTGGCGCGCGGCGATGCGGGAGATGCTGGAGGCGCTCCGCGCCGGCGGCGGCCAGGTGGTGCAGGACGCCATGGTCGCGCTCTCGCGGCGCCTGGAGGCGAGCGGCACCTCCGGCGCGGTGCGCGCGCTGCTGGGGAACCGCGAGCTGCTCGGCCACCTCGGCAACGACAAGGTGCGGGAGGCCCTCGACCGGCTGCTGGATTCGTGGGGCGGCGAGGCCGGCAACCTCCCCGAGGCGCTGGCCGCGCTGCGGGAGGGCGCCGCCAGCATCCCGCGCGAGGTGGTGGAGCGGGCCGTCACCCAGGCCGCGCAGGCCCTGGACCCGGAGGGCCTCGCCGGCGTGGCGCGCGATCTGCTCGGCGACCCGGCGGTGGTCCGCGAGCTGCTCACCAACGACCGGCTGCAGGAGGCGCTGGCGGCGCTGGCGAACGGCGACCTGAGCGGCCTGCGCGACCTGGCCCAGGTGCCGGCGCTGCGGGAGCGGATCCCGCAGGTGCTGGCGCGCAGCACCGCGCTGCAGCAGGCGCTGGGGCTGAGCGAGCAGGAGCTGCGCACCGCGGGGCGGTCGATCGTCGAGCTGGCGGACTGCTTCGCCCAGCTCGGCGGCGCCCCCTTCGGCGGCAACGTGGGCGAGACCCTGGGGCGGATGCTCCAGCTGGCGCGCGACCCCGCGCTCCGCGAGATCGCCCAGAAGGCCATCACCCACCTGGCCGGCCACTTCGCCAGCCTGATGCGGTTCGGCGGGCCCCCGGGGGGCTTCGGGACCATCGGCAACCCCGATCCGGCCGGGCTGGTGGGGCTCGTCACCCGCGCGCTGCAGAGCGGCGAGCTGCTCACCGCGCTGGCCGAGGATCCGGGCCTGCAGCGCGCGGTGACCCAGCTGGCCCAGGGCGACCTGGGCGGCGCGCTCCGCACCGTGGCCGGCAACGAGCGCGCCCGCAACGCGCTCGCCCAGGCCATCGCCTCCCACCCGGTGTTCCGGCAGGCGCTGGAGCGGCTGGGGCTGCGGGCGGAGGACCTGCAGCAGCTCGGCCAGGCGCTGCAGGCGGTGCCGCAGCTGGCGGACGCGCTGGGCAGCCTGGCGGGGGGCGACTACCGGGGCGCGCTGGCCGGGCTGCGCGCGGCGCTGGAGAACCCCGCCGCCGCCGACCTCGCCCGCCGGGCGGTCACCGCGCTCTCGGACCGCTGGGGCCAGGAGCTGGTGGCCTGGGCGCAGCGGCTGCCGGAGAGCAGCCCCATCCGCGCGCTGCTCTCGCAGCGGGAGCTGGTGACGTCGCTGGTCACCGATCCGCGCTTCGCCGAGGCGCTGCAGCTGATCGGCCAGGGCCGGATCGGCGAGGCGCTGGGACAGATCGCCGCCACCGAGGGCGGCCAGGAGATCCTGCGCCGGGCCGGCGACGCGCTGCTGGCCCTCCCGCAGGTCCGCACCGCCCTCGACCGGCTGGGCATCACCGCCGAGCGGCTGGAGCAGGCGCGCCCGGCGCTGCCGCACCTGATCCGCGCCACCGAGGCGCTGGCCGCCGGCCGGGGCGGGGAGGCGGTGGACCACCTGCTCTCCGCCGGCGCCGCCGCGCCGGACCTGGTGGCCGACGCCGTGGGCACCATGGCCCAGCGCTGGGGGACCACCCAGGGGGTGCCCTCCGCGCTGCAGGCGCTGCTGCGCGACCGCGATCTGATCCGGGACATCGTCCGTTCGCCGGCGGTCCGCGGGGCGGTGCGCTCGCTGATGGAGGGCAACTTCTCCACCGACGCGGTGCGCGCGCTGCTGGCCGACGACGCCATCGGCCGGCGGGTGATCGACGCGCTGGGGCGCAACGAGAGCTTCCGGGCGCTGATGCAGGGCCTGGGCCTCACCCCCCAGAACCTGCAGGAGCTGCGCGCCGCCGCGCCCGACCTGCTGCAGGCGATGAGCGCCTTCGGCAACAACCAGTTCGGCCAGGGGGTGCGCTCGCTGGTGGCCGCCGCCCGCAACGCGCCGGAGCTGGTGTCCCGCATCTTCCGCGAGCGCCTCCCGCGGGTGCCCCTCCTCCACGACCAGGCCTTCCTGGAGCGGCTCGCCGCCAGCCCGGGCGCGCGCGCGGCGGCGGACGCCTTCGCCCGCGGCGACATGGCCGAGGCCTTCCGCGCGCTGGGCGGCGACCGCGAGCTGCGCGACGCCGCCATCGACGCGCTGTTCCGCGACGGCTGGGGGACGGTGCTGCGCGACCGCCTGGGGATCAGCGCGGACGACCTCAAGCGCAACGCCGGCGCCATCCCGCACGTGATGGAGGCCGCCCGGTACGCCTTCCGCGGCGACTACCAGAGCGCGGTGAGCGAGCTGGTGGAGGCCGGCCGCGCCGCGCCGGACCTGGTCCGCGCCACCCTGGGCCGGATCGCCGAACGGGCGCGCCTGCCTCCGGTGGTGAGGTCGCTGCTCACCAACCCCACCTTGATCAACCGGCTGATGGGGAGCGACGAGCTGCGCCGCTTCATCTCCGACCTGGTGCCGCCCCAGGGCCTCACCCCGCACGGCATCCGTTCCCACCTGGAGCACGCGGTCCAGGGGCTGCTGCGCGCGGCGCCCACCATCGCCCGCGACGTCGCCGGCGCGCTGGCGGACGACCCGAACGTCCGGCCCGCGCTGGAGCGGCTGGGCCTGTCGCGCGACGACCTGCTGCAGTGCGCGGACGCGGTGCCCGCGCTGCTCTCGGCCGCGCAGGCGCTGATGTCGGACCCGCCGGACTACCGGGCGGCGCTGAATTCCGTGCGCGACGCGCTGGGGCACATGCCGCCCGCGCTGATCGCCCGCACCGTGGGGCGGCTGGCGCAGAACATCCCCAACCTGCCGTCGTGGGTCCGCTCCGCGCTGGGCAATGAGGGGCTGATCACCCGGCTGGCCGGGACCGCCGACTTCCGGGAGGCGATCCGGTCGCTGATCTCCGGCGACGCCGCGGGGGCGATGCGGATCATCGGCGGGTCCGACGAGATGCTGCGGATCACCCTGGACTCGCTCTTCGCCCACCCGCAGCTGGGGCCCCGGATGCGCGAGCTGGGCCTGACCCCGGAGCGGTTGATGACCGCCCGCCGCGCGCTGCCCCACCTGGTGGAGGCGGCCGAGTCGTTGCTCACCAACCCCCAGGAGAACTGGCAGCAGGCGCTGGGGCACCTGGTGTCCGCGGTGGCCGAGGGCGGGGGCACGCTGGCGCGGGACGCGATCACCGCCGCCGCGCAGCGGATCTTCCGCCCGGGCTCGCTCCCCCACACCATCCTGGGTGACCGGGAGTTCGTGGGCT
>Ga0075421_100011209_pt1 | contig 11097 bp, 13 predicted proteins | sample SoiMetdeltSBSDD5_FD_75292 | JGI IMG/M metagenome (GOLD analysis project Ga0075421, IMG submission 75292) | Bulk soil microbial communities from a Populus tree surrounding site in Tennessee, USA - Soil MetaG P. deltoides SBSDD5 | ecosystem: Environmental > Terrestrial > Soil > Tree plantation...
TCCGGGCTCCGGGCGGTGCTCGACGCCTGGCAGCGGGTGCAGGACGCGGACATGGCCTTTCGGCTCGTCAGCGTGTCGGAGGAAGCCATCCGCACCGCTCGTCTCGCGGGCCTAGATGGTCTTCTCGACCTCGCCGACCCCTAGGTGGCCGGTTAGACGTCGCACCGGCGGGAACAACCGCGAGCAGTAGCTACCGCTCTTGAACAGTCAGGGACGGCGTGGGACGAGTGGCCCGTGGAGGCGTCATGGGTCCCAGGATCAAGAATCGGTCGCTGAGTTGCATCGGCTTCGAGGCGCGAGTCGTGCGCGGGGTCGGTCGTCCGACAGTCGTGGTTCGGGGCGAGATCGACCGGGCCACGGTCGACGAGCTGACGACCGCGCTGACCGAAGCCATGGTCGGGAACTCCTGCATCGAGGTCGACCTCACGGATGCGACGTTCATGGACTCGTCGGGTGTACGGGCCCTGGCGGACGCATATTTCCGTCTAGGGCGGCTGCCGGAGGCGATCCGGTTGCGGGACCCGAGCCCCGCGCTGCGCTCGCTCCTCGTCCTCGCCGGAGCCGAGACCCTCTTCGACGTCGTGTTCTCCAAGGACCGTCCGACCCTGGTCACTGAGCGGACGGATCGAGAGCCTGCTCGAGGCCGGTGAGCTGAAGGTTCGCAGGCTCAGGGCAGGGGGGTGGCGGTGTGGCGGACGGTCCCTCCGCGGTCCGGACTCGACCACCGGCTAGGTTGAGACTGGTTCTCAATACTGGTTGATGGAGTTGGTGGTGGCCGTGGTCGACAACGTGGTCGCGTCGGTGTCGTCTGCCGTGGATCGGGTCCAGCGGGACTTGGCACGGCGGTCGCATCTGCGTCCGTGCGCGGAGGTGGATGCTCTGTTCGGTGAGCTGGTCAGGCTGGTCGCGGCGGTGCCGCCGGGATCGGTGCTGCCGGAGTGCCGGCGCCATGGACCGGTGCTGCGGCGCTTGTGCGCCGAAGGCGAGCAGCAGCTCGAGCTGGTGTGGGCCCGGCGGATCGCCACGGCATCCGATCCCGACGGATGCCTCGCAGGGTTCCCCTACCTGGACAACTATCGGCGCCTCGCCCGTCTGGAGCTGGACACGCTGGCCCGGGTCGCGTCGCGCCGGCCCCGGCGGGTGCTGTTCGTCGGGGCAGGCCCGCTGCCGTTGAGCGCACTGCTGATGGCCGACGCCCTCGGCGTGCCGGTCGATGCCATGGACCGTGACCCGGCAGCGCTGGACGCGGGCCGGCAGGTGCTCGCGGCGTTGCGGGCCGGGCGAGTGCGGTCGGTTGCCGGCGACGCCATGACCGCAGATGTTGCGGGCTACGACCTCGTGATGGTCGCCGCACTGGTCGGCAGCACGCCGGGCGCCAAGGAGGCGGTGCTCCAGCGGCTGGCGCGGGCGATGACGCCGGGCTCGGTGCTCCTCGTGCGCAGCGCCCGCGCGGCGCGCACGCTGCTGTACCCGCCGGTGGAGCCGGCGCACCTGAAGGGCTTCGCCGTCCACGCCGTCGTCCACCCCGTCGACGACGTCATCAACTCGGTGGTGGTCGCAACCGCTCTCGGGGCGAGCTGACATGGCCACCCTGCTGATGGTCGAGAGCTGGGTCGGAGCGGCCGGCCAAGCCCTCCCGCGCCGGATCATCGACCGGAACCACGACTACGTCCTCGTCACCCGGGACCCCGGGCTCTACCCGGCCACGGCGATCGGCACGGCGCACCCCGCCGTCGAGCACGCCGACGAAGTCGTGGTCACGGAGACCAACGACCTCGCCGGGCTCCTCGACACCGCCGCATCGATCGCGGCCCGCCGGCCGATCGACGGTGTCCTCACCACCTGCGACTACTACCTCGTCGCCGCCGCAGCGATCGGTGAGCGACTCGGGCTGCCGGCAGCCCCGGTGCAGGCGATGCGGACCGCGACCCGCAAGGACCTCGTGCGCGCGGCCCTGGCCGCTGCCGGGCTTCCCAACCCCCGCTATGCGGTGGCTCAAGGCTGGGACGACGCCCGGATCGCCGCCGCCGCGCTCGGCTACCCGCTGGTCGCCAAGCCGGTCGACCTCAACGCCGGCAGCGGGGTCCGGCTCGTCACTGACGAGGCCGCGCTCAAGGACGCGGTCGGCGAGATCCACAGCGCTACCACCAACACCCGGGGCCAGGCCCTCCAACGCCTCGTGTTGCTCGAAGAGCAGATGACCGGAACCGAGGTCAGCGTCGAGACTGTCACCCACACCGGGCGCACCACGATCCTCGCCGTCACCGACAAGAGCGTCACCGCCGCACCCGCGTTCGTGGAATCGGGACACATGGTCCCCGCCCAGCTCGACCCGAGCGACACCATCGCCGCCTGCGACCTCGCCGCCCGAGCCCTCGACGCGGTCGGCCTCACCCACGGGATCAGCCACGTAGAGGTCATGATCGCCCCCGACGGCCCCCGCATCGTGGAGATCAACCCCCGCCAGGGCGGCGGCCACATCTTCGAGCTCGTCGAGCTCGTGACCGGCACGCATCCGCTCGACGTGCTGATCGACCTGGCCCTCGACATCGGCATCACCGCCCGGCCCGGACCGCGGCCGACGGCGCCGAGCGCCGCGATCATGTTCGTCCTCAGCCCCGAACCCGGCATGGTCGTGGCCGTCGAAGGCGCCCACCACCTCGACACCGACCCGGGCATCATCCGCTGGGAGCTCCCCACACCGGCCACCGCTCGCCCGCCGGTGGACAACGACGCCTACCTCGGCCACGTCATCGCGGTCGGCAACGGACAGCGAGACGCCCGAAAACGAGCCGAAACCGCGCTCGCCACCATCCGCCTCGTCCTGGCCGATGGTCGACGACTCCGGCCCCTCGGCATCCCATCTTCCTGAGCAAGCTCAGGGCGGGTTCGGTCGTTGGCGCTCGGCGAGGTACATGCCGCCGAGCAGGATGGCTCCGACGAAACCCACGAGACGGTGCTCGGTGCTCTCGGACAACAGCGCCACGAGCAGGCAGGCGAGGGCTGCTCCGAGCAGAGCGATGGCGACTCGTGACCGCACGATGGTTCGTGTTCCCCTGCCGCCCGGACCCCAGCCGCCCAGTCAGATGGTGGGGAGTGGCGCTTGACATCCGGTACTGACGTGTCAGTAATGATGGTGACCGGGGGAATGGAGGGTCGCATCCGTCATCCACCTGTCCTGCAGGGGGAGGCAGCACACCATGACGGCCTGCTGCGCTTTGGGGACCTGACGATGGACATCCAGACCAGAGATGTCCATCGGGGGCAGCGCGCGATGTACCTGACCCCCACCGAGTTCCGGCTCATGGAGCTGTTCCTGCGGAACCCGCGACAGGTGCTGACCCGCGAGGTCATCTTCGACCGGGTGTGGGGCTTCGATGTCGGGCGGGCGTCGAACACGCTCAACGTCTACATCGGCTACCTGCGACGCAAGACCGAGGCCGGCGGCGAGCATCGGGTGATCCACACGGCCCGGAGCATCGGCTTCATCCTCCGCGACTGAGACGCCGGGGGCCGCGGTCCGATGAGTCTCGACGCGTTGGCCGGTCTACATGTCATGACCAGACGTGTGGTGTTCGATCCGATCGTCAAGGTGCGGGGCGAGCAGCCGTATGTGGCGGTCCGCGATGTGGTCTCTCTGGAGACGGTGAACGAGATCGCCGATCGCCTGCCCGAGGTGTTCGAGTGGCTCGGCGAACGAGGGCTCGAGGCCGTGGACGCGCCGTTCCTTCGGTACAGGTTCATCGAGATGCCCGGCCGCCTGGAGGTCGAGGCCGGGGTCCCGGTCGCCGGCGGGGTCACCGGCGGTGACGAGGTCATGGCCGAGATCTTGCCGGCAGGGAGGTATGTGTCCGTCACCCATTTCGGCCGTCCGGAGGGTCTGGTGGGTGTCATCGCCGAGCTGCTCCGGTGGGGTGGCGAGCATAGGGTCAGCTGGGATGTGGTCGAGGCCGACGACGGGCAGCAGTGGGGTTGCCGCCTCGAGGTGTTCCGCACGAACCCGGCCGAGCAGCCCAACCCCGACGAGTGGGGGACCGAGCTCCTGTTCCGGCTGGCCGACGACGAGCCCTTGCCGTCCTGACCCCGATCAGGTCAGGGCGTCGTAGTACGCCTTCTGGCTGGGGTAGTAGTCGTCGAAGTCGGGGACCGGCCCACCGTCCCGCGAGGCGACCAGCATGTCGAGGTAGTACTCCCAGCCCGGGCCGATCGATCCGACATCGGCGCCCTCGTCGAGGTGTTGGACGAAGGTCAGCTCGGTGATCCCGTCTCGCTCGGCGAGGTGGGCTTCGAGCCTCCACGTGCCGTGGTCGTCGCTGGTGCTCACCGCCAGGTGATGCGGGGGCTCGCAGGCGTCGATCGTCATCTCGGCTTCGGGCGCGCCGTCCTCGAACACCATCCGGTACCGGATGGTCTTGCCGGGGCCGGCGTCGCCGGTCCAGGACGCGAACCATCGAGCGGTTCGTTCGGGTTCGGTGATGCTCGCCCACACGTCGTCGATCGGGGCCCGGAACGACCGGACGAGGACGAGGTCGTGGGTCTTGTCGCCGGACTGCAGCAGCTTGCCGGTGGGCTCGGGTGTCATGCGGTCTTCTCCTGTTGCTGTGCTGATGGAGACGGTGACGTTGGAGTCGTCGTCGCCGATCGGTGGCCGGTGCGCTCCCGTTCACGGCGAGTGCGGCGGACCTCCGTGTCGAGCGCGTCGAACGCAGTGCTCCACCCGGTCCGGAACTGCGCCAACCAGGCGTCCAGCTCGGCCAGAGGCGCAAGCTCGATCCAGTAGATGCGCTCGCGGCCTTGAGCCCGGTCGACGACGAGCCCGGTCTCGCGCAGCACCCGGAGGTGGCGGCTGATCGCCGGGCGGCTGATGTCGAAGTGGGCGGCGATGGCTCCGGCCGGCTGGGGACCGAGCCACAGGAGGCTCAGGATCTCCCGCCTGACCGGGTCGGCGATCGCTCGTGCCGCGTCCACGAACGAAGTGTAACCGATCTGTTACGCATGGCTGCGCAACCCGGGCCGGTTGTCACGGTTGGGCCTCGTCGCTGGCCTGGGCCAGGTCGAGGAAGGCGCGGACTGGCGCGGTGACGTCGTGGCGGTGCCAGACCACGACCATGTCGCGGTGCAGCAGCGGAGCGCGCAGGCGAAGCGTCGCGACCGGTTCGTTCGAGCGCTGGGCGGTCGATCGCGGCAGGACGGCGACACCCAGCTGCTGGGCCACCAGGGTGGGCAGCAGGTTCAGGTCGTCGGTCTCGGCGGTGATGCGCGGTGCGAACCCGGCCGCTGCGGACGCTGCTTCCAGCACCGCCCGCAGGCCTGAGCCCTGGGTGAGCGTGACGTGCGCGTCGTCGCTCAGGTCGAGCAGGGTCGCCTCCGCGGCGTCGGCGAGGCGATGGTCGGCGGGGACGATCACCACGAGGGGTTCGGTGGCGATGCGCTGGCTCGCGAGCACGGAGCGGAGACGCTGGCCGGCCGGTCCGGCCGGGAGCCGCCCGCCGGAGACGCCGATGACGGCGATGTCGAGCGCATGGGTCGCAACGTCGGTCGCCAGTCCTTCCGGATGGCCGCTGTCGACCGTGAGGCGCACCTTGGGATGCCGAGCGGCGAACTCGCCGATGTTCCGCGTGAGCCACTCGGGGGGTGAAGGGATGGTGCCGATGTTGAGGTCCCCGGCGAGATCGCCATGCAGGGTCTCCACGGCGTCGGCCCCGGCGGTCGTCGCCGCGAGGGCGGCCCGGGCGTGCGGCATGAAGGCCTCTCCCGCGGCGGTGAGCCGGGCTCGGCGCTCCGACCGGTCGAAGAGCTTGGCGCCCAGCTCACGCTCGAGGCGGGCGATCTGCTGGCTGACGGCCGGTTGCGCGACGTGAACCCGGGCGGCGGCCGCGGTGAAGGTCCCCTCCTCGGCCACCGCGACCACGTACCTCAGCTGCCGAAGTTCCATAACGATACCTTATCGACAGCTATCACTTACATATCTTGGACTTCTCATTGGGGCCGGCGCACACTGCGCAGAAGAAGACCAAGTCGTGCAGAGAGGAGCAACCCGATGCCGACACCAACCGGTGCCCGACCGCCCGTCGGTCCTTCGTCCCGGCATCAGCTGGCCGTCATGGTGTGGATCGCCGTCGTCCCCACGCTCGTCGTCCTGCAACTGGCGCTCGCCGAGGTGCTGGAAGCGGCACCGGCGCCACTGCGGCCGGCGATCATGGCCACGATCGCCATCCCGATCGTCGTCTACGTGCTGATGCCATCCCTCCAGCGGCTGAGCGCCCGCCTCGTCGAGGACCGATCGACATGACCGCACCCCTTCCCTACTGGCCCACCCGGACGATCGCCGTCCTCGTCACCGTCGATCCCGCCCCCCATGCGATCCCGGTGTCCGCCCCGGTCAGGGCCGGCGACGAGGCGATCCTGTTGAGCCTCCACAACTCCCGCGACTCCCTGGCCCGCCTGCAGGCCCGCTCCGACGTCGCCCTGGTCATCCTCACCGAAGGCAACGTGGCCTTCACGGCACGAGGCCACGCCCGGGTCGTCCAAGCAGCCATGCCCGGCGCTCCCGACTACGCAGCCGTCCGCATCGACGTCACCGACGTGGACGACCACGTACAGCCCGCCTTCACCGTCGACGCCGGCGTCGCCCGCACCTGGATCGACGACAACGAGAAGCTCGCCTTGAGCGAGCGAGTCACCGCCCTCCAACGCCTCGCCGAGGCATCGACATGAAGATCAACAGCATCTCCGCCCCCGGGCGTCGCGAGCCAGGTCCGTGGTCCCTCCGACCAGCCGACCGGCGTGACGCCGAAGCCGTCACCGAGCTCGTCGACGCCGCCTACAACCACTACGTCGAGCGGCTCGGCATGCTGCCCGGTCCGATGACCCTGGACTACGCGAGCGTCATCGCCGACTACCAGGTCACCGTCGCGGAGAGCGACGGCGACATCGTCGGCGTCCTCGTGCTCGGCCGCAACGACGAAGGCTTCGTCATCGAGAACGTCGCGGTCCACCCGTCCCGGCGCGGGTCGGGACTCGGGCGAGCCCTCCTCGAGCTCGCCGAGCACGAGGCCCGCCGCTCCGGAGCCGACGCGATCCTCCTCTACACGCACGAGAAGATGACCGAGAACCTCGCCCTCTACTCGAGGATCGGCTACGTCGAATACGACCGCCGCTCCCACGGCGACTACTCCCTGGTCCACATGAGCAAACCCCTCGCCTGACCCCGGCGTGCCGGACAGGTCGACGCCGAACGCGGCTGAGCTCGCCAGAATGCTGGAAGCTGCCAACTTCGGGGTGGAGATGTGATGGAGTCCTATGCCAGGGGTGAGTCGAGCAGGCCGCTCCTCGACGAGATCATCGGCGCGAACTTCGAGAGCGCCGTTGCCGCGTACGGCGACCGGGAGGCGCTGGTCGAGGTGGCCACCGGCAGACGGTGGAGCTACACCGACCTCGACGACGAGGTGAACGCGCTCGCACGTGGGCTGCTCGCGGCCGGGATCGAGAAGGGCGACCGGGTCGGCGTGTGGGCGCCGAACTGCGCGGAGTGGACGATCACGCAGTACGCCACGGCGAAGGTCGGCGCGATCCTGGTCAATGTCAACCCGTCGTACCGCACGCATGAGTTCGCCTACGCGGTGCGCCAGAGCCGGATGCGGATGCTGGTCAGCGCCGAGTCGTTCAAGACCAGTGACTACCGGGCGATGGTCGACGAGACGGCCGAGGAGTGCCCGGCGTTGGAGCGGACGATCTTCCTCGGCACCGCCGACTGGGACGACCTCGTCGCCGGCGGCGCGGCACTGCCCGAGGGAGCGGTGGCGGCGCGGCTCGCGACGCTGGCGCCGAACGAGCCGATCAACATCCAGTACACCAGCGGCACCACGGGGCGGCCGAAGGGTGCCACGCTCAGCCATCGCAACATCCTGAACAACGGCTTCTTCACCACCGAGCTGATCAACTTCACACCCGAGGACCGGCTGGTCATCCCCGTGCCCTTCTACCACTGCTTCGGAATGGTGATGGCCAACCTCGGCTGCACCAGCCACGGCAGCACGATGATCATCCCGGCACCCGGCTTCGACCCCGCCCTCACCCTGCGCGCCATCGAGCAGGAGCGGGCCACGGCGGTGTACGGCGTGCCGACGATGTTCATCGCCATGCAGAACGACCCGTCGTTCCCCGACACCGACCTGTCCACGCTGCGCACCGGGATCATGGCCGGCTCGATCTGCCCGGTCGAGTTGATGAAGCGCTGCATCAACGACATGAACATGACCGAGGTCTCGATCGCCTACGGGATGACCGAGACCTCGCCGGTGTCCTGCCAGACCCGGGCGGACGACGATCTGGAGCGGCGTACGGCGAGCATCGGCCGGGTGCACCCGCACGTCGAGATCAAGGTCGTCGACCCCGCGACCGGCGAGACCATCGAGCGCGGACAGGCGGGGGAGTTCTGCACTCGCGGGTATTCGGTGATGCTCGGCTACTGGGACGAACCGGACAAGACAGCCGAGGCGATCGACGCCGACGGTTGGATGCACACCGGCGACCTCGCCGAGATGCGCGAGGACGGCTACTGCAACATCGTCGGCCGGATCAAGGACATGGTGATCAGGGGTGGGGAGAACATCTACCCCCGCGAGATCGAGGAGTTCCTCTACGCCCACGCCGACATCGAGGATGTCCAGGTGATCGGCGTACCCGACGAGACCTACGGCGAGGAAGTGTGCGCCTGGATCAAGCTGCGCGCCGGCGCCGACCCACTCGACGCCGACGCCGTGCGCGCCTTCTGCGCCGGCCGGCTCAGCCACTACAAGATCCCGCGCTACGTGATGCTCGTCGACGAGTTCCCGATGACCGTCACCGGCAAGATCCGCAAGGGTCAGATGCGCGAGGAGGCTGCACGGGCACTCGGCCTCTCGTGACCCTCAACGGGTCCGAGGAAGGGTGAGGTCGCGGTAGCCCGAGTTGGCGCCTCGTCGTCGGGACGGGTGGCGAGCGCGGCTCGCAGCGCCTTGGACCGCCGGTCGATCTTGACCTGGAGCACGTCCTCCTTGGCGGGGAAGTAGCGGTAGAAGGTCCGCACCGAGATGTGGGCGGCGGAGGCGATGTCCTCGACGGTGACGGTGTCGAAGCCGCGCTCCTCAAACAGCAGGAGCGCGACACCCTCCAGCTCCGAGATCATCAGCTCGGAGCGCTTGGCCCTCATCTGCGCAGCGAGCGACTCAGTCGCCAACTCGGTCCTCCTGTCAGTGCCCGGCCTCGACCTCGCACCCTAGGCGTTGTACCTGGTGATGGACCTGCCATGGCGGTGGGTGGTGCAGGGCATCGCAGGATTCGGTCGGCTCCCGGGCCGAGTGGGGGCGGTGGTTGGGGCAGGATGGAGCGCAGCGGTACTGGCGGAGGTGGTGGGATGTTGAGCAGGCGGGTTGTCGCCGGTGGTGGCGTGCTGTTGGCAGCTGCGGTGGTGGCCAGCGTGGCCGTCAGGGGCAACGGTGAGCGATCGACGACCTTCGAGATGGTCGACGGTGCGGCGTGGGTGGCGTCGTCGCAGGTCGGCCTGATGACCCTGATCGACGGAGCGAGCGGCCAGGTGGCGGCTCGGGTCGAGGTGGCCGACGGTCCGAGCGAGCTCACGGTCGCGCAGACCGCGACGACCGGGTACGCCGTCGATGGCGGGACCGGCAGCGTAAGTCGGGTGGACCCGACCACGTTCGCGGTCGGCGCTCCCGTCCAGGCCATCGACGCGGCCGACCGCGGGGTGCAGGCCTGGGCGAGCGACGACGCCTTGTACGTGGTCGACGCGGACCGGGGCCGGGTCGCCGTCGCGGATCCAACCGACCTGCGCCCGCTGGAGGGCGCCCCGTCGTCCCTGGCGGCCGAGATCACCTCGACCACGCTCGACGGCGACGGCCGGTTGTGGCTGGGGACCTCCGGAGGCGACCTGCTGTGGTTCGACGGCGCCGACCGCCACGACCGCGCCGACGCCGTCACCGACCCCCGCGACGCCGACCTTCTGCCGGTCGACGGCGGCGTGGCGCTGCTCGATCGGGGGGCGCAGACCGTGACGCTCCTCGACGACCAGGGTCGTCCTCGCGATGAGGTCTGCGTCGACACCGACCCGACCGATGCGAGCGTGCGCTTCGCCGGTTCACCCCGGCGGCGCCGGGTGTATGTCGTGTCGGGCGACGACGGGGTCCTCCGGGTCAGCGACCTCGACGCCAGCGACTGCCGGGCGGTGGCGGTGCCGGTGGCCGATGCCGGCGACAACCTCGGCGTCCCGGAAGAGGTCGGTGGCCGGGTGCTGGTGCCCGACTACACCACCGGCACCGTGGCGGTGGTCGACCTCGGCGACGGATCGGTGCACCGCACCGGCGAGCTGGTCCCGGCGGGGACGCCGTTCCAGCTGTTCGACCGGGACGGCATCGCCTTCTACAACGATCCCCAGAGCGAGCGGGCGGGCGTCGTCCACCTCGACGGCAGCTTCACCGCCGTGGCCAAGTACGACCCGGCCGACCCGTCGGCGGGCATCGATGAGCCCGCCGCCGACGAATCGCCGGGTCAACGCCCCCCGACCGGACCCGAGCCGACCACACCTTCGCCTCCGGAGGACGGCCCGGGCCCGACGCCGCCGGCCGACGACCAACCGGTCGCGCCCTCCGACACCCGCCCACCCCGCCCCGACGAGGACCCCGGAGCCGAGCCCACCCCCGGACCAGGCGCCACGACCAGCACCACCGGGACCGGCCCGAGCGGCACCGGCCCCACCACGAGCTCCACCAGCACGACCAGTTCGACGACGACCTCGACCACCACCACATCGACCACCACCCCGCCCCCGGACACCACACCGCCCACCTTCGGGTTCCGGGTCCACGACTGGACGGGCACGGCCGGCGACTGCCGACCGGGTCAGGAGGTCGCCTGCACGCTCACCGTCGACGGCCGCGCCGAGGACCTCGAGAGCGGGGTCACCAACACGACCGTCTACGTGATCGTGAGCTGGAAGTGCAGCACGCCCGGCTTCTCCATCTGGCAGTACGAGGGCACGCCCCTGCTCGGCGGGCCGTACGCCATCGGGAGCGCCAACGGCGACATCGTCGTGGCCAGCCG
>Ga0075421_100011210_pt1 | contig 11097 bp, 8 predicted proteins | sample SoiMetdeltSBSDD5_FD_75292 | JGI IMG/M metagenome (GOLD analysis project Ga0075421, IMG submission 75292) | Bulk soil microbial communities from a Populus tree surrounding site in Tennessee, USA - Soil MetaG P. deltoides SBSDD5 | ecosystem: Environmental > Terrestrial > Soil > Tree plantation...
AGCGCCCTCTCCCTCCGGGAGAGGGCTCCTGCTCCTTCACATACGTCATCATTACAAATACACATTCTTCCCGATTTCCGCCCACAACAGGTCATCGGTTTATAATCCCGCGATGCAGATTACGCCGGATTTCCTGGTTCAGGGCTTCGTCTGGTACATCGTGTTCCTCTTTTCCACGACGTGTCACGAAGCATCGCACTCACTCGCGGCAAAACTCGGAGGAGACCTGACGGCGTTTCATGGCGGTCAGGTGACTCTTAACCCGCTACCCCACATGCGCCGCGAACCGTTCGGCATGCTGCTGGTACCAATTCTTTCGTACGTGCTTGGGGGCTGGATGATCGGCTGGGCCAGTGCGCCATACGACCCGTATTGGCAGGCCCGTTACCCGCGCCGTGCAGCATGGATGTCGCTTGCGGGGCCCGGTGCGAATTTTGCGCTGATGATTATTGGAGCGATTGCTATCCGGCTGGGCATGCTCGCCGGGTTATTTCAACAGCCCGTGCGGGTTGGCTTCACCAGCATCACAGAAGCAGTGAATCCGGATACGGCAAGTTCGGCCTTAACCTTCGCCGCAATGTTTGTCAGCGTGCTCTTCTTCCAAAACCTTCTGCTCGGCACCTTCAATTTGCTCCCCGTGCCGCCACTCGACGGCGCCACCGGCATCGCAGTGTTTATGACTGAACGCACAGCTCTGCGATTCCTGGAGTTCATGCGCGATCCGACATTCAGCACGGCCGGCATCATTGCCGCATGGTTCTTATTCGACAAATTGTTCGAACCGATTTTTACGTTTGCGTTGAACCTGTTGTATCCAGGAGCCGGCTATGCCTAGGTGGAAGTTCAGCCGGCAGGGATGGGCAATATGACGCGGAACGTGCTCCCCTGTCCCAGCGTACTTTCAACCTCGATTTTGCCATTGTGCTCTCGAACGATGCGGTAGGCGATCGATAAGCCCAGGCCGGTTCCGACCTTGACCCCCTTTGTTGTAAAGCCTGGGTCGAAGATGCGTGACAGGTTAGTCGATGGTATGCCCATGCCGCTGTCTCTGATTTCGACCACCACGGAATCGTTGAGTGCGTAGGTTTTCAGGTTGATCGTGCCTGGACCGTCTATGGCCTGAATCGCGTTGACCAGCAGATTCATGAAAACCTGATTGAGCGCGTTTGGAAAACACGTGATACGCGGGACATCGCCGTATTGGATTTGAACCTTGATGCGGTCACCGAGTTGGTGGTTGAGTAACGTCAGTGCGGAATCCAATCCTTCATGGATATTGACGTGAGCCTGTGCGGCTCTGTCCAGCCGCGCGAAGCTTTTCAGTGTCGAGACCGTGTGGATCATGCGTTCGGTTGCCACGAGATTGATGCGGCACAATTCAGCGATCGTGTCGATGATTTGAACGGACTCGGCGAGTAACGCCGGGCTCGGGTTGGAGCTGAGGATCGATTTCAGCTTCAAAATAGCGCGCGATACGGTATCGCTGTTACTTTGAAGCGCTCCCAACGGCGTGTTGATTTCATGTGTGATTCCGGCGACTAGGCTGCCAAGCGCCGCCATTTTTTCCGCCATCGCCAGTTCGGACTGTTTTTCGCGCAATTCGCGAGTCCGTTCATCAACCTTAGCTTCGAGAGTACGATTGTATTCTTCGAGAAGCGCATGAGCTTCTCTTAGTTCTGCTGCTTCAATTGAAAGGGATACGAGATCCGAGAGTGATCCGGCCAGACTCTCCTCTTCTACCGTCCAGTTGCGGCTGTCGCCGATGTGCTCGTTGCAGATCACACCAATCATGCTTCCACCGACACGGATGGGAGCATCCAGCATCGAGGTAATCCCGAGCGGTTTCAGGTAGGTCTCGGCGAATTCACTGGTGCGCGAGTCCTGCAATGCATCGTCGGCGGCGATCGTCCGTTCCGAGCGGAGCGCTTCAAAGTATCGTGGAAAGTCTTTTTCGGTCAGTTCCAGCCCGCTGGAATGCCGCGCCAGGCTGCGTTCATACAATTCGGAGCAGCGGATGTTTTGCCGGTCGTCTGTATAGAGCCAGATACTGGCCCGTTCAACTTCCAGGACATCCACCGCCGTTTCTACGGCATGTTTGAAAAACGACTGGAGGTCCACGTCTCCCACGACCTGCAGGCGAGCGAGCGCTGCGACAGCATTGCTTCTGCGAAGGGCGCGCTGGTCTGCGTCGCGAAAGGATGGGGCTGACATGCCTGCAATGGTGCGTCGTCGTTGCGGGAAATGCAATGGGGGAGTTTCTCAGGCCGCCATAAGCTTGCGTGAAACACTCGTCCCAAATTCGGGCTGCTGGCAGAGCGAGGTACTGCTATACTCCCCCTCTTTATGGATTCTGTAAGATTCTTGGCCACTCTTTTCGTGTCGTTTTTGTTCCTCCACACATCCACCCTTTTCGGGCAAGAAACTTCGCGAGCGGAAGAATTCGAAGCGCTCCGCCGTAAGAGCGCAACGGAAGTGAAAGCCCCGGACCGGAATGCCGTCGAATCCGGCATCCTATGGGTGCAGGAGCGAAAGATTCTGGAGAAGCTTGAAACTCCGGGCGCAGGTTACAAAGGGTTTCGACCGAAGCTCGGAGGCATGAGCACTGGTTCGGGCATGGGCTTTGGATTTCAATACGATAAGGTCCGAATGCTCGACAATCAGATGAATTTCTCTATGGTTGGAGCAGCCTCCCTGAAGTCCTACCAGCTCTATGAGCTGAAGCTCGACCTTCCACGCCTGGCCAACGAACATGCCTTTGTCACAACGACGGCGCGGCGCGGGGCCATGCCGCAGGAAGACTACTTCGGCCTGGGACCGACATCGGATACAGCCAATCGGACGAGTTACCTCTATGAGGACGCGACCCTCGGAGTTAAAGGCGGAGTGCGACCGATTTCGTGGTTGCGGGCTGGAGCCGGCGTGGACTGGGTGAAGCTGAATGTCGGAAGGGGAACCGATCCGCTGTTTCCGTCAACTGAACTCGTTTTCAACGACACCAATACGCCGGGACTGGATCGGCAGCCCGATTTCATGAAGTACGAGTGGTTTGTCGCGATCGACACGCGCGACTCGGTGGGTAATCCGCATCGGGGCGGATATTACAGCGTGACGCATTCTCAGTGGGATGACCGCTTGTTCAATGAGTTCGACTTCAGCCGGACCGAAACCGAACTGCAGCAGTACGTGCCCTTCAATGCGGGCCACCGCGTTCTCGCTGCCCGCTTACGTGCTTCATTCGACGATCCCAAGGACGGGAGCCGAGTGCCGTTCTACCTGCAAAAGACGCTTGGAGGTTCGAACGACCTTCGCGGTTTTCGCGAGTTTCGATTCAGGGACGAGAATCAGGTCTTATTGAATCTTGAATACCGGTGGGAAGCGTGGATCGGTCTGGATATGGCGATCTTCGGCGATGCAGGCAAGGTCTTCAACAGCCGGAAGGATTTTAAAATCGACGATGTGGAAACGTCCTATGGCCTGGGTTTTCGCTTCAATACGGCGAAATCCGTTTTCTGGCGTATCGACATCGCGCGTAGCCGCGAGGGAGCTCGTGCATTTATCAAATTCGAACATGTTTTCTAGCGGGAACAGGATGAAGAACCGGGTATTGGTGACTCTGTGTCTTTGTGTCTCTGTGGTCTTTCCGCAATCGTTGACGTTCGGACAGACCTTTCGCTCTGACGATCCGATCAGCATCGACCGGGATAGTCTGCCGATACCGAAGCCTCCACGGCGCAAGATTAACGACTACTACGATTTCCTCGAAAACACGTTCATGAAAGTCGGCGACAAAACCGGGCGCCGGGCCATGAACATCAATACGCTCGGTGAAGTCCCCAACTCGAGCTGGTTCACCAACCGGATCGGTGAAGGTCGCATATCGTCCGCTGAAATAGTGCGCGGACCGAATCAAGGTTCGGGACCGGCACCCGGCGCGCTCACGGTAATCGGGGGAAAGACTCAAGGTATCACCCCGGGGTTCACCGTTCGAGATTCCAGCGGCGATATCTATTTCCTAAAGTTCGACCCCGCTACTAATCCGGAAATGGCAACCGCGGCTGAAATGATCAGCAGCAAGTTTTTTCACGCCCTGGGGTACAACGTTGCTGAACAGTACATCATCAAGTTCAGACCAGCGGACCTGAAGATTTCGCCGGAGGCTCGGGTGCGCAATGAATTGGACGAAGAGACGCCACTGACAACGCAATTCATTCAAAAGCTGCTCGCTCCCGTCGCACACGATGCGGAGGGAGTCGTCCGAGCGATTGCCGGCAAGTTGATCCCCGAAGGCATCGGACCATTCAAGTTCTACGGCACGCGGAGAGGCGACTCGAATGACATATTCCCGCACGAGCACCGGCGTGAACTGCGCGGTTACTATGTGTTTTGTTCGTGGTTGAATCACGACGATTCCCGAAGCGTGAACACATTGGACGCTTATGCCGGAGAAGCAGGGAAGGGGTTTGTCAAACACTACCTCCTCGACTTCGGCTCGACATTGGGCAGCGCTAGCCTGTTCGCGCAGAAGCTGCGACCCGGTAACGAATACATGTGGGAAGCACGGCCGACGTTTGCCAGTATGCTGACGCTCGGCATCTGGCAACGGCAATGGGTCTCGGTCAAGTATCCGAATTATCCTTCGATCGGCCGCATTGAAGCCGACTTCTTCCGGCCGGACCGTTGGAAACCGGAATACCCGAACCCGGCTTTCCACAATATGGACGTCGAAGACGCGTTCTGGGCAACGCGCCTCGTCATGATGTTCAGCGACCAGGATATTCGCAACATGGTCGCAACCGGCATGATCTCAGACCAGCGCGCCTCGGCTTATCTTGCCGACACACTCATCAAGCGTCGCGACAAAATTGGAAACTACTGGCTGAGGCAAGTCTCATCGCTGGATGGTTTTCAAGTGTCGGGTGACACGCTCGCGTTCGAAGACCTGCTCGTGAAATACAAGTTTGCCGAAGGCATGCAGGCACAGAGTGTGCGATTCGCTTCGTTTGACAACAAGACGGGACAGCGTACCGCACTCGGCGAGGCATCCACGATCCGTGAACGGCGTGTATCCATACCATCGAACGTCACCGGTGCAGCTGAGGGCAGTTTCTTCGTCGCGACGCTCGCGACCGATGCGCATTCCGTTGACGTTTTCCTCAAAAAAGAGAAAAGCCTGCTGAAGATTGTCGGACTTCAGAGGAAGTAGATGACGAGTCGTCTGAGCAGGTTTTTCCCGATCAAGCCTGGAGAAGGTCTCATCACGGCGTTGATGTTTTCCTACATCTTCGGCGTCCTCTTCTTTTATTACGTTCTGGACCCGCTGAGAAAAGGGCTCTTCCTGAAGAGTTTTTCGTCCAGCCAGCTGCCCTATGCTTATTTCCTTACCGCCATTTGCGCCGGCGCCATTGCCAGTCTCGCATTCAAGCTGAGCCGGACCAGGTCCGCCATCGCCCTCGTCACGACTATCAATGTTGCCATCATTGCGACGCTGTTTTACTTCCGCTGGGCAATGGGACGCGAGCTCTGGTACTTGCCCTGGGTCTATTTCGTCTACGTGAAGATCGTTTCCGTGCTGTCCACCGCTCAATTCTGGCTGCTCGCCGGGTACATCTACGACGAACGCCAGGCCAAGCGCATTTACGGTCTGCTCGGCGCCGGCGCCATTCTGGGAGCTACGGCGGGCAGCTTCGTGCCTGCTTTTCTGTCGGCGCGTTTGAGCACGGAATCCATGCTCATGCTCTGCGTTGCAGTGTGCCTGATTCTCATTCTTCTGAGTCAAGCTGCCTGGCGATACCGCAGGCCGGAGGCGGAAACAAAACCGAAGGCGGTCACCAGGGAAGAGCCGAAGGCTCGACTGTCCGAACTGTGGCCGATGATCTTCGGCTCGCGGCATCTCACCATGATGGTGACGCTGATTTTCGTGATTCTCATTGCCACGCAGATCGCCGACTGGCAGCTCGATGACGCGGCCCAGCGCGCTTTCCAGGGCCAGCCGAAGGAACGATTCAGCGAATTCTACGGCCGCTTCTCGCTGATAACAAATATCCTTGCGATGAGCGTGCAATTGCTCGCAACCAATTTCGTCGTCAATCGCATGGGAGTTTTCGGGGCTGTCATATTTCTTCCGGCAAGCCTCTTCCTGAGTTCGATCAGCGTCCTCCTGTATCCCGCGCTTTTGACTGCGGCCCTGGTCCGCGGAAGCGATACTGTCGCGCGCTACAGTATCAATCGCGCCGGGCTCGAGATGCTGTATCTGCCTTTGGCCCCAGCAGTGCGAAAAAGATTGAAGATCTTCGTCGACGTTTTCGTTGACCGCACCGGCCGCGCTGTTGCGGGCATCGTGATACTGCTTTTGACCACGTCTTATCTTCCGTTTGGCCAGAGGGGGACGGCAGCAGTTGCAATCGTGTTGACGTTTCTGGCGGTGCTGGCCTGTTTTCAACTGCGAAAGACATACGTCGATGCGTTCCGGAAACAGTTAACGCGTCGAGAAATCGAATTAGAGGACGTTTCCCACTACGTCACGGATAAAGCCGCCGTCGAATTACTGGTGAACACGCTCGAGCGGGCCAACGAGCGGCAGATGCTTTATTCGTTTCAGCTGCTGCAGTCTGTGCGCGACGTTGATTTCTCCGCGCAACTGTTCCCTCTGCTGCAGCATGCGTCGAGTAACGTTCGCGAAGGCGCTGTCCGTACGCTGCATGCGCTTCCGGTAGACTGCACTGCTCAGGCGGAACAAGCGCTGGCCGATCCGTCGGACGCCGTCAGGTTGGCGGCCATTGACTATCTGTGCGCGCACAATGCCGGCGCGGTCTCGGCACCGGCACGTCTGGAATCGTTGCTGAGTCATGACAGGATTGAAGTCCGGATCGCCGCTGCGCGCTGGGCGGCATCAGGACAGAATGCGCCGGCTTTTGTTCCATCACTGCAGACCATCGAGAATCTAACTGCCGCTGAAGGATCACATGCGATTGCTGCGCGCGCTGCGGCTGCCGCATTGGTTGCGCGACTGCCGGAGAAGGACGGCCTCGAAACCTTGCGCCGCCTTATCGACGATCCTGCGCCCTCTGTTGCCGGAGCTGCCGCCATTGCTGCGGGTCAGGCGGGTCAACTGAAGCTGGTGTTCAATGTCGTGAACATGCTTGCCAGCAGCCAACTCAGAAGCGCTGGACGTGAGGCGCTCCTCGGCTACGGTGAGCGCATTGTTGGAACGCTCGGCGATTTGCTCGGCGACTCGAAGTTAGATATCGCGTTACGGCGTGAGATTCCGTGGGTTTTGGCGCGGATTCCCGCGAAGCGGTCCGTCGAGTTCCTCGTAGATAATCTGGACAGTGCCGATATGCTGCTCAAATTCCGCGTCGTTAAAGGATTGAACCGACTGCACGAGTCGAACCCCGGTTTGGCGTTGCCGCGAGCTGCGATCGGAGAGCGGCTCTTCCAGGAAACAAGGAGCTATTACGAGATCCTGTCGATCTCGCGTTCGATCGAACCGGACGGAGAAAAAAGCCGCGGTCTGCTGAGCCGCGCGCTTCACGAGCGTCTCGATCAAAAGCTGGAAGTCATTTTCCGGCTCCTTGGGCTTCAGTATCCTCAGAAAGATATTTATTCGGCCTTCGTCGCGTGGAATGAAACGCGGCCTGACCGGCGCACCGCCGCCATTGAATTCCTCGACAATCTGCTGGACAAGACGCTAAAACCAATGATTCTGCCGCTGCTCGAGGAATCGTCCGTGGATGCACAGTTAGCCGGTGCGCGAAATCTTCTGGGGATCAAGGTCGCTGCCCGGGAGGATGCGCTCCGCCGCCTTCTGGAACTGCCGGATGTCTGGTTGAAGGCATGTGCGCTGCATGAAGTCGGAGAAAAGAGAATCCTTGCGCTTTTGAGTGAAACCCGTGGTCTTAGCGCTAATGCCGATCCGTTGATCCATGAAACCGCAGCCTGGGCAATCGCGCGTTGCGCATAGAAGTTGGGAATAGAAGGTTTGAAAGAATCCACCAAACGTCCGGTGCAAGGGGGCACAGTCCCCTCCTCGAGAGGAGGGGTGGCCGCGACATTAAGAGAATGGCGCGAAGCCTCCTTAGCTGGAGCGGACGGGGTGGTCACTCACAGAAACTGTTTCCGTAAGCGACCACCCCGTCTGCGCCGGCTTCGGTCGCTTCGCGAAATTTTATTAGTGGCGCAGCCACCCCTCCTCTCGAGGAGGGGATAAATACAATGACGATCATCGAACGAGTACTGCTACTTCAAGGTGTGGACCTTCTCAGTCTCGTGAACTCCGAACAGTTGTCCTATATCGCCATGATTGGCGAAGAGGTCACTGTGGAACCGGGAACCGTCTTGTTTCGCGAGGGAGATCCGCCCACGGGCTTGTACGTGGTCATTTCCGGTGCAATCACCGTGAGCCGTGGAAAGAATGTGATCCAGCGCATCGGGCTTAACGGCTCACTCGGAGTATGGGGCCTGTTCGACGATCAACCGCAGATTGCAACAGCCACGGCCGAAGAGCCGACGCGTCTCTTCTATGTGTCGCGAACCGGATTTTACGAGGTGCTTTCCAATCACGTTGACATCGTGCAGAGTATTTTCAAACAGCTTGTCGGGCGTCTGCGCCGCCTGGCAACGTTAACGGAGCAGTAGGTATGGCTGACGACGACTTGACCCGCAACCAGGAAATGGAAGCGGAGGTCTCCCGCCGGACGAGGGAACTCCAGCTCGAATGCATGGAGAAGACGAAGCAGCTCATCGACTCGGAAACGCAACTCGCGCAGGCCGAGAAAATGGCTGCGCTTGGCAATCTGGCAGCCGGTCTGGCGCACGAAATCAACACGCCTCTAGGCGCCATCAGCAGCAATAATGAGATTCTCGAATCGGCCTTTGGTCAGGTCAGGGAGTTTGTGAAATCGCTGTCGAGCGCGGAGGAAAGCGCGAAGACCGCCAGGCTGGCAGAGGTCTTTACCATTATCGATGACTCGATACGAACCAACCGGTTGGCCTGTGAACGCCTCGTCCAGATTGTTCGCAATGTCCGCAATTTTGCCCGCCTCGATGAGCCGGTCTGGAAGAAGGCCGACATGCATGAAGGTCTCGAGAGCACGCTTACTCTGCTGCATCACGAGATCAAGAACCGCATTCGTCTGGTGAAGGAATTTGGACAGATCCGCCAGGTCGACTGTTTCCCGAACCAGCTCAATCAAGTCTTCATGAATGTCCTGGTGAATGCGGCCCAGTCGATCGACGGAAAGGGTGAGATCCGAATCAAAACCTGGGAAGAGAACGACACGTTGCGCATCTCGATATCCGATACCGGCCGCGGTATGACGCCTGAAACCAAAGCTAGAATCTTCGATCCGGGTTTCACTACGAAGAAGCCGGGCCTCGGTACGGGACTTGGCCTGGCCATCTGTCAAAAGATCATCCAAAACCACAACGGTCGAATCGAAGTGGAGAGCACTCCCGGTAGCGGCTCGACTTTCACCATTGTCCTGCCTATCGTTCAGCAGGCAGAAAGGAAAGCGAATGGCGAACGATAAACAGCCACCGGTAATTCTGATTGTCGATGACGAGGAGATCGTCACGACGTCGTTGCGAAACCTCTTTCGACTCCGCACCGATTACCGAACCGTGACGTACACCTCTCCGGAGCAGGCACTGTCCGAATCCAACGGCCATGTTTTTGATATCGTCATTTCGGATTACCTGATGCCCGGAATGGATGGCATTACCTTCCTCTCGCGATTCAAGCAGGTTCAACCTCAAGCGATCCGGATCCTTCTTACCGGCTATGCGGACAAAGAGAACGCCATACTCGCGATCAACGAAGTCGGGTTGTACCAATACGTCGAAAAGCCGTGGGATAACAGCGCCCTGCTGATGATCGTGAAGAACGCCATCGAAAAAGGTGCACTTTTACGCACTCTCGAAGAGAAGGTGCGTGAGCTTCAGGCGGCCAATGCCAGCTTACGGGATTTCCAGAACGAACTCATCCGGGCATTCATTTAGGCAGCAGCCCTCCTTTAGGCACGAGTTTTGGTACTGAACGCGGACCTTGACGATGTCTGGATAGTTTTATGCGGACTTAAAGAATGGAAATGTAAATCGTTGGGCGCAGTTTGGTGCTTTGAGCAGATTCACGGTCGGTCAAGGTCGCGTTCGCTTTGATGCCTAGCATGCCCCATGACAATGCAACCTCGTTTCCGTTCCGGCAGCCACAGCTAGAGACTCCGTAAGTCCAACATACATAAGCGTTCGCGCGATCCGCCGCGGCTGAAGGCTGACGAGACAAAGTGTCGATTCGTCAAAATTCCGTCTTAAAAATGCCAATCCATGGCGTTTGGTTTAGATCCATCCCTGGCATTTCAAATGCGATCTCGGATGCGGGACTATTGAAGAAGAATGAGACGCTCCAACGACTTGACAGGTGCATGTGGATTTCGCCGCCAACAGTTTTTGTCAGAGCGTCACGTCTTAGATTAGCCGTTCAGTTTAGGGAGGACACGATGACAAAGAACCGCATGAAGTCCATAAATGACTTGACCGAGGATCACCGGATCATCTGGCGATCCCTGGATGTTTTGGATGAAATGTCGGCGCGTACCCAAAACCAGCAGCCCATCCCGGAACAGGACGTTCTGACACTACTCCGATTTCTGCGTGTTTTCGCAGACGACCACCATCAAACAAAGGAAGAGAGCGCGCTTTTCCCGGTTTTGATGCAGACCAAGGCGAACGGACGTCTGCGCCAGATGATTTTCGAGCATGACCAGGAGCGTTCCCTGGTTGAAGGTTTGGAAGATAGCTTACGAACCAGAAAGGGAGCGGAGTTTGTCCATTTTGCGAACAGGCTCGCCCAGTTGATCCGCACTCATATCCAGAAAGAGGACACCGTGCTGTTCCCGATAGCCGAAAGCTGCCTTTCCGAGCAGCAGGATGAACGGGTGACAGCGGAGCTGCAAAAATTTACTGTGGATTCGACTCTACTCGATGATCTGCGCCGGCTGGAATGGGCCTATTTGAAACGTGCGGCTTAGCATTTGACATTTTGACAATCGTCTGCAGGGGGCGCGACGCCATTTATGACGATTCGTCCTAAATGGCTAATTA
>Ga0075421_100011211_pt1 | contig 11097 bp, 15 predicted proteins | sample SoiMetdeltSBSDD5_FD_75292 | JGI IMG/M metagenome (GOLD analysis project Ga0075421, IMG submission 75292) | Bulk soil microbial communities from a Populus tree surrounding site in Tennessee, USA - Soil MetaG P. deltoides SBSDD5 | ecosystem: Environmental > Terrestrial > Soil > Tree plantation...
GCGCACCGAGTGGGACCGCAGCGCGCTCCTCCTCGGCCGGCAGCTCCTGGTGGCCATCTGCAACGAGCGCCTCTTCGACGCCGACCTCTCCGACGCGCTGGTGGCGGAGGCGCTGGCGGCGCTGGGAGGCACCGACTGCGGCCTGATCAGGGAGCTGGCGGGGGAGCTGGACGCCTTCAACAACTCGAACGACGAGGTGCCCTTCCCCGAAGGGTTCGACCCCGGACCGGCGACGCCGAGACACGCGGAGTCGATCGCCGATGACCCGACGTCCCGCACGTCCAACGCGTGCCAGTGAGGCCTGCCATGAAGACGACTCTGACTCTGAAGCGGCTGGGGGTGGTGGGCGTGGTGGGGATCGCAGCGATGGCCGCCGGGTGCAGCGACGGCGGGACCGGGCGCACCGGCCAGGCCGAGGCGTTCGAGATCCAGCTGGTCGGGCATGGCCAGGGGAACCTCTCCTCGGTGCTGCTGCCGGTGGCCGGCGTCACCGCCACCTCGCGCGGGCAGCCGCTGGAGGTCGAGACCCTGGTGGACACCGTGGACCTGGCGGCGAACCGCCGGGCCGTGCCCGTGGCGCGGGTGCGCGTCCCCGCGGGGACGAGGGACGTGGACCTCTCGGTGCAGTTCGACGACGCCGGCGGCTACGAGTCCGCGCGCGCGAGCGGGGCGGTGGAGGCGCGCGGGGCGGAGATCCGCTGGCACGCCCCGGTGGGGTGGCTGCAGATGAACGGGCGCGCGACGATCGACATGGACCTGCGGCGCTCGCTCGCCGCCCGCGGCGACTCCATGTGGCTGATCCCCAGCGCCACCGTCAGTTATTGACCGCCGGGCGGGCTGGACGGGGCGGGCTGAGCGGGCGCGGCACAGGCTCCGCTCAGCGCCTCCATCGACAGCGCCAGGCCGGCCAGCAGCCGGTTCTCCGCCGCGGGGCGCTCGGCCGCCAGCCGTTCCAGCCGCCGGCGGCGGTCCGGGCCGCTGGGGTGGGTGCGCAGGAGTGACGGCGGGGCGCCGGGCTCCTCCATCCGCTCCAGCAGCTTCCCCATCGCCGCCGCGTCGAACCCGGCGCGCGCGGCCAGGTCCACCGCGAACTCGTCCGCCGCCTCCTCCTGCTCGCGGCCGAAGGCGAGGTCCAGCAGCTCGGAGGAGCCGGCCACCAGCAGCGCGGTCACGCCGTTGGCATCGCCCAGCACCGCGCTCAACGCCGCGCCCAGCCCGAGCTGCCGGATGGCCGCGCGCACGTGGTGGCGGAGCACCACGTGGCCCAGCTCGTGGGCCAGCACGCCCGCCACCTCGTCCGGGCTGATCGCCTTCTTCAACAGCCCGGTGAGGACGAACACGTGCCCGCCGGGGAGCGCGAACGCGTTGACGGTGGGGTCGTCCAGCACCGCCACCTCCAGGCGCTCCGGGTCCATCCCCGCCTGGGCCGCCATCGCCCGCGCCAGCGCCTCCACCTCCCTCGCCGCGCACGGCTGTCCCGACCTGCGGACCACCGAGGCCAGCGCGTCACCCAGCGCCCGCTCCGCCGCCTGCGGCACGCTCCGCGCGCCCAGCTCCACCAGCCCCGCCAGCGCGACCCAGCCGATCAGCACCAGCACCGCCAGGCCGCCCAGCAGCAGCCCCACCTCGGCGGCGATCCGTTTGTTCGAGTGTTCGAAGGGCATGGGCTCTATGGTTCTTTCGCCGATGAGACACGAGATCGTATCCGGGCCGTCGTTCGCGGTCCTCAAGGTGGGGCTGCAGCGGGGAGACGTGCTCACCGCCGAGGCCGGCTCCATGGTCTCGCGCTTCCCCCGGGTGAAGATGAGGACCCGGCTCAACGCGCCGCGCGGGGCCGGATTCCTGGGCGTGCTGGGCGCGTTCGTCACCGCGCTGATCCGCAAGACGGTGGCCGGCGAGTCGTTGATGGTGAACGACTTCAGCTGCGACGAGGGCGGCGAGGTGACGCTGGCGCCCGCCTTCTCCGGCAGCGTGGCGGTGCGCCGCCTCAACGGCGGGCGCATCCTGCTCACCCGCGGCTCCTTCCTGGCCTGCACCGGCGACCTGACGCTGAGGATGCGGTGGGGCGGCCTGCGCGGCCTGCTGGCACGCGAGGGCCTGTTCTTCATGGAGGTGAGCGGCACCGGGGAGCTGTTCTACACGTCCTACGGCGGGACGCTGGAGGTGCCGGTGAACGGGACGCTCACCGTGGACAACGGGCACATCGTGGCGTTCGACCCGGAGCTGGACTTCCGGATCCGCACGCCCGGCGGCGGGCTGCTGGGCCTGCTCGCCTCCGGGGAGGGGCTGGTGGTGGAGTTCAGCGGCCGCGGGACGGTGGTCCTCCAGTCTCGCAACGTGAGCAGCTTGACGTCGTGGCTGGCGGCGTGGCTGCCGTAGAGGAGGGACGCACCGCATGCAGATCGACCTCCAGCACCGGCCGTCGGCGGCGATGGCGCACGTGGTGCTCGCGTCCGGCGAGTCGCTGATGGCCGAGTCCGGGGCGATGGTGGGGATGACCCCCAACGTGGCGATCCAGACCGGCAGCGGCGGGTTGATGAAGGGGCTGAAGCGGCTGTTCGGCGGGGAGAGCTTCTTCCGCAACACCTTCACCGCGGAGGGGGGCACGCCGGGCGAGCTGTACCTGGCGGCGACGCTGCCGGGAGACCTGGTCGTCCTCGACGTGGGCCCGCGCGGCTACTTCCTCCAGTCGCACGCCTACGTCGCCTCCTCCACCGCGGTGGACGTGGACACGCGGGTGGGCGGCTTCAAGACGTTCTTCGCCGGCGAGGGGCTGTTCGTCCTCAAGACCCGGGGGCAGGGCCAGCTGATCGCCGGCGCGTTCGGCGCCATCGAGGAGGTGCAGGTCCGCGGGGAGTACATCGTGGACACCGGGCACCTGGTGGCGTGGGAGGACTCGCTGCAGTTCCGGATCGCCAAGGCCGCCGACGGGTGGATCGCCTCCTGGCTCTCCGGCGAGGGGCTGGTGTGCCACTTCAGCGGCAACGGCACGCTCTGGATGCAGACGCGCAACCCGTCCGAGTACGGCCAGCAGCTGGGGCGGCGGCTGCCGCCGAGGGAGAGCTGATGCAGACCGAGGTCCTGCAGCAGCCGGACTTCTCCATGGTGAAGGTCACCTTCGCCCGACCGGGCGAGGCGCTGGTCGCCACCGCCGGCACGATGGTGAGCCGGGACACCAGCGTGCAGATGAAGACCGGGCTGCGCGGCGGGCTGCTGGCGTCCGCCAAGCGGAAGCTCCTGGGCGGGGAGAGCCTGTTCCTCAACACCTTCACCGCCACCCTGCCCGGCGAGTCGGTGTACCTGGCGCCCGCCGCGGAAGGGGACGTCGCCGAATTCAACGTGCGGCCGGGCGAGTCGCTGATGATCCACAGCGGGGCGTTCCTGGCCAGCGAGTCGACGGTGAAGCTGGACACCAGGTGGGGCGGGGCGAAGGGGTTCTTCGGCGCGGGGATGTTCCTGCTCAAGGCGGAGGGCGAGGGGAAGGTGATGGTGTCCTCGTACGGCGCGCTGCACCCGGTGGACATCCGGGGCGCGGGCTTCATCTGCGACAACGAGAACATCGTCGCCTTCACGGACGGGCTGGAGTACCAGGTGCGGCGGATCGGCGGGATGAAGAGCCTGCTGCTCTCCGGCGAGGGGCTGGTGTGCCACTTCCAGGGGCGCGGGCGGCTGTGGATGCAGACCCGCAACCCGTCGCGGTTCGCCGCCTGGGTGCACCCGTTCCGGCGCGTGCGGTCGAGGAGCTCCGGCGGGGACTAGGAGCCAGGAGCGCGGGGCTGAGCGATGGAGCGACCATTCCGGGTGCTGGGCCTGCAGCAGGTGGCGGTCGGGGGGATCGACAAGCGGGCGCTGCGGCGGCTGTGGGTGGACCTCCTGGGGCTGACGCCGGAGGGGAGCTACCGGAGCGAGCGGGAGAACGTGGACGAGGACGTCGTGGTCGCCGGCGCGGGCCCGCTCCGCGTGGAGGTGGACCTGATGCAGCCCATCGACCCGCAGGGGAAGCCGCTGGTGTCGGTGCCGCCGCTCAACCACGTGGGGCTGTGGGTGGATGACCTGCGCGCCGCGGTGCGCTGGCTGGAGGAGCAGGGGATGCGCTTCGCGCCGGGCGGAATCCGCCGCGGCGCCGCCGGCCACGACGTCTGCTTCATCCACCCCAGGGGGAACGAGCAGCTCCCGCTCTCCGGCGAGGGCGTCCTCATCGAGCTGATCCAGGCGCCGCCGGAGGTGATCGCCGCGTTCAGTCGCGCGGCGGAGGCGGGCTGACGGGGGCGGGCCGATCGACGAGCGCGCCGGCGAGCTCGACCTGGAGGCCGCCGCCCTCCGCCTCGGAGAGCTTGAGCTCCCAGCCGTGCAGCGCGGCGACGCGGAAGGCGATGTTGAGCCCCAGCCCGCGCCCCTCCGGCGCCCGGCTGCGCGCCTCGTTCCCCCGGAAGTAGCGCTCCACCAGGCGAGACCGCTCCACCTCGGGGATCCCCGGCCCGTCGTCGATCACCCGCACCACGAAGCGCGCCCCGCTGCGCTCCAGCACCGCGGCCACGTGCCCGCCCTCCCGGTTGTAGCGGACGGCGTTGTAGATGACGTTGCTGAGCGCCTGCTCGACGAGGGTCACGTCGCCGGTGGCGATCGCCTTCTCCGGGGGCGCCGCCATCTCCAGCGAGACGCCGGAGCGCCGCGCGATGGGCTGGTGCCGGGACACCGCGCGCTGCAGCACCTCGCCCAGGTTCACGTCCGCGCGCTGCTGCGCCGGCTCGCCCGCCTCCAGCTTCGCCGCGACCGAGAGGTTGTGGATCAGCGACGCCATGTAGTGGGCCTCGCGCATCGCCCCGGAGACGGCCTCGCCGTCGGCCGCCGCCCCGGACTGGAGCGCGGCCAGGTGCCCCTGGAGGACGGTGAGGGGGATCATCACGTCGTGCGTGGTGTTCTCCAGGAAGTCGCGCAGCGTCCGCTCGCGCTTCGCCTGGGCCTCCATCTGCTCGCGGATCTGCCGGCCCGCGTCGTCGAAGGCGCGCGCCAGGTCGCCGATCTCGTCGGACCCGGCGGGGCCGACCGGGTCGCGGTAGCCGGTCCGGGCGGACTCCGTCACGCGCCGGGTGAGCCCCCGGATGCGGCCCACCACCGGCCCGGCCGCCACCAGCAGCCCCGCCAGCATGAGCACCACCGGCGGCGCCCAGATCTCCAGCGGGGGCAGGAACGAACGCACCGCGCTGTTGAAGGGAGGAATCCTCCGGCGCGCCATCACCAGCGCGCACGGGCCGTCCGGCCAGGCGGTGCGCAGCAGGAGGTCGTCCACCTCGCCCCCGGGAAGGGCGGAGACCGCGCGCGCGACAGCGCGACCCTCGCCAAGCTGGGAGAGCAGCCGCGCCGGGAGCGGGGGTGCGGACGGATCGCGCGAGCGCCCGGAGAGCTCGTAGGCGAAGACGCGGATGCCGGGAGGAGGAGGAGGGCGCGGCCGGCCGGGCAGACCCGGTGGACCGAGCGGTCCCGGCGGGAGCGGCGGGAGCGGTGGACCGGCGCCGGGCGGGGAGAGCGCCTCGGCCCAGCGCTCCGGCGACGCCTCGCAGACCTCGCGGCCGGCGCGGTCCAGCCCCGCCCGGATGAACGACGCCAGCGAGTCGGCGGCCGCGCGGTCCAGAAAGTGGAACTGGACCCAGCCGAGCGCCGCCACCAGCGGCACCGCGGAGGCGGCGGTCGTCAGCAGCAGCCTGGCGCGGAGCTTCACGCGGCGCCGCCCGGGTTCAGGCGATAACCGATGCCCCAGACCGTCTCGACCAGCTTCTCCTTCCCCAGCTTCTTGCGGATCCGCGACACGTGGACGTCCAGCGTCCGCTCGGTGCCGTCGCGCTCCGGCGAGAGGACGTGCTCCACCAGCCACTGCCGGCTGACCGCCTCGCCCGGGCGGCGGGCCAGCGCGGCGAGGAGCTCGAACTCCACCCGGGTGAGCTCCACCGGCGCGCCGGCCAGCGTGGCGCTGCGCGCCGTCACGTCCAGCCGCAGCGCGCCGACCTCCAGCGCCCCGTCCGCGCGCTGCATCGTCGGGCGGCGGAGGCGCGCGCGGACCCGCTCCACCAGCTCCTCCGGCCAGAAGGGCTTGGTCATGTAGTCGTCCGCCCCCAGCTTGAGCGCGCGGACCTTGTCGAAGGTGTCGTTGCGGGCGGAGAGGATGAGCACCGGCAGGTCCGAGAACCCGCGCAGGTCCTTCAGCACGTCCATGCCGTAGGTGCCGGGGAGCATCAGGTCCAGGACCAGCAGCCCGAAGCGCCCCGCCGTCTCCGCGTCCAGCGGGCGGCCCTCGGTCCACCAGTCCACCTCGAAGCCGGCGCGGCGGAGGTGGTCGGCGATCTGCCGGCCCAGCTCGCGATCGTCCTCGAGGAGCAAGATGCGGTCGCCCATGCGCGCCTCCAGCGTCCCGCAGAGTGCCGCGGAGCCGTTAAGAAGATCTTAAGACGCGCGGCGTACCTTGCGCGCATGACCACGACGGCAGCGAAGGTGAGGCGGTGGGTCTGCGGCGCGGTGGTGGGGGCGGTCGCGCTGGGGGGCGCGGGGGCGACGGCGACGGCTTCAGGGGAGGAATGCCTGGACCCGCCACCTCCTCACCCGGTGCCGCCCCCGGAGGCGTTCGAGGCGTGCGGGGTGGGGGTGGAAGGCGGCGCGTGCGAGGTGGTCCTCCCGGACCAGGTGGTCGCCGGCGAGTGCGTGGCCGCGCCGGGCCGCGGTGAGCTCTTCTGCCGCCCGTTCATCCCGCCGCCGCCTCCGCCCGAGGCGTTCGCCGCCTGCGAGGGGCTGGCGTTCGAGGAGGCGTGCGGGATCCAGCTGGACTGTGGCGTGGTCCGCGGGACGTGCGACGCCACCCCGATGGGCGCGCTGTTCTGCCGCCCGCCGTTCGCCCCTCGTCCGTGAGCCGAGAGGACACCAATGGCCCAGGAGCGGAGCGGTGCCGCGGTGGCGGCGGCGAAGGAACCGATGCTGGAGGCCCTGCTGCTGGCGCGCGACGAGGTACTCGCGCGCGGGGTGGCGGACGCGTTCGGCCGGGAAGGGATCGCGGTGACGGCGGCGATGGATGAGGAGGCGGGGCTGGAGCTGGCGGCGAGTGGGCGGTTCGCGGTGCTGCTGGTGGACGCGCCCGCGGCGCCGGCGGCGGCCTTCGAGCTCTGCCGCCAGGTCCGGCTGCGGAGCGATGCGCCGTTGCTGGTCCTGGGAGGGCCGGTGGGGGGAGTCGACCCGGCGGACGCGCTCGAGGCGGGCGCCGATGACGCGGTGAAGCGGCCGATCCAGGCGAGGGAGCTGATCGCCCGGGTGCGCGCGCTGGCCCGGCGCACGCGGTGGCACGCGCGGCCGCCGCCGGCCATCCACGTCGGGCCACTGGAGGTGGATGTGGCGGCGCGGCGGGCCGCACTCGGGGGTTGCGAGCTGCCGCTCACCCGGTACCAGTTCGCGCTGCTGAAGGTGCTCGCGGTGAACGCAGGGACGGTCCTCTCGCGCGAGCAGTTGATGGAGGAGGCGTGGGGGAGCGTGGATGGCGCGTTCGATCGCTCGGTCGACGTGCAGGTGTATCACCTGCGGGCGAAGCTCGGGGACCAGGCGCGGATGCTGAGGACGGTTCGCGGGTGCGGATACACGCTGGTCGCGACGGAGGGATGAGTCGGGTTTCGATGCGACGGTGTGACACGCGCGACGCGTGACACGCACAGCGGACGTCACATCCGCGACGGCAACACACGCGCCAGGTGTCACGGGCGAGGAATACGACAGGCCGCACCGGGACGAGGTGACGCTCTCGCCGGTGCGGCCGAGCTGGGGGTGGGCCTTTGCGGCCCACCCGGAGCGACTGCTACTGCCCCGCGCCGCCCTGCATCTGCGGCGGGGGAGGCGGCGGCGGCGGCAGGCCGGCGATGATGCCCTCGGCCATCTTGGACCGCTGGTCATCGGAGAGGTGCGGCAGACGGTCCCCGAGCAGCTGGCTGATGGCGGACTTGAGCTGGTCGCCGGACATGCCGTTCGAGCTGGCGACCTGCGAGAGCGACTGGCCGCCGAGGAGCTGGGAAGCGAGCTCCTCGGGGCGCGTCTTCAGGATCTGGCCGAGGTCACGCATCAGCTCGGGGGGAGGCAGCGGCGGATGCTGCTGGCCCTGCCCGCCGCCGGGGCCCTGCGGGCCGCCTTGACCGCCAGGGAACCCGGGCCCGCCCGGGCCGCCCTGACCGCCGGGGAACCCGGGCCCGCCCGGGCCGCCCTGACCGCCAGGGAACCCGGGGCCTCCGGGCCGCGGCGGCTGGAAGCTGCTCTGGCCAGAGAAGCCGATCCCTCCCGGGCCAAACATTCCAGGTGCGCCCGGGCCCTGCTGCTGCGGGCCGCCGAATGACCCCGGCCCCTGCGGCGCGCCTCCCTGGCCCGGGCCCTGTGGACCGGGCGGCAGACGCACACTCGCGAAACTTGCCGCTGAAATGGAGTTCCCCATGCTTGTTTCCTCGGGTTGTGTGGAACGTTGTGACGGCCGCTGTGGTCGTCACAGGAGTTCTCCGCGCCCGGGGACGATGATTTCGAATCCTAATGATCCAGAAACACACCTCCGCCGACACACTGAGTCGAGGTTGGGCTGGGCTGGCTGGGCGCCCCGCGAGCGGGCACGAATGAGTTGAAGCGCCACCGGTGTGAGCGCACGCTCCCGGGAGTGAGCAACGCCATCCGATCGCCGGCCGTCGCGGGGACCTTCTATCCAGGGGATGCGGGCGAGCTTGCGGCCGCGGTGGACGGCCACGTCTCGGCCGGGCGGCCGGCGTCTGCCCTGGCGGGCCGGCGACTGGAAGCGCTGATCGCGCCGCACGCCGGGTACGTGTACTCGGGGCCAGTCGCGGGGACCGCGTACCGCCTGCTGCGGGAGAGCGCCGCGGCGCGCGTACGGCGGGTGGTGTTGCTGGGCCCGGCGCACTACGTACCGGTCCGCGGGCTGGCCGGTCCCGGAGCGTCGGAGATGGCGACGCCGCTGGGGACGGTGCCGGTGGATCCATCGACCGCGCAGGTGGCGGCCGCGGCCCCGGAGGCGCACGCGCCCGAGCACTCGCTCGAGGTGCACCTGCCGTTCCTGCAGCGCGTGCTCTCGCCGGGCTTCACGGTGGTGCCGCTGCTGGTGGGCCACGCCGGCCCGGAGGAGGTGGCGGAGGCGCTGGATCGATTCCGGGGCGAGGACGGGACGATCGTCATCATCAGCTCGGACCTGTCGCACTACCTCCCGTACGAGCGGGCGCGCGCGGTCGACGAGGAGACGGCGCGGAGCATCGAGGCGCTGGACGTGGACGCCCTGGAGTCGGAGCGGGCGTGTGGCGCGGCGCCGGTCCGCGGGCTGCTCCTGGCGGCGCGGCGGCGCGGGCTGCGGTGCGAGCGGCTGGACCTGCGCAACTCCGGAGACACCGAGGGCGACCGCCGGCGGGTGGTGGGGTACGGCGCGTTCGCGTTGACGTCATGAGCGCGAGCGCGCAGTTCCCCGGGCGGTGGTGGCACCGGCTCGACGACGGGCGGATCCAATGCGACCTCTGCCCGCGCGACTGCAAGCTGCACGAGGGCCAGCGTGGGTTCTGCTTCGTGCGCCAGCGCGAGGGCGACCGGATGGTGCTGACCACCTACGGGCGCTCGTCGGGGTTCTGCGTGGACCCCATCGAGAAGAAGCCGCTGAACCACTTCTTCCCCGGCTCCAGCGTGCTCTCGTTCGGCACCGCCGGCTGCAACCTCGGCTGCCGCTTCTGCCAGAACTGGGACATCTCCAAGGCCCGCGAGTGGGACCGGCTGTCGGACCAGGCGTCACCGGAGGCGATCGCGGCGCGAGCGGCGGAGCTGGGCTGCCGGAGCGTGGCGTTCACCTACAACGACCCGGTGATCTTCGCCGAGTACGCGATGGACGTGGCGGACGCGTGCCGCGCGCGCGGCGTGCACTCGGTGGCGGTGACCGCCGGCTACATGCGCGCGGAGGCGCGGCGGGAGCTCTACGCCAAGATGGACGCGGCCAACGTCGACCTCAAGGCGTTCACCGAGGACTTCTACGAGCGGATCACGTTCTCGAAGCTGGGCGCCGTGCTCGACACGCTGGAGTACCTGGTGCGCGAGACGAAGGTGTGGACCGAGATCACGACGCTGCTGATCCCCGGCCACAACGACTCCCCCTCGGAGGTCGAGCAGCTCAGCCGCTGGGTGGCCGACCACCTCGGCCCGGACGTGCCGCTGCACTTCACCGCCTTCCACCCGGACTTCAAGATGATGAACGTGCCGCCGACGCCGCCGGAGACGCTGCGGCGCGCGCGGTCGATCGCGCGCGGGCACGGGCTGCGCTTCGTCTACACCGGGAACGTCCATGACCGCGAGGGCGACGCCACCCTCTGCCCGGGATGCGGAGAGACGCTGATCGCGCGCGACTGGTACGAGATCGAGTCGTACCGGCTGACGGCGGATGGGCGATGCCCCCGGTGCCGCGTGGAGATCCCCGGCCGCTTCGCCGCCGGCGCGGGGGCGTGGGGCCGCCGGAGGCTTCCGGTCGCGATCGAAGGGTGAATCAGCGGCGGGCCTGCCCCCGAAGTCGATTCGAGGCGCTCAGAAGGCGTGGCCAACCTGGAGCCGCGCCATCGGGAGGGCGAACCCGTACCCGAAGGTGAAGAAGGTCATGCCGGCCGCGAGCGACACCGTCGGCCCCCCCGGGAACTGGTGCTCGAGGATGATCCGCTGGCGCGAGTAATCGAACACCACGTGGAACCGGCGCAGCACCTCGGTTCCGATCAGCTGGACCCCGCCCGTCGCGCCCACCGGCCGATCCAGCACGAAGCTTCCGAGCTTGGCCGAATCCGCGCGCCCGACCACCATCCGGAACTCCTGCCCCAGCCCCACTCCACCGAGCCCAGGTCGACCAGCAGCTCCCGGTCCCGCGACTCCTTCCCGCCGACGGAGATGCTCATCTTCACCCACGGGGTCTTCTTCTTGAGGACGAACGGGACGGCCTCTCCCGCCGCGGTCTTGTACGCCCTTCAGGTCTTGCACGCCCTTCACCTGTGCTCGGCGATCCAGCGGTCCACCTCCGGGAGCAGCCTCTGCCCGCGCGGCCCGATCGCCGCCAGCAGCTCC
>Ga0075421_100011212_pt1 | contig 11096 bp, 5 predicted proteins | sample SoiMetdeltSBSDD5_FD_75292 | JGI IMG/M metagenome (GOLD analysis project Ga0075421, IMG submission 75292) | Bulk soil microbial communities from a Populus tree surrounding site in Tennessee, USA - Soil MetaG P. deltoides SBSDD5 | ecosystem: Environmental > Terrestrial > Soil > Tree plantation...
ACGCGTCGTTGGTGAAGGAGCAGGCGTCGCAGTCGGGGGTGCCGTAGTCGAGCGGGTTGAACTGGTAGACCGTCACCGGCTGGGTCGAGCGCAGCCGGTAAGCGCCGCCCGGCACGTGCGCCGACGACCCGGTCACCGGCCCGCACTGGCGCTGGTCCATGCTGTTGCAGCCCTTGAGGGTGCGCTGCCACGGCAGCGTCTGGGTCACGACGCGGCCGACCGGCACCGTCAGCGTCACCGAGGTCGGCAGCGCGCCGCCGTCGATGGTGACCGTCGCCTCGGCCGCGCCGGTGTTGGAGACCGCGACCGCGAACTCGAAGCGGTTGTCGACGTCGTTGGCGGTGACCGTCGGGTAGTACTCGCAGCCGATGTAGCTGGTGCCGAGCCCGGCGCAGGCGCCCTCGCAGCGGCCGGTCGTCGGCGAGCAGCTCAGCCCCTGCAGCGGATCGCAGGTGCGCTCGTCGCAGGCGGGCGGCGCGCTGTCGGGGGGAGCGCCGCTGTCGGCCTCGGGGCCAGGGCCATCCGCACCGGCGTCGACGTCACCGCCGGCGGAAGGGCCACAGGCGGCGAGCAGGACGAGGAAGACGGCGAGGCTTCGACGGGACATCGGCGCGGCACGCTACCGGACCGCCTCCCGGCCGGTAACGGGGGCGCCGATGACGCCAGCTGACACGCCGGCTACGCCGCGCGCAGGAAGTCGAGCAGCAGCGGCACCACGCGATCGGGGCTGTCGACGTGGGCGAAGTGGGAGGTGTCGGCGAGCCACTCCATGCGCGCCTCGGGGATCAGCTCGTGGAGGCGGGTGCCGATCGACGGCGGCACCAGCGGATCCAGGCGCGAGAACAGCAGCATGAGCGGGACCGGGAACGGCTGCCCCGCCTGGCGGCGCTGGCGCAGCTCGTCGACGAAGGCGCCGAACGGGCGCGGCGCCATCGTCTCGCGCAGGTAGCGCAGGAACGCGACGCGACCCTCGGCGGTCGCCAGCGGCGCCGCGTACTCGCGGGTCTCCTCGCGCGACTTCAGGGTCTCGTCGTGGTAGTGGACGTTGCGCCAGACCCAGCGCTCGGGGGCGCGCGCGATGGTGGTGCGCACCAGCGCCGGCGCCCCCGGGATCGACAGCGCCGCCGCCAGCGCCCACAGCCGCCCGATCGGGAAGCCGGGCGAGTGGATGTTGACCAGCCGCGAGAAGGTCTCGGGCGCGCGCAGCGCGGTCCGCATGCACAGGTGGCCGCCGAGGGAGTTGGCGACGCAAGCGCAGCCGCGCAGGCCGAGCGCGGTCACCAGCTCGCCGACGAACGTCGCCAGCGCCTCGGCGGTGTACGGCACGTCCGGCTTGTCGCTCTTGCCGGCGCCGGGCAGGTCGGGGATGACGAGCCGGTAATGGGCGCCGAGGGCGTCGAGGACGTAGCGGTACGAGTAACTCGACGTCATGAGGCCGTGCACGAGCAGGAGCGGCGGGCCGGCGCCGAACTCGCGCACGTGGATCCGGATCCGCCCGAACGGCACCGAGTCGACGACGACGTCGCGACCGGCGGTGGCGAAGTACGGGTGCGGCCGCCGCGGCGGATCCGGCAGCGCGTCGAAGGGGAGCCGTTGGAACGGGGGCGGCGCGCTCGTCATCGCGCGAAGATAGGCACCCGCGCGGTCGCCTTTCAATGATCGTCGTCGGGCGGCGTCAGAAGGTCGTTCGCCTGCGCCGACCCCAGCGGGGCGTACTCCGCGGTCGCGTCCTGGAGCCATCGGTGCAGCTGCGCCGGGTCGGCCGGGGCCATCGCGGCGCCGTCGATCGGCCACACCCGCACCGTGCCGTCGGAGCTCGCCGACGCCAGGCCGCGACCGTCGGGGCTGAAGGCGAGGTGCCGGATGTAGTTCTCGTGGCCCCGCAGCACGGCGTGGGCGCCGGTCGCGAGGTCCCACAGCCGCACCGTGCGGTCCTGACTGCCGCTCGCGACCAGCCGGCCGTCGGCGGAGATCGCGACCGTCGACAGCACGTCGTCGTGGCCGTGCAGGACCCGCGCCCGGCCGCCGCCGACGTCCCAGATGCGCACGGCGGCATCGCGGCCGATCGAGACCACGTGGCGGCTGTCCGGGGCGAACACGACGTCGCGGACGTTGCCGCGGCGCGCGACGTCGCGGACGTTGTCGCGGTGACGGCCGATGACGCGGCCCTCGCCGGTGGCGACCTCCCACAGCCAGACCGCCGGGCTGCGCCCGCCCGCCGCCAGCCAGCGCCCGTCGGGAGAGAAGGCGACGTGGTGGGCGTCGGCGTCCTGCGCGCCGATCCAGCGCGGCGCGCCGGTGGCGAGGTCCCACAGCCGCACGGTGCGATCGTGGCCGGCCGAGGCGAGGGCGCGGCCGTCGGGCGAGAACGCCAGCTCGTAGACGTCGCCCTGGTGGCCGCGCAGGAAGCGGTCGGTGCCGGTGCGCAGATCGTGGACGTGGATGGCGCCGCTCTGGCTGGCCGACGCCAGCTGGGTGTCGTCGGCGGAGAACGCCACGTACCAGACGATGCCGTCGTGGCGCGCGATGGTCTGCACGGTGCCGGCGGCGAGGTCCCACAGGCGCGTGGTCTTGTCGTGGCCGGCGGTGGCGAGCCAGCGGCCGTCGCGCGTCAGGGCCACGCAGGCGATGGTGTCCGGGTTGCCGTCGAGGACGCGGACGCGCCCGGTCGCGAGGTCCCAGACCCGGGCGTGCCCGTCGCGGGCGTCGGTGGCGAGCGTGCGGCCGTCGGCGGAGTAGGCGACGTGGTAGACGTCGCCGCCGTTGCCGTCGAGGATGCGGCCGGGCGCCGGCGGCAGCCGCCACAGGCGGATCGTGCGATCGTCGCCGGCGGAGGCCAGGCCCTTGCCGTCGACCGAGAAGGCGACGGTGTAGACCTTGGCGCCGTGGCCGAGCAGCGCGCGGGTGTCGCCGCCGGCGCGATCGTGGACCCAGACGGTGCCGTCGAAGCCGGCCGACGCGAGGTGGTGGCCGTCGGGCGAGAAGGCGACGGAGCGGACCTCGGCGGCGTGGCGCATGGCGATGCGGCCGTCGCCGGTGGCGAGGTCCCAGAGGCGCACGGTGCCGTCCTTGCCGGCGGAGGCGACGCTGGCGCCGTCGGGGGCGAAGGCGACCAGCAGCACGACGTCGGTGTGGCCGCGCAGGAGCCGGGGCGCGTCGGCGGCGTCGGCCGCGACCGGCCACACGCGGACGACGCCGTCGTTGCCGGCGACCGCGACCTGGCGGCCGTCGGGCGCAATCGCGCACGCCTCGTCGGCGCCGTCGTGGCGGCCGATGACGTGCTCCTCGCCGGTGGCGACGTCCCAGCGCCGCACGACGCCGTCGCGGCCGCACGACACCAGCGTGCGGCCGCCGGGGGCGAAGGCGATCGCCTCGACGGTGTCGTCATGGCGGCCGAGCCGGCGGCCGTCGCCGGTGGCGACGTCCCAGACCCGCACGGTGCCGTCCTTGCCGGCGCTGGCGAGGGTCCGACCGTCGGGGCTGAAGGCGAGCGCGAAGACGGTGTCGGTGTGGCCGTCGAGGCGGCGGCGCTGGCGGTCGCCCGGGCTCCACAGCGTCACGACCGAGCCGTCGGTGCCGACCATGGCCAGGTGGCCGCCGTCCGGGGCGAAGGCGAGGCTCGCCATCTGCGCCTGCTCGTCGAGGACCGCGACGCGCGCGCCGGTGGCGACGTCCCAGAGGGCGACGGTGCGGTCCTCGCTCGCCGAGGCGAGCCAGCGGCCGTCGGGAGAGAACTGGACGACCCGGATGGTGCCGTCGTGGCCGGTCAGGACCCGGCGCGCGACGCCGCGGTCGACGGCGTCGGCGGCGATGTCGGCGACGGCGGCCCAGTCGGCGCCGTCGGCCGGGTAGCGCTTGAGCCAGGCCAGGGCGCGGGTCGGATCCTCGTCGAGCGACTGGCGCGCCTCGATCACGATCAGCTGGTTGGCGCGCGCGGCGGCGGCGGCGCGGACGCGCAGGACGGCGGCGGTGACCACCAGGGTGATGATCGACAGCGCCGCCACCGCGACCCGCAGGCGGTGGCGCAAGAGCCAGCGCCCGACCAGGCGGAGCGGCGAGTAGCGGTACGCCGACACCCGCTGCCCGGCCTGGAAGCGGCGCAGCTCGTCGGCGAAGTCGCCGGCCGAGCGGTAGCGGGCGCCGCGGTCGCGGGCCATCGCCTTGTCGACGATCGCGAGCAGCTCGGGCGGCGCGCCCGGCGCGACCCGCGCCAGCGGCTCCGGCGGCGTCCGCGTCACCTGCTGGACCACGGCGCTGCCGGTCGAGCCCGCGTACGGCGGCGCGCCGGCGAGCACGTGGTAGAGGACGGCGCCGAGGGCGTAGATGTCGGCGCGCTCGTCGATCGGGGTGCCGGCCGCCTGCTCGGGCGGCATGTACGCCGGCGTGCCGAGGACGACGCCGGCGGAGGTCAGCCCGGCGGCGAGCAGCCGCTCGCCGGTGCTGTCGTCGCTCGAGTCGTCGAGCGCCTTGGCCAGGCCCCAGTCGATGAGGACGGTCTCGCCGAACGGGCCGACCAGGATGTTGGCCGGCTTGAGATCGCGGTGGAGCACGCCCTCGGCGTGGGCGTAGGCGATCGCCTCGGCGACGATCAGCACGTTGGGCAGGAGCAGCAGCCGCTCGTCGAGGCGCGTGCAGTCCTCGATCACCTCGGCCAGGGAGCGGCCCGAGATCAGCTTCATGGCGAAGAACGGCTCGCCGGTCGGCCAGCGCGCCGCCTCGTGCACCGGCACGATCGCCGGGTGCTGCAGGCGGGCGGTGATCGCCGCCTCGCGCAGGAAGCGCGCTGCCTCGCCCGGCCCGTTCCGGATCAGCTCCTTGATGACGAGGTCGCGGCCGAGGCGGCGGTCGCGCACCTTGAGGATGCGGCCGAGGCCGCCGCGAGCGATCTCGCCCTGGATCTCGTACTGGTCGGGGTCGGCGATCGGCAGCGCCTCGACGTCGGCGTAGGCGGTGGCGCGGGCGAACGAGGCGATGGCGCGTCCGCCGTCGGTGGTGTCGGCGGCGAAGGCGTCGGTCACGGTCTCGAGCGGGACCGTGGGGCCGACGCGACGCCGCTCGTCAATCACGGAAGTCGTCCGGACGGATCCCGTAGCGCTGCATCCAGCGGTAGACCTGGACCGGCGCCTTGCCCAGGTCGCGCGCGACGGCGGCGACGTTGCCGCGGTGCAGCTCGAGGAGCTCCGTCAGCTGGTTGCGCCGGCGCATCTCCTCGGTCGAGTACGTGCCCTCGGCCAGCGGCGTCGGCGGCAACGTGGGGGACGACGACGGTGGCGGGGTCGGCGACGACGGCGAGGTCGTGTTCGGCGTCGCGGAGGCGATCGACTTCAGGTGGCAGAGGTCGATGACGCCGTCGTCGGTGAGGGCGACGGCGGTGGCCAGGCACTTCTCGAGCTCGCGGATGTTGAACGGCCACGGGTGGCGGAACAGGGCGCGCGCCGCGGTCTTGGTGAAGGACAGCGTCACCCCCGGGGCCAGCTCGTGGAGGAGGGCGGCGATCAGGGCGCCCAGGTCCTCGTAGCGCTCGCGCAGCGGCGGCAGGCGCAGGACCAGGCCGGACAGCCGCGCGTACAGGTCGCTGCGGAAGCCAGCGCCGGCGACCAGCGTCGGCAGATCGCGGTTGGTGGCGGCGATGACCCGGAAGTCGACCCGGGTGGCGCGGACCTCGCCGACCGGCGTCACCATCTGATCCTGGAGGACGCGCAGGAGCGCGGCCTGCGCCGGCGCCGGCAGCTCGCCGATCTCGTCGAGGAACAGGGTGCCGCCGTCGGCGCTGCGGATGAGGCCGAGCCGGTCCTCGTGGGCGCCCGAGAACGCGCCGCGGCGGTGGCCGAACAGCTCCGACTCGATCAAGGTCGGCGGGATCGACGCGCAGTTGACGGCGACGAAGGCGCCGCGGCGCCGCGACCGCTCGTGGACGGCGCGGGCGAGGACCTCCTTGCCGGTGCCGGTCTCGCCGAGGAGGATGATCGGGATCGCCAGCGGCGCGATGCGCTCGAGCTCGTCGAGCTGGTCGGCCAGCGGCTGGTGCAGGGTCGACAGCTCGGGCAGGCGCAGCGCCGGCACCGGGTTGTGCGTCTCCTTGAACCAGAACATCGAGTGGCCGATCTCGATCGAGTCTCCGTCGGTGAGCGCGGCGCGCCGGGTCGGCGTGCCGTTGACGAGGATGCCGTTCTTGGAGTCGAGATCGATCACCGCCCAGCGGCCGCCGGAGCGGGCGACCTTGGCGTGGGCGCGCGACATGAAGGGATCGCCGACCAGGAGGTGGCGCACGCGGCCGGTGCTGCCCGGCAGGAGCGTGCGCTCCTCGCCGCGGCCGATGACGATCTCGTCGACCTCGTCGAGGGGGACGCCGAGCGAGCCGGCGGCGGGCCGCTGGTATTCGAGGGCGAGGATCAGCGTCCCCGGCGGGGATGCCGGCGGTCGCAGCTGCGAATCCTGGTGCGGAAGCGTGTCCGCGTCCCGGTGAGACATCGGCCTGCGCTATTCTTACTCCCTGCGCCGCAGTCGCCGACCCTCAGTCGACGATACCGAATGGCATTTTTGAGCCAGGCCGGTGATCGCGGGCACCGCGGGAGCGCCGGACGGCGAAACCGATTCCCGTATCGCGAGCTTCCGCCGCGGTCGGGCCGCGTTTGCCACGATCACCGGGGCACGACCGCGTGCGCCGCGCAACGCTGATAGCGAATCTTGTGTCGTCGCCGACCGAGCAGCCACGCTACGCTGCGTCTTCGCGGCCATGCCCGCCCCCTCGGTCTCCCCCACCGTTTCTCCCCCGCCCGAGCGCGTCGGCAGCTACGTCCTCGTGCGCCGGATCGGCTCGGGCGGCATGGGCGAGGTCTGGCTCGGGCACCACGTCGTCAGCGGCGGCCTCGCGGCGGTCAAGCGCCTGGCGCCGCACGCCCAGCTGCGCGATCAGCTCGCCGCGTACTTCAGCCGCGAGGGGCGCGCGCTGGCCCGGCTCGCCCACCCGCACGTGGTGCCGGTGTTCGAGGTCGGCGACGACTACCTGGTGTCCGGCTTCGTCGACGGGCCCAACCTGGCGCGCCGCCTCCACACGCCGATCGAGCCGGCCGAGGCGCTCCACATCGCGCGCCAGATCGCCGACGCGCTCGGCCACGCCCACGACCGCGGCGTCGTCCACCGCGACGTCAAGCCGTCGAACATCCTGATCGACCCGCTCGGCAACGCCTACCTGGCCGACTTCGGCCTGGCCCAGGTGATCGGCGAGGACGACGAGGCGACCCGCGCCGCCGGCACGCCGCAGTTCATGGCACCGGAGCAGCGCCGCGGCGAGCCGGTCGGCCCGGCGGCGGATCAGTACGCGCTCGGCCGCACGCTGCTCGAGATGCTGGTCGGACATCGGGTCCCGATCGATCGCGACGCGGCGCTCGGCGAGCTGCCGGCGCAGCTGCCGGAGCCGCTGCGGGCGGCGGTGGCGCGGGCGACCGAGCGCGATCCGGCGGCGCGCTTCGCGTCGGTGCACGCGTTCGCCGCGGCGGTGCGGGACGTCGAGCTCGGCGCCCTGGCGCCGCCGCGCAAGCTGGCCGCGGCGGTGCGCGAGCCGACGCCGTTCGCGTGGCTCGCGGCCGCCCACCGGACGGTGGCGATCGGCCCCGACGTCGATCGCGCCGACTACCGCCTCGGCGACCTGGTCGCCGCCGGGCTGGTCCGGGCCGAGGCGGCGGCGGCGTACTTCGCGGCGACCGGCCTGCGCGAGCTCGGCTTCGCGATCTGGGGCTCGCCGGCGCGGCTCGGGCCGATCACCGATCCGATGGCGCTCGCCCGGGCCAGCGACCTGGTCGTCCTCATGCACGGCTGGTCGGGGACGCGCGAGAGCTGGGCCCAGGTCGCGGCCGGCGTCTGCCGCGACAACGCGCGCGCGATCGTGATCGCCCTCGACCTGCACGGCTTCGGCGAGTCGGTCTTCGACGGCGTGCCGACCGCGGCGCAGGCGAGCATCGCGGCGATCGCCAGCGCCGTCGAGGACTGGCGCCGGCTGCTCGGCCTGGTCGCGATCCCGACCGCGCTGGTCGGGCACTCGATGTCCGGGCTGGCGCTCCTCGGCATGGACGACGAGCGGGTCGGGCCGCAGACGTCGCGCGTCGCGATCAACCCGATCCTGCTCAGCCATGACGCGGCGATGCGCCGCCGCTTCCGGCGGATCGGGATCGCCACGGCCACCGTCGGGCGCATCGGCCCCGTGCGGCGGGCGGCGATCCGCCAGCTCGCGAAGAGCCCGGACATGCGGACGATCGCGCCCGACGTGCTGGCGCGCGGCATCGCCGAGATGATGCGGATGCCGGCCGGCGTGGTCGCCCGCCTGATGCGGACCTTCGGCGCCACCCCCGAGACGGTCGGCCGGCGGCGGCGGGTGGCGCTCATGTACAGCCTCGACGATCCGCTGATCGATTACAGCGCGCTCGACCGGCTGATCGCCGAGGTCGCGATCGCGTCGCCGCTGGTCTACCCGATGTCGAGCGGCGGCCACAGCCCGCACATCGAGTCGCGCGACAACCCGGAGTGGCAGGTCAGGAACCTGGCCGACATCGTGCGCGTCATCGACTCGATGCTGATCACGGCCGGCGAGCCGACCACCGGGGGCAGCCCGAGCGGCGTCGAGACCACGATGCCGGCCTCGGGCGGCGTCGATACCCAGCTGCCCTGACGTCCCCGCCTTTCGCCGACGTTGACGTTGACGTTGACGGCGACGGCGACGTGGACGCACGTGGGCGCCGCGCCAGGCGGACGAGCACGGGACACGCGTGCAGCGGTTGTGCAACCAGGAAAATGGGTGACGTGCCAGGCGGACGAGCACGGGACACGCGTGCAGCGGTGCTCGTCCGGATGCATCGGGTGATCGTGCGTCGCCGTCGCCGTCGCCGTTCACGTCAACGTCAACGGGGCATCGACCCGTCGCTCCGTTCTGACGGTCAGCGACCATCAGGACGGTTGGGGCGAGGCTAGTTGGCGTCGATCACCGCCCGGGCGCGGGCCTCGCCGACGCTGACCGCCTCGTCGTGATCCTCCGGGGTGGAGACCATGGCGCTTCCGCCGGTGAAGGCGATGTAGGTGACCCCGCTGTCGGTGCCGCCGGTCGCCGGATCGGGGTTGATGCCGAGGCGGTCGGCCATCGCGTACGACGCCTCGCCGATCATGTCGTCGGGGCCGGTGTCGCCGATGATGCCGTACTCGATCTGGCCCCGGTAGATGACCGCGACCACGCTGCCGAGCGCGAGGCCGGAGGCCTCGAAGTCCCAGCGCCAGCTCGGCTCGGGCGCGACCACGTACGGCAAGGTCGAGGCGTCGAGCCAGTCGCCGTTCGAGTCGACGAGGGCGGTCTGGTTCTGGAACCACGGATCGGTGTTCTCGTTGCAGACGTTGCTGCGCTCGCCGTCGCAGTCGATGTCGAGGTCCGCTTTCCAGAAGACGGCGCCCTGGAGGCCGCCACAGACCGAGATCTCGCCGGAGGTGTCGAAGTCGGTGGCGTAGAGGCCATCGGAGATCTCGTCGCAGTCGGCGGTCAGCGCCAGGAGGTCGTCGACGACGTCGCCGCCGCCACCACCGCCACCGCCGCCGCCGTCATCGTCTCCGCCACCGCCGCCGTCATCGTCTCCGCCACCGCCGCCGTCGTCGTCTCCGCCACCGCCGCCGTCGTCTCCGCCACCGTCGTCGCCGCCGCCGCCGCCGCCGCCGTCGCACTCGCCGACGAGGTCCCAGGCCTGGGTCCACGCCCAGCCGACGCCCGGCTCGTACGCGGCGCCCGCGCCGCACCAGCCGGAGTACGGCCACGGCTTGCACTCGTAGACGCTGCCGTGGTTCGAGACCTGGTCGCCGCCGCTGTAGGCGTGGCCGGCCTGGTACGCCGGGGCGTCGCAGTCGCCGCCGCCACCGCCACCGCCGTCGTCGCCGCCACCACCGTCGTCGCCACCGCCGTCGTCGCCGCCGCCGTCGTCGCCGCCACCGTCGTCGCCGCCACCGTCGTCGCCGCCACCGTCGTCACCGCCGCCGCCACCGCCACCGCCGCCATCGACGACCTCGGCCGACGATGCACCGAAGCGCGCTCTGACCACTTGCTCGGTCGTCCAGATCCGGAATCCGTTCGACCGGATGTAGTCGATGATCCGCGGCAGCGCGTCCGCGGTCTGCGCATGCACGGAGTGCATCAGGATGACTCCATAACTTCCGTTGCCGCGTGTTCGCAGGGCATTGGTGACATTGTTGAACACGCAGTTGGCATCTCCCGCACATGTGTAATCGAAGGAGTCGATGGCCCAGCCGATGTGGACGGCGTGGCGCGCCACGATCGGGGCGACCCGGCGGTAGCCGTCGCTGGGGAAGCTGGGGTCGTTGCCCTGGTACGGCTCGCCGAACGGGGCGCGGAACAGCGTGAGCCGCGGCGCGCTCGATCCGAAGATGTTCCGCACCGTCTGCTCGACTCCCGCGACCTCCGATTCGATGCCGCTGTCGCTCAGCGACGGCAGCGAAGGGTGGTGCACGCTGTGATTGGCGAGCTCGTGGCCCTCGTTGACCATGCGGCGCACCAGCGCCTTCATCGGCTCGTCCTGGTTCACGCTCGACCAGTTCTCGGTGTTGATGAAGAACGTGGCCTTGACGCTCTTCTGGCGGAGCACGTCGAGGACGCGCGCCGTGTTGTTCCAGTCCGGCCCATCGTCGAAGGTGAGCACTACGACGTCGTTGGGCAGGTAGCTCGGGCGATTCGCAAAATCGATCTCGGGATTGGTCACTGCCTTGGAATTGCTGGCGAGATCGTTCGACGGAGCCAGCGCGCAGGCTCCGAGCGACAGAAACAGCGCAGATCTCGCCCATACGTCCAGACTCGGGGACGATCGCATGGGGAACCTCCAGCGTTTCGCTGCCGGTTCGCATGGTGGTCCCGTCAACGAGGGGAGGTGGCCAATTTCGACCAGAACCGTGGCCGTTCAGCTGGACTAGCCAGTAACCCGCCGAAGCGACATGCGCGCCGCGTCGCACGTTCGACGCTCGACAGGGGCCAGCCCTTACAGGTCATGTCGCGAGAGAGCGCGCAGCTCATGCGCGGGCCCGAACAGGTGTGCCGGCGACAACCGATCATGCCT
>Ga0075421_100011214_pt1 | contig 11095 bp, 10 predicted proteins | sample SoiMetdeltSBSDD5_FD_75292 | JGI IMG/M metagenome (GOLD analysis project Ga0075421, IMG submission 75292) | Bulk soil microbial communities from a Populus tree surrounding site in Tennessee, USA - Soil MetaG P. deltoides SBSDD5 | ecosystem: Environmental > Terrestrial > Soil > Tree plantation...
TGATCCACACGCCTCCGCCCCAGCGTGTGCCACCGCTGACCGACGGCGTCCGCTTGCCATCGATATCCACGTAGGCGTTGGTATAGGGCACCCACTTCCATGTCGTCGAGCCGCCGATGGGATTCATGACCTCGTCGCGAAATACCTCGGGAATAGGTTTTTTGAAGACTTTCAAAAGTGAAAGCGCAAAGCGGTTGATGCGGACGTCGTTGTACTCGTAGAAGGCTCCGGGCTCCTGGATCGAACGGGGTTTCATCTCGCCTCGACCAAAGGCTTCCTTTCCAAGGAAATTGGCGTTCTTTCCCCACATTTCACCTTCCCATTCCGACTCCTGCTGAAGATGATTCCGCCAGGTGATGAGACGGTTGTGAGGTGAGTCGTATCCACCGTCTTTGATCAGATTCGCTATGGGATCGTCGACGCTCGGAATCAGGCCCCGGTCCAACGCAATACCGGCGACGGTCGAGAGCATGCTCTTGGCGACGCTGTATGTCGGGTCGGGACGGAGCGTGTCGCCGAACTCTCCAACGATATATCCATGGCGAATGATCAAACCATTGGTGGCGCCACGCTCTGTGGGAATCGATCCAAGAAGCTTTCCAAAGATAATTTCCTGGTCCGAAAAGTCTCGAGCCGGCGACATGGTTTCGTGGGCTTTCATGAACTCGATCGCGTCGTCTAATTTCGCGCTGTCCATCCCAACATCTGCTGGTTGTCGGCGTTCCCATTTATCCCGAGACGGAAAGTACAGCGACCGATTTTGAGCGGAGGACAGTATTCCCACGGCTGCCAACTGGACTGCGATGACTATCGTGGCGAGAACCGAAACCAAACGGATGCGTGTCATATGTCCTCCCTTTGAGGTGCGTGCCAAGATATCACCGCCACTACGGCAGCACAAAGTCTTCACCGTCACACTGTTTTCGATTCGTCCGGTGGCTACCCCCCTTTCTGGATCTTGCCTCCGCGCGCAGCAATCATTAATTTGATGAGCTCCTCCGTAACTTTCGGTTCCAGCCCTTCGGTGTGGCCTTTATCGATCCGCATCACATCGGCGACAACCCTGCCGTCCTTGCAACCTCTATAGACGAATACCTCGGCTCTGCCGGGTCTGGGGAGGAGGCCCCAGCCTTTGCTGGCTGGATTCTGACGAGTGCCGTCATAGACGTAGCCCGCCGTTTCGTCTGCAATGTCCTTTCGTTTCGCTTTGGCATCACAGCCATATTTCTGGGCCCAGGACGACGTGTCCGGCAGCATGACGATCTCATGTTCTCCTGTCTCGTAGATATGAGAGAAATCGCACGCCGGCGGGCTTGGCGCTGCACCTCGTGCGGCGCCGCGCGCGCCGCTGGATACCGGACCCGCTGCGGCGAGATTTTGGAAATTTGATGAGCGCTGGGGCGAGCCGCCTATTCGCCCGCCCGAAAGGCTCAAGAAACCGTCCACCTTCGTTCCGAAAAAGGCAGTGCAAACCAGACGGCTGGACGTGGCGCCACCCTGCGAATGGCCGGCCAGCCAGAAAGCTCTGATGTTGTCTCGACCGACCTGATCGATGACTAAGCTGACGATATTCTGAAGATACTCGTCATCGGCGGCCGACCAAGCTCGTGTTGGAGAGAATGGCGTCGCCACGACCAGACGATATTTGTCCTTGTAATCCAAAAGCGGGAAGTAATGGCGTTGCCAGTTTGGGATCGAACCGCCGCCGTGAAGACTGAGAACGAAAGTGACTTTCTCGCCCTTCTTCAGGTCGCATGGATAGTCCAGGAAGAACTTGCGTCCTGTTTTGAGTTCAGTCGCCGGTCCGGTATCCAGGATCGTCTCCCGCGGACAATTAGAACTCGGACAATGCATCAGTGGAGGCGTTGTACATGGCACACCGGCCAGCTGGATGGGTTGCGCAAACGATTCGGTAGCGGCAACAAACAGGCCGACAACCGTCAGGACGAGTAGATTCGGCATATGTCTCACAGACGCTCCATTTCTTATGGAGCGAAAATATTTCGTACTGGTTGGATAAACGCCAAGACATTTTACTGAGACATTTCAGATATCAGCGGCCGGTATCATACGAGCCAACGTTTTCTCAAGCCTCGATGTCTAGTTGAGGATCTGTAACAAATTTTGATTTGCAAAGTTATAACGCAGAGGGGGAATTTCGATGCGAATGGACATCCGATACTGCCTTCGAACGCTTGCCAGAACGCCGGTCTTTACCATAACTGTCGTGCTCACTCTAGCTCTGGGAATCGGCGCCAATTCTGCCATCTTTTCGATTGTCGATCGGCTGTTGCTTCGCTCTCTTCCATTTCCAAATGGTGAACAACTCGTCGTCTTGCATGAGAGCCGTCGAACGGCTCCACGAATGGATGTGTCACCCGCAAACTGGTTGGATTGGCAGCGGGACAGCCGAAGCTTTGAATCTTTCGCCGCGTGGACGAACAGGTTTCCTTCGACGTTGACCGGTTCAGGTGAACCAGAACGGTTGAAAGCGGAAACGGTCTCGCACGAATTCTTTCCTCTCCTCGGAGTACAGCCAGCGCTCGGCCGCATATTCTCTGCGAATGATGACCGGCCCGGCGCTCCTCCGACGGCGATCCTGAGTTATTCGTTGTGGCAGCGAAAATTCGCAGGTGACAAAGGAATTCTGGGCAAAACGATCGAGTTGAATGCCATGGCGGTCGAAGTGATCGGAGTGATGCCTGCGGGATTCCGCTTCCTCTCCTACGACACTGATGTTTGGCACCCCTTCGCTCTTGATCGGAACGTATCGTGGCGCGACACGGCGGGACGGTTTATTCCATACGTCGTTGCGCGTCTGAAGCCGTCAGTCACGTATGACACCGGGAAAGCGGAAATGGAAACGATCGCAGGCCGCCTGGCGCAATTGCATGTCTTCAACAGGGACACATCCGTCACCGTCATCCCACTCCGCGAGGCAATGACCGGGCAGGTTCGAACTTCCCTTCTTATATTATTTGCCGCCGTGGGAGTCTTGCTGTTGATCGCATGTTCAAACGTCGCGAATCTGGTGCTGGCGCGTTCGGCATACCGGCGGCGTGAAATCGCCATCCGGACGTCGCTCGGCGGGACGCGCATTGCTATCGTGCGGCAGTTAGTGACCGAGAGCCTGCTGCTCGCAACAGCGGGCGGCATCGGGGCCGTATTTATCGCGAGGTGGGGCGTCGGCGTGCTGCTTGCGCTGGTACCCCCGAGTCTGCTTCAGACTCCCTCGATTCCGATCGATCGCCAGGTTTTGCTTTACACGTTGGCCATATCAGTACTGACGGGAGTCGTGGTTGGACTTGCGCCTGCATTGCCGACAGTCCGCGTCGACTTTGCAGACTATCTTCGGAGCGGCACACGATCCGTCACCCTATCCATGCCTTTGCGAAAGGGTCTGATCGTCGCACAGGTGGCAATGACCGTTGTCCTACTGTGCGCAGCGGGTTTGTTGGGGCGCAGTCTTCTCGCTCTCATACACGACGCAACCGGTGTGCGAGCCGAAGACGTGCTTACGATGCGCGTTGAATTACCCGCTTCCCGATACAATCCGCCACAGAGACTGGGCTTCTTTAGACAAGTCACCGAAAGGCTGCAGGCTCTTCCCGGTGTGCAGTCTGCCAGCGCAGCCAGCGACATTCCCGTGGCAACTTCGCGGACGTCCGGGACCTCGTTTCAGATCCTGGGCCACGCAGAGCTGCCGCCAAATGAGAGGCCTACGACCCGCGTTCGTGTCGTCACGCCGGGTTATTTCAAAACGCTTGGTATTCCGTTACTGAGCGGACGAGACTTTACGCAAGACGACCAAACGCGCGGAGCCGCTCAAGTTTTCATCGTCAATGAAACGTTCGCGAAAAGATATTTTCCGAACAGCGATGCTCTTTCCGAGTCGATATCCGTGAACATGCAAAGGCCAGACAATCCCTACGGCCGAATCATCGGTGTTGTCGGAAACGTCAAAGAGGGCTCTCTGCGCGGTGTCGCCGAACCAACTGTTTTCTATAATTATCGACCGCTTCCGTATCCTGGAATGACTTTGTTTGTTCGCACGACCCGCGGCGCGGTGATCACCCGCGAAGCGACTCAGATCGTCCGCGACATCGATCGGAATTTGCCGTTAGTTGAAGTCCGCATGCCTTAAGATGCATTCGCAGACAGCGCGGCTCGTGAACGATTGAATGCGGTGGTGTCCGGAGCCTTTGCTGTGTGCGCCCTGCTGCTGGCTACGCTCGGACTCTATGGCTTGATGGCCTTCACAGTAGCCGAGCGTACGACTGAGATCGGCATCCGGTTGGCGTTGGGAGCGCAGGCATCGCAGGTGTTGGGAATGGTGAGGCAGCAGGGACTCACACTGGTTGCACTCGGCGGTGGACTCGGATTGGCCATCGCTTTCGGCGTATCCCGATTTCTCGAAACGCTTGTATTTGGGGTGAAGTCTTACGACCCACTAACGTTTGGTGCTGTCACCGCTCTTCTCATTCTTATCAGCATGGTGGCTGTTCTGATCCCGGCTCGACGCGCGACACGAATCACTCCTCTCGTGGCGTTGCGCAATGTGTAGGCGCCGGCTTTAGCCGGCGCGGCGACCGCAGGTCGCTCGTCTCAGGCAGCCGAACTCCGTTCGGCCGCGCGGCTAAGGCCGGCGCCTACCTTGCGTTCAGAGGGTTTCACTATCTGCCACCTCGGCCGTGTGGTGGCACGGGGTAAACACCCAGACCGTGATACGAGTTGGAGTAGATGACGTCTTGATACCGGATGCCGTTTCCATTCTTATCAACCCAACCCATCGACTGCTGAAACAACCCCGGTTCCGGATAACCCTTCGGGACCGTGCCCTCCACGATGTAAAGCTTATTTTCGTGCATGCCGATGTACGCGAAAGTCCGCGACTGATCGGCATTGTTGGTCAGTTGTATGAAATGACCTTCAACCATGTCCTGCCATTCCCAGGCGAGACTGGTTAACTTCGCGTCGCGTTGCAGGAGTTTGAACGTTGCATAAACAATAGCACCCCGCTCGTCCTGCTTCCAGTATGCAGAACCGATGACGGGTGGAGCATTTGCGCGACATTGCGCGTTGCCCGGCGGACACGTCTTCGATCGCTCGACGGCTTGTTGTTCGATACCGCTGTAATCCACAACAGTCAGCGAATAATGCTCCGGGCCCTTGTCTGCGCTGTACACACGGGCCGGCAGGATATAGTTCAACTGCGACTTCCAGGTGGTCTCGGTCACCTTTGGTTGAACCGGAAAATTGATCCTGAAGCCGTCTTGCGGGTTGACGTACTCCACCCATTCCTGAGCGGCTGCGGACTCAGACACCAAAATCATCAACGCGAAAACGAATGCGGTCACGCGCATGACCCGTCCCTCCCGTGGGAGCGAGTTTATGTCCAACCAGGTCGCTGCAGTCCACCGAAAACTTTTGATTGATATATGGCTGCGTTAAGATGCCTAAGAATTTGGCTTCTCGCCGTCAGGAGGATCCATATGAAGGTTTGCGCGCCCGTTTTGTTCATCCTGCTTGTCGCGAATACTGTATTTGCGGCCGATGTATCCGGAGACTGGGAGTTCACAGCAAAAATCCTGAACGATTTGAGTTACGCACGCGTGACGCTGAAGGCCGAAGGTGAAAAACTCACGGGCAATCTGAACGAAGTCAAACTTGAAGGAACCATCAAAGGCGACGAACTGAGCTTCACGGCGGCGCGTCCGAACGGCGAACGTTTTGGAGAATTCAAGGGTAGGTCGAATGGTGACGAACTGAGCGGAACTGCCTCTTGGCCAGGCCAGACCGGCGACGTGAATTGGTCCGCGAAGCGCGCGAAAAAGCCCTCAGGCAAACCGCAGATCCACGATTTTGAACCAAAGGAGTTTCACCGCGTTTTTTCCGATGCGATCCCGCCTGTCTTGCATATATCTCCCGGCGATACGGTCAGAACCTGGACTGTTGATGCGGGTGGTACGGACAGCAAAGGCGTCCGACGTTCCCAGGGCGGCAACCCCGAAACCGGACCCTTTTATATTGAAGGTGCATTTCCCGGAGATACCCTCGTCATCAAACTGAACAAGGTGCGTCTGAACAGGGATTCCGCGATCAGCAGCGGTACTATCTCTAACAACGCTTTGAACCCCGGATATGTTCAGCGAACTCGATACGACGAAAAATTCGACAGCGACTGGATCCTCGACCGGCAGAATGGAATCGCTCGCTTAAAGAATCCGACTGAACACCTCAAAAACTACACCGTAAAACTGCAACCCATGCTGGGCTGTATAGCTGTTGCACCTCCGGCGCACCAATCTTTCCGGACGGGGTATCCCGGTACATTCGGCGGTAACATGGATTACAACCAGATGCGTGAAGGAACCACGGTTTACCTTCCTGTTTACGCGCCAGGCGCTCTGCTTTTTGTGGGTGACGGGCACGCTGCGCAAGGTGACGGCGAATTGACGGGAAACGCGCTGGAGACCTCCATGGATGTGGAGTTCACCGTCGATCTCATCCGAGGGCAATCGTCCGGAGGGCCGCGCTCGGAGAACGATGAATATTTGATGTCATCCGGAATTGGAAACGCGTTGACAGATGCCCTTCAGCTCGCCACAACACAACTTGTGAATTGGCTCCAAACCGAATACAAGCTCTCGCCAAACGAGGCTGCAGTCGTACTGGGTACCGCAATGCGATATGACATTGCCGAGGTCGTCGATCCTTTGGTTCATGTCGTTGCCAAGATTCGTAAGGACGCGGTAGCGCAGCTGAAGTAGCGGCATGATGATCGATCTATCCCGAATCGCCGTCCGCCTCGTTCGCGCTGCCGGCCTTTTTTTCGTTGTTGCCTCTACTGTCGCATGCAATGAAACAGCGGGCTCGTCCGGCAACCGCCTTGTCGAACGAACATTCGCATCGATGGGGACTGAGCTCCAGCTAACCGCCTGGACAACGGATGAAGCTGGAGCCGTTGATGCTTTCAAAGAGATCGTCCAGGAATTCGATCGTCTCGAAGGACGATTAAGCAATTGGCGGGAGAATAGCGACGTTCAACGCTTGAATGCGGCAGCCGGGAAGCATCCCGTTCCTGTCGGAACTGATTTCCGTGACATCGTACGTACTGCGCGTCAGGTAAGTGAGTGGACCGGCGGAAAATTCGATGTAACGTTCGGGGTGATGGCGGGCCTCTGGAAATTCGACTATCAGAACAAGGATGGTACGGTTCCGGAATACAGTGAGGTTGTTCGCCGTCGCGGTCTCATCAATTACCGCGACCTGGAGGTTAACGAGGAAACAGGAACAGCTTTCCTCCGTCGCGAGGGCATGGTCGTAAATCTTGGCGGTATCGGTAAAGGATATGCTGTAGACCGCGCGCGAGACATTCTGCGGAAGCGCGGCTTTCATGATTTCATGATTCAGTTCGGTGGCGACATGTATGCCGCAGGACACCGCAACGACCGCCTATGGCGCCTCGGCATTCAAGATCCACGTGGCCCGGCCGACAGGATCTTTGCAGCGATGGATATATCGGACAGCACGTTCAGTACGTCCGGCGACTACGAGCGATTTTTTATGAAAGATGGGCACCGGTATCATCACATCCTGGACCCGGCTACGGGCGAACCGACCCAAGGCTGCCGTAGTGTGACTATCATGACCGACAGCGCGACGGTTGCCGACGGCCTCTCCACAGGAGTTTTCATTCTAGGACCCGAGGCGGGTATGGCGCTTATCCAACGCCTCCCTGGGGTTGAAGGCGTCATCGTTAGCGCGAAGAACGAAGTGCTCGTGTCAAAAGGTCTCGAAGGACGTCTCGCGTTGTTGTCGACACCGACCGACGCGCCGTAATCAATATTAAGGAGCGAGTATGCCGATCAACAGGATCATCGCAGTCTTCGCGACTGCTGGGGCTTTGCTTTTGGGCCCGTGTTCTCTAAGCGCGCAAAATTCAGCCAAAGGAATACTGGCTATGGCCAAAAGCATCAAATGCACATTCCCGCTGATGGCTGTGGGGACATGGGGCCGCGAACAGCCCGAGGCCAAAGTGAAACCGGCCGATCTTGTGCTGCAGTTCGACGCCGTTAATGCGGATGAAGGCACGGCCGAACTGAAGAGTGGTTTCGGCAAGTACGATATCGTCGTCCGTTACGCGGGAGGATACTTGCATTTCATCCAGTCGTTTCTAGACGGACAGCTTTATACAACCACCATTCTCGAGAAAAAAACGGCCGGAGGAAAATTGAAGGCGATGCACTCGAGGCACGAGTATACGGATGTCTCCCTGCCCGGATATACTTCGAGCCCGGAGCAGTATTACGGCGAGTGCGAAATCCTCAACTAGCCCAACACCATTCCCGATCGGCGCATAATGGATCAATGTCGCGCGAGTCGATTGCCTCGAAGATTCAGAGTGAAGTAGCCTCCTGGCCCGGAGTGACTGTAGCGCCGCATATCGGCGGATTGGTCTTCTTCCATTTGGGGCATCGCGAAATCGGGCATTTGCATGGCGACCGGTTCGCAGATCTCCCTTTTCCCGTTAGGATTCGTGAAGAACTCGTTGCGGCAGGCAGGGCAGACTTGCATCACAACCACCCGAAGTCCGGATGGAGTACCTACTACATTCACGGGGAGAGCGACATCGAACCCGTGATTGAGCTTTTCCGGCTGAACTACACTCGCCCGTGGCTCAAGCGGTCAACTTGAACATATTTGGCGGTTAGCGACGTATCTGGCACGGCTCGGATTTAGAGGCGCCAGCATATTTGAAAACTTCGGGCGTTGCTCCCGCTTCGCCAAAGTGGTGCAAAAGGCTAAACCCACCTAAGCTGCTTGCTGGCTATCCGTCCATTCGTGGTCACGGATGCAGGCCGAGTACCAGAACGTCTTGTGATGGGGAACCAGCCCCAGGCGCAAGTTTACGTCCTCTATCTTGTGCTAGCTTATATTCAGCGGTTGTTTTACATAACTTTTCGAGACGAATTGATGAACATGTTGCCGTTACGTGCGGCAAGAGCGCGCTTATGATGCAAGCCTCTTATTGCCACGGCGGCAGTGACAGCGGGCTTATCGTTTCTCGGCGTATGGAGATTCTTTGGAACTCGAACGAAGTGAGCGAACGTGACTTCCGTATCGACAGGTAGAAATGAGGACAAGTCCCCAATTGAAAGGGCGCGCGAGATGCTGCGTTCGGTCTTGCCGGATGAAATGTGGTCCCGGGTAGTGGAGAAAGGCGTCATTGAATTCACCGGCACACGCGCCGCCTACACAATCTCGCCGGATTCGACGACAGTGATCAGAGATCTCGCTACCGGACGGGCGGTGGGCCGCGCATGCCTGCAACTTTCAATTCCTGCGCCGGCATACGATCGAATGATCGCCGAGTATCTGCTGTTAAGAAACGCTGAAGCGTTATATTGGAAAACGGCCAATATCTTTGATCAAAACTATCCGGATTTACCGGTAGTGATCTTTGGAGTGCTGGATGTCTGTTTATTCTTGCATCTGCTTATCCAGCTGCTCTGATACGACCGTTTCGCATTTACCGGCGACCCTCTGGAATTCAGCCCCGATAAGCCAGCCGAACTCATGCGTCTAACTAATTAGATCAAAAATTCAAGAATCAGGAGGTCTTATGATTGAGGAAAGACCAATCGCGCAGACCCCTTTAGCGCGAGTACCATTCCGCCGGCTGTCGTGGTCGGCAATTTTCGGTGGTACTTTTTTCTCACTTGGAATCATGCTCATCCTGAGCCTGTTTGGGCTTGCGATTGGCGCTGCTGCAGCGGGGCCGCAAGGCGCAACGCGCGGAATCGGTGTATGGGCAGGCATATGGTCGCTCGTGACCGTCTTCGTTAGTTTTCTCGGCGGCGCATGGCTGGCAGCAAGAGCTTCCAGCGCAACGAAAATTGATGGGTGGCTGCATGGTCTGGTGACATGGGCTTTGGGGATCACGGCGCTATTCTATTTCGCAGTGACCAGTACGACGAGACTCGCGGCCATGACTGCCAACATGACGGGCAACGTTGCTCAACCCAACGTAGCGCCGGGAACTGTCGAAACCCTTACCGCAGCAGCGGCAACCTGGGCATTGATCGTGGCTATCTGCGGACTAGTCGGCGCAATTATCGGAGGACACGCGGGGGCTTATCGAGAAGTCGTCTCGGCCCCGGAAACTCGGCGAGCTGCTTAAATCTGCCGTAGGTTACACAGAGAAGTGGCAGAGCGTTTGATGGTTTGATCCTGAGAGACATGACTCCAAGGCTTTCGGACCTTATCGTGAACGCCTCGTTCACAGATATGTCCGGTTTTTACGGTGCGAGCACTGAAAACTTGCCTGCTCGACGCACGTTTTATCGGAGCCGGTTGGATATACAGATCCTTAGCTGGATTCAACTCGCGCCCTCTTCTTGATGATCAGCCAGTGCGGGCATTTTTGCTTATCCATGTACAGGCGCTCGCAATCGTCGCAACGGACGCACTCGCTCGCGACGATCTTCGGACCGCGAATGGCTCCCCACTCGCATTTCTTCTCGCAGATCTTGCACGTATTGCATTCTGACCAACGTTTGATACGAAAAACAGTTAAGTTGGAGAGCAGTCCCAGAAACGCACCGACCGGGCATAGGAAGCGGCAGTAGAGATTCCTGACGAAAACCGTCGCAAGAAGCAATACGCCCAGGCCAATCCACATACCGGTGGATGCTTCGCGCGAGAACATCCAGAACGGCTCGACATATCTGTAGATCGAGATGTTTTTTGTCACTAGGAGATAAAACACCGTGGCTCCAAGCAGTCCGTATTTGATGTAGCCGGCTTGACGATCGATTCGGCGCGGCACCTCCACCCGCAATCTCGCCGGCACTACTTTATCGAGAAGTTGGGTCATCGCGCCGAATGCGCAGACGCGGCCGCAATACAAACGGCCCCACAGGACAGTCGTGACGACCGTAAAGATCGCGAAAAAATACCAGGTCAGGTTGTGTCTGAAAACGGGAAAATTCCACTGTGTGAGTGCAAAGATGTTCACGACGGTGATCAGCTGGCTTTGCCAAAACCCGAGGTATACGACGGCAACTCCCATCGTGATCCATTTCAGACGCTC
>Ga0075421_100011216_pt1 | contig 11095 bp, 9 predicted proteins | sample SoiMetdeltSBSDD5_FD_75292 | JGI IMG/M metagenome (GOLD analysis project Ga0075421, IMG submission 75292) | Bulk soil microbial communities from a Populus tree surrounding site in Tennessee, USA - Soil MetaG P. deltoides SBSDD5 | ecosystem: Environmental > Terrestrial > Soil > Tree plantation...
AAAGGTCGAAATCACCCTCTTGGCGATTCTGAACATCAACGGCAATCAGCGGACGCACCAGGCCACCAAAAAACGTCTGTCGACTCTTCAGCTCCAGACCGAATTGCGCCGTCCATGGCTGAAGGTCCGAAGGGTTTCGATTGAAAAGATAGCCGCCACCCCCGTAGAGACGCACGGCATCATCGAACATGTCATACGACAGTTTCAAGTCCAAGCTCTCGTAGCTCACGTTGACCCGCCGCGCCGGCTGGTTTTCGAGGAACTCGTCACCCAGATGGGAGCTCTGGTGAGAAACGCGCGACAGCACGGAGAACATCTTGTAACGATAGCTGAAAGGCAAGGCTACCAAGTAGTCGGCGTTGACCAGATCCTTGGAAGACGTTGCCATATCGAAGATCGGAAACACAGCGCCCTGGAGCCCCAGTTGCCACTGACCACCGAGGAAGAAGTTGTCCTGATACAATCCCAGTGTCTCACCGAGGCTCGCCGCGCATACGTGCTCCAGGCCGTCGTCCTCAACGTAGTACTGGTATGCGGCGGAGAAATGCGGCCAGCGCGGGTCTGCTTCCAGGTATCTGAAGAGACGCGAGTTGGGAAAAGGGATCTCCCATCCCAGATCTGTCGTGGGAGAATCCTGCTCCAGGATGTCGACCCGCACCGTTCCGCGAATGTTCGACAAGACCTCGAGGATCTTCTTCTGTTCGTAACCGGCGAGGTCCCCGGAATTGAGGGTGATCACTCCTTCCATTACCTGTAAGGACGGAGCTCGAAGATTGAACTCGAGCTCGAGCACCGCCGCCGCATACCCGGCGATATAAGAGTCGGTCGGCTGCTCGGGACCACCAAGGTCATCCGGAACGACTCTGCCTGCAAGCAAAAGCGCCAGGAAGCAGAGGCTCGTTCGTTGGGGGAGGCTGGATTGCAAGCGAACCTGTTCACGCATTCAACGTGACGGGGGGTTCGTCGGGGATTCGCGGTGGGCAGTAGGCGGGAGGAGCGATCGAGCCCGGCGCCGCGGGGGAGCTCCAGGAGTGGCCACGATCACCTGTCTCTCAAAGGAGCGCCCGACTCATGCTGCCATTGTAGCGCGTCGACCGCCTTCCGGCTTCGGCGAGCCCCCGGGCGCCAGGCGGGCCAGCCCGCGCGCCCGTGATATACTCCGGGCTTCATTCCCGGGGAGGCCTCTCGCCTCCACGCACAAACGAGCCCCATCCGCGAGAGAACCGCCATGATCTCATGCTTCCGGTCTTGCCGCGCGCCCGAGCTCGCCGCCGGCTTCCTCGTCGCCCTATCGACCCTCCCTGCGCCCGCGCAGCTCGATCCCGAAAAGGCTCTCGAGTCCATGCAGCCCGCCGATGACCTCGAGGTCTCGCTCTTCGCGGCCGAGCCTCTCCTCGTGAACCCCACGTGCTTCGATGTTGATCCGGAGGGGCGCGTCTGGGTGCTCGAGGGCGTCAACTACCGCGGCCGGGCGAACCCTCCCTTCCGGAAGACCGGCGACCGCATCGTGGTCCTCACCGACAAGGACGGCGACGGCCGCGCCGACGACTCGCGCGTCTTCCACGAGGGCCTCGACCTCGAAGCGCCGCTCGGGATCTGCCACCTCGGCGACAGGCTCTTCGTGTCGCAGTCGCCCTGGATCGCATCCTTCGAGATCCTGCCCGACGGCAAGGCCGGCGCGAGGAAGACCTTCCTCGAGGGCTTCGGCGGCCGGAACCACGACCACGGCGTCCACAGCTTCGTCCTCGGTCCCGACGGCCTCCTCTACTGCGCCTTCGGCAACGAGGGCGCGAACGTCACCGATCCCTCGGGGCAAAAGATCCGCTCGGACGGCAAGCCCTACTTCGGCGGCATGGTGTTCCGCTGCGCCCTCGACGGCAGGGACACGGAGGTCCTCGCCCACAACTTCCGCAACAACTACGAGTGCGCGCTCGACTCCTTCGGGAACATCTGGCAGTCGGACAACGACGACGACGGCAACCAGTGGGTTCGCTTCGTCTACGTCATGCAGGGCGGCAACTACGGGTTCCTGGGCCCCACGGGCCGCCACTGGTCCCAGGAGAAGAAGACCCACTGGCACATGGAGGACCCGGGCGTCGTCCCCACGCTCCTGCGTACCGGCGCCGGCTCCCCCACCGGCCTCTGTGTCTACGAGGGGGACCTCCTCCCCGAGCGGTGGCGTGGCCTTCCGATCCACGCCGATGCCGGCCCGCGCGTCATCCAGGCGTTCCGCGTGCGCCCGCACGGAGCCGGGTTCCACGTCGAGGGAGCGCCCCTCGACGAGGGCGGCCGCCAGACCATCGAGACCCTGAGCAAGATCGTGAAGACCGAGGTCCTCCTCACGAGCAAGGACTCGTTCTTCCGCCCCTCGGACGTCGCCGTGGCGCCCGACGGCTCCCTCCTCGTCTCCGACTGGTACGACCCGGGGGTCGGCGGGCACGGCATGGGCGACACGGGCCGCGGCCGCATCTACAGGCTCACGCCGAAGGGCGGCCCCCGCGAGTACAGGGCGCCTCCGTTCGACCTCTCGAAGGACGAGGGGCTCGCGAAGGAGATCGCATCGCCCTGCCACTCGAGGCGTAGCCTCGCGGTCCTCGAGACCATCCGTCGCGGGGAGTCCGCGGTTCCCCTCCTGCGCGGCATCGCGAAGTCCAGGGATCCCATCCTGCGCGCGCGCGCCCTCTGGCTCCTCGCGAGGGCGGGCGGCGCCGAGGACATCCGGGCGGCCTTTGATGACATGGATCCCCGGTTCCGCATCATCGCTCTCCGCGCCTCGAAGCTCCTCGATCCCCAGGGATTCGTGAAGAGTTTGAACCGGGTCGTCGACGACGAGGACCCCCAGGTCCGCCGGGAGGCCCTCGTGCTCCTCTCCGGAGTCTCCGGAAACGAGGCCCTCCAGGCCATCGTGAAGCTCGCCTCCAGGTACGACGGCCGCGATCGCTGGTATCTCGAGGCCGTGGCCATCGCCAGCCGCGGGCGCGAGAGCGAGATCTTCGACGCGCTCGCGGAGCGCTGGGGCGGGAAGTGGAGCGAGAAGGCCTCCGCGCTCACGTGGGTCCTCCATCCGCCCCGCGCGGCGGGCCTCCTCCTCGAGCGCCTCGAGGATCCCGCGCTCGACGACGCGCAGAAGAAGGAGGTCGTCGCCACGCTGGCGCGCCTCGAAGGGCGCGGTCCCGCCGAGGCCCTGGCCCGTCACCTGGCCCGGGAGGGTTCGCCCGCGGTCCAGAAGGAGATCGCCTCGGTCATCGAGCGGCGTGTGGGCGCGGACTGGAAGTTCCTCCGGGATGGAAAGGACCTCGAGGCGGCGGTGAAGAGGCTCCTCGCGACCGAGGGCCTCGAAGCGGATGGCGCCCGGCTCGCGGGAGCCGCGGAGCTAGGAGCGGTCCGGAGCGATCTCGAAAAGCTCGCCGGCCGGGAATCGAAGGCCCCGGCGGCGGTGCGCGCCGAGGCCGTCCGCGCCCTCGGCGCCATCGACGATGCCCCGAGCGCGCCGTTCCTCGTGATACTCGCCGGCGACCCGGCGGACCCGGTGGCTCCGGAGGCGATCGCCGCGCTGGGGAGGATGACCGGGTCCTTGCCGCAGGCAGGACTCCGGAAGATGGTGACGGAGCCCGCCTGGCCCGAGGCGAGGTCGCACGCGGTGAAGGCCCTCGGGAGCTCGAAGTCGGGCGCGCTCGTCCTCATCCAGATGGCGACCGCGGGAGACCTTCCCGACGCGGCGAGGTCCCTCGCGACCACCGTCGTCCATTCGAGCGCCTACGAGGACGTGAGGCTCCTCGCCGACAAGGCGCTCCCGCGCCCGAAAGCCGGCGAAGGGAAGCCGCTCCCTCCGGTCTCGGAGCTCGCGGCGATGCGGGGCGAGGCGCGGCGTGGACGGGAAGCCTTCTTCGACGAGAACAGGGGGAACTGCGGCCGCTGCCACAAGGTGGGCCGGAAGGGCAGCGACGTGGGGCCGGACCTGAGCGCGATCGGGACGAAGCTCGGCCGCGAGGGCCTCATCGAGGCGATCCTGAGCCCGAGCGCCGCGATAGCCCACGAGTACAGGGTCTGGATCCTGGAGACGGTGTCGGCGGGAGTCGTCACCGGCTACATCGTCGACGAGTCCGGCGACAAGATCACCCTCAAGGATGCGAACGGCAAGCTCCTCGCCTTCGAGAAGAAGGACGTGACGAATCGCTCCCCGAGCGATGTCTCGCTCATGCCCGAGGGCCTGACCGGGAACATGACCACGTCGAACCTCGTCGACATCGTCGAGTTCCTGTCGGAGCAGAAGGCCCAGAAGCCGGAGTAGAGTCCGACTTCCTTGTGATCGCAGCACCCCCGGGAGACATCCAGTGCGCCTGACCGCCTCCAAACTGAGGGAGAGCATCTACGAGATCCTGGACGAGATCCTCGAGACCGGCACTCCGGTCGAGATCGAGCGGAAGGGTCGCATCCTTAGCCCAAGTTACGGAGTTCACGAAGGGGGAACAAGGCAGCATAAGGACTTAGCTCCCGAGAAGGGGCTCGGTCTTCACTACAAGGGCAGGCCGTCGTCGATGCGCCGCAGCCGGGTGGGAAGCTTCTATTCGACACAGTCGAGGTCGATCGGGAGGGGGAGCGGGAGAGGGAGCGGGTAAGAAAGGGGACGGGCCTTCAGCGTTTCAGAATGGGCCGAAGCGCTTCAGGTACTTCTCCATCCGGACCTTCCGCCGCGTGTTCGCCGTGGACATCGGGCGGATCTTCCCGAGGACCGGGGTCGTCTGCCAGGCGCGGTCGTGCTTCCCGAAGCACCAGAGGATGCCCGTCCAGGAGTTCGGGTCGCGGCCGTCGAGGGCGTACTTGTTGTTCAGGTGAACGAGGATCTCGAACGCCTCCGCGTGGGACCGGGTCCACTCGATCACCTTCTTGCCCCAGACCATCCGGAGGTAGTTGTGGATCCGTCCCTCGCGGAGGAGCTGCCTCTGCGCCGCATTCCACACCTCGTCGTGGGTCTCCGCCCGCTCGAGCTCTCCGAGCGAGTAGAGGTGGGGCCGCGCGTCCCCGGCATGCTCCGAGAGGTTCCGGAGCACCCAGTCGGGTAGCCCCTCCAGGCTGTCGTGCCCGGCGTTCCGGAGGGCGAAGTTGTACGAGAGCTCCCTCCGCACGATGAGCTCCTCGAGGAACGCCTTCCGGTGCTTCTCGCCCACTCCCTTCTTCCGCTTCGCGGCGAGCGCGCAGTCGGTGGAAGCGATGTGGCCGAAGTGGAGGTACGGGCTCAGGCCCGAGCCCGCCTCGCGATCGGGGTGGTTCCTGTCGTCGGCATAACGTCCGAACGCCCCGTCGATGAAGCGCCGGAGCGTTGCCTCCGCGGCGCACCACCCGCCCGGCGAGGACGCCACGGGCGGGACGGAATGGTCGATGGCAGAGCTCGTCGCGAGCTCGCGGGGGTCGCTCGCCTCGAGATCCGTCCTCCAGGGGAAGTCGATTCCGGGATCTCGCGACTGGTGCTCGGGCCGGGGGTCCTCGATGTCCTTCAGGTGCTCGTCGAGGAGCGCCGTGATCTTCGGGCGTAGAGTGCGCGCGGCGTACTCCTCCTTCTCGAAGGCGCGGATGGGAACGACGCCGCAGGAGTCGACGGCGTAGAAGGGAACGCGGAGCTGACGTACCGCCTTCGCCGTCTGACCCGGGATGATGAAGCTCGGGAAGAGGTCCGTGACGACGAGGGCCGCATCGCGCCCCAGGTGCGCAACGGCCTTCCGGTGCTCGCGGGCGTTTCGCTGGAGGAAGAAGACGTGAGGGATCCTCCGCCGCGCGAGCTCGCGCGCGCTCTCCCGCGCGCCCTCGAGAATGAAGACATGGATGCGGTCGCTGGCCCAGGGGTAATCGTGCCGGAGGCCCTCGTAGACGACGACCGGAAACCCCAGCTCGTTGGCGCGCTCGACCGCGTAGTTGAGGGCGTGGTTGTGCCGGGGCCTCCGGAAGATCTGCGTCCAGTAGAGGATGTACCGGCCGTCGAGGTTGACCTTCGCGCCCGCGTCCACGCGCTGGACGCGCAGCGGGTCGAGCGATGCCGGCACGTAGTCGCCGCTCTCCCGCCCTCGAATCGAGGCGGAGCCCCGGACGTCCCTGAAGCGCGAGCGCATGTTACGATGGGGTATAGCATCGCATCGAACGAGGTTCACGCCGCACGCATGGCATCGGACACGCGCAGACAGCCGGACGTCATCGAGGTCACCCGGGAGGAGCGCTCCCGAGATCGCACCTGGAACGTCATCGTGTGGAACGATCCCATCAACCTCATGTCCTATGTGACCTTCGTCCTCCAGAGGCTCTTCGGCTACTCGCTCGAGGTCGCCACGCGCCTCATGCTCGAGGTGCACAACGAGGGCCGCTCCATCGTCGCGACGATGGAGCGCGAGCGCGCGGAGCACGCCGTCGCGAGGCTCCACGGGTTCGGGCTCCAGGCCACGCTCGAGAAGCAGGAAGTCTGATGTTCCGCGTCCGGAAAGGCCCTCGAGGGTCCGTCATCCTCGAGCTCGAGCACGAGGAAGCGCTGATACTCCGCACCCTTCCCGACCGCATCCGGAAGCTCCTCGAAGCTCCGGACTTCGGGGACCGTGTCGTCCAGCGCCTCTTCCCCCGCGCCTACAAGGACCCCTCCAAGGATGCGGAGTTCCGCGAGCTCCTGTCGAAGGACCTCATCGCGAGGAAGCTCGAGGGCGCAGCCGCGCTCGAGAAGGCGCTCGACGAGGCAACGGAGGAAGACCGCGATTCCGTGGTCACGTTGACGCCGGCGACGTTCGACCTCGTCCTTGCGTGCATCAACGATGCGCGCCTCATCATCGGAACGAAGCTCGACATCACCGAGGACACCTGGAAGGCGGACGTCGATCCCGAGGATCCCGATGCCTTCGAGCTGGCCCTCCTGCATTACCTGTCGGTTCTCGAGGAGAACCTGATCGTGGCGGTCGGTCAGGGAGGCGGGGGCAAGGAGTAGCCCCGTCTCTGCTCGAAACGAACACGGGCGCAGACCCGGGCCCTTCGAATGGGCCTCCGGATCCGCGCCCGCTCGCGCTCGACCTACTTCAGCTTGACGTCGATCTTCCGGGGCCTCGCCCTCTCCACCTTCGGCAGGTGGAGGACCAGCACGCCGTCCCTGTACTCGGCGCTGATCTTCTCCGAGTCGATGGCCTCGCTGATCTGGAAAGTCCGGAAGAAGTCGCCGATGGAGTACTCGTTCAGGAGATAGGCGACCTTCTCGTCCTGGCGCGGCTTCACTCTGCCGTGAATCCTGAGCTCGCCGTTCTCGAACCGGACATCGAGGTCTTCCGCGCCCACGCCGGGCATGTCGGCGAAAACGGTGAGCTCATCCCTGGTCTCGGCGATATCGACGTTGGGAGCGTAGTAACGGCCGCTCCAGGTTTGCTCGGTGCGGCCCACCTCGCTCGGTGTTCGCTTCTCTACTTGGGTCTGTGTGGACATCTCTGTGCTCCTTCGGTTGACCGGGGCGGGGCCTCGCCCGCCTCCGCGAGAGTGCTGCATGTTCACTTCCCCCCGTGGCGGACCTCGATCCTCTTCGGCTTGGCGACCTCGGCCTTTGGGAGATCGATCGAGAGGATCCCGTCCTTCAGCGTGGCGCTGACCTTGCCGGCATCGATCTCGATGGGAAGGCGCACCACCCGGCTGAATACCCCGTCCCCTCGCTCGCGGCGGTGGAAGACCCTGCCCTCCGCCTCGTCCGAGCCGGCGTCGCGAGCTCCCTTGATGATGAGCTCGTTCCCGACCACGAGGATCTCGAGGTCTTCCATGCGGAGCCCCGGAACCTCGGCCTCGGCATGGAGAGAGCCCTCGCTCTCCCACACGTTGAGGAGCGGAAAGCCCCTCGACGGAGCCGCCGACTCGAAGTTCTCCGCGAACCCGGTGAACAGGCGGTCCACCTCGTCCCGTAACCGCCCCAGCGCGAATCCATTGGCGCGATTGCCGAACATTGCTGAGCCTCCATGCTTCGTGGCTGAAGGGCCCGCCGGGCTTGCCATTCCGGACACCGTGCCCTTCACCCGACGGAATAACAAAGTGCGTGCCAGCGACAACAAACGCTTGCTGTCAATAGACTTACGGTTTAGGAACTCCGGGACCCCAGCCTCAAACTGCCAGGATGGCATGAACGCACGACGGCCGCTCCTCACCGTCACTGCCACTTTGACATATAGACGCCTACTTCTGCCCACTCCTCCCGCTCCCGACTCTTCGGGAACGAGGTACGGGACGGAACAAGCCTACAGGTTCGACACCCGGAACGTGTCGCCCTGGCTGGGGTCGCCCGTCTCGAGGCCCCGCCGGAACCACCGCACGCGCTGCGCGGACGTGCCGTGGGTGAAGGAGTCCGGCGTGACATGCCCTCGCGCCTCCTTCTGGAGGCGGTCATCGCCGATCGCGCTCGCGGCCCCGAGAGCCTCCTCGATGTCGCCCGCCTCGAGGACCTGGAACTCCCTCTGCGCGTGATGGGCCCAGACCCCGGCGTAGAAGTCGGCCTGGAGCTCGAGCCTCACCGAGAGCTGGTTGTACTCGGTCTCGCTCATCCGGCCGCGCGCCGCGTGGACCTTGTCGCTGATCCCGAGGAGGTTCTGCACGTGATGCCCGACCTCGTGCGCGATGACGTAGGCCTGCGCGAAGTCGCCCGGCGCGCCGTGGCGCCGTCGCAGGTCCTCGTAGAAGGAGAGGTCGATGTAGAGCTTCTCGTCGGGCGGGCAATAGAAGGGACCCATGGCCGCCTGCGCGAACCCGCAAGCCGACTGCACCGCTCCGTTGAAGAGGACGAGCGTCGGCTTCCGGTACGGCTGGCCCTGCGCGCGGAGGAGCTTGTCCCAGACCTCCTCGGTATCGGCGAGGACGACCGAGACGAACTCGGAGAGATCATCCTTCGGGCCCGGGATGGGCGCTTCCTGCGGACCTCCACCCTGACCCCCGCCGCCCACGACCTCGAGGAGCGGCCTCGGATCGAAGCCGAAGAAGAGCCCGAGGAGGACGAGGAGGATCGCGCCTCCGCCTCCGATGCCCGCAAGACCGCCCGGAATCCTGTTCCCGCGCCGATCCTCGACGTTCTCGCTCCCCCGCCGGCCTCTCCATTGCATGACCGCACCTCCGTGAATGCACCTCGACACCGCACCTCGAGGCTGCGGTCAGGTCTACTGCGCTGCAAAGCTCTTGCCACACGCGGCTGCGCGCCGGAAGCGCTCACGAGCTGCCAGCCAGGATCTCCGGCAGCGAGCGAAGGCAGTCCTCGAAGGGAACGACCCGGATCTTTCCTTCGCTGTAGGCGCGACTGCCGGTGTAGAGGAGCCAGGCCCTCGCCTTCGGATACTCCTCGATGAAGGCTTCGAGGGACCGGCGGTCTTCTCCGCGCACCCGGGATCCGCGCTTGATCTCGAAGGCCAGGAGCCCGCGCTCGCCATAGAGCACGAAGTCCACCTCCAGGTGAGTGGCCGTCCTCCAGTAGTGGAGCGAGTAGCCCAGATCCCGGTAGTCATTGATGGCCCTGAGCTCCTGGAAGAAGAGCGTCTCGAGAGCCGCGCCTTCCACCTCCTCCGTCGAATCCAGCGGGCCAAGGGGGCGAAGCGCCCGGTAGATGCCCGCGTCGAAGAAGAGGAACTTGGGATGCGTACCGATGCGGCGCTTCGCTCGTCGTGTGAAGACGGGCAGCCGCACCGCAATCAGTAGGTCCTCCAGTATCGAGAAGTAGTCCTCGACCACCTTCCGCTCGATGTGGCTGTCGCGCGCCACGGCCGAGATGTTGAGGGGCATGCCCTGGAAGAAGCTGGCGGCCTCGAGAAAGCGGGCGAACGCGCCGAGGTTGCGCGCGAGGCCCTCCTGCTGCACCTCCTCGCGCAGGTAGGTCTTCACGTAGCTCTTGAGGTAGGCGCCGGGATCCTTCTCGGTGTATGCCGCGGGGAGCTGTCCGTAGCGGAGCGAATGACGCAGCCGGAAGGCTCCTCCCAGCTCCTCCGCGGTGAGAGAGTGCATGGCGAGCGTCAGGGCCCGGCCGGCGAGGAGGTTCACTCCCTTCTTCCGGAGAGCCCTCGCGCTCGACCCCGTGAGCACGAACCTGAGACGCCTACGCTCGATGAGCCTGTGCACCTCGTTGAGCAGCTCCGGAACCCGTTGCACCTCGTCGATGATCACCCAGTCCCTGTAGTCCGCGGGTAGGAGGCCCTCGAGACGCCCGGGCGAGGCGAGGAGCTCCGTGTAGTGATCCGATTCGAGGAGGTCGATGTGGACGCAGCCCGGAAAACGCTCTCGGGCCCATGTCGATTTCCCGGTACCGCGGGGCCCGAAGAGGAAGAAGCTCTTGTTCTCGGGAGGAGCGAGCAATCTGGGAAACACGAGTCCATTTTACATAAAAAAATGGACTCGGACGACCCAGAATCACGCAGCCGCATCGCGCATGGGTTATCGCCACTTCGGAGTAGTCGAGGATCCCCGCGCCCGGCACGTGGAGTTGCACGCTCCAGAACGACGAGCTCCTCACGAAGCACGAGGCTGCTTCCAGAGCGCTCGACGGGAACGACGTCCGCGTCCCTGCGGTCGAGCGGAGACCGAACGAGCCTACGCCCGATCCGCGTACCGCCGCGCGATCTCCTCCGCGATGGCGAGGGACGCCGTGGCCGCGGGCGACGGAGCGTTGAGCACGTGGAGCGCCCGGGGCCGCTCGGCGATGAGGAAGTCGTCGATGAGGTTCCCCGCAGGCGACAGGGCCTGCGCGCGGACGCCGGCGCCTCCCGGCTTCACGTCGGACTCGCGGATTTCGGGGACGAGCTTCGCGAGCGCCTTCACGAACGCCTTCTTGCTGAAGGAGCGCACCATCTCGTCGAACCCGGTCCTCCAATACTTCCGCGCGAGCCTCCAGAAGCCCGGATAGAAGAGCGTCTCCGCGAGGTCGCGCGGTCGCACCTGCGACTTCCGGTACCCCTCCCGGCTGAAGGCGAGCACGGCGTTCGGGCCGGCCTCGACGCCTCCCTGGATGCGGCGCGTGAAGTGGACGCCGAGGAACGGGAACTCGGGGTCGGGCACGGGGTAGATCAGCCCGCGGACGAGCCCCGATCGCTCCTCGGAGATCTCGTAGTACTCGCCGCGGAAG